>Ga0207711_10000075_pt1 | contig 106870 bp, 105 predicted proteins | sample KBSS34metaG_FD_184401 | JGI IMG/M metagenome (GOLD analysis project Ga0207711, IMG submission 184401) | Switchgrass rhizosphere microbial communities from Kellogg Biological Station, Michigan, USA - KBS S3-4 metaG (SPAdes) (version 2) | ecosystem: Host-associated > Plants > Roots >... | reverse complement strand
GCCCTCGCTGGCCACCTGCCGGCGTAGATCGGCGTCGTCGCGAAGCCGCCTGATGCGCTCGGCATGGGGCAGCGGCAGCAGCGCCTGATAGGCGGGCGAGCGCATGAAGGGGTGCAGCTTGCTCTCGAGGCACACCATGATGCCGATGCCGCGGCAAAACATCTGCGGCACGACCAGCGCCTTGTTGCGGCGGTGCGCGCCGCACGCCTCGAGCTGTTCGCGCCACCAAGTGGGGCGGACATGGTTCTGCCCGGTCAGGAAGGTGATCGGGCAGCCGGTCTTCGCCGAGATCTCGTTCATCCAGGCGAGCTCCTTGGCGGGGGCGACCAAATCCTCGCCCAGCAGCCCGGCGGGCGCGACCTCCATCACACCCCGTCCCAGCTCGCTCATCGCCGCCGCGAAGGCGTGGAGCTCCTCGATCGCCGCGAAGGTTCCCGGCACCGGCTCACCGTCCATCGCGCGGTGCACCACGGTGCGCGAGGTGGAGAAGCCGAGCGCGCCGGCGGCCATGCCTTCGGTGAGCATGTTCGCCATCAGCGCGATATCATCGTCGGTCGCGGCCTCGTTGAGCGCGCCACGCTCGCCCATCGCGAAGGCGCGCAGCGCGCCGTGGGTCATCTGCGCACCGATGTCGATGGCGAAGCTTCGGCGCGACAGCGCGTCCATATATTCGGGAAAAGTCTCCCATTCCCACACCATGCCGTCGGACAGCGCGGTGCCCGGAATATCCTCGACGCCCTCCATCAGCCCGATCAGCCAATCGCGCCGATCGGCCCTGACCGGGGCGAAGCCGACCCCGCAATTGCCCATCACCACGGTCGAGACGCCGTGCCAGAAGGATGGCGTCACGCGCTCGTCCCAGGTCACTTGCCCGTCATAATGGGCATGCACGTCCACCCAGCCTGGTGTGACAAGCGCGCCGTGCGCGTCGATCGTCTCGCGCGCGGGCGCCGATATCTTGCCGATCTCGGCGATCAGGCCGTCCTTGACGGCCACATCTGCCGTAAAGGCTGCGGCCCCGGTGCCGTCCACTATCCTACCGCCTTTGATGAGCCGATCGTACATCAACGTCCCCCTTGGACCAGGCCGGAACCAAATTGCCTTATGATCAGTGGTTTACGCGCCTTCATGTTGCATAGCACAAAATTTTTACGACCGGGTGTGATCATCAGCACGAAAGCTGTTCCGAATCTGTCTATAGACTATTATTCTGTCAGCAGCATCCGGCACCGATCTTGGCGGGAATCGTGCGGATTAAAATGCTTTGTCGTCCGCGGGGGCACTAACTAATGCGTAGATTGGAAATTTATGAAAAGCTTTCCGAGCTTTTCCGGGACATATTCGAGGATGACAGCCTTGTCATCGGCGACGAGACGACCGCAGCCGATGTCGAAGGTTGGGACAGTCTTTCCAACATTCAGCTGATCCTGGCGGTCGAGTCGGCCTTCCGGATCAGGTTGTCGGTGGCGCAGGTCGCGTCGCTTGCGAAGCTCGGCGATCTCGTCTCGGTCATCGAGAGCAAGATCGATCGGGCCGCTGCCTGAAAGCGATGCATCGCGGCGCGATCGAAGCCTGATCTCCCATGAGCTCGACGATCCTTCGCGACTTGCTGTGGCTGCCGGCAGAGTCCGGTTTCCGCGCCTCCTGCCGGCAGATCGTCGAGAGCGACGGCGATTGCGGCAATGCGATCAAGGCGATCGCGACCCAGCGGCTCACGGGCACGCAGCTTGGCCGGCTCGCGTCGCTGATCGGGCAGTTGCGGACCCAGGGCCGGTCGCTGGCGCCGCTGACCCCCTTCCGGCTGGGCCTGATCGGCAACGGGACGCTCGACCTGGTCGCGCCCGCGCTGGTGGCGACCGCCGCGCGCCACGGCTTCCTGCTCGAATGCGTCACCGCCGATTTCGGGCAGGCCGCGCAAGAGGCGCTGTCGCCGACCTCCAAGATCAACCGGGCGCGATGCGACGCGGTGGTGATCGCGCTCGATCATCGCGGCCTGCCGCTCCAGGCTGCGATCGGCGATCCCGCGCAGGCGGCCGCCAGCGTCGAGGATTCGATCGGCCTTGTCCGCCGGATGGTCGCCGGGCTGCGCGAACACAGCGGCGCGCACAGCATCGTCCAGACCTTGGCGCCGCCGCCCAAGCCGCTGTTCGGCAGCCTCGATCTCGTCGTGCCGGGCACCTTGCGGCACACGATCGACGCCTATAACCGGGCGCTGTGCCTCGAGCCGCGCGAGGGCGGGCTCGTCTTGCTCGACGTCGCAGGCCTTGCCGAAGCGGTGGGCCTTGCCGAGTGGCATTCGCCGACGCATTGGAACATGGCCAAGCTGCCCTTCGCCGCCGATTATGTGCCGCTCTATGCCGATCATGTCTGCCGCCTGATCGGTGCGCTCAAGGGCAAGAGCCGCCGGGTGCTTGTGCTCGATCTGGACAACACGCTGTGGGGCGGCGTGATCGGCGACGATGGCTTCGATGGCATCGTTCTTGGACAGGGCGATGGCACCGGCGAGGCCTTTCATACCGTGCAGCGGCTGGCTTTGTCGCTGCGCGAGCGCGGCATCGTGCTGGCGGTCTCCTCGAAGAACACCGACTCGGTTGCGCGCGAAGTGTTCCGCAGCCATCCCGAGATGCTGCTTCGTGAGGACCATATCGCGGTATTCCAGGCGAACTGGGACGACAAGGCCACCAATATCAAGGCGATATCGGAGCAATTGTCGCTGGGCCTCGATTCGATGGTCTTCCTCGACGACAATCCGGTCGAGCGCGGCCTGGTCCGCCGCTTCCTGCCGGAGGTGGCGGTGCCCGAGCTGCCCGAAGATCCGGCGCTCTACGCCCGCACCCTCGCGGCGGCGGGCTATTTCGAGGCGGTGACTTTTTCGGACGAGGATCGCAGCCGCGCCGATTTCTACCAGGGCAACGCACGCCGCGCCGTGCTCGGCCAGCAGGTCGGCGATGTCGCCGACTATCTCGCCGCGCTCGACATGGAGATCGACTTCCGTCCGTTCGACGCCACCAACCGGGCGCGGATCGCGCAGCTCGTCAACAAGTCGAACCAGTTCAACCTGACGACCCGGCGCTACAGCGAAACCGACATAGCGGCGCTCCAGAACGACCCCGATGTCCTTACGCTGCAGGTGCGCCTGAAGGACCGGTTCGGGGACAACGGCATGATCAGCGTCGTGATCTGCCGGCCGCTCGACGCGGCGAGCTGGGAGATCGACAGCTGGTTGATGAGCTGCCGCGTGCTGGGGCGCGGCGTCGAACGGATGGTGCTGCGCCATATCGTCGAGCAGGCGCGGAGGCAGGGTATAGAAAAGCTGGTCGGCGCCTATCTGCCGACCCCGCGCAACGCCTTGGTTCGCGATCATTATGCCGGGCTGGGCTTCGAACCGATCGACGAAGACGCCGACGGAGCCACCCGCTGGCAGCTGGCGACGTCCGCCGAGATCGATGCGCCTCCGATGCGGATCGCGCAGGCAGCGCCCGTCGCCGGATAATCATGGACATACCTTCCACGTCCTTCCTGGTCTTCGCGGCGATTGCCGCCTGCCTGTTCAACCTGGCGCGCGCCGATATGTGGCGGCAGGCGGTGCTGCTGATCGCCAACTTGCTCTTCCTTGCGAGCTTCGTACGGCATCCGGCCGAGCTCATCCCCTATGTCGCTTTCCTGGCGGGCGGCTTCGGCCTGATCCACCTTGTCCGCCGAGGCGTGCCGTCCGCGCTCTACGCGGGATCGATCCTGATCGTGCTGTTCGGTTTCTTCTGGCTCAAAAAATACACCTTCCTGCCGGCTGCGATCTTCATCACCTCACCCTATCTGCTCGTCGGTCTGTCCTATGTGTTCTTCCGGGTCATGCATCTCGTGATCGATGCGCGTCATCCCGAGGATGCGCCGCCGATGGGCCTGTTCGATTATCTGAACTTCACGCTCAATTTCACGAGCCTCATATCGGGCCCGATCCAGCGCTATGAGGATTATCGGCGCACCGCCGTGGACGCGCCGCTTCCGCTCAAGGCCACAGACTTCGGCGTGGCGCTCGAACGGATCGTCACCGGGCTGTTCAAGATCCTCGTAATGGCCGCGCTGATCAGCGTGCTCCAGCGCAATTTCGCCTATGCGCTGCTCGGCGACGCATCATGGCCCGCGCGGATCGGCTATGGGATGGGGCTCGCTGCGCTCTATCCGGTGTTTCTCTATTTCAACTTCTCGGGATACACCGATTTCGTGATCGGCGTGGCGCGTTTCTTTCGGATCGAGCTGCCCGAGAATTTCGACCGCCCGTTCACCGCCGCGAGCTTCATCGATTATTGGAACCGCTGGCATATGTCTTTGTCCAACTGGCTCAAGACCTATGTCTATAATCCGTTGATGACAACGATGATGCGGCGGGTCAAAAACCCGGCGCTGCTGCCCTATGCCGGCGCCGTCGCGTTGTTCGTCACCTTCTTCCTGATCGGCGCGTGGCACGGCCGGACGACCAAATTCCTGTTTTTCGGGCTGCTCAATGGTTTCGGCGTGGCGATCAACCAGGCCTATCGCATCGTCATGATCAAGCGGCTCGGACGCAAGCGCTTCGCCGAACTCAGCGGATCGCGTTTCTATCTGTTCGCCGGGCGCGGCCTGACTTTCGCCTGGGTGTCGTTCACGCTGCTGTGGTTTTGGTCAGACTGGCCGCAGCTGGGCGAGTTCGCGACGGCTATGGGCCCGGCAGGAGTGCTGATCGGCTGGATCCTGTTCCCGGCCGCGGCAGCGGTTATGCTTTCCGGATTGATCGTTCTTCGCGAAGGGGCGTTCGCCGCGGGGCGGGGGGGCTCTTCGATCCTGCGGTCGCGCTATGTCCGCTCCGTCTGGCTGTCGTCGATGGTGGTCTTCATCCTGCTGGTCCAGGGCGTGATGAACGCAGCGCCGCCCGAGATCGTGTACAAGGAGTTCTGATGGCGACCCCGTCCGAGCAGCGCTGGTGGACTTTGCCGAGGCGCGACCTCCTGCTGCTGCCGCTGATCGCGCTCGCGACCTTTGCCGCGTTGCTCGTGCCGGCCGAGCTGTTCGTGCGCGAGCGGAATCCGTCGGCGCTGCTCGATACGTGCGTGGTCGCCACGCCCTCGACGGTCAACCACGGCAAGCCCAACTGCGTCTCGCGGACCAAGACCGCCGAGGGCCCCTGGGTCATCAACCGCTACAATGAATGCGGCTATCGCACGCCCGAATCCTGTGGTCCCAAGCCCCCCGGTTCGTTGCGGGTCGCGGTGATCGGCAGCTCGACCGCCGCAGGCTATCTCACCCCCTATGACGAGACGATGGCGGCGCGTTCGGCGCGCGCGCTGACCGCCCGGTGCAAGCGACCGGTCGAGTTCCAGAATCTGGGCGCCTACGGCAATCTCGGCCAGCGCATGGTGGTCGCCGCCGAAGAGGCGATGCCGCTCGATCTCGACGCGCTGGTCATTCCGATCGCCCCGTTCGATTTCGAACCCTCGGGCGCGGGGGCGGAAATCGGCGCGAAGCCCGAAGCCCATAGCAATCCGCTACGCCGGATCCGCGAGCGGATATCGTCGTCGAGCCTGCTTTACATGGAATCCTATTATCTGCTTCGCGACGACGCATCCTATTTGCCGGTCTATCTCGGGCTGGGGCATGGCGCCGATTTCATGCGCACGCCGATGCCCGACGGCTGGCGCAGGCGCGTCGAGGAATTCGACGCGGCGCTCGCGCGGATCGCCGCACTGGCGCGCGCCCGATCGGTGCCCGTGCTGCTTGTCTTCATCCCGCAACGCGCCGAGGCAGTGCTCGCCACCTCGAGCCGCAGCAATCCCGAGTTTCACCCGGCCGCCTTCCCGCGGATGCTCGCTCGGATCGCCCAAAAGCACGGCGTCGCTTTTGTCGACACCACCCCCGAGATTCCGCGCAACCTGCCCAGTGCCGAGATGTTCTACGCGGTCAACAGCCACATCAACGCGCGCGGCCACGAACTGGTGAGCCGTGCCATCATCCGCGAGATGACCGGTCCGGCGTTCGCATCCTTTGCGGGAAAATGCGGCGCCTGACGCGCTTTCGTATCACGCTTTCTCGCCCTGGCGGGCTTTGCCCACGAGCGATGCATAGGGCCCGCGGCCGAGATAGTGCGCACGCAGCGTATCCCAGAGCACCGACATATAACCGCGGCCGACGCGGATGAGCCGGAAGGTCGAACTTCCCATGTCGAAGGATCGATTGATCCATGAGATGGGCGTCTCCACGATGCGATAGCCCATCAGCAGCGGTTGGACGCCGGTTTCAGCGTTCACCGAGAAGCCGGGCGAGGTCAGCAGCAGTCCGTCCGCGACATCGCGACGAAGCAGCTTGAGGTTGTTGGTGATGTCGCGGAACCGCTTCCCCAGCAGCAGCACGGCGAGCAGGTGAAATCCGCGGTTCGAGATGATCTTCATCAGTGGGTAGTTGAGCAGGATGCTGTGGCGCGAGAAGCGGCTGCCGACCACGACCGGTGCGCCCTCGGCCGCGCGGTCGAACATGTCGCGGATTTCGGGCAGAAGATGCTGGAAATCGCAATCCATCGACAGGATCCATTGCCCGGTCGCCGCGCGATATCCGTCGGCGATCGCCAGGCCCACGCCATTGGGTGGCTTGCGATAGACCGGTCGGATGCGGGGGTTGCCGGCGGCATAGCCGGCGATGACGGCCCCGGTCGAGTCCCGGCTGTTGTCGTCAACCGGGATGATCTCATGGATATAGTCGCCATAGAGCTCGATCAGCCGGTCGATCAGCGGACCGATGTTCATCTCCTCATTATGGCAGGGGATGACGACCGAGATCGCGTGGCGCAGGGTGGGATGGTCGAACAATTGCCGGCTCGGGCGCATCAGCCGCCGTGGCGGCTTCTGCGCGTGCAGCAGGATTGCTCCGGCGAAGCGGTGGACCACCGGCATGTTCTCGGCGACGATCGACGCGTTGCGCAGCAGGCGGATCATCCCGCGTGACAGCGGCGCATAGACGAAATCGGTATAAACCGCGAAGATCCGGATGAAGCCCACCTCGGACATCAATTCATAAAGCTGCGGCCGGTTGAGCAGACGGCGCGGATCGGAACGGCGGAGCAGTCCGGAAATCCAGCGCCGAACGCGCAGCCAGGGGTTCCACGGATTGCTTTCGAAGAACACGACCTGTCCGCCTGGCGCCAGCAGCGCAAGGACGCCCTCGAGCGTGGCGGGGCAATCAGCGGCGTCGAGCATGTCGAGACCGACGATGCAATCGAAGCTGCGTCCCTCCAGGCTGCCTGGAAAGGCATCGAGGGACACTGCTTCAATCGGGCCGGGGGGCATCGGCGCTGAACTCCCGGCGCTCGCGAAGGTGGCCGCAGTGATCGGATTTTCGCCCCGGCTGACCTCCGCCAGTCGGCGGGTGAAGCGCATGTCGCCCGATCCGATCTCCAATATGGTCTGGCCCGGGGTCAGATGGACGAGGTGGCGAACGCTCTGGGCGCGCCACAGCAGCCGTTCGTCGGCGATCGGATCCCTGGTCTTGCGATAAGCGTCGCGATAGGCCTCGCGCAGCGCCAGCGTGTCGCAGAGCTTGTCGCGGAGCAAGGGTAGCGCGACGGCCGGGGGCTGGTCAGCCATCTCCGGGCTCGCGATGGGGCTGGAGGGAGCCCTGCCCCAGCCGGTTCAGCGTCGCCCATGTCTTCTCGGGCATCTCGTGGTAAAACACGAACCAGCGGCGCGCCAGGTAATTCCAGCCGAGCGCGATCGGGGTGGCGATGATCTTGGACGCCACCGAGCCCAGCCCGAGTCGCATCAACCCCATGATGATCAACAGGGTAAGCGCCACGCCGACGAGCGCGACCGCCGTGAGCCGGATGATTTCCGAGCGCCGCCCGAATCGCCCTCCGGAAAAGGCGAGCCAGCGCGACAGCACATAGTTGGTGGCGGTGCCGACGCAAAAGCCGACGATCACCGCCACGCCGGTCCCGGCCGGCAGCAGCCTCAGAAAGACGACGAAATCGGCGAGAAAGGAAAGGCCGCCGACGATCAGATAGAGCCCGAACTGCGTGGGCATGTGGGTGCGGCTGAAGCCTGGGAGGATCGGGTTCTCGTCCGTGCCCGGGTCCATCACGCGGCTTGCCGTAAGGCTTCGGATATCTCGCGCACGATGTCCTCGACATTGTGGCGCACCCGCCATTCGGGATAATGGTCCTGAAATTTGCGGGTGTCGCTGATCCACCAGATATGGTCGCCGATCCGCGCATCCTCCTCATAGGTCCAGTTGAGCTTGCGGCCGACATAGCGCTCGGCAAGATCGATCGCCTCGAGCATCGAGCAATTCGAGGTCGAGCCGCCGCCCATATTATAGGCTTCGCCGGAGCGGGGCGCCTGGACAAAGGCCCAGAAGGCCTCAACCAGATCACGGGCGTGCAGATTGTCGCGAACCTGCTTGGCCTTATGGCCGAATATCCGATAGGGCAGGCCTTCGGCGCAGGCGCGCACGAGATAGGCGAGGAAACCGTGCAGCTCGGCGCCGGCATGCGCAGGGCCCGTCAGGCAGCCTCCGCGAAAGGCGACCGTCGGCATCCCGAAATAGCGGCCATATTCCTGCACCATGATATCCGCGGCGACCTTGGAGGCGCCGAACACGCTGTGCAGCGTCTGATCGACGCTCATCGTCTCGTCGACGCCTTCGGCTGCGAAGCGGTGCGTCGGATCGACAACGTAGCGTGTATCCAGCTCGACCAAGGGGAGCCGATTCGGCGTATCGCCATAGACCTTGTTGGTGCTGGTGAAGATGAACGGTGCTTCGGGGGCGTGTTTGCGCGCGGCTTCGAGCAGATTGAGCGTGCCCACCGCATTCACCCCGAAATCGGTGTGCGGATCGCGCGCCGCCCAGTCGTGCGAGGGTTGCGCGGCGGTATGGATGATCGCCCCGATCGAAGAAGCGTGGCGCGCGATCAATGTATCGACCGCGTCACGATCCCGAATGTCGACCGAAAAATGGCGATAGCGAGGAAGATCGGCCTCAAGCCTGGTGCGATTGGCGGAAGTGCTCGCTGCGGGTCCGAAGAAGACGCTCCGCATGTCATTGTCCACGCCGACAACGTCCCAGCCGCGCTCGGCGAAAAGTCTAGCAGACTCGGACCCAACCAGCCCGGCACTACCGGTCACGATAGCAAGCGACATATACAACGGCCCCCTGACACCAATCAAACTATCGTAAAGTCAGAAAGGGGCAACAGAAATTTATTGTGACTTAATCCGTTTCGCAGATGAGAAAGTGATCCAATATGGATCATGACCATCCGATCCGTCAGCGCCTTCAATCACATTGCGACAATGTTACGGAAGCGCGATCGAAACGGGGGCTTTCGCAGGGTGACGCCAAAGAGGAAAGCGGTGCACGGCTACTACTCTCTCAGGGCCACGCGTCAGAAGCTGGTGTCGATCCCCAGACGGATCGTCCGCGGCCGCAGCGGCGTGATCTGACCGCCCGCTGGGCCGGCGAACGGCGTACCGAGCGCGAAACGGTTGCCGATCGCGTCGGTCAGGTTGGTGAGGCCAAGGGTCACGCCGAACTCTGGCCGTCCGATTCGGGCGGTGAGCGCGGTGTCGAGATAATCGCCCTGTAAGTCGCCTAGGATCGGGCCGATGCCGAGCCGCGATCGCCCGACATAGCGCGCCCAGCCGCTCACGCGCAGCTCGAGCGCATCGCCGAGGTTTAGCCGATAATCGGCGCCGATCCGCGCGGTGAAGCGGGCGACGTTGGGAATTCGGCCTTGCCCGCCGGTGCGCGCGCCGGTCAGGTTGTTCACCGGAGCCGCGGCGAGCGCGAACAGCAAAGCGGCCGACGGATCGGTCACCCGGCTGTCATTATAGGTGGCGGCCAGATCGAGCGTCAGCCGCGCCACCGGCCGCCAGCCCATCGCTGCGCTCAGCGAATAGATGCGCCCGTCACCGATATTGTCGGTGCTCGGCAGTCCGCCACCGTCGATGAAATCGGCCTGGATATTGTTCCAGCGGGTGCAGGAAAGGCTGATCGACAGATCGAACGGGTCGCGCGCTCTGGCGCCGTAACGCAGCCCGGTCTCCATAGTCGCCACGCGATCATTGCGGAAACGGCGGACGAAGCCGTTCTCGATGGCCAGGCCGCCGGGGCGGAAACCCTGCTGGTAGCGCGCGAACAGGATCAGCTTGGGGATGAGAGCGGCCGACACCGATGCCGACGGCAGCAGCCGCCGCTCGGTCCGGTTCGCGGTGATCGCGGCGCGCGCGGCTTCGAGCATCGGCGAGATGTCGGGCAGCGGAGCGGCATGATCGGCGCCGCCGCCGAGCCTGGACCAGGTGTAGCGCCCGCCCCCCGTCAGCGTCAGGCCGGAGATCGGCTCGAGACTCGCCTCGCCGTAAAGGGTGGCCTCGCGCGTCCGGTTCGCGACGCCGGTGACCGGAACGGTCGCGCCGACCGGTCCCAGCGAGCGCTCGAGATCGGTGCGGTTGTGCGTGTAGCTCGCGCCGAGCACCCAGCCATAGCCGCCCGCGGTCGGCCGCCACAGTCGGTTTTCGGTGGCGAACATCCGGGTCTCGTTGCGTTGTGCGAATTGCAGGTCGGGCCCGCCCGCCATGCTCGCGTCGTAGCGCTCGTTGAGATGTTGCCGGATGAGCCCGGTCGAGGACAGGAAGGACACCCCATCCCAGCTTTTGGACAGCACCAGTTCGCCGAGCGCATAGTCCGCATCGAATCCGCCCGGTACGCGGCTCGCCCGGTTGAGACCGCCGGGCACGCGATCGGCATATTGGCTGTCGCGACCATGATTGTCCTGGAACACGCCGCCGAGATCGACGGTCCAGCCATCGCCCGGCTCGATGCGCAGCGTTGCGCGGCCGCCCGCGATGCGATTATGGTTGATGTCGTTCTTCTTCCGCCAGACATCGTCGATATAGCCGCCTTCGCTGATCCCATAGCCGACGATCCGCAGCGCCGCCCTTTCGCCGATCAGCGGAAGGTTGACCATGCCGCCGATATCCCCGGAGGGATCGCCATGCTGGGTCGCCGATATCCCGCTCGACAGCGCGGCTGCGGTTTGGCCGAGCGCCGGTGGGTTGCGAACGATACGGATCACGCCGCCCAGCGAGCCCGCGCCATAGAGCGTGCCCTGCGGCCCTTCGAGGATCTCGACCGAACGGATGTCATACAGCCGGAGATCGGGATCCGGCGCGTTGTACGTCAGCCGCATGTCGCCGAGATATTGGCCGACGGTCGCCTGGGTTGGGCCGGTGAAGCTGAATCGGCGATGCCGCGGATGAACAGCTTGTTGCGCCCCGCGCCGAGGTGGGTCGACGACAGGCTCGCGACGCGCGCAAGGATCGATTCCATCCCCTGTTCGCCGCCAAAGCTGAGGTCCGCGCCGTCGAGGATGCTGACCGACCCGGCGAAATCGCGCAGCCGCGTATCACGCTTCGAGGCGGTGACGATAATCGGGGGCCCCTCCTCCTCCACGGCAGAGGGCGGCGCCATGCCGGCTGTGCGGCGTGGCGCGGGCGATGCGTCGGCGACGATCCGGAAGCGGTTGTCGCCGAGCGCCAGGAGCCGACCGCGGCTGCCGCGCAGCAGCTTTCGCAGAGCTTCTCCCGCGCTCATCCTGCCTCGAAGCGCGCCGACCCGCATCGTCCAGATCGCGCCGTCGGCGGCGCTGACGCTGGCGCCGGTCTGAGCGGCGAGCGCCGCGATGGCATCGCTGAGCCGGCCCGCCGGAAGGTCGAGCGCGGCGGTCTCCGCCGCGCGCGCCGGTGCGGCGGCGAGCAGCAGCGCGAGGCTGGCGAGGGCGAGCGTCCGGTTCACTGATTTCTGGGCGACAAGATCCACTCCTGCCCGCTGCGGCGGACATCGACCTCGAGCAGCGGCGCGAGATGCGCGACGTCTTCACCGTCTCCCAGGCTGAGCACGCCGCGGAAGCGCTGCCCTGCGACACGCGGATCGGCGCGGACCGCTTGGCCCGACCAGCGCGACAGATCGGCGGCGACTTCGGCCATGGTCTGGCCGTCGTAGATCAGCCTTCCTTCGCGCCAGCCGGCCACCGCAGCCGGCGCGATGTGTCCAAGGGTCAGCTGTGACGCGCCGTCGGCGGCGCGCAGCGTGCGGCCCGCGTCGAGCCGGACGGCCTCGCCATCGGGATTATAGACCACGGCGCCCTCGGCGACCTGCACCACCGTGGCCCGCCTCTCGCGCACCACATTGAAGCGGGTGCCGACGTCGACGAGCGTCGCATCACCGACCGCGACCTTGAACGGCGCGCTGTCGTCATGAACGACGTCGAAAAGCGCTTCGCCGCGGTCGAGCGCCACATGGCGGGCATCCCCTCGGTCGAGCATCAGCCGCGTCCCGCCGTTCATCGCGATCCGGCTGCCATCGGCGAGCGTGACGGTGCGCCGCACGCCGGGGGCGGTCTCGATCGGGTAGAGCGCGGGCCGGCGTTCGATCATTCCGAAGCCGATCATCCCTGCCACAGATGCGGCGATCGCACCGCCTAGCCAGGCTCTGCGCGCGAAGGTGCGTCGCGGCGCAGGGATGGCGCGCGGCGGCGCGGCCGGCTCCGCAGCAAACAGATCGCTCAGCCCCTGATCGGCGACGGCGAGGCGATGATAAGCCTCGGCGTGGGCAGGATCGAGCGCGAGCCACGCCTCGAACACCTCCCAGCCGTCGAAGCCCGGATCGCGCAGGCGGATCACCCAGTCGAGTGCCGCGGTGTCCATAATCTCGCTGTCCTCAGCCATGAGTCAGAGCTTCCCCACGAACAGGACGGACTCGATCGCGCTACGCCTCATCGAAGCGGCTCCTCAATTCGATCAGCGCGCGGTAGGCGCGCCGCAGGTCGCTCTCGACGGTGCTGACGCTGACGCCGAGTTCGGCGGCGATCTGGCGCTGGCCGACCCCGTCGATACGATGGCGCCGGAAGATCGCCGCGGGCCGCTCGCCGAGCGCGTCGAGCGTCTGTTGCGCCAGCGCGAGCTGCTCACGGGCGATCAGCCGTCGTTCGCTCGATGGCTCGTCGGACTGGCCCGGCAATGTGGTCGCCGCCTCGGTCCAGTCCTGGTCGCGTTTGGCCGCCTGATGCTGCGAACGATAGCGATCGAGCATCAGGTTGTTGGCGGCGCGATAGAGATAGGAGAGCGGTTGCGCGATCGGCCCGGCCGGCGCCGAGGAGGCCTTGATCCATAGCTCCTGCAACAGATCCTCGGCGGCGTCGCCCGCTCCATGCGCGCGCAGAAAGCCGAGCAGCCGGTCGCGATTCGACAGGAAGACGGCCTCCAGGCCGGTGCTGCTCATGTCCCCGCTCGCTCGCCTCGTCCTGCCTTGCTTCAGCGGCGGGGGTCTACACGCCCCGCCGCCGGGCTGCCAACGACTTCGTAAAGTGTCGAGCGGAGATTGGTCCAGACCGGGCGGAGCCCCGAGCGCGCCGGATTGGCAGGGCGATAGCCGATGATCCAGATATGGCTGAAGGCACGGCGCGGGAAGGTCGCTATTGCGCCGGCCACATCCCGCTGCTCCTGCTTGCATCCGCGCGGATAGACGAGCTGGCTGGGATCGCCGGCGAACGATCCTGCGGCGCGATAGCGGATGAACAGATATTGCTGGCCTTCGATCGCCCATTGTTCGTTGGTGAACGCGTCGCGTGCGATGATCGCATAGGCCGGCAGATGTTCGCCGCGAATCGTGGACCAGGGGGCGCCGCAAGGCCGGTAGACCAGCGCGAGCACCGCCGCGCCGCGCGGGATATGCTCGAGCGCCGCCAGTTCGCGGTGCTGTTCGCGGGCAAGCAGGACGAAGCTCGTGGTGGTTGTGGCGATGCGCAGCGCGAAAAAGACCGCGCCGGCGACCGCAAGCCCTTTGGCGAGGCGTTCCGACGGTGGCGGGCGAATGGCCAGCAGCCCGAGGATCCAGACCGCGGATATCATTCGCATATCGACATAGGAACCGCCGAGCAACAGCCGCGGCAGCAGCAGAAAACTGATCAGACAGCTTAACGCCGGCCAGCCGAGCAGAGCGCTATAGCCGAGCCGCTGATCGCGTGCGCCGATGTAGAGGACCAGCAGCGGTGGCGCGAGCGAGACGATATCGAACCACGCCCAGCGATCCCGCAGCGACGAGATCAGCCAGAGCAGCTTGGCGGAAAAATTGAACCAGTCCCCGCTGTCGTTCCCGCGGTCGCTCTGGGGAGCGTTTACCAGCATGATCAACGCGGGAAGCGCCAGCGGCAGGCAGGCGAGGATCGCGCCACCGAGCGAGGCCGCCCAATCGCGGCCTGATCGGCGCAGCCGCGCCAGCTCGGCGCCGAACGCCATCAGCCCGAACAGGCCCCATCCCGCGCTATGCGCTATCCAGAGGATGGCGGCGATGGGGGCGAACATCGCCGCACGCAGGCGTAGCCGGCCCGTCCGGGCAAGACGCAGCCAGAGGGCCAGCGCGCAAAGGGCGAGCGCCTGGGCGAGCAGGAAATTGGCGAAGCCCATCTGGAACGGCCAGCCATAAGCGAAGGGCAGCGCGAACAGCGCGGTCGGCGCGACGCGGCCATGAGCCTCGGCCGAAAGCCAGAGCATGCCGATCACCGTCAACAGCATGATCAGGATGATGATCAGCTTGGCGGCGGCGAGCGCGCCGACGACATGTGCGAGCGGGATGCCGAGCAGATCGGTGCCGAGATTGCCGATCAACGCCCAGTGGATCGCATAATAATGTGATAATAACGAAGCGGTGTCGGCTATCGCGATGTGCCAGCGTGCGGCATGGCCGGGCAGGTCGGTGAGCGGCGGAAGCGCCGGCCAGAGCAGCGGCAGGATCGCGACGATCAGAATCGCTGCCAGGGAGGTGTGGCGCTGCCACCAGCGAGATGGATCAGCGGTCATCTCGTGCGTTCATAGATCTGCCAATCCATTCCGGACAAGCCTTCGACCCGTCCGGCGGCGATGGGCACGAAAGTCGCATCGCAGCGTCTGTCGATGGGGGGCAAGGGCCTCCCCCCATCGCGCTCGATGAAGAGAAAGCGGGCGTTGCTGCAGTCTTCGTCTATGCGCAACTTGTAACCATGCGCGGCGGCGGCCGTCTTCAGAACGGCGCTGTCCCTGGGACTGCCCGCTATGGCCGCGGCGGCCGCGGGCGCACGTCTCGCCATCGCCGTGATCGCGACTCCAGGGTCGCCGCGCAGATTGCGGATGATCCGCAGATCGACGACGATGCTGGAGGCGATCAGCGCCGCAAAGATGCCACCGGCTATCCAGCGTGCGCGTCCGCGCGCGGCGACAAGAAGATCGGCGGTCAGCAGCAGCAGGGCGATGGAGCTTAGAAGATAATAGCGTGGAAAAGCGCTGTTGATCGGCTGAAGAAGCGCAACGGCAAGCGGCAGGCCAGGTATCGCGAGCAGGTAGAAGGGCGCCCGATCGCGCAGAGCCGTCGCACGCGCCAGCATCATCGGCATCAGCAGCAGGGCGGCCAGCCCCAAGCTGACGCCGAACGGCCATCCCAGCGTGAAACCTGCCATGTAGGCCAGAGCGTCAAGCAGCGCTTCGCCGGAAAAGGCCGTGCGACTGCCCATGCGGAAACCTGCCGGACTGGTCAGGGCGGCGATCAGCGCGAGCAGGGCAACGGCGGCCACGGCGGCGACGGAGCGCCCCATCAGGAGAATTGTCGCATTCAACGCTGCGCGGAACGGCATTCGCCGCGCATATTCGACGGCTGCCCAGCCGGTCAACGCGACTACCCCGAACAGCATCGAACCATGGCCGAGCATACCGAGCAGGGTGATCACACCCAGCAACTGCGGTGCCCACCGCAGCGGCGTGCCCCATAGCTGTTGGTCAACGAGGCGGATTGCGACCAGCAGTGCGAGGAGCATCGGCGCATATCCGCGCGCCTCCGCGCCATAGGTCACCAGGATGGGTGAAACCGCGAAAAGCATCGCAGCGAGCGCGGCGGCGGCGGTTCCGCGCCGCGCGCCGATTAGCCCCGCGACCGCGATGCTCGCGGTCCCGCAGGCGATCGACGCCGCGCGGCCCAGCATCGGGGGCGCGCTCCAACCGACCAACTGAAGCCACAGCGTATTGAGATAGTGGTTGTTATCGTGATTGATCGCAAAGAAAACCCTACCCGGGGTTCGCGCTTCGCGGGCAAAGACTGCGGACCATGCTTCATCGAGCCAATAGTCCCCCTGCGCCGCCATGAGACGCAGTGTCAGTCCGATCAGCGTCGGGATGACCAGCAGCAGCACAAGCTGTCGGCGGGAGGCGGGCTGGGATGGTCGCTCGGTCATCCGCTCTGCTTCTATCGTCTTCGCCCGCCCGCGCCAGCGGTGAGCGATGCAACAACCCTGTCATCGACGCCGCCTAATCTCGCCGGAGGACTCGGGGAGGCGGCATGTGAGCACGACGATTACGAGCGGACCGGGACGGACGGGACCGGATCTCGACAAGGGGCTCGGCTTGGCGGGGCTGCTCGGATTCGGCGCAGCCATCCTCGCCGCCATCATCTATGCCGGCTGGAGCGTCTATGCCGACGCGACGGTGATCCGGTCGGGTTTGTAGATGTCGACGATCCGCAACCTTGCCATGGCGTGGATCCCCACGCTGCCGGTTTCGATCATGCTCTCGGGCGTGTTATACGCCGTTTTCTCGACGATTTTCTGAGGAAACGGTTACGTCTGCAACGAAGCATGAGGGATTGGCGACGCCGTCCGGGCCGGGCCTCGTCGCCCGGCCCGGGCTGGTCTGGGGATTCGATCTGAGCGGCGGCGCGTCGCGACCCACCGAAGACTGCAGCTTTGACGAGGACGGCTTCCGCTGGATCCATCTGAGTCTCGCGCACCAGGGCACCGCGAGCTGGATCAGCCGGCTCGAGGCCTTGCCCGAGGATGTTCGTGAGATGCTGCTCTCGTCCGACAGCCACCAGCACGCGCTGGTGGACGGGGGCGTGGTGGGCTGCGTGCTCCACGATTTTGAACGCGACTTCGAGCAAAGCGACAGCAGCCGGATCGGCGTGCTGCGTTTCGCATTGGCGCCGTCGTTGATGGTCACTGCCCGCCTGCACCCGATCCGTTCGGCCGATCTGATGCGCCAGAAGTTGGCAAAAATAGCGGGAATAGAGGAGCCGGCCGAGGCGCTCGATCTGCTGGCGAGCACGATCGTCGAGGGAGTCTCGGCGGTGGTTCGCGATCTGGGCCTCGACGTCCAGCGCGCCGAGGATGCGTTTCTCGACGGCCGCAATCCACCGACCGCGCGCGGCCTGATCGGCATCCGGCGGCGCCACGCCCAGGTCCACCGCATGCTCGACGGCATGCGCGCGGTGTTTCGTCGCCTTGAGGAGGATGAGGATCTTCCCGAGGCGCTTCTCGCGACCGTCGAGAAGCTCTCGCAGCGTATCCAGTCGCTCGACGGCGATGCGTTGGGCGTCCAGCGCCAGCTCCGCCAGCTGCGCGAGGAGATCGACATCCAGGTCGACCAGCGTACCAACCAGAATCTCTACATCCTGTCGATCATGACCGCGCTGCTCCTGCCGGCCACCTTCATCACCGGTCTGTTCGGAATGAACACCGGCGGCCTGCCCTGGGCGCAATCGCCGCATGGCACCTGGCTGGCGACCATGCTGGCGCTCGGAACGGCGGGCGCCACCTACGTCTTCCTGCGCTGGATGGGTTTCATGCGGCGCTGAGCCAAGGCCGACCAGCCGCGCCGTTCCCTTTGGCCGGCTCCTCCGGTATCGCCGTCTGGCGGCCGCATCGAGGGAGGTGAAGACAGATGGATGAGATCACCCGGCGGTCCCTCCTGGGCGGGATCGCCGGCGCGACGCTCGCGCACCGGCCGTTATTCGGCCGGACGCCGTTCGGAGCTTCGCTCGGCCCGGCAGCGGGCCCAATGCCGGCTTTCATCGACAAGCTGCTCGCGCGGATGAGCGATGCCGAAAAGGCCGGCCAGCTTTCGCTCGTCGCGTCCGCGATCGGCGGTGCCGCTGCGATGAAAGTCAACCCCGCCGCCCTCCCCAAGACGTCCGACCAGCAACTCGCGGCCGCGCGCGCGGGCGAGATCACCGGCGTGTTCAATGGCGCGGGCGCCGAATGGCTCGGGCTGCTGCAGAAGGCCGCGGTCGAGAGCCGGCTGAAGATCCCGCTGCTGTTCGCCGGCGATGTGATCCATGGTTTCCGGACGGTCTTCCCCGTTCCGCTCGCCGAGGCGGCGAGCTTCGACACCGATCTGGCCAGGCGCACTGCACGGGCGACGGCGGCCGAGGCCGCGGCGGCGGGGCTGGCCTGGACCTTCGCGCCGATGGTCGACGTAGCGCGCGATGCGCGGTGGGGACGGAGCGTCGAGGGTTCCGGCGAGGATGTGCTGCTCGGCCGCCGCATGGCGCGCGCCCGGGTCGAGGGCTTCCAGGGAGCGGGGCTCGATCGGCCTGACGCGTTGCTCGCCTGCGCCAAGCATTTTGCGGGCTATGGCGCAGCCGAGGGCGGCCTCGATTATAACAGCGTGGACCTGTCCGAGCGGACCTTGCGGGAGATTTATTTGCCGCCCTTCCGCGAGGCCTTCGCCGCCGGAGCCATCACGACGATGGCTGCCTTCAACGAGCTTTCGGGTATCCCTTCGACCGCCAACGCCTGGCTGCTGACCGAGGTGCTGCGCGGCGAGTGGGATTTCCGCGGCGTAGTCGTGTCCGATTATACGGGGGTCCAGGAGCTCGTAGCGCACGGTTTTGCGAAGGACGAGCGCGACGCTGCGAAGCTGGCTTTTCTCGCCGGTGTCGACATCGACATGCAGAGCGGGCTCTACGTCCGGCATCTGCCGGGCCTGGCGAAGAGCGGCGAGGTGCCACGCGCACGGCTCGACCAGGCGGTGCGCCGCGTCCTTTACGTCAAGCATCGACTCGGCTTGTTCGACGATCCGTTTGGCCGCCTCTCTGGCGCGAGCGGGCGCGCCGGCGCCCCGCTCGACCGGCCTCTGGCGCGCGATGCGGCGCAGCGCTCGATCGTGATGTTGAAAAATGATGGCGAGCTGCTGCCGCTGCCTTTCGGCGGTCGGATCGCGCTGATCGGGCCGTTCGCGCAGGGCCAGCGCGATCTGGTCGGGCCGTGGACTGTGTTCGGGAGCGACAACGAAGCGGTCGATCTGGCGACCGGAATTCGCGCCGCGGCCGGCGATGCGGCGCTGGTCACGGTCGTGGCCGGCTGCGGTGTCGAGAAGACGGTCGATAACGGCATCGCCGATGCGGTCGCGGCCGCGCGGGCCGCCGATGTCGTGATCCTCGCGCTCGGCGAAGCCGCCCGCATGTCAGGAGAGGCGGCGTCGCGGCCCGAACCGGTGCTGCCCGATGCTCAGCAGCGCCTCGCCGAGGCGGTCGCAGCGACGGGCAAGCCGGTTGTCGTCGTCCTGAAAAATGGACGCGCATTGGCGCTGGGCGGGGCGGTGCTGGCGGCGCAGGCGATCCTTGTGACCTGGTTCCTCGGCACCGAGACGGGTCATGCGATCGCCGACATTCTTTTCGGCAAGGCGGCCCCCTCGGCGCGGCTGCCGGTCAGCTTTCCGCGGACAGCAGGACAGGCGCCATTCCATTACGACCATAAGCCGACCGGACGGCCCAACTCGCCGGGCCGGTTGCAGGCTTTCAAGACGCATTATCTCGACATCCCCAACAGCGCGATGTTTCCATTCGGCCATGGGCTCACCTTCGGCAAGATCCGCTATTCCGATCTGTTGCTAGGCAGCGGCAGGCTGGAGGGCGCGGACGCGCTGCGCGCGACGGCGACGATCGTCAATGAAGGGCGGCGCGCGGCCGAGGAGGTGGTCCAGCTCTATATCCGCGATCGGGCCGCAAGCGTCACCCAGCCGGTGCGCCGCCTGATCGATTTCCGCAGGGTGCCGCTCGGGCCGGGCGCGCGCGCCGAGGTGGCGTTCGCTGTGCGGCGCGAGGATCTGCTGTTCATCGGGCAGAACAACAGGCCGGTCGTCGAGCCAGGCATGTTCGATCTGTGGATATCCCCCTCGTCGGGCGACGGGGAAGGGCTGTGGGGAAGCTTCGAGCTGGTATGAACGCATCGAGATGACGAAAGCCGCTGCGGAAGAGGAAGAAGTCCGCGACGGAATCGGAGGCGCTAATAGCGTTCCGGCACATACATGCTGTCGGGCACCGGATGCCGCTCATAGTCGGCGTGGCGGACGCGTTCGGGCAGGACGACGGGGCGCTTGGGGACGTCGTCATAGGGTATCTGCTCGAGCAGGTGAGCAATGCAATTGAGGCGGGCCTTCTTCTTGTCGACGGCTTCGACTACCCACCACGGAGCTTCGGGGATATGGGTGCGTTCGAGCATCGCCTCTTTGGCGCGGGTGTAATCTTCCCAGCGCCGCCGCGATTCGACGTCCATCGGCGAAAGCTTCCATTGCTTCAGCGGATCCTCGATGCGCATCTGGAAGCGGAACTGCTGTTCCTCGTCGGTGATCGAAAACCAGTATTTTAGAAGGATGATGCCCGATCGTACGAGCATGCGCTCGAACTCGGGCACCGAGCGGAAGAACTCCTCGACATCCTCCTCTCCGCAGAAGCCCATCACCCGTTCGACGCCGGCGCGGTTATACCAGCTACGGTCGAACAGCACGATCTCGCCGGCCGCGGGCAGGTGCTGGGCGTAGCGTTGGAAATACCACTGCGTGCGCTCGCGTTCGTTGGGCGCGGGGAGCGCAGCCACCCGGCAGACGCGCGGATTCAGCCGCTGCGTGATGCGCTTGATCGCGCCGCCCTTGCCCGCCGAATCGCGCCCTTCGAACAGCACGACTACCTTGAGGCCCTTGTGCTGGACCCAGTCCTGCAGCCGGACGAGCTCATGCTGGAGGCGGAACAGTTCGCGGAAATAGACGCGGCGGTCGAGCTGTTCGCGCTCGGGATGCTCCTCCATGTCGGCGAGCATCGTCTCGAGCCGACTCTCGTCGATCTCCATTTCCAGTTCCTCGTCGAAACTGTCGGCCAATTCCTGGCGGATACGCTCTACCTGGGCGGTTTCGAACGGTGACATGGGTGGTGTCCTGAAGCCTCGTCGGCCGCGAGCCTGACAGCCGATGGTTACGCCGCTGTGACGCGCATCGATCCTCAGTGAAGACGGGAAGTATATCTGTCACCCACTGGGAACCCCTTTGTCATATACCGCGGCTACCGCCCGGCCGTCACGGCACGTTCATGGGAGGCTTCTGTTCAAGTCTGATGGCGTTATCGCTCGCCCTCGCCGCGATTCTCGCGCTTGCCGCCGTGGAGGAGCAGCGGCTGTCCGCGCCCGATGCGGAGCAGGGCGTCGCCTCCGACGGCCGTTTTGTTTACGCGGTCTCGAACCATATCGTGACGCGGATTGATCCCGCGACCGGCCGGGAGCTCGCGCGATGGGACGGCGATCCCGTCCGCTTCAAGCATATCAACAGCTGCACGGCAGGCGGCCGCGACCTGATCTGCGCGGCGTCTAACTATCCTTCGGTGCCGATGCAGAGCATCGTCGAGCGGTTCGATCTGAAGACGCTGCAGCATCGTTCGAGCCGGCCGATCGACGCGGCGCCCGGATCGCTGACCTGGGCGGTCCGCCGGCGCGGCGCATGGTGGGCCTGTTTCGCCAATTATGACGGGAAGGGCGGAACGCCCGGCCGCGACCACCGCTTCACGACGCTTGTCCGCTACGATCGTGCGTGGCGCGAGAAGGGCCGCTGGCGCTTTCCCGACAGCGTGCTCGCTCGGATGGCTCCGAAAAGCGCGTCGGGCGGCGATTGGGGGGAGGATGGGCTGCTCTATGTCACCGGCCATGACCGGCGCGAGCTCTACGCATTGCGCGTCCCGCGGCATGGCGAAACGCTCGTGCATGTGGCGACGATCGCGATGCCGACGGGGGGGCAGGCGATCGCATGGGACGCCGGGCAACCACGCCGGCTCTGGTCGATCGATCGTGCAGAGCGGCAGATTGTCGCAAGCCGGATTCCCGCCATTTCCCAGCGGTAGATCGAAGGGCGCCGGCCTCCCCGCGCGCATTCCGTCGCATTTCATCCGCAACGGACTAAAAGCAGTCATTGTGTCGTGGGCGCGGAGGTGCTTAACAGGCGTGTCAGCGGGGGCTGTCGCGCGGGGGAGTGTGATGCACAGTGAGATTCTGAGCCACGAGGCGGACGGCTTGCGGATGCGGAGCCACTTTTGCCTCGTCCCGGGCTTCGGTGCCTCCCGCTCCGCGCGCCACGCCGCCTTCGCGGATGCGCACGCCCAGACCACGTCGCTCGCCTTGTTCGACGAGACCTTTGGGCCGGTCGCTTGAGCGCCGTGGACATATCGCAGGGCAGCGCGGCGCGGCTGCGGGCGGAGGCGGTGAAGGCGAGGCTGCTCGCGCAAGACGCCGAAGGCGCTCAGGAACGCGACGAACTGGAGGCAATGGCGGCGATGCTCGATCGCGAGGCGGCGGCAATCGACGGAGCGCTCAGCCAGATGCGCGGTGGCGCCCCTGAATCCTGATTGCGCGCTAATCATGTTGGTTCAGGCCGACGAAGGAAAATCGCGGTAGTATCTGTCGCTGTCGCCGTGCGAAACCTGCCCGCGGCTGGAGCCTAAGAAAGGGCCGCAGGATCGTGGTGACTTCGTGCGTGAAGCCGACAGGGGAATGATCGAGCGATCCTACGGGCGCGTCTACCACGCGCCCGATGCGCGCGAGGGGGTAGCGTCGCTTATCATCGCGCGCACGCTCGCGATCGTCCTGTTGATGGCGACCCTGCTGGGCGTATTCATCTGGTTCGCGGCGCGCAAATCCGACGAGCTGTCGATCGAACGGCAGCAGCATGTTGTTGCGTCGGTGCTCGACCAGGGCTTTGAAACCCTCGCACATGAGCAGGAGGCATCGACCGTGTGGGACGATGCCGTCGAGCGGATGCAGGCGAGCAGGCTGGACGAAGAGTGGATCGACAATAATCTCGGCGTCTGGTTCCATACTTATTACGGCCATGACGAGATCTTCATCGCCGATGGCCATGATCGGGTCGTCTATGCGATGCGCGACGGACGGCATACCGATCCGCAACGCTATGCCCGCTCGATCGGCGGCGCGGTGGCGCCGTTGATGGCGGAGCTCCGAGCCAAGCTGCGCGACCGCGTCCAACCTGTCGGCGACGGTCCGGTCCGCAGCCCCGGCGCGATCGATGTGCGCACCGTGCACGGTCATCCGGCGATCGTGAGCGTCAAGCCGATCATTCCCGAAAGCGAGCGGATTGTCGTCCCGCCCGGCGGCCAGCACCTGCATGTCAGCATCCGCTATCTCGACGGCAGCTTCGTCCACGATCTGGGGTCGCGCTACCTGTTGGCGGGGGCGCATTTCTCGCCCCACATTCCCGCTGACGACCGCGCAAGCCGCGTAGCGTTGCGGACGCGCGCAGGCGTCACGGTCGGCTATTTCACCTGGCAACCCTTCCGGCCGGGAACGGCGATGCTCCGTCGGCTGGCCCCGGCGCTGATCGTCTCGCTGCTGCTCGTCTTCGCGACCGTGGCGTGGCTGTTGCGCCGGATTGGCCAGAGCACGCTGCAACTGAGCGCAGCAAGGTCGCATGCCCTGCATCTCGCCAATCATGATCCCCTGACAAGCCTTGCCAATCGGGCGTTGTTCGATCGAAGGCTGATGACGGAGCTATCACGGCTCGGTCCTGTGGAGCGCACGCTCGCGCTGATTTATATCGATCTCGATCACTTCAAGAATGTGAACGATCATCTCGGTCACCCCACGGGCGATCTCCTGATCCGCGCGTTATCGGATATTTTGGGTCGACTTGCGCCCGACGATGTTGTTGCGCGGCTTGGCGGCGACGAGTTCGCGATCATCCATGTCGCCGAGGATGCTGCGGCTTCGGCCGAGTTGCTCGCGGAAGACATTCAGAAGGTGTTGGCGGCGCCGATCAACCTGGGGGACGGCGAAGTGTTGATCGGGGCGAGCATCGGCATAGCGGTGGCGCCAGCAGACGGAACCGATCCGGTCGATCTGGTCCGCAAGGCCGATATCGCGCTCTATGACGCCAAGCGCGCCGGGCGCCGGCGGCACAGCTTCTTCACCGAGATGATGGGCGCGCGGATCCGCGAGCGCAACGAGATCGAAGCCGATCTGCGGAATGCAATGCGGACCGGGGAAGGGCTCAGCGTTGCCTATCAGCCCTTCTTCGAGGCTCGCTCGCGTGCTCTGGTGGGTGCCGAGGCGCTTCTCCGGTGGGATCATCCCGGGCGTGGGGCTATGCTGCCGGACCGTTTTGTTCCGGTGGCCGAAGAATGCGGGCTGATCGAAACGCTCAACGAATGGGTGCTCGAGCAGGCATGCCTGCGGGCGGCGGGCTGGCCCGAGGGTGTCGTTTCGGTGAACCTGTCGGCGGTGCAACTGCGTAACGCCACGCTGGCCGAGCGCGTCCACGCCATCCTCAAGCGAACCGGGCTGGCGCCGGGCCGGCTCGAACTCGAAATCACCGAAACGAGCTTTCTCGAGACCAGTGACAGATGCCGCGAGAATTTGCGCTGGTTGCGCGACATCGGCGTCCAGATCGCGCTCGACGATTTCGGCACCGGCTATTCATCGTTCAAGCATCTTCGCGGCTTCGAGATCGATCGGATCAAGATCGACCAGAGTTTCGTCACGGCGATTGGCTGCGGCCAGCCCGGGAGCCCGGTGATCCAAGCGATCGTTGACCTTGCGCGGCAGAGCGGGCTTGCGACGACCGCCGAAGGGGTCGAGACCGAGCAGCAGCGCTTGTTCCTGATGGCGATCGGCTGCGATGTGCTGCAGGGATTCCTGTTCGCGCAGCCGCTCAGCGCCGCCGATCTCGAAGAACGCTATTTCCGAGGCTGTTAAAAGGCCGCCTTGACCGATAGCACGGCGCCCGCCCCGCCGTTATGGCCGGCCTCGAGCGCGCCTTTGTAATTGCTGTCGACATAGCTTGCCGAGATTTGGAGCACGTCCAGGGTGTAGCTCAGCCCGGCCGACCAATCCCATTTCTCGTCATAGTCGCCATTTTCGCGGCCCACCGAGAAGGAGGCGACGAGCGGCGTGTCCCCGACCGCCACGTCGGCGCCGAGCCCGGCGTAGAAATTGTCGCGGGTCGTGTTCCATTGGTCCGGAGTGTAGGCGAGGGTGACGGTGGCGGTCAGTGGGCCGAAGCTGCGCGCGAAGGTGGATTGCAGTTCCATATAATTGACGTCGTTGCCGCCCGGATAAAGATAGGCATAGGCCCCCGCCGAGTAGGTGAAACCCACCGCCTCGCCACCGTAGCCGCCATAGGCGTCGACCTCGAGGCGCGACCCGCCATATTTGGCGATGCTCGACGCCCAGCCGCCGATGAACAGACCCGACCCAAGGACGAGATCTACGCCGCCCTGGATGGCGGGCTCGCGGTTGGTCAGGCTCAGCCCCCGGAAGCGATAGTCGGAGACGATCGCCAGATTATAGGATAATTGGGATGGGGCTGCCTCCGCCTCCTCGGCTTGCGCTTTGGCCGTCACCTGCGTCGATAAAGCTAGAACCAGGATAGAGAAGTCACGCCTCCGCATCCGCCCGCTATGGCGCGGCCGGCGCGATGCGTAAACAAGCTTCGTCACCCGCCCGTCGTAACCAGTCCGCGGATGATCAGGCCGACCTCGGCGACATGGTCGATCACCGCGCATTCCGCAGCATCGGGGTCGCCAGCCCTGACAGCGGCGGCGACCAACCGATAATAAACGAGGCGGACGCGCTGCAACTCGAACGAGCGATATTGCGCGTTGATCACGTGCATGCCGATGGCCGGGAAAAGCCTCTGCAATTCGCGGTTGCCGCCGATCGTCAGCAGGGCGCGATAAAAGCTCCGCCGCGCTCCGCTGAACGGCGCGGGATCGGAGGCCGCCGCCGCCCGCTCGAGCGCGTCGAGCGCGGCATCGAGCAGCCCTTCATAGCCGGGACGATAGGCGGCCGCCGCCGCGCGCACCGCTACGCGGCTCATCGCCATCGCGACCTCTAGCACTTCGAGACTTTCGGACAGATCGAGCCGCCTTATGGCGGGCGAGCGATTCGGGCTGAGATCGACAACGCCGCGCACCGCCAGGTGCTGCATCGCCTCACGCACCGCGTTCCGTCCCACGGCGAAGCGCGTGGCGAGATCGGTCTCGGCAAGGCGCTGCCCGGGCACCATGCTCCCGTTTTCCAGGTCGCGGAGAATGCCAAGATAGACGCGGTTCGCCGAACCGGCCGGCTCGGGCCCTGGCCAATGGCCTTCCGTCAGTGGCTCGAGATCTCGGCTCATCGGGTTGATTGTTCCACAATCCTGTTCCATAATCGATCGAAATCGTGAGGAGGCGGGATGCCGGATCTGTTCAGGCTCGACGGCAAGACCGCTTTCATCACCGGCGCCTCGGGTGGGCTGGGGGCCCACTTCGCCGTCTGTCTCGCCCAAGCCGGTGCCGACGTCATCATCGGCGCACGCCGCGAAGAGGCGTTGGCGGAAGTCGCCGAAAGCGTGCGGGCCACCGGCGCGCGCTGCACCGCCACCGCGCTCGACATATCGGATGCGGCGAGCATCGCCGCGGTGGAGCCGCTGCTCGCCGGGGTCGACATATTGGTCAACAATGCCGGCATTGCCGTTGACAAGCCGTTTCTCGACCAGACCGTCGAGGACTGGGATGCGGTGATGGACACCAATGCGAGGGGAAGCTTCCTGCTGATCCAGGCGGTGGCGCGCGCGATGAAGGCCGCGGGGAAGGGCGGATCGATCGTCAACATCGCGTCGATCCTGGGGCTCCGCCAGACCGGACGCGTCGCCAGTTACGCGACATCGAAATCGGCGGTAGTACAGCTCACCAAGGTAGCCGCGCTCGAACTGGCGCGGTTCGGCATCAGGGTCAACGCGCTGTGCCCCGGTTATATCGCGACCGCCATCAACGCCCATGTCTGGGAAAGCGACGCGGGCAAGGCGATGATCTCCCGGATTCCACAGCGCCGCATCGGGCAGACGTCCGATCTCGACGGGCCGCTGCTGCTGCTCGCTTCCGATGCGTCGTCCTACATGACAGGCTCGGTGATCGCCGCCGATGGCGGACATCTGGTCAGCTCGCTCTAAGGGAGAAGGATAGCATGAGCGAAAGAGCACAGGCGATCGCCGCGCGCGTCGAGGCGTTCGTCCGCGAGACGGTCTTCCCTTATGAGAAAGATCCCCGCGCCACGCGCCATGGCCCGACCGAGGAGTTGCTGGTGGAGATGCGGGCGAAGGCGCGGGCGGCGGGGGTGATGACGCCCCACATTCTGTCCGATGGATCGCATCTCAACCAGCGCGAGACGGCGATCGTGCTGAAGAAATCGGGACTGTCGCCGCTCGGCCCGGTGGCGGTCAACACGATGGCGCCCGACGAGGGCAACATGTATCTGATCGCCAAGATCGGTTCGCCCGCGATCAAGCGGCGGTTCCTCGATCAGCTTGTCGCGGGAGAGGCGCGTTCGGCCTTCTTGATGACCGAGCCCGCCGCCGAGGGCGGCGCCGGCTCCGATCCTTCGATGATGAAGACGGTCTGCCATCGCGACGGCGATCATTGGGTGATCAACGGGCGCAAGGCCTTCATCACCGGTGCGCAGGGCGCCAAGGTCGCCATCATCATGGCCAAGTCGGAAGATGGTGCCTGCATGTTCGTGGCCGATCTGCCTAATCCCGCGATCCGCATCGAGCGATTGCTCGATACCATCGACAGCTCGATGCCGGGTGGCCATGCGGTGCTCATGATTGACAATCTGCGCGTCCCCGCCGAGCAGATGCTCGGCGCCAGCGGCGAAGGTTTCCAACATGCGCAGGTGCGGCTTTCGCCCGCGCGACTGTCGCATTGCATGCGGTGGCATGGATCGGTCACACGCGCGCAGGAGATCGCCACCGACTATGCCTGCCGCCGCGAGGCGTTTGGGAAGAAGCTGGTCGATCATGAAGGTGTGGGCTTCATGCTCGCCGAGAATCTGATCGATCTCAAACAAGCCGAGCTGATGATCGACTGGTGCGCCGACGTGCTCGACAGCGGCTCGCTCGGCACGGTGGAAAGTTCGATGGCGAAGGTGGCGGTGTCGGAAGCGCTTTACCGGGTAGCGGACCGCTGCATCCAGGTGATGGGCGGCACCGGCGTGTCGACCGACACCGTCGTTGAACAGGTGTTCCGCGAGATTCGAGCCTTCCGCATCTACGACGGCCCGACCGAGGTCCACAAATGGTCGCTCGCCAAGAAGATCAAGCGCGATCATGCACAGGCGCAGGCCGGATGAGCGGGCCGGAGAAAGACGACAATGGCACGACCGCGGTCCGTGACGGATTTCGCTTCGACGAGGCCGCGCTCGCACGCTGGATGGACGCCAATGTTGCGGATTTCCGGGGCCCGCTTGCGGTCGAGCAGTTCAAGGGGGGGCAGTCCAACCCGACCTATAAGCTGATCACGCCGGGCAAGGCCTATGTTTTGCGGCGCAAGCCGCCCGGCCAGCTGTTGAAAGGCGCGCACGCGGTCGAGCGCGAGGCGCGGGTGCTGAGGGCGCTGGGCAAGACCGGCTTCCCGGTTCCTCGCGTCCATGGGCTGTGCACCGACGACGAGGTGCTCGGCACATGGTTCTACGTGATGGACATGGTCGAGGGCCGCTTGTTCTGGGACGCGACGATCCCGCAGGTCGCGCAGGGCGAACGGCCGGCCTATTTCGACGCGATGAACGCGACGATCGCGGCGCTGCACGGCATCGATTACCGCGCAGCGGGGCTCGAGGATTTCGGCCGACCGGGTAATTTTTTCGAGCGGCAGATCGCGCGCTGGACCAAGCAATATCTCGAAGACGCCGAAGCCGGCCGGGACGCGGCGATGGACCGATTGATCGCGTGGCTGCCCGCCAATATCCCGGCGGACGACGAGACGACGGTGGTCCACGGCGATTTTCGCATCGACAATATGATCTTCCATCCCACCGAGCCGCGCGTAATCGCGGTGCTCGACTGGGAGTTGTCGACGCTCGGCCATCCGCTGGCCGACTTCGCCTTTCACGCGATGATGTACCATATGCCGCCCCACATCGTCGCCGGCCTCCACGGCGCCGACCTGGCCGCGCTCAACATCCCATCGGAAGCGGACTATGTCGCCGCCTATTGCGCGCGGACCGGGCGCCGTTCGATCCCCGGCTATCCGTTCTACATGGCGTTCGTCTTCTTCCGGCTTGCCGCGATCTTCCACGGGATCAAGGGGCGCGTGATCCGCGGAACCGCCGCCTCGGCCAAGGCCGCGGAGCGCGCCGCGCTATTTCCGGAACTGGCGCAAATCGCCTGGCGGCAGGCGCAGGGATAGTCCCCCACATCGGTCAATGCCGCTGGGCAAGCCATCCCCCCGCTTCTAAGGAAAGGGGGTGATGAATCATGCTAACCGCGCTTTGGCCTCGGGCGTCGCCGGGCTGACCGGCCAATGACCGGCGAGGGAGCCGCGCGCGCGCAGTCCTTTCGCCGCCTTTCCGTCACTGGCGGATCCGACACGGTGCACCGGCAGGTCGCCAGCGAGACGCCGGTGGCAATAGAATATAACGGGCTCGGTTATGCGGTGCTCATGGCCAGCGCGGCTGACCTGGAGGATCTCGCTTACGGCTTCAGCCTCGCCGAGCGGCTGATCGACCAACGCGAGCAGATCGTGGATGTCGAGACCCATCGCATCGAGCAGGGCGTCGTGTTGCGGATCACCCTTTGCGCGGATCGGATCGCGCTGGCGGCGGAACGGGTCCGTCATCGCGTTTCCGAATCCTCCTGCGGCTTGTGCGGCATCGAAAATCTCGAGCAGGCGCTGCGCCCGTTGCCGCGCGTCGACGCCGCTCACGCGCCGGACGGACCGGCAATTTTCGCCGCGCTCGCGACCATGGGGGACCATCAGCCGCTCAATGCGGCAACCGGGGCGGTACATGCCGCAGCCCGCTGCGATCGCGACGGGACGATAAGTCTGGTGCGCGAGGATGTCGGCCGCCACAATGCGTTCGACAAACTGATCGGCGCGATGATGCGCGGCCGGATCGGCTGGGACGGTGGCTTCGCGCTGCTATCGTCGCGCTGCTCCTATGAGCTGGTCGAGAAGGCGGCGCTGTCCGGCTGTCCTACGCTGGTCACGCTTTCAGCGCCGACGACCCTCGCGGTCGACCGGGCTCGCGAGGCCGGGTTGCGGCTGATCGTGCTTGCCCGGCCGGACGCGATGCTGATCGCGTCATGACGCGGCTATTGGGCGCCATTCTCGCAGGCGGCGAATCGCGCCGCTTCGGATCGGACAAGGCGGAGGCCATGCTCGATGGCAGGCCGCTTATCGAGCATGTCATTGCCGCGCTGCGGCCGGCCGTGGACGAGCTGATCATCTGCGGCCGCACCCGTGGCGATATTCGCGGGGTAGCCGATCGCCCTGCGCCGGGCATGGGCCCGCTGGGCGGGCTCAACGGAGCGCTGCACGACGGATCGGCGCGCGGATTCGACGCGGTGCTAGCGGTGGGGTGCGATACGCCGCTGCTCCCCCCTGGTCTGCTTGGACGGCTGCAGGCGTCGGCCGGGCCAGCCTATGTAGCCCGCCTGCCGGTGATCGGTTACTGGCCAACCGCGCTTGCGTTTCGCCTGGACGCGTTTTTGGCCGAGGATCGCAAACACGCCATCCGCGGCTGGGCCGAGGCGGTGGGCGCCGAAGCGATCCAGTGGCCGTCGCTCGCCAATGTCAACGAGCCCGCCGATCTCGTCGCGCTGTCGCGGAAGAGCCCCGGCTGAGTCCCGCGCGCCGATGTACTTCCGCGTTGCCTATACGCGACGCCGTCGGCAAGCAGAAATGATATATTGTATCTTCGGCGCATTCGTGCAATGGGCGTTGCGAGAGGATCGATGAGCGTGAATCGTTTCGCCCCTGCACGTGACCTGTTCGATCGATTGGCCATCGGCCTGTCGGCGCTGTGCCTCGTCCATTGCGCGGCGAGCGTAATTCTGGTCGCCCTGCTGGCGACGGCCGGCGGCGTTCTGTTGCATCCGGCGATCCACGAGATCGGGCTAGTCATGGCGATTGCGCTTGCGCTGTTCGGCCTGGGCCGCGGTTTTCTTCGGCACAGGCGGCCGCTTCCTGTGCTTCTCGGTGGCTGCGGAATCGCGTTGATGGCGACGGCGCTGGTCGTTCCGCACGGCGTGATCGAAGCGGGCTATACGATGATTGGTGTCGCCTGCGTCGCGGTGGCGCATCAGCTCAATCGGCGCGCGCACGCCTGGTGAGGCTTGTCGCCCGGGGCGCTTGCTCCTAGATTTACCGGATGGCCAGCGCGCACGATCATCGTATCCATCATGGCGAGTCGCTTGCCGGCGCGGCCCAGCGCGCGTTCGAGCGCGCGGGCGAACAGTGGACGCCGATGCGCGCCGAGATATTCGCGGCATTGAGCGCGGCGGAGAAGCCCGCCTCTGCCTACGATCTGGCGGACAGCGTCTCGCGTTCGACCGGACGGCGGGTCGCAGCCAACAGCGTCTACCGGATCTTGGATGTCTTCGTGGCGGCGAACCTCGCCCGCCGGGTCGAAAGCGCCAATGCCTATATCGTCAACGCGCATCCCGATTGCGAGCATGACTGCATCTTCCTGGTCTGCGACGTGTGCGGGCGGGTGAATCATGTCGACGACGATCAGCTTTCGGATGCGGTCCGGCGCTCGGCCGAGAAAGTGGGTTTCTCCAAGCTGCGCCCGGTGATCGAGGTGCGTGGCTGCTGCGCCGAATGCGCAGAGGGCGACGCTGCCTGACGCATCGACGCTGGCCACCTCCAAGCAATGAGTCTAAGGCGAACAGGATGACCGACCGCCCCGTAACGCCTTTGCTGGATTGCGTTAGCGCGCCGGCCGACCTTCGGCAGCTCCGGCCCGGCCAGCTCGCCCAGCTGGCCAATGAGCTCCGCCAGGAAATGATTTCGGCGGTTTCGGTTACCGGCGGGCATCTCGGCGCCGGCCTGGGTGTCGTCGAGTTGACCGTCGCGCTGCATTATGTGTTCGAAACGCCGCGCGACAAATTGATCTGGGATGTCGGCCACCAGGCCTATCCCCACAAGATCCTCACCGGTCGGCGTGATCGGATCCGGACGCTGCGCCAGGGCGCGGGACTGTCGGGGTTCACCAAGCGCAGCGAAAGCGAATATGATCCTTTCGGGGCGGCGCACAGCTCGACCTCGATCTCCGCGGCGCTCGGCTTCGCGATGGCCAACAAGCTGTCCGACGCGCCGGGCCGGGCAATCGCAGTGATCGGCGACGGTGCGATGTCGGCGGGCATGGCCTATGAGGCGATGAACAACGCGCGGCAGGCGGGCAACCGGCTGATTGTGATCCTCAACGATAACGACATGTCGATCGCGCCGCCGGTGGGCGCGCTGTCGGCCTATCTCGCAAAGATCGTGTCCTCGCGACCCTTCCTGTCGATGCGGGGCTTCGCCAAGCGCGTCGCGCGCAAGCTGCCGCGCCCGATCCACGATTTTGCCAAGCGATCCGAGGAATATGCGCGCGGCATGGCGACCGGCGGCACGCTGTTCGAGGAACTGGGCTTCTATTATGTCGGCCCGGTCGACGGCCATAATCTCGATCATCTGCTGCCGGTGCTGGAGAATGTCCGCGACAGCGATCACGGGCCGATCCTGGTCCATGTCGTCACCAACAAAGGCAAGGGCTATGCGCCCGCCGAAGCGGCGGCCGACAAATATCACGGGGTGCAGAAGTTCGACATCGTTTCCGGCGTGCAGGCGAAGGCCCCGCCCGGACCGCCAAGCTACACCCAGGTTTTTGCCGAGGCGCTGATCCGCGAGGGCGCTCGCGACGAGAAGATCTGCGCGATCACCGCGGCGATGCCCTCGGGCACCGGGCTCGACAAGTTCGGGGCCGCCTATCCCGAGCGGAGTTTCGACGTAGGCATCGCCGAGCAGCATGCGGTTACGTTCGCGGCCGGTCTCGCGGCGCAGGGTTATCGCCCCTTCTGCGCGATCTACTCGACCTTTCTCCAGCGCGCCTATGATCAGGTCGTCCACGACGTGGCGATCCAGAACCTGCCGGTGCGGTTCGCGATCGACCGTGCGGGCTTGGTGGGCGCCGACGGATCGACCCACGCGGGAAGCTTCGACGTCACCTATCTGGCAACGCTGCCCAACATGGTTGTGATGGCGGCCGCCGACGAGGCCGAGCTCTGCCATATGGTGCATACCGCGGCGCTGCACGACAGCGGTCCAATCGCGCTGCGCTATCCGCGCGGCAACGGCGTCGGCGTCGAGCTTCCCGCGGTTCCCGAGCGGCTCGAAATCGGCAAGGGGCGGATCGTTCGCGAGGGCAAGACGGTTGCGTTATTGTCGCTCGGCACCCGGCTTGAGGAGGCGCGGCGCGCAGCGGATCAGCTTGAGGCGCTCGGCCTGTCGACCACGATCGCCGATCTGCGTTTCGCCAAGCCGCTCGACGAATCATTGATCCAACGGTTGCTGACCACCCATGAGGTGGCGGTGACGATAGAGGAGGGCGCGATCGGCGGAATGGGCGCGCATGTGCTGACGCTGGCTTCGGACCTCGGTCTGATCGACAATGGCCTGAAACTCAGGACGCTGCGCCTGCCCGATATCTTCCAGGAGCATGACAAGCCCGAACGGCAATATGCCGAAGCCGGCCTCGACGCCGAATCGATCGTCGCGACGGTGCTGGCGGCGTTGCATCGGAACAGCACGAATCTCGAAGCGCGCGCGTAGGCTGCCTCTTTTCACTTTCCAGTCGGGTCGCGCGGAACAGGCCGCGCGATCAAGGGATTCATGAAATCCAACAGCCCAGGCTGTCAGTTGTCCTCGTCCGGCAGTACGAAGGCGCCATCCGCGGGCGCCTCGGCGAGTTTTTCGATCCGGCCACGTGAGACGGCCACCAGGATATGCCGATTGGCGAATTCGACGACCGCCAGTCGACCGGTCGTGCCCATCGGGATCGCGTCGACGATCCGGAGCGCCCTTTGCCTGTTGCCGATCGCGATGCCGGGCTGGAGCCGTTTCCACAGCCAGAGCGAACCGAACGCCAATCCGCCGACCAGAGGGACCAGCAGAAGCAGCTTCAACAGGTAATCAAGCATCATTGGCGGCGTTCTATCCCCGACAGTCGTGCATCGGCAGCGACCACGTCGACCACCCTTATCCCGAACTTTCCGTTGACTGTCACTACCTCGCCCTTGGCGACGAGCGTGCCGTTGACCATGATGTCGAGCATCTCGTTCGCCTGGCGATCGAGCTCGACGATGCTTCCCGAGGCAAGATCCATCAGCTCGGCGAGCCGAACCGAGGTGCTGCCGACTTCCACCGACAGCCGCAGCGGAATATCGGCGAGCAGACGGTAATTGGCGCGGCTCGCCAATCCGCCCGGCACCGCCGGGACATCGGACATATCGCTCATTTCGACGGACCCTTATGGAGATTTTCGATCATCATGGCGGCGCGGCCTTCCTGCTCTCCGATCGTCCCTTCGGCGAAGCGGTGATCGGCCACCAGCAGCGGAACGGTTTGCGACAGCGTTATCGGAATGACATCGCCCGGTTTGAGCGCGAGCAATTGCGCCACGGTCAGTTCGGGACGCGCCAGCACCGAACGCACCGGCAGCGAGATATTATCCAGCGCTCCCAGCAACCTGTTTTTCCAGTCGATGTCCTCGCCATCGGCTCCGGGCTGGGCGCGCGCGGCGATTTCGCTTTCGATCGGCTGTAGCAGGGCGAGCGGATAGAGGATCTCGATCCTGCTCGACCGCGAGAGGCCCGGCTTGACGGTGAAGCTCTGGACCACCACAGCCTCATCGGGGCGCACCATGTTCGCGAAATCGGCATTGGTCTCATGTGTCGCGAACTCGAAGGCCAGCGGATAGGCTTCGGCCCAGCTCTTGGTCAACAGCTCGGCGATCGCACTCGCGAGCCGCTTCTGCAGGCGCTGCTCGGACGGCGTGAACTCGCCGCTCTTCGGAGCGAGGCCGTTGCCCGAGCCGCCATAGAAGGCGTCGACCATGTTGGTGACGAAAGCCGGCTCCATCGAGATCATCATCACGCCCTTGGCCGGACGGACACGGAAGAGGCTGAGGCTCATATATTCGGGCTGGTTGCGCTGCCACTCGTCGAAGCGGCGCGTTTCCAGCGGGCTGGCGTCGACCTTGGCGCGGGTCTGGGCGATGGGCTCGACCACGTCGCGCAGCCGCCGCGCAATGCGCTCGTTCATCCGGCCGAGATGGGCGAGCTTGGCGACCGGGCGATCGCCACGCAGGCCGAACGTGAAGGGCTCGACGAGCCGCGCCGAGGGGGCGGCAGGCTCATGCGCACCGGCAGCCTCGTCGAACGAGATGTCGCTGAGTTCATCCATCAGCGCGGCGACTTCATCGCCCGATAGACTGGATGCTGCGCGCGTCATGGAGTCAGCGAATGTCCCAAACCCGTTACACCGGTGATGCCGGCGGACTCGCTATGCCATGGAGTTGGTTAATGAAATGTGGTTGGAGAATGTTTTGTTCGGCCGCCAGCCGAGCGCAGGGGGCCACGCCGGCCGAAGCGCCAAACTACGCCGCGCCTTTCTTGCGAACCAGCTGATAGGCGTGCTGATACCATTTGCTGCCGGGATAATTGGCGCCCAGAACGGAGGCGGCGCGTTCGGCCTCGACCGGGACGCCCAGCTCGAGATAGCTTTCGGTCAGCCGCATCAGCGCCTCCGGGGCGTGGCTGGTCGTATCATATTGATCGACCACGGTGCGGAAACGGATCACCGAGGCGAGCCAATCGCCGCGGCGCTGGTAGAATCGCCCGATTTCCATTTCCTTGCCCGCGAGATGGTCCTTGATCAGATCGACCTTCACCCGGGCGTCAGCGGCATAGCGCGTATCGGGATAGCGGCGAATCAGCTCGTTCATCGCATCCAGCGCCTGCTGCGTCAGCTTTTGGTCGCGCGTGACATCCTGGATCTGCTCATAATAGTCGATGGCGATCAGATAGAGCGCATAGGGTGCGTCGCGGTTGCCCGGATGGATCGACACGAAGCGCTGCGCCGAGGCGATCGATTCGGTGTACTGGCGCGCCAGATAATAGGAAAAGGCGCTCATCAACTGCGCGCGGCGCGCCCAGACCGAATAGGGATGCTGGCGCTCCACCTCGTCGAACAGCGCGGCGGCGAGCTTGTATTGACGGCGGTCGAGCCGCTCCTTGGCCGCGTTGTAGAGCGTATCGACGTCTCGGGCGACATATTTGGTGTCACCCTTGTTCTTGCTGGTGGCGCAGCCTGCCAGTGGAACGAAGAGGGCGGCGGCGATCATCAGCGCGATCGGACGGGTGGCTTTACGCAGCATAGAGCCGCTTCTTACGGGGCAAATGCCACCGCCGCAATGGCCCGCAAGGCCGAACGGCGGATCGATCGAACCAACCGCCGCCGCGGCGCTCCTACAGCGGCATCAGCGCGGCGACGATCCAGCGATCCTCGCCACGCAGCACGTTCCAGGCACGCGCGCCCGCGCGGCTGTCCATCACCTCCACCCCGAAGCCGTACGCTTCGATCCCGTCGACAAAGGCGGGGGAGGGGCGGCGCATTGTGGAGCCTGTGCCCAGCAATAGGAACTCAGGGGGCGGATCGAGCGCCAGCAGATCTGCAAGGTCGGCGGCGCCGAGGGAATCGAGCGCGGGCGCATGCCAGTCGCGGGCCGCAACAGGGGTCAGCCAGAGCCCGCCCGCTACGACACGGTCTTCGATGCGGAACGCCGTCCCGGCGAAGCCGCGCACGACCGGCCCGCCGGGAGGGGCTTCCCGATCGAAGGAGACCATGGCCGTCAGCCCTTGGGGCCGACCCGCTCGGCGTCCGGACGGGCCTGCTTCGGCTTGGCGTCGAAGCGCTGGGGTTCGAGCCCCAGGGTGATCAGCAGCGAGGAGGAGACATAGACCGACGAGTAGGTGCCGACGATGATGCCGAGCAGCATCGCCGCCGCGAAGCCCCGCAGCACATGGCCGCCGAACAGCAACAGCGCGCCGAGCGCGAGCATCACCGTCACCGAGGTCATCACGGTGCGGGGCAGCGTTTCGTTGACCGAGAGATCGATCAGCGCCTTCATATCCATCTGCCGATATTTGCGCATATTCTCGCGGATGCGATCGTCGATCACCATCTTGTCGTTGATCGAATAGCCGATGATCGTCAGCACCGCTGCGACGATGTTGAGATCGAACTCCATCCGTGTGACCGCGAAGAAACCGAGCGTCATCAGCACGTCGTGGACGATCGCGACGAAGGTGGAGATGCCGAACTGCCATTCGTAACGCAGCCAGGAGAAGATCGCGATGCCGACGACCGCGAGCACAACCGCGAGCAGCCCGTTGCGGATCAGTTCGCCGGAAACCTTGCCCGAAACGGTGTCGTAGCGCGGGAAGGTCACACCCGGAAACTGTGCGCGCAGCGAGGCGGAGACCTTGTTGACCACCGCGTTGGTCGCGCCCTCGTCGCTGCTCGCCGGGGTGGGCAGGCGGATCGAGACGCTCTTGGGATCGCCGAACTGTTGGAGCGAGCCCTGGCCGACGCCGAGCCGGTCGACATTGGTGCGGACCTTGTCGAGCGAGGGGGGCGAGGGGAATTTGGCTTCGATCATCAGCCCGCCGACAAAGTCGACGCCGAGATTCAGTCCACGCGTCGCCACCGCCGCCACCGCCGCGACCGTAAGCAGCGCCGTGATGATGAAGGCAATGAAGCGGACCCGGACGAAGCCGATATTGGTGTTGTCGGGGACGAGTTTCAACAGGCGCATCTCAGTGCTCCGTCGTCCCGGCGGAGGCCGGGGTCGTTTGAGATGCCGGGACCAGCAAGCCGCAGGAGCCGGTGGCGACCCCGGCCTCCGCCGGGGTGAAGAGGAGCGACCTCGTCTTCATATGTGCAGCGCGTGCGGCCGCGCGCGGCGGAGCCACAGGGCGACGAGCATGCGGGTGAAGACGACCGCTGTGAACACCGAGGTGGCGATGCCGATCAGCAGCACGACCGCGAAGCCCTTCACCTGGCCCGAGCCCAGCACGAACATGATCAGCCCGGCGATGGCGTGGGTGACGTTGGCCTCGAAGATCGTGCGGCTCGCTTCCTTATAGCCGAACTCGACGGCCTGGGTCGGCGCTCGCCCGCGCCGCAGCTCCTCGCGAATGCGTTCGTTGATCAGCACGTTGGCGTCGACCGCGGTGCCGATCGTCAGCACGAAGCCGGCGATGCCGGGCAGTGTCAGCGTCGCATTGAGCAGCGCCATCACCCCGAGGATGATGAAGATGTTAATCACCACCGCGAGATCGGCATAGAAACCGAAGCGGCCATAGCTGATCAGCATGAACACCACCACCGCGGCGGCGGCGATGACGCTGGCGAGCGTGCCCGCGCGGATCGAATCGGCGCCGAGATCGGGGCCGACGGTGCGCTCCTCGACCACTTTGAGCGCGACCGGCAGCTTGCCCGAGCGCAGCGCGATCGCAAGCTGGTTGGCGCTGTCGGTGGTGAAGCGGCCCGAGATCTGCGCTTGGCCGCCCAGGATCGGCTCGTTGATGTTGGGAGCCGACAACACCTTGCCGTCGAGAATCATCGCGAAGGGCTTGCCGACATTCTCCTGCGTCACACGGGCGAACTTGCGTCCGCCCTCGCTGTTGAAGGTGATCGACACGACGGGTTCGTTGGTCTGGCTGTTATAGCTCAGCTTGGCGTCGATCAGTTCGTCGCCGGTGAGTATTGCGCGCCGTTTGACCGCGATGAACGGCACCCCGCCGGGATTGTCGGCATAGGGCAGCGCCTCGCTGCCGACCGGCGCGCGGCCCTGCGCCACCTCGGCCGGGTCGGCGGTGAGATCGACGAGCTTGAACTCCAGCTTGGCGGTCTTGCCGATCAGCGCCTTGAGCGCCGCCGGATCCTGAAGACCGGGCACCTGTACCACGATCCGGTCACTGCCCTGCCGGATGATGGTCGGCTCCTTGGTGCCCATCTCGTCGATGCGCTTGCGGACCACTTCGGTCGCGACCTGCATCGCACTGTCGGTCGCCTGGGTCAGGCCCGCGTCGGTGGGCGTCATCACGATCCGGGTCGAATCGACCACCTGGACGTTCCAGTCGCGCTGCCCGGTCATGCCCGAGGGCTGGGTCAGGGTGCGCAGGCGTTCGACCGCCGGATCGACCTGCGCCCCGTCGCGGACGAAGAAGGACAGGCGGCCCCCGGTGGTGGAAATGTCGCCGATCGCAATAGGCGGATCAGCGCGCCGCATCTCGGTGCGGACCTGCTCTTCCATCTTGGCGATATTCTGCTTGGCAAGGTCCGCGGTGTCCGCTTCGAGCATCAGATGGCTGCCACCCGAGAGATCGAGCCCCAGATTGATGCGCGGCAGATTGGCGAGACCCCAGCGCTCCGCGCTGGCCTCGGGAATGAAGCTCGGCAGCGACAGCAACACGCCGATCGCCATCGAGAGGACGATCGACCAGACTTTCCAACGGGGGAAATCGAGCATCGCGAGCTCAGTCGTTGGCGGGCTTGCCCGAGGCCGCGGGGCGGACCTCGGCGATCGTGCCCTTGATCAGCTTGATGCGGACATTGGGGGCGATTTCGGCCTCGACCTCGTTCGCGTCGACCTTGGTCACCTTGGCGACGATGCCGCCCGCGGTGACGATCTGATCGTTCTTCTGGACCGCGTCGACCGCCTGGCGATGCTCCTTCATCTTCTTCTGCTGCGGGCGGATCATCAGGAAATAGAAGATCACGAAGATGAAAATCAGCGGCGCGAACTGCATCAGCATCGCGGCGCCGCCGCCAGCGGGCGCCGCGCCAGCGGCCTGGGCGTAAGCGGGAGAAGCGAACATCGGTCTAGGCATCCCGAAAAGAGGACGGGCCTTGTCCGGCCCGAAGTGGCGCGCGCCTATCACGTTCCGCATGGAAGGCGCAACCGGGCGCTTGCCAAGCGCCGAAGACCTGCCTAAAGCGCGCAGCCTTGGTCGGGGCGTAGCGCAGCCTGGTAGCGCATCAGACTGGGGGTCTGGGGGTCGCAGGTTCGAATCCTGTCGCCCCGACCAGCATGAAGACCGAACCCGTCCCCCAGCGGGTCCAGCCGATCGGTCGTCGTCGGCAGTGACCCGCGCCGCTTCGCCTGCGTCAGGGCGGAACGATCCTCGCCATGGTTAACATTTTGGTGATCTGGGCGCGTGCATATATGCGCCATGTCGTTTTCACTGCCGATCGCCGGATATTCGCGGGCGGGCGTCGCCCATGTCCGGCTGTTCATCGCGAAACAGCCGCCTGCGTTGCTGCCCTTCATCGGGTTGGTCCTTGTCGCGGCGTTGACCTCCGCGGCGCTGATCGTTTCGCTGATGATCGCAATGAACGCCAACGCCGCCGACGAAAAGCTGCGGATGGTGCGCAGCGCGCTCGCGCATGAGCAGGTGGCACTGGCCGCATCGACCATGGACTATGCCCGCTGGGACGACGCCGTAACGCACATCTACGGTGGCCTGGACCGAGCGTGGCTCGCGACCAATTTCCAGGGGACCATACCGCTTTATATCATCGATGGGCGCGGCAATACCCTCTATGCGGTGCGTCCCGACGGGCATTTTGCGGCCACGCTGGCGCAAGAGGCACCAGAGTTGCTCGCCAGCCTGGTCGGCAAGCTGCCGCGGCGGGCGGTCGAGGGAGCGGTGACGCTGCTCGGGCAACGGCACGGCGAGCTCGCGGTTTTTTCGGCTTCGGCGATCCTGCCGTTCACCAAGCAAGTCGCCATGCCGCGCGGAGATCTACGCTACGTCGTGCTGATCAAGCCGGTCGACCGGACCTTGCTGGCCGATTGGAGCCGGACCTTCCAGCTCCCGGCAATGCGCTGGTCGGCTGCGCAGGCGACCGCGCTTGGGGATGCCGAGGATAGGCTCGCGCTTCGTGACGGGACCAGGGGACTCGGGCATCTGGCTTGGCGGCATGTTTCGCCCGGCAAACGCGTCATGCACGATTGGCTGTGGCTGATCGTGCTTGCCGGGCTCGCTTTCTTCGCGCTTTCGGCAAAGATGATCCGCTCGGTGGTCGCGACCCAGCGCGCGCTGGAGGGCAAATCGCGCGATGCCGAGGAAAGCCTTGCGGGGCGGGAAGCGGCCCTCGCGGAGGCCCGCGCCGCCCGGGCGGCGGCCGAAGACGCGCTGGCGCAGGCCGAGGACGCCAACCGCCGCCTTCAGCTGGTGGCGCAGAAGGAAGCTGAAGAACAGGCGCAGCAGCGCCGGCAGCTCAGCGCAATCTCGCATGGTGTCGCCGACCGGCTGAACGCGTCGATCGGCACGCTGATCGAGCAACTCGCCACGAGCGCCGATGAGCTCGACCGCAGCGCGGCCGTCACGCTGTCGTCGGTCGAGACCCAGCAACGCGCGTCGGAACTCGCGCAGGCGCGCAGCGCGGCTTCGGCATCGGTCCTGCAGATGATCAAGGGCAATATCGAGGAACTCGAAAGCGCGACGCGTCACATCCACGAACAGTCGGAGCAAATGGCGCGCGCGATGCGCCTTGCCGATACCGAATCGGGCGCGGCAACCGACGCCAATGGCGACTTGCTCGATCAGATCGATTCGATCGCCGCGGCGGCGCGCCTGATCGAGGACATAGCAGCGCAATCCAACCTGCTGGCGCTCAACGCGACAATCGAGGCCGCGCGCGCCGGCGAGGCCGGCCGAGGCTTCGCGGTGGTCGCGAACGAGGTGAAGGGCCTGGCCTCGCAGACGCATCGGACCACCGCCGATATCCACGCTCGCGTGGCGGGGGTCGGATCCGCGGCGCGCGCCACCACCTCGCTGGTCGAATCGGTGCATGGGCTGCTGCAGAACCTAAACGTGACGATCACCAACACGGCGGGCGCGGTGGTTCAGCAGCAATCGACCGCGGCGGCGATTCTCAAGGCGAGCCAGCTCGTCGGCGAGCATGCGGGCGACACCCACGCATCGGTGGAAACGATCACCCGCTCGCTGGCCGCGGTGCGCGAGAGCGCCGATGGCACGCGTTCGATCAGCGCGCGGGTCCGCGACCATGCCGCGCGCCTCAACAGCGAACTCGACCGGATCGTCCAGCAGCTCCGCGTGGCCTGACGCCGCGCAGCGCGATAGCGCTCAGCGCTTCTTCCTACCGAGGCGGCGGGCGTTTGCGGTCACCCCTGCGTGCAGGGGTGACCACCACGCCGTCGAGATTGCGATGGAACGTTCGACCAGGTCCAGCATCGCCAGCCCATCGTCGGCGAAAGCAAGGCCCAGCTTCTGAACGGGCGCTGCTCCGGTGCGTTTGGGAGCTGCCGCCAGCGCTTGCGCCGCCCCGGCGTGCGCCTGGCCGAAAGCCGCGGTCTTCTCGGGCAGGAAGCGGCTCATCTCGGCGAGCGGCATTTCCCCGTTTCCCGTCATGCCTGCCCCGATCATCATCATTCGCGTGCCGATCACGGCTTGCGAGGCCACCAGGGTTTCGGTCATTTGCCAGCCGAGCCGCCACGCATCCAAATTGGCCTGCAGCATACGGCTGCCGGCGGTCATCATGGGGTTCATGCTCATCTCCGGTCTCGCAGCGAACAACGCTCGCTCCACTCACATGTTACGGCGCAACGTGGCCATTGTTGAAAAGATGAGCAAGCCCTCGAACTGGTCATCCGCCGACAGCAGTCGGGAGCTGGGGAAGCGGCCGCGTCGGTGTATCGAAGCGCCCGTTCTCCCGCGGCTCAGACGATGCCGGCGCCGAGGCCGACCGGCTTTCGTTCCTGTGCCTTGCGCTCGCGCCAGCGGCTTGCGCGGTAGGCGGCGAGCACGTCGATTGCGCCGCCCGCCTCGACCCGCGCCTTGGCGAGGATCGGCGCGACGTCGATATTATAGGCGCGGCGCAGCGCCTGGAAGGCCATCATCGTGTCGTTGGCGGCCTGTGCCTCGTGCAGCGCCTCGCGCTCGACGAGCCACGCCCTCGCGAAGCTTCCCGTGATCGCCTCGGCCGAGGACAGCATCGACTCGATCGGATCGGTCACATTGTGCGACTGGTCGATCATGTAGCTCGGGCGAAACTCGTCGCGGGGGTTGAGTTCGGCCTCGACCAGTTCGTTGAAGACGAGGAACAGTTGATGCGGGTTGATCGACCCCGAATCGAGATCATCGTCGCCATATTTGCTGTCGTTGAAATGAAACCCTCCGAGCTTGCCGAAGCGGTGGAGCCGCGCGACGATCTGCTCGATATTGGTGTTGGGCGCATGGTGGCCGAGGTCGACGAGGCACTTCGCCTTGGGGCCGAGCTCCTGCGCGGCGAGAATCGAGCTGCCCCAGTCCGAGATGACCGAGGAATAGAAGGCGGGCTCGAACATCTTGTGTTCGATCAGCATGCGCCAATCATCGGGCAGGGCGGCGTAGATCTCCGCAGCCGCCTCGATATAGCGGTCGAGGCTGCGAGCGAGATCCTGCTGGCCGGGGAAATTGGTGCCGTCGCCCACCCAAACCGTTAGATCGTTCGAGCCGAGCTGGCGCCCGATATCGATGCATTCGATGTTGTGAGCGACGGCCTGCGCGCGGACGGCTGCGTCGGTCGCCGAGAGCGAGCCGGTGGAATAGCTGAGCGGCTGGCCGGGTTGATCCTGAAAAGTGTTGGAGTTCACCGCGTCGAAGCCCAGGCCGAGGCTTTCGGCCTCCTCGCGGAGTCCCGAATAGTCGGACACTTTGTCCCACGGGAAATGCAGCGATACGCGCGGGGTGATCCGGCAGAGCTGGTTGACGACCGCGCAATCCTCGAGCTTTTCGTGAATGTTGGTGGGCTCGCCCGGGATCGGGAATTTGGCGAAGCGGGTGCCGCCCCGTCCCGCGCCCCACGATGGCACCGCGACGGAGAAATCGGCGACACGATCGCGGATCGCGTCGATCGCGATCCCGCGCCGCCCGAGCTGCCGGCCGAGGGCGGCATAATCCTCCTCGAGCGCCTCCATGTCGCGAGCGTTGGTCTCCGCGATGAACGCTTCGGAGAGCGGTAGGCTGGTCATCTTTTCTCTCCCGAACGGTTCAGCGCGTAAACGCCTGTGCGTTGCCGGCGTCGACGTTGATCATGTTGCCGGTCGATTTCGCCGACATGTCGCTCGCGAGGAAATAGGCAGCCTCGGCGATGTCGGCGGGCAACACGTCGCGTTTCAGCATCGAGCGGTTGCGGTAATGCGCTTCGAGCTCGGCGCCGGAGTCGATACCATAGGCGCCGGCGCGTTCCTTCCGCCAGTCACCATCCCAGATTCGCGAGCCCTTGATCACCGCGTCGGGGTTCACCGTGTTGACGCGGATGCCGTCGGGCGCGCCCTCGAGCGCGAGACAGCGGGCGAGATGGTTGGCCGCGGCCTTGGCCGAGGCATAGGCGCTGGCGTTGGTCGCCGCGGCGACCGCATTCTTCGAGCCGATGAACACGATGCTCGAGCCGCCCTGATCCTTCATGCGCTTGAGCAGCGGCCAGGCGGCGCGGCAGGTAAGAAAATAGCCTTCTGCGAGCACGTCGTAGTTTTTCCGCCACAGCGCGATCGTGGTCTCCTCGATCGGCGCCGAAGAAGCGATGCCGGCGTTCGCGACGAGGATGTCGAGCCCGCCGAACGCGCGCGCGCAGGCGTCGAACGCGGCGAGCACCTGCGCCTCATCCGTGACGTCGCAGACGGCGGCGCGCACAACGTCCTGGCCGAACTGCCGGGCGAAGCCTTCGCGAACCTCTTCGACCGCTGCCGCGTCGCGATCGGCGAGCATGACGCACGCGCCATCCGCCATGAGCCTCGCCGCCGTGGCCGCTCCGATTCCGCCCGCGCCGCCGGTGACGAGCGCGATGCGGCCGACGAGCGGCTTGGGCGCAGGCATCCGCTGGAGCTTCGCTTCCTCGAGCAGCCAATATTCGATGTCGAAGGCTTCCTGTTCGTCGAGACCGATATAGCCGCCGATCGCCTCGGCGCCCCGCATCACGTTGATGGCGTTGCCATAGAATTCCCCCGCGAGACGCGCGGTGGTCTTGTCGGTCGCGAAGGTGATCCGCCCGACCCCGGGAACGAGCACTACGACCGGATTGGGATCGCGCATCGCCGGCGAGTTGGCGCGCCGGCAGCGCTCATAATAGGCGGTGTACATCTGCCTGTAGGCGTCGAGCTTCGCGGCCAGATAGGAATCGTCCTGCAGCTGCGCCGGATCAAGCGTAAGCGGCGCTATCTTGGTGCGCAGAAAATGATCGGGGCACGAGGTGCCGATTGCGGCAAGCCGTTCGAAATCGACCGAGCCGACGAACTCCAGCGCTTCCACGTCGTCCGACCAGTGGCCGAGCTTGCGGCGCGCGCCGGTCATAAGCCCGCGTAGCCGCGGCATGAGGCCGGCGGCGATGGCGGCGCGATCAGGGCGAGGCTCGATCCGCTGTCCGCCAAATGCGGGCTTCTCGGCGAGCTTGCCGTTCAAATAGTCGGCGGCGGCTGCAATCAGGCCGATTGTGTGCTCGTAGCAGGCCTTTGCGCTGTCGGCCCAGCAGATGATCCCGTGGCCGGCAAGCATCACGCCTTCGAGGCCGGGATTGGCGCGCACATAGTCGCGTAGCTGGACGCCGAGCGTATAGCCCGGCCGCTTCCACGGCAGCCAGCCGATCCGCCCGCCCCAGATGGCGCGGGTAGCGGCTTCCCCGCCCGAGGAGGCGGCGAGCGCTATGATCGCGTCCGGGTGGACATGATCGACATGCGCGAACGGCAGCAGCGAATGCAGCGGCGTGTCGATCGAAGCCGCGCGGCCGTTGAGGTTGAAGGTGCAGTGCGGCAGGTAGCCGACCATCTTGTCGTCGTCTTGCGGCCCCCCATAATGCTTTTCGAGCCCGAGCAGCTTGTCCTGGTAGAGCGTCGCGAAGCCGTCGAGCTTCATAGAGCCGATATCGCCGCCCGATCCCTTCACCCACAGCACTTCGACCTGCTCACCGGTCAGCGGATCGAGCTCGATCAGCTTTGCCGACGTGTTACCGCCACCGAAATTGGTGACGGTGAGGTCCGACCCGAGAAGGTTCGAACGGTACAGCAGCAGATCGGCCGGCGTTTTGGTGGCGGCGACGGCGTCGTCCCAGCGGCTGATTGGGACGGCGAACGGAGTCGCGGCGGATATCGGGCTTTGCAGGTTCATGAGTGGCGCTTTACCGATTCTGCTTCCCCTAATCAATCGTCTTCTCTAATGAACGATCATATATGGTCATTATTGCGCATAGGAGAGAATGCTGACCGAAGGGCGTTTCATTGTCGTCGATATCGGCAAGACCCTCAGCAAGGTCACCTTGTGGTCGCGCGACGGCCGCATGCTGGACCGGAAGGTTCGTCGGAACGCATCGGTCACCGCCGAGGGGCTTCGCCGGCTGGACAGCGAGGGAATCGCTGCCTGGCTGATCGAGGCGCTGGCGAGTCACCGGGACCAGCCTGTCGACGCGATCGTCCCGGTAGGCCACGGCGCCGGCGTAGTCGCTTTGAAGGGCGACCGCGTCGCCCTGCCTTCGCTCGATTACGAACAGGCCCTCCCGTCCGAACTGCTCCGCGCATATCGGACCGAGCGCGATGGCTTTGCGGTGACGGGCTCGCCCGCACTTCCCGACGGGCTCAACATCGGCAGCCAGCTCTACTGTCTCGACCGGCTCTATCCCGATGCGATGCGCGAAGCGGTATTGCTGCCATGGGCGCAATATTGGGCTTGGTTCCTGTCCGGGCAAACGGCAAGCGAGATAACCAGCCTGGGCTGCCACAGTGATCTCTGGGCGCCGGGCCAAGCGCGCTTTTCGCCTCTTGCCGAGCGCATGGGTTGGGCTGCCCGTTTCGCGCCGTTGCGCGCCGCCGGAGACGTTATCGGCACGCTGCGGCCCGAACTGGCCGCCGCGACCGGGTTGTCCACAAGCACCCGCGTTCTCGTCGGCCTCCACGATTCGAATGCGGCGTTGCTCGCGGCCCGCGGCTTTGCCGCGATTGCTGAGCATGAGGCGACGGTGCTCTCGACCGGCACCTGGTTCATCGCGATGCGCCTGCCGGCCGAAGGCGCCGATCTGCCTGTCCTTCCCGAGGATCGCGATTGCCTGGTCAATATCGATGTCCGCGGCCATATGGTGCCTTCGGCGCGATTCATGGGGGGGCGTGAGATAGAAGCGGTAATCGGGATCGACACCCGCCGAGTCGATATCAAGCCCGACCAGCCGAAATTGCTGGCCGCAGTGTCGGACGTCGTGGACGCGCAGGCCATGCTGCTGCCGACGCTTGCTCCGGGCTGCGGGCCGTTTCCGAAGCAGCAGGCTCGTTGGCTCGCGCGGCCCGATAGCGAATATGGCCTGCGGGCGAGCATATGCCTTTATGCCGCGCTGGTCGCCGACGCAGCGCTCGACCTCGTCGGTTCGCGCGCGCGCCTGCTCGTCGAAGGGCGCTTTGCCGAAGCCGCTGTGTTCGTGCGTGCGCTGGCCGCGCTGCGGCCAGACAGCCATGTCTATATCGCTAATGCGCACAACGACGTCTCCTTCGGTGCGCTGCGACTGCTCGATCCGGCGCTTGCGCCCCAAGGCGAGCTGCAGCGCGTGGAGCCCATCGGGGTAAGCCTCGACGGCTACCGCGACCGGTGGCGGACAGAAGTGGGAAAACCGAGATGATCGTCGCCTCGACGCTCGATTTTCGCGAAGCGGCGCGACGCCGGCTGCCGCGCTTTCTTTTCGAATATATCGATGGCGGTTCCTATGCAGAGCTCACGCTGCGCAGGAATGTCGAGGACCTTGGCGATATTGCACTCCGCCAGCGCGTGCTGCGCGATGTGTCGGCGCTCGACCTGACGACCGAGCTGTTCGGGCAAAAGCTCGCGCTGCCGGTGGCGCTCGCCCCGATCGGCCTCGCGGGGCTCAACGCGCGGCGCGGCGAGTGTCAGGCGGTGCGCGCCGCCGAGGCCGCGGGCGTGCCGTTCACGCTTTCGACGGTTTCCGCCTGCTCGCTCGGCGAGGTGGCCAGCGCCGCGAGCCGGCCCTTTTGGTTCCAGCTCTACATGATCCGCGACCGCGGGTTCATGCGCGAACTGCTCGCGCAGGCTCGCGAGGCGAACTGTTCGGCGCTGGTGTTCACGGTCGACATGCCCGTGCCCGGCAGCCGCTATCGCGACTATAAGACCGGGCTGGCGGGCGCCAGTGGGCTGAAGGGCGCGGCCGGGCGTCTGAGTCAGGCGATGGCGCGGCCGCGCTGGGCCTGGGATGTCGGGCTGCGCGGCCGGCCGCACAGCCTCGGCAACGTCGCGCCGGTGCTCCAGGGCCGCTCCGGAATCGAGGATTTCTTCGCCTGGATGCGGGACAATTTCGATCCCTCTATCGGCTGGCGCGACCTCGATTTCATTCGCTCCGAGTGGCGTGGACCGCTGATCATCAAGGGCCTGCTCGATCCCGAAGACGCCAGGGAAGCCGCCAAGCTGGGCGCCGACGGCATCGTCGTCTCCAATCACGGCGGACGGCAGCTCGATGGTGTGCCGTCGACCGCCAAGGCGCTTCCCGCGATCGTCGAGGCGGTGGGCGGCAGTCTGACCGTTCTGGTGGATGGCGGCGTTCGGTCGGGGCTGGATGTTGTGCGGATGCTGGCGCTCGGTGCGCGCGGCGTGCTGCTCGGGCGCGCCTGGGCCTATGCACTGGCGGCGCAGGGGCAGGCCGGCGTCACCAAGCTGCTCGCGCTGATCGAAGCCGAGATGCGCGTCGCCATGTCGCTCACCGGTGTGCGCACCATTTCCGACATCAACGACAATATTCTTGTGAGGACCTGAATCCGATGGCCGCAGCCGCCCCCCATTCCGACAATATGAGCAGCAAGGAGCATTGGCGCAACACGATCCTCGCCGGGCTTGCCAACTATATCGATGCGGGATCGATCGTATCGGGATCGGTGGCGCTCGCGCTGTGGAAGGAAGCCTATGGTCTGTCGGACAGCTTCATCGGCATGCTCGGTGCGTTTTCGGCCAATGCGATCTCGGCCGGCATAGGCGCGCTGGTCGGCGGCCGGTTGTGCGATATGTTCGGGCGCAAGAAAATCTACCAGTATGACATGCTGTTCTACGCGTTCGGCATGCTCTTCCTGATCTTCGCGGCTGCGCCATGGATGATCATTACCGGATTCGTGCTGGTCGGACTCGCGGTGGGCGCCGATATCCCCGCGAGCTGGTCGCTGATTGCCGAGCAGGCGCCCGACAAGCAGCGCGGCGCGCACTCGGGCGTCGCACAGATCCTCTGGTATCTCGGCCCGGTCGCGGTCCTGCTCGCGGCCTATTTTCTCCAGCCTTTTGGAATCGATGGCGTGCGCTGGTTGTTCATCCATCTGGCGGTGCTCGCGCTCGCGCTGACCTTCCTCCGTTCGCGGATGCGCGAGTCCGAGCGCTGGGAGGAAGCCGCAGCGGCGGGAGCGAAGCTGCCCAGCTGGTCGACGGTGCTTACGCCGCGCCATCTCGCCGCCATTCTCTATCTGGTCACCATGTATGGCATGTGGAACCTGTGGGCGGGATATAACGGCTTCTTCACACCCTATTTGATCGAGCAGAACCATCTGCCACAATGGGCGGCGACGGTGGTTCCGGCGAGCTACTTCTTCGTAGGAATGCTTTCGATCTATTTTATTTTCATGCGCCTGGCCGACAAAGTGAACCAGCGGCTGCTGTTCGGCGTCTCGGCGCTGATGCACGTATTCGGTATGGCGTTGCTCGCGGTCTTCGGGTTCAAGCTGGAGATCGTCGTCATCCACATCCTGATCATGGGAATTGCCGGAGGATTCGGCGCGCAGAGCTTCTTCCAGCTGTGGAGCGCCGAGCTGTTTCCGACCGCGATCCGATCGACCGCGCAGGGCTTCGCCTTCGCAATCGTGCGGATTGGTCTTGGCGTCTGGAGCCTCGCGGTGCCTGCGCTCGCGGCGAATAATTTCACCGCGCTCGCCTGGATATTGACCGGTTTTCTCGCCATAAGCGGTATCGTCGGGGCGCTCTGGGCACCGCGAAACGAAGGCAAGACGCTCGAACAGCTCGACGCCGAGCGTCAAGGCGCCGGCGTCGCGGAAAGGGAATATGCACGCGACCGAACGTGAGCAGCTGATCATCGCGGCGATCGAGCCGACCGGCTTCATCAGCTACCGCGACCTCGAGGCGCAGCTCGATGCCTCGCCCGCCACGATCCGGCGCGACCTTTCACGCCTCGAGGAGCAAGGGCGTATCATCCGCGTGCATGGTGGCGCCAAGCTCGTCAGCGTGTCGGGCGCGCATAACAATCAACCCTTCCGCCTGTCGGGTACACCCTTCGCCCAGGCGATTACGCAGAATCTCGCGCGCAAGCAGGCGATCGGCCGCGCCGCCGCGGCGCTGTGCGAACGGGGCGAGGGCATCATGATCGACGGCGGCACGACGACGCTGCAGATGTGCCCGCATCTCGAGGGTCTCGATCTTCAGGTGCTGACCAATTCGCTGCACATCGTCAATGCGTTGCTTCCCCAGGCGGGAACGCGCATCCTGCTGCCTTCGGGCTCGTTGTTTCGCGAGCAGAATATCATCCTTGCGCCGGCGGGCGAGGATTCGATGCCTCGATTCCACGCCCCCAAGCTGTTCATGGGCGCCGCCGCGGTCGGACCCCAGGGCGTCATGCAGCAGGATGTGATCCTGGTCGCAGCCGAACGCCGCCTGATCGACCGCGCCGAGCGGCTGATCCTTCTTCTCGACAGTTCCAAATTCCTGGTGTCTTCGGGGGCGATCGTCTGCGGGCTCGACGAACTTGATGTCGTGATCACCGATGATGGCATCAGCCAGCCCATGGCGGCCGCTTTGACCGCTGCAGGCGTCGATCTGATCGTCGCCAGGTAGCGGGTCCCCCCGGAGCAGGGGCACCCGGTGAGGCAGAATCCTCCCCAAGTCGCAGGCGCCAGCTGCCGCCGTCCGTCGGCAGACGCCTGACCCGTCGAGGATACGCATCACGATCCCGACGCAGCGGCCCCCAGCTTGTCGAGCAGCCATATCAGCCCGGCGTCAGCCATGGCGGAACGCGGCACGAAGGCGGTCAGCCGGAATTCACCGAGCGGCAACGGCGGCTCCGCAATGGCCATTCCCGGGCCTCGTGCGAATCGTTCGGCGAAACCTCTGGGCACGGCGCAGATCAGCTCGGTCTCGCCAACGAAGGCGGAGGCGAACATGAAGTTCGGCACCGTCAGCGCCACGCGCCTTGCCAGGCCGTGGCGCGCGAGAAGGGTATCGACGAAGCCATGCGGATCGCCACTGTGCGACACGACGAGATGACTGCTCTCGCAATAGGCCTCGATAGTCGGATGGGCGAGGAAGGGATGCTCCTCCCGCAGGACCAGTACGAAATCATCCTGGTAGAGCACACGGCGTTCGAAACGCAGCGGTCCCTCGTCGGAAGGTATGATTGCGATGTCGAGGGCGCGGGTCTCGAGTTCGCGGAACGCATCGCGCCAGGCCCTCCCAGCTTCCTCGTCGGCGAGCGGCAACAATTGGCGGATGCCGAGGTCGAGCCCAGGCGCATCGCCCGCGATGTCAGCCAACAAACGGTGCAGGAAGACCGCGGAAACCCCATCGGGCGCGCCGATCACCATACGCCGCCGCGTTGTCGCGGGATCGAAGGGCTCGGCGCGGGCAATGACCAAACGAACCTGGCGCAGTGCTTCGTCGACGCAGGGCGCAAGCACTTCGGCGCGCTCGGTCGGCACGACGCCTCTGGGTGTCTTCAGGAACAGCGGGTCGTTCAGCAAGCGACGCAGCCGCCCCAGCCCATGGCTGACCGCTGACGTGGACAGGTTCAGCCGCGCCGCCGCACGACCCACATGGCCCTCGGCAAAGACTGCTTCGAACAGCACCAGCAAGTTGAGGTCGGTGCGAGACAGATCAATTTCATGCAGCATATTGGTGAAATCATATCATTTCATTCATGATCATGACAGTGGCATTACCCTTTGCCGAGGCGATCGCGCCCACCACTTTCAAGCATTAGGACTCTGACATGATATCCCCCATTGGCCTGAGCCTGCTGGCGGCGATCGCGCCTCCGCCCGTCGCCGGAAATGCTTCCGTTTCCGCCAGGGGCGAAGCGCGAGAGATCGAGGCGGTCGCCGCTCAGGCTGCCGAAGCCCATGCGCATCTGATGCGCGGCGACATCGCCGCCTATCGCCAGACGGTCCAAACCGCTCCGGACTTCATTCTCATGGACCCCTTCGGCGGCGCGCCCACCGGTAATCCCAAGTCCGACGAACATTGGGAGCGGATCGGTCGCTATTTTCGGGAAGGGCGCGACGCCCGCTTCGACCTGATCGCCTCTTACCAATCGAATGACATGATCGTTCTCGTGGCGAATGAATATGCGCATGTCGCGGTAGGCTCGCTGCCCGCGCAAGATTGGGCGCTACGCGTAACGCTCGTCTTCCGGCGCGACGAGAACCGCTGGCTTCTGGCGCATCGCCATGCCGATCCGCTGGCGCCGGGCATCAGTTTGGAGGAAGCGGCTTGGATCACGCTTGGCGGCGGAGCGGCAAAACCGGTTCCGGGAGGCGGTCAGTGACGGGGGGCCAGGCTTTGGCGGTTGCCTCCTTCGCGGTCGCCATCTGGTCAATGGCGCAGCTCTGGTTCGCGCAACTCGTTATCTATCCGCTGTTCGCGGCGGTCGGGGCCGGCGACTATATCGCCTATCATCGATCCTATTCGCGCCGGATACCGTTGCCGGTCATCCTGCCGGGCTTTGCGAGCTTCCTAGTGCCGCTGCTGCTGGCAGGGCTGGGCCCGCCAGCGCCGTACTTGGTCACGGCCGTCAACATCACCTGCGGGCTGGTCGGACTGGTGGTCACCGTGGCGTTCGAGATTCCACGGCATGCCCGACTGGAGAAGCATGGGCGCGACGACACCGTGATCGCCGAACTCGTCCGGTTCAACTGGCCTCGCACGCTCGCTATGACGGGTGCGGCAGGATGTTGCCTGGTCATACTCGTCAAAGCCTGGGGATGAACGTCATGAAATGTCTGTCGCTGATCCCGGTCAGCGGCGTCAGTCAGCGCCTCTGTCATGATATGGAGGCTATTAAACAGCGGAATAAATTTACGCGATTTGGCTGCCCGGCGGCACCATGTCTTTCGCCATGAGGGCCAGACGTTGGAGGAGGCCCAGAGCCGCCGCCGCGCATGTCGCAGACGAGCACCGACATCGTTCAAAACGCGCCCCGCGCACGGTTCATAGCGCCACCTCGAGGACTATTGGCACCCTCAATCGATCGGGCTAGCGTTGGTCCCGCGCAATCGCTCTGCATCTCATCGCCGAACGATGGTCCGCAGTTTGGTATCCGGGAGCTGGACATGTACGAGATCCACGTAGACATGGGCCAGAGACTTATCCACGATAAGCTGGCTGGGTTCTGGGACTTGGCCACCGCCGAACGATTTTCGAGGGACTTCAACGCCGCAATCGAAAAGGTGGCGGCCGCTGGTCCCGGTTGGAAGATATTGGCCGATTATCGAAAGATGGAAGTTCAGTCGCCTGAAGTTATTGCGCTCCTTTCCAAGGTTGCCGCTCATGCGGAAGCGAACGGCCTCGCCAAGGCAGCGATCTTTATGGCCGGTGCTCTGAACAGCATGCAAATCAAGCGCATGGGGCCAGCCGATAAGTTTCGGACATTCGCTTCGGAAGCTGAAGCCCGCGCCTGGCTGAGGGAATGAAGCGGGTATTGCCCAACGTGCGGTGGTCGCACCAAGAGCCCATCGCTCTATGATCGCCTTCTGACCCACCCACAACTCACCGGCCCAACACGCTGGCAGAGAACTTCCTCGCCATGGTACAACGCGCTTCGATCAGGCCGTGACTTCGCGCCAATGAGTTTACGGTTCCTTAGGAAGCTCGCCGCCCCGCGTCACTGCGCGGCGACCGCGCAGTGTTGCGACCGTCCTACGGAGCTGGCAACGGCCCCCTCGGGCGGCCTCCGCCACCCCTGTAACCGATGGTTTTGTTGGGAGAATTGGCGCGCCCGGAACGATTCGAACGTCCGACCCTCAGATTCGTAGTGCGGGGTTAGTCTCGCTGTCCATTGGTGACCTTCTTTGTCCACTGAACGGACGACAACGGTCATGTCCGATAGTGTGGCTAAACCGATGTAGCGCAGGAGCAGATTGTGACTCACCGGCCTATGAGAGGTCAGTATGACCTGTGTATGCCAGGATCACAAAGGTGCCATGGTTTGCCTATGAGCGTCGCAGGTCACAGCCGAACCAAAGCTGCTTTTTGGGGATCATAGACGTAATCGGTTATTGAGCCGTCTTTAATCTTCTTCACCGCGTCATCGATCACGAAAAGCGGCACGAGGAACCATTCGCGCGGGATGACCGGGTTGCCGAACCTGTCCCTGATCTCGATGTCCAGCCGAGCCGGGTCGAAGATACGATGAATCAGGTTTTCCAGCTTGGTGCGGCCGATGTTGAATAGCTTGTAGGTCGCCACAATCTCTACGTCGGACAGCAGGTAGGTTGGGTCCAGCCTTGCATTCGCGATGCGTTTAGCAACGTCGCCGCCCGTGACGCCGATCTTGTGGACAAGATTGCGGTTGGCGGCGACGATGGGGTTAGCCGATAGGCTGCGCAGCACATAGATGGTGCCGCTGGCGAGATCGTCGGCGTCGCTCTCGCTGGCGAATAGAGGCCCCGCGTTCGGCTCGGATACGCGGCGGCTCGTATCATCTTTGTATAGCGCGCGTTGCAGGGAGCGGAGCAACAAGTTGCTCTCGGTGCCATTGGAATAAATGACGCGAAGGCGGGCGTCGCTTTCGCCATTAGGCGCTTTGAAGGGTTCGCCGACTTCGGCGACATAGGCGATCTGGCCGCCAAGGATGAAAAACTCCCCGGCCCTGATGTCGGTTTTCAGGAAACCCGCATCCTTGCGGATGGGCTGGGTGATGCGCGCGCCGGTATCGATGTCGTTCTGCACGGCATCGAACAAGGGCTTGAAGCGGCCGAAGTCCTCGCATCGCTCGCGGATGGCGATCTCCTCAGCCGCGCGCTTATCGGCGGCGGAACGGACATGGCGCAACTTGGTGATGTCGTCCGGGGAGGTAGCGTCCACGCCCAGCTGCGCCAGCAATTCATCATCGCCGATGTCATCGGGCGTGGCGGCAAGAGCCTCGATCGCCAGAAGACCCTGATGGTCGAGCCGTTCGAGCAGGGCGCGGCAATCGACCTGTGCACGCAGGCGATCGAGCCGCACGGCGTAAAGCCGCTCGAAAATGTCGCGGTCCTCGCCGTGCTGCGGCGCGCGACCGTGTTCCGTCATGAAACGCTGAATCTCCTCGAATCCGGCGATGATCCGTTCCTCGCGCGGTGTCCGGGCGGACTCCTTCTTCGTCTCGACCTCGACGCCAAGCTCCGCCAGCAGCGCATCATCGTCGTCGGTGAAACCCTTAGCCACGCGCGGTCTCCGCCTTCATCCGGGCGAGGAAGGCGACGCCTTCGGCCATGCGCTTCTCCCATGCGTCGGCCGACGTGACGGAGGGCAGGCGGCCGCGTTCCTGCTTGAACTTCAATGCCCGCTTGGCCAGTTCGCGCGCTTCCTCCACGGTCAAGGTGGCGCGCTTGCCGGAAATGACGGCGGCAACCTGCTTCAAGCTCTCCTCGGTCATCGCCTTGGACAATATGGCATAGGCTTCGCCGAACGGGTTGATCCGGTCGATCAGATCGATGTCCAGCTCGCGCACGTCCATCGCGAACCTGCGGACGCCCTCGATAAACGCGGTGTTCGGGCTTTTCTCTCCATCGCCCTCGGCACCGCCCAAGGCAACCTCCTTGGCCTTCTGCGTCAGGTTCAGCGCCGCGATGGCGTGCTGGCGGACGGCTTCCTGATCTTCTTCGTCCAGTTCCGGATATTTGTCCTTGATGATCTTGCCCATGCGAAGCTGGGTCAATTCCTCCGGCACAAGCTCCTGATCGAACAGCCCGCGCTCGATCGCGATCTTGTCCTGCACGAAGGCGGCGATCACCTCGTTCAAATCCTGCTGACAGATGCGGGTGGCTTCCTCGCTCCTGGGTTCGGTCAGCCCCTTGATCTCGATCTGGAAGGTGCCGCGTTCCTCGTTGAAGCCGACATTGCACTTGTCCGCCTGATAGCCGCCCTCGCCATAGTCGAAACCCGCCACCGGGCCGCTGGCCGGGTTTTTGGGCTTGAACTCGAAGCGGGGGGCCAGCACCTGCTCCATCAACAGGCTGGCGGCGATGGCCTTCAACGTGTCGTTGACGGCCTCGGTCACGGCTTCCTCGGCAGCGTCCGGTTCGGCGATCAGGTTGGTGAAGCGGGCGCGGGCCTTGTCCGGCGCGTCGCGGGTGGCGCGGCCGATGATCTGGACGATCTCGGTGAGGCTGGAACGATAGCCCACGGTCAGGGCATGCTCGCACCAAATCCAGTCGAAGCCCTCCTTGGCCATGCCCAGCGCGATGATGATGTCCACATGGTCGCGATTGTTCTTCTGCGCGGGATCTTTCAGCGCGGCCGATACACGGTCGCGCCTGCTGGCGTCGTCGTCCACAAGGTCGGCGATCCGCAGCACCCTGCCTTCGGGCGTCCTGACCAGCTGGAAGCCGGTGGCCGGGTCGATGCCCTGCCAGTCGCCCAGCGCGGAAAGGATATGCTCCACCTCCCTGATCTTGTCCTTCGTGCTTTCGCGCGAATTGACGCTGGGAATGTGGATGATGGTTTTCTGATCGGGATCGAGAACCTTCAGGATGTCGTCGGCATAGGAGCCCGAATAGAAGAAATAGCCGATATCGAGCTGCTTGAGATATTGATAGCCGTTGAGCTGCTCATAATAGGTGTAGGTGACGCTATCGAACCTGGCCTCGTCCTGCGGGGCCAGCACGGCTTCTGCATCGCCCCGGAAATAGGAGCCGGTCATGGCGACGATATGCACCTTGTCGCGGGCGACAAAGGCTCCAAGGTGCAGGCCCAGCTTGTTATCGGGGTTGGCGGAAACATGGTGGAACTCGTCCACGGCGATCAGCCGGTCGTCGAACGCCTCCACGCCGAACCTGTCCACCGCAAAACGGAAGGTGGCGTGGGTGCAGACCAGCACCTTGTCGCCGCTTTCAAGGAAGCTGCCGACCGAATTGACCTTGCCGCCATCGGTGCCGGGCGCGTCGCAGAGATTCCATTTCGGTTCCACCCGCCAATCAGCCCAAAAACCGAACTTGCTCAACGGCTCGTCATGGAAGCTCGCGCCGATGCTTCGTTCGGGCACGACGATGATGGCCTGTTTCAGGCCCTGATTGGCCAGCTTGTCCAGCGCGACGAACATGAGCGCGCGGCTCTTGCCCGACGCCGGGGGCGACTTGATCAGCAGATATTGCTCACCGCGTTTCTCATAGGCGCGCTCCTGCATCGGGCGCATCCCCAGCGCGTTGGCCTTGGTCGAGGAGCCGTTGCGGGCATAGGAAACCGAGACGGAGGGGACGGAATTGCCTTCGTTGCTCATGCCTGCTGCTCTTTGCGCAATTCCTCCGCCGTGATGCGCACGGCCTTGCCGTCCTTGACGATCACGATTTCCGTATCGGTCTGGATGGCGGTGCGGCGCGCCATGTCCGCCGCTCTGCGTATGGCGGCCAGCGAAGCGCGCAGGTCGGGATTTTTCGCCTTGGACAATTCCTGCTGCGTCATTGCTTTTCTCCCCATTCCAGCAGCACGGGTTCGGCCCCGGCATTATCGTACAAGGCCCAATCGTCCACCGCCTGCTTGTAGCCCCGATGAAAATTGTTCAAGCCCGCGTCGAAGCGGCGGCGGATCACGGCTTCCGGAATGTCGTGCCCGCCCTGCCGCACGCGCGCGGCCACGCGCGCGATGGCGGTGTTGACATCCGGCAACGCGAGAAAGAACAGGCTGACCCGATAGCCCTGCGCCCGCCACGCGGCAATGTGGCGCAGATAAGCGAGGCCGGAAAGCGTGGTCTCGAAGGCAAAGCTCTCGCCGCGCCGCGCGCATTGCTCGATCTCCTGCAGCATCAGCCGTCCGGCCTTGATCGCGGCGCTTTCCGGCGCGAAGGGCGCGAGCCCGGCAGCGATCAGATCGGCGTTGATGAAGCGCGGAAGCTGCGCCTCCGCGGGCAGGAACGAGCGGGCGAACGTCGTTTTCCCGGCGCCATTGGGGCCGGCGATGATGATGATCTTCCCTGTCGAAGCTGCGGCACTCATGCCTTCGCCCTTCGCCCCGGCTTCGCTGCGGCCGATGCCGTCATCCTAGTATATAGGCCGAACAGCTTTTCCAGCCGTTCGGTGTCATTGCGGAAGCGGCGGCCGATATAGATGCGCTCCAACACCTCGTCGTTGCGCTCATGGGCTTCGCGCAAGTCGGCGGGCATGGCTTCGGGATCGTAAAGGTCGGCGATGGTGGCCGGAAAATGCGCCTCGCGCGCCAGCAGGATGTCCTCGGCGCAGCGAGTCAGGTCGGCCTTGTTCTTCTCGGTCAGAGTCGGCACCGGAAAGGTATTCCAGCCAAGCGTGTTGGAATAGGAAAAGTCGGTCCGCATCCGGCCGCAAACGGTCCCGATCCACACCCAATGGAGGCGTGAGGCGATCAGCGCCATGTTCCATAGGTGGGCATCATAGAGGGCGTAAGATTTGTGCCCAACAATATCGTTTCCAGAAACCATAGTGACGGGCAAAAATGGCCGGTTCTCTGAACTAATCGCCGGAACAACTATCGTGTGGTGTAACGCACAAAACTGCTCGCGAAACATATGCGGCTTTTCTGCCAGTATCTGGGCGGATTTGTCGTGTGAAACCTTCCTTCTCGCCTCTGCCACGCTATCCAATCGTTTCTGAATTGGCGGAACGCGAGCGGCTGTCGGCAGGTCAGCATCGCTCATCCATAGACATTTTCGAGGCAAGCCAGACGTAATTTCTCGTGCGCCGAGAAAGTTGCGAAACAGTTTGGCCGATTCTGGCCAACGTCGAATAATCTCTTCGGCTTCAGTGCGATTCAGCAACAAATCCACGCCATAGTAGGTGTGATTGCCAAACTGCATGGTAGCCCGTTCGTCGGGTGGTGTGGGCAACGGCGAGATCGCCATATTTGGTCCATGGACCAAATAGGCATTGATATTTTCAACCTCTTTGACCGTCGTGCCATTGCCGCCAGTATCGGAAAACAAAAATCGTGTCCGACCGGCATGATTGGAGATGCCAACTATAACAACTGTGACACCTGCATTGTGGCTGGCAAGGTTCGCCCATTTGAACGAGGTATGAGCGAAAGCAATCTCATGCCCGGTCTTGAAGATCAGCGACCACAAAGTTTCAACTGACCGCCCCTGACAGATTGAATTGGTGGATACCAACGCGGCAACGGTCGGTGTCGACGTGCCATAATCCGCAGCTTTCATAAACCATCCAGCGACGTAATCGAGCGACTTCCAGTTGGTCGTGCGCCCGTCGAAAATCGCTCTCAGGTCGGATTTCTGTTCCTCTGTTTGCCATTGGTTGCCGCGATACGGCGGATTCCCGCAAATATACGTTTCCCCGCCTTCGTTCTCGAAGTCGATCTGCGCCTGATCGAGTGGCGACCGAAATAGGTCATCACCAACCAGCTTCACGCCGGTTCCGGTCGGCGGGCAGATGGAAAGCCAGTCGAGCCGCAGCGCGTTGCCGCAAGTGATCCAGTTTTCCGCGTTGAGCGGCAAAAACTCGGCCAGCGCCAGCTTCTGCCCGCGATACAGCACGTCGCACTGAAACTCCGCTATGATAAGCGCCAGCCGCGCAATCTCGGCCGGGAAGTCGCGCAGCTCGATCCCGCGAAAGTTGGTGAGCGGGATCTCGGATGCACGCTCGGCCTCGCCGCGCCGCCTGTTGATCTCGGCTTCGATGGCCCGCATTTCCTTATAGGCGATGACAAGGAAATTGCCGCTGCCGCAGGCCGGATCGAAGACCCTGATCCGCGCCATGCGCCGCCGCAGGTTCAGCAGCATCCGGCTATTGTCGCCCGCCTCCTCCAGTCGGGCGCGCAGGTCATCCAGAAATAGCGGGTTCAGCACTTTCAGGATGTTGGGGACGCTCGTGTAGTGCATCCCCAGCGCGCCGCGCTCCTCATCATCGGCGACGGCCTGAATCATCGACCCGAAAATGTCGGGGTTGATCTTCGTCCAGTCGAGGCTTCCGATATGGAGAAGGTAGGAGCGCGCGATCCTGCTGAAACGCGGCACCGAAAGATCGCCCGAAAACAGCCCGCCGTTCACATAAGGAAGAGGATTGGCCCAGCGGGCGATACCGGCCGCCTCGCGTTCGGCGATGGGCGTGTTCATGGCGCGGAACAGCTCGCCGATCACCTCATGGGTGTTGGACGAATCCCGGTCGCTCATCTTCTCGACCGTGGCCGTGAAGGGATAGCTGCGGTGAAAGATGTCGGTATCCTCCGCGAAGAAGCAGAAGATCAGCCGCGCCATGAAATGGTTCATGTCGGGGCGGCGGTCGGCCGCGCCCCAATCAGGATTGTCCTTCAACAGTTCCACGTACAGCCGGTTCAGGCGGCCGGTCGCCCGAATGTCGAACGAGCTTTCGCGGATTTGCTTGACCGTGGTGATCCCGGCCAGCGACAGGAAGAAACCGAAATGGTTGGGGAAGTCGGCATAGGGGCAGGCGATGGTTTCGTCGCTGTCCACCTCCTCCGCCTCGAAGGTGTCGCCGTCGGTTGCCAGAATGAATCTGGCCCTGGCCTTGGCGGTGGCGGGGCTGGCCCGAAGCGCGGCGAGCGCCTGGGTCACTGCGCCGGGGGCAGCGACGGCGATATGGATGTTGTTCCGTTGCAGGACGCCGCCGGGCAGGTCGGATGCGTTGGTCGACCCCTTGGTGGCGCGCAGCCGCTTGATCGTGGTGTCCTTATTCCCGAAGGCGGCAAGGAAGGCGAACGGAAACTCCTCCGCGTCGAAGGGAGATTCCGCCAGTGCGGACACAGCTTCTTCGATTTCTACGGCATTCATGACGCTACCTTAGGGGCGTGGAAAACAATGACCAAGCCGCCGCTCTGTATGCCGGGATTTCGTGAGAGTCGTCCATTGTATGCCCTGCGTTTGCCAGGGCCAATTAGGTCCGAAGCGGCGCTTTCGCGACCTGCCCTAATTTGTTGATTTCCTTGGGAAAATTGGCGCGCCCGGAACGATTCGAACGTCCGACCCTCAGATTCGTAGTCTGATGCTCTATCCAGCTGAGCTACGGGCGCGTTGTGGGGGGCTACCTAGTCGGGGACGGGGATCGGTGCAAGCCCGTTGCGCAGATTTTATCGGCGGCCTAGACCCGCGCGATGATGAGCCGTCTTTCCGCCGTCGCGCTGCTGGCCCTTTCGACGCTGGCCGGCTGCGCGGGCACGACCCAGGGTTATCCGTCGCTCGCGCCGCGGCCGATCGAGCGCGAGGTGATGCGCGCCGACGCCGCGCCGGCGACCGCCGCGGTCGAGCCGCCGCCGCTGCCCCCGTCGGCCGAGGTCGCCCAGATCGTCGCGAGCGCGCAGGCCGCCGACGCCGCCTTCCGCACCGCGCTCGACAAGGCGCGTCCGCAGATCGAAGCGGCGCGCGGCGCGGCCGAGGGCAGCGAGCAGTGGGTCGCGGCGCAGCAGGCCTATAGCGCTGCCGACGCTGCACGCGCGCCTGTCGGCGATGCGCTGGCCGAGCTCGATCGCCGCCGTCAGGCCGCGGTGGAGGCCGGGAAGGGCGACGAGGCGACCGCGCTGGCCGGGGCCGCGCTCGAAATCCAGGCGCTCGACGAGGCCGAACGTGCGCTGCTCGCTGGGCTGATGCCCGCTTGAGCGCGTCACGCTCGCCGGCATCGGAGCCCTCGCTGCCCGCGCCGCCGCTCGCCGCGCGGCGAGCCTATCGTTACAGCCGCCACGGCCAGAGCATCGAGGATCCCTATTTCTGGCTGAAGGACCAGAAATATCCGGTGATCGACGACCCCGACATCCTCGCCTATCTGCACGAGGAGAACGCCTATTTCGAGGCGGCGATGCGGCCGCATGCGGCGCTGGTCGAGACGCTGTTCGAGGAGATGAAAGGGCGGATCAAGGAGGACGACGCGAGCGTCCCCTACCGCGAGGGAGACTGGCTTTACTGGTGGGCGTTCAAGCCCGGCGGGCAATATCGGATCTGGTATCGCCGGCCGGCGGCGGGCGGCGCGGAGGAGATCCTGCTCGACGAGCCTGCCGAAGCGGCGGCGGCCGGCTATTTCCGGCTGCAGGTGCTCAGCGTCAGCCCCGACGGCCGCCTCGCCGCCTGGTCGGCGGACACCAGCGGCGCCGAGCGCTTCGTCCTCAAGATCCGTGATCTCGCCAGCGGCGCCGATATCGAGACGGTGAGCCTGGTCACCAACGGGGCGGTGGCGTGGGGAAGCGATTCGAGCAGCCTCGTCTATACCGAGGTGAACGAACATTGGCGGACCTACCGCGCGCGCCTGCACCGGCTGCGCAGCGATCCGGCCACCGATCCCACGCTCTATGAGGAGACCGAGGAGCTCGGCTTCAACGTCGCGGTGGGCAAGACCCGCGACGAGCGCTGGATCCTGATCGCGACCGGCGACAACCAGACGAGCGAGGTGCGCTTCGTTCCCGCCGACGATCCTGGGGCCGAGCCGCGGCTGATCAGCCCGCGGCAGACCAAGCGCGAATATTCGGTCGACGGCGCGCAGGGCGCGCTGTGGATCCTGACCAACGACGACCATGTGAACTTCCGCGTCGCGCGCGCCGATCCGGCCGATCCGGGCCGCTGGGAAACGGTGATCGCCGGATCGGACAGCGTCTATATCCGCGGGCTGAGCAGCTTCGCGCGGCATCTCGTGCTCAGCGAGCGCGTCGACGGCCTCGATCAGATCCGGCTGCGCGATTATGACGGCGGCGAGCATCGCATCCTCTTCCCCGAGGCGAGCTATACCGCCGGGCTCGGCAGCAATGCCGAATATGATCCCCCCGCCTATCGGCTCCAATATGCGTCGATGGTTACCCCGCAGACCGTGTTCGACTATGATCCGAGCGCGCGCAGCCTGACCACGCTCAAGGTGCAGGAGATCCCGTCGGGCTATGATCCGTCGCTCTACGCGACCGAACGGCTGATGGCGCCCGCGCGCGACGGCAGGATGATCCCGGTGTCGGTGCTCTATCGCAAGGGCTTTCCCCGCGACGGCTCGGGCAAGCTCTTCCTCTACGCCTATGGCGCCTATGGCCATGCGATCCCGCCGGGCTTCTCGACCGTGCGGTTGTCGATGGTCGATCGCGGCTGGGCCTATGCGATCGCACATATCCGCGGCGGCGACGATCTGGGCTATGACTGGTATCTCCAGGGCAAGGCCGAGCGGCGCTGGAACACCTTCCATGATTTCAGCGACGCGGCGAAGGGGCTGATCGCGGCGGGGCTCACCCGTGCGGGCAACATCGCGATCAATGGCGGCTCGGCCGGCGGCGAACTGATGGGCGTCGTCGCAAACACCGATCCCGATCTGTGGGGCGCGGTGGTCGCCGACGTGCCTTTCGTCGACGTGCTCAACACGATGCTCGACGAAAGCCTGCCGCTCACGCCGGGCGAATGGCCCGAATGGGGCAATCCGATCACCGACCCGGCGGCGTTCGAGCTGATCCGCAGCTACAGCCCCTATGACAATGTCGAGGCCAAGCCTTATCCGCCGATGCTGATCACCGGCGGCCTCAACGATCCGCGCGTCACCTATTGGGAGCCCGCCAAATGGGCGGCCAGGCTGCGCGCCACCAAGACCGACGACAATCTGCTGCTGCTCAAGATCAACATGGGCGCGGGCCATGGCGGCAAATCGGGCCGCTATGATTCGCTCAAGGAAGATGCCGAGGCCTATGCCTTCGTGCTGACGCAGCTCCCCTGAACCCTCTCGCCGCTGGGGGAGAGGGTTCAGGTGGTGTCACCGCTAACGATTGCCACCGACGAAATCGCCGAGCCCGCCGAGGATCGATCCTTCGCCGCGATTCTGGCCGCCGCGGCTGCCCGCTGCGGCGAGCATCCGCCCTGCGAGGCGGGAGAAGGGTAGCGACTGGATCCAGACCTTGCCGGGGCCGCGCAGCCGCGCGAAGAACAGGCCTTCGCCGCCGAACAGAACGCTCTTCACCCCGCCGGCGGTGACCAGATCGAAATCCACGCTCGCGGTGAGCGCCGCGAGGCAGCCGGTGTCGACATGGAGTTCCTCGCCCGGGCCCAGCTCGCGTTCGACGACGGTGCCGCCCATCTGAACGAACACCCATCCGTCGCCTTCGAGCTTCTGCATGATGAAGCCTTCACCGCCAAACAGCCCGGTCATGACGCGCTGCTGGAAATGCACCCCGATCGACACGCCCTTGGCCGCGGCGAGAAAGCTGTCCTTCTGGCAGATCAGCCGGCCGCCAACGGTATCGAGGCGGATCGGCAGGATCGCGCCCGGCGTCGGCGAGGCGAAGGCGACGCGCGCCTTGCCCTGGCCATTGTGGGTGAAGACGGTGGTGAACAGGCTCTCGCCGGTGATCAGCCGCTTGCCGGCCCCGAGCAACTTGCCCATGAAGCCGCCATCCGCGCCGCCGCTGCCGTCGCCGAATACCGTCGTCATGCCGACGCTCGCGTCCTTCCAGACGAGCGCGCCCGCCTCGGCGACCGCGCTTTCGCCGGGATCGAGCTCGATCTCGAGGAATTGCAGTTCCTGGCCCTTGATCTCGAAATCGATATCGTCGGCGACGCCGGCGCGGCGGTGGTGCGTCCAGGGGCTGTGGTCGGGCATGGGAACTCCTGCTGTAATCGTGACTGTCGAATCTGGCGCGCGATTGCGGCAATGCCGTGAATCAATCGCGCGCGGCGCGCAATGCCGCTCCCGCCGCGAAGGGCGTCGTCGCGGTCAGCACCAGCGCGGTCGCGGCGAGCAGCTTGAGCGCGCCCATGCCCTCGGCGCCGAGCGCCCCCGCGCCGAAGATCAGCAGCGGCACCGCGAGCGGCAGCATGATCAGCCCGGCCAGCGCCCCCGCGCCGCGCAGGCCGAGGGTGAGCGCGCTGGTCAGCACGCCGAGCGCCGCGAGCGCGGGGGTGCCGATCGCCAGCCCGAGCGCGAGGCGAAGCAGCACCGCGCCGTCGAGCCGGAGCAGGGCGGCCGCGGGCAGCGCCGCGAGCAGCAGCGGCGGGCCGAAGCCCAGCCAGTGCGCGGCGATCTTGGCGGCGGCGACGCCCTCGTCGGAAAGGCCGCGCACGGCATAATGATCGAGCACGCCCGCCTCGGCGTCGGGGCCGAGCAGCCGATCGACGGGCAGCAGCGCGGCGAGCAGCGCCGCCATCCACAGCGCGCCGCCGCCGACCCGCGCGAGCAGCGCGCCATCGGGCCCGACCGCGAAGGGAAACAGCGTCGCGACGAGCAGGAAGAAGATCAGCGGCAGCATCGCGCCGCCGCCCTGATAGGCGAGCCGGACGTCGCGCAGGATGATCGCCCCCCAGCGGCTCATGCGGACGTCCCGAGCGCGATCGCGGCGGCGCCGGGCAGGGCGAGCGGCTGGTGCGTCGCGGCGAGGACGATCCCGCCGCCCGCGCGGTGGGCCGCCATCGCCGCGGCGAGGCGATCGAGCGCGGCGGCGTCGAGGCCGTTGCCGGGTTCGTCGAGCAGCCAGACCGCGGCCTTGCCCGCGATCACGCGCGCCAGCGCGGCGCGCCTGCGCTGCCCGGTCGACAGCATCCGCACCGGCACCGGCGCGAGGCCCGCAATCCCCATCGCGTCGAGCGCCGCCCCGACATCGGCGGCGCCGACCCCGTCGAGCCGCGCCCAGAACCGCAGCGCGCGATCGAGCGTCAGCCGTGGATCGAGCGCCGCCGCCTCGCCGCAGAAGGCGATCCCGCCGTCGCGCGCCACATGCCCGGCGGCGGGGGTGAGCAAGCCCGCGGCGATCCGCATCAGGCTCGATTTGCCGGCGCCGTTGGGGCCGGTCAGCAGCGCCGCCTCGCCCGGCGCGAGCGCGAAGCTCATCTCCTCGAACAGCAGCCGGTCGCCGCGCAGGCAGGCGACCCGTTCGAACGCGAGCCGTGCGGCCATCAGCCCGCCTGATCCTCGAGCCGGTGCATGTCGTCGTCCGACAGGCCGAAATGATGGCCGATCTCGTGGATCACGACATGCGCGACCAGCGCCTCGAGCGCCACCCCGGTCTCGACCCACTCGTCGAGGATCGCGCGGCGATAGAGGTGGATCATGTCGGGCATCGTCCCCGAATGGTCGACCGATTTCGATCCGACCGGCAGGCCGGTGTAGAGGCCGGTGAGCTCGAACGGGTTTTCGATCCCCATCTCGTCGAGGGTCGCGTCGTCGGCGAATTCCTCGATCCTGAGGAGGACATCGTCAAGATGGCGGGCGAATTCCGCGGGCAGCCTGGCGATCGTCGCGCGCGCGATCGCCTCGATCCGTTCCGCGCCGGGCGGTATGGTTTGACCTTCGCTCATCACCCGCGACATAGAGGGCGGAGCCGGATCACGCCAGCAAGAGGATGCGCCCCATGCCGATCGAAGCCCTGTCCGAGGAGGAGCGCGCCGACGCGCTCGATGGCCTGCCCGACTGGGACTATGACGAGGGCCGCGACGCGATCAGCCGCCGCTTCACCTTTCCCGACTTTTCCGCCGCCTTCGCCTTCATGACGCGGGTCGCGCTCTATGCCGAGAAGCACGACCATCATCCTGAATGGTCGAACGTGTGGAACCGGGTCGATATTTTGCTGACGACGCACGACGCGGGGGGGCTGTCGCACCGCGATATCGCCATGGCCGAGGCGATCGAGGCGCTGGTGGATCAGGTGGAGAAATGACAAAAGGGTGAGGAGCCGACCGCTTGGGCTTATGCCCGCATCAAGTCCGTTGCGCCCCAGCTGCCATCCCTCGTCGTCATCCCGGACTTGATCCAGGATCCCGCTTTTCCGTTTCCGGCCTCCGCAGATGCGGGCCCCGAAGGCGACGGCTCTGGCTGATGGATGGGACGGAAGTGCGTTGCAGACATTCGCACCCTGTGGTTCATCATGAGGATGAGAAAGGTCAATCGGCGAGATCTAGTCGCCCTGTTGCCTCCGGTGGCTGCGGCGATAGCTGCCGCGCTTTGGTGGGCGAGAGAAAGTGGAAGCTGGGGAACGATGGCCGCTGACCACCAATCCAGCCGTTCAAATCGATGAGCTCAAAGCCCAGCTAATCCCGCCGCCACCGCGCGAAGATCGCGGTCGGCAGCAATAGCCCGCGGGCCTCCTCGCGCACGGCCATCTCGCCCACCTCGACGGCGCCGCCGAGATCGGCCATCGCCTGCGCCAGCAGTTCGCCGATCGCGAGCGCGGACATGCGGATCGCATAGACGGTGAGGACGAGGAACTTCGACTTCTCGTCGAGCAGCGCGCGGCAGTCGGCGATCAGGCCGGGCAGATGCTCTTCGAGCCGCCAGGTCTCGCCATTGGGGCCGCGGCCGAACTTCGGCGGGTCGAGGAAGATGCCGTCATAGCGCCGGCCGCGGCGGACCTCGCGCGCGGCGAACTTCGCGGCGTCGTCGACCATCCAGCGGATCGGGCGGTCGGCCATGTCGCTGAGGAAGGCGTTGGCCTTGGCCGCGTCGACCGATTTCTTCGAGGCGTCGACATGCGTGAGCTTGCCCCCCTTTGCGGCAAGCGCGAGCGTGCCGACCCCGGTATAGCCGAACAGGTTCATCACCTCGTCGCCTTCGGCGGTGCGCTCGCGCATCCAGCTCCATTGCGGCGCCATGTCGGGGAAGAAGGCGAGATGGCGGAAGGGGGTGTTCTGCGCGGTAAAGCGGACCTCCTCCCAGCGCATGTGCCAGCCGCCACGCGGAACGTCGCGCGAGAGATGCCACTTGCCGCCGCCATCCTCGTCCGATGCGCCGATGAAATCGCCATCGGCTTCCCAACTGGACGATGCGGGCGCCCACATCGCCTGAGGCTCGGGGCGGGTGAAGCGGAAGCGGCCATAGCGTTCGAGCTTGCGGCCATCGCCCGAGTCGACCAGGCCGTAATCGTCCCAGGGTTCGGCGACGAGGGTGAGAAGGTTCATCGTCGGGGCTTGCAGACCGCCGCCCGGCACTTGATCCGGGGCCTTGCTGCCCTTCTACCGGTCGCCTTGGCGCTTGGAGAAAAGGAAGAAGCGGGATCCCGACCTAAAGCCGGGACGACGAAGCGCGCGAAACTCACGCCGCCGCCTTGAGCGCCGGTCCCACCGTTGCCAGCGTCTCGCGGCCCTCGAGCAAACGCGAACCCGCTGCGCGGACCTGATCGAGCGTGCAGGCCTCGATGCGATCGATGATCGTCGCGGCGTCGATGGGGCCGCCATGGACCAAGGTCTGGAAACCGAGCCGGTCGGCGCGGCTCTGGACCGACTCGAGCGTCATCAAAATGGTCGCGCGGATCTGCGCCTTGGCGCGCGCGAGTTCCTCGGGGGTGAGCGATGCGGCCACGGCGCGCAGGATATCGCGCGACAGATCGGCGGCATGCTGCGCCTCGCGGCGTGCCGTCGCCAGGTAGACGGTGAGCATGCCGGTGTCGCGCCATGCGGCGACGGAGCTGCCCACCGAATAAGCGAGGCCGCGATCCTCGCGCACCGCCTGGAACAGCCGCGACGAACTGCCTTCGCCCGCGGCCTGGCTGAACAGCATCAGCGGATAATAATCGGCGTCGAAATAACCGACGCCCTCATAACCGAACAGGATATGCGCCGATTCGAGCCTCCGCCGCTCGATGAACACCCCGCCTTCGTAGACGGCGAGTTCGGCCACCGGCCGCGGCGCGGGCTCCATGTCGCCGAAACGCGCCTCGGCGAGCGCTACCAGCTCGTCGATGTCGATCTTGCCGGCCGCCGCGAGCACCATGCCTTGCGGCCGATAATGTTTGCGCGTCCAGCTCTGGAGATCGGCCACCGAAATCGCCGCGATCGTCTCCTCGGTGCCGAGCACCGGGCGGCCGAAGGGCTGGCCCGGCCATGCGGTCGAATGGAAATGATCGTTGATGATGTCGTCGGGGAGGTCGCGTGCCTCACCCAGCTCCTGGAGCACGACATCCTTTTCGCGGGCCAGGTCGCCGCGGTCGAAATGCGGCTTGCGGATCAGATCGCCGATCAGCTCGATGCCGAGCCCCAGATGCTCGCCCAGCAACCGCGCCTGGAAGGCGGTCTGGTCGCGCGAGGTAAAGGCGTTGAGATAGCCGCCGACATTCTCGACCGCTTCGGAAATCTCGCGCGCGGTGCGTCCGCCCGCTCCCTTGAACACCATATGTTCGAACAGATGGGCGAGGCCGTTGCTGCGTGCCTCCTCGTGCCGCGCGCCGCAATCGACATGCAGCCCAACGGCGATCGTCTCGACCCCGGGCATGGGCTCGGCCGCGACGGTGAAGCCGTTGGCCAGCCGGTGAATGCGCGGTCCCGACATCGTCGTCAGGCCGTGGCCACGGTCTGTTCGGCGACGAACGCCTCGATCGCGCCGATCTCCGCGGGCAGCACGGCAAAGCGCTCCTCGCGCTCGAACAGCTGGCCGATCCGGCTCGGCACGCTCGGCCGGACGCCGGTCGCGCGTTCGACCGCGTCGCGGAATTTGGCCGGATGCGCCGTGGCCAGCGTCACGATCGGGATGGCCCGATCGAGCGGCACGTCCTGCGCCGCGGCGAGACCGATCGCGCTGTGCGGGTCGATTGTCTCGCCCGCGCGGTCATGCGCCCAGCGCATCGCGAGCTGCATCCGGTCGGCGTCGACGCGGGCGCTCGAGAACAGGGCGCCGGCCTGGTCGCGCATCGACGGGGGCAGGTCGAAGCGTTTGGTCGCCTCGAACCCTTTCATCGCCGCCGCGAGCGCCGCGCCGTCGCGGCCGTGCAGATCGAACAACAGCCGCTCGAAATTGGAACTGACCTGGATGTCCATCGAGGGCGCCGCGGTAGGCGTGACCATGCCGACCGAATAATCGCCCGAAGACAGCGCGCGGTGCAGGATGTCGTTGACGTTGGTGGCGACGATCAGCCGCGCCACCGGCAGCCCCATTCTCGCCGCCACATAGCCCGCGAAGACGTCGCCGAAATTGCCGGTGGGCACCGAAAAGGCGACCGGACGATCGGGCGCGCCAAGCTGCACCGCCGCGTAGAAATAATAGACGATCTGGGCCATCAGCCGCGCCCAGTTGATCGAGTTCACCGCCGACAGGTTGAACCGGCCCGCGAAATCGGAATCGGCGAACATGGCTTTCACGAGCGCTTGGGCATCGTCGAAGCTGCCCTCGATCGCGATGTTGTGGACGTTCGGCGCGAGCACGGTGGTCATCTGCCGCCGTTGCACGTCGGACACCCGCCCCTTCGGGTGGAGCATGAAGATGTCGACCTTGGCGCGGCCGGCCAGGGCGTCGATGGCGGCGGAGCCGGTGTCGCCGCTGGTGGCGCCGATCACGGTGACATGGGTATCGCGGTTCGCCAGGAAGCGCTCGAACAGCAGCCCGAGCAGCTGGAGCGCGACGTCCTTGAAGGCGAGCGTGGGGCCGTGGAAGAGCTCGAGCAACCATTGGCGCTCGTCGAGCTGCTTGAGCGGGACCACCGCTGCGTGCGCAAAGCGGCCATAAGCGGCTTCGCACATGGTTTTCAGCGCCGCATCGTCGAGCGCGCCCGCGACGAATGGCCGCATCACTGCGACCGCGGTATCCACATAGGACAGCCCGCGCAGCGCCGCGATTTCGGTCTTGCTGAAGCTGGGCCACTGCTCGGGCACGTATAGGCCGCCGTCGGAGGCGAGCCCCGCCAGCGTCACATCTTCGAATCCCAGGTGGGGCGCGCTGCCCCTGGTGCTGACATATTGCATGACCGGCGGCCCTTAGCCGGACGCGCCCGGCACGGCAAGAAAATCAGCCTCCAGGATGGTTTGGTCTGAACCGAAGGAACCGGCGCGGCGCCATGGCGTTCCCCGATCACGCCATTCTTCCCGTTGCCCGGATTCACCAAAAGGAGTCGATCATGTCGATCCACCGGATGATCGCTGCGCATCCCGACGTCGCCGGAAACCTCAACGACGTGCTGGCGACGGCGGCGCGACATGCGATGTTCTGCGCGGAAATGTGCACGAGCTGCGCCGATGCCTGTGTCGCCGAGCCGATGGATATGCGCCAGTGCATACGAAGCTGTCTCGATTGCGCCGACGTCTGCGAGGCGACCGCCCGTCTCGCGGTGCGCCGGACGGGGCGTAATATCGAGGTTTTGCAAGCGATGATCGAGACCTGCATCCGCACCTGCGAACTCTGCGCCGACGAGTGCGAGCGGCACGACCATGATCATTGCCGCCTGTCGGCCGAGATGTGCCGTGAATGCGCCTCCGATTGCCGGAGCGCACTGCCCACTGTGCACTGATTTCAGGCCCGCGGGCCGTCGCGTGCGCGCCGCGGGGGCCTGCCTGCCTCTTGCGCGCCCCGCCACCAAGGCTATCACTGTGGCCCGCAGCTTTTCGATGCTGCTTGGAGACAGAGACGTATGAAGAAGGCGCTTGCCCTCGCGGCGATCGGCGCGGCCCTGATGGTCAGCGGCTGTGGTAAGAAGGATGCGGACAGCGGTAGCAACGCAAATATGATGACCGCCGCGCCCGAGGCGCCCTATGCCGGCCAGGATTGGTCCAAGACGGTCGTCAAGACCCCGGGGGGTGGCTTCCGGATGGGCAATCCCGATGCTCCGGTGAAGCTCGTCGAATATGCATCGATTACCTGCCCGCATTGCCGCGACTTCACCAAGGCCGGCGCACAGCCGCTGCAGGAAAACTATGTGCGGACCGGCAAGGTGAGCTGGGAATATCGCAACTTCGTGCTCAATCCGCTTGACGTGGCCGCGACGCTAGTTGCGCGCTGCCAGGGCGCCGACACCTTCTTCCCGTTCGTCGAACAGCTTTACGCCACCCAGGCCGACTGGGTGGGCAAGTTCAATTCGGTCGACGAGAAAAAGCTTCAGTCGCTTGGCTCGCTTCCGCAACAGGAGCAGTTCATCCAGCTCGTAACCCTGTCGGGGCTTGAGGATTTCTTCAAGGCGCATGGTGTGCCCGGCGACCGGATCCGAGCCTGTCTTTCGAACAAGGCCGCGCTCGACGAGTTGCTCAAGATCCGCGACCATGGCGCCAATGAGGACAAGGTCGATGGGACCCCCAATTTCTTCCTGAACGGAGAGCGGCAAGAGGGTGTCTATGATTGGCCTTCGCTCGAGGCCAAGCTGCGCGAACGCCTCCGCTGAGATGACCGCGGCGGACGCATCGGCACGAGGCGGCTGAGCCGCCGATGCGCATCCGCAAGCTACGCCTGTCGGGCTTCAAGAGCTTCGTCGAGCCGGCCGAGCTGATCATCGAGCGCGGCCTGACCGGCATCGTTGGTCCCAATGGTTGCGGCAAGTCCAACCTGCTCGAGGCGATTCGCTGGGTGATGGGCGAGTCGAGCGCGAAGTCGATGCGCGGCGGCGGCATGGAGGACGTGATCTTCGCCGGCACGACGAGCCGACCGGCGCGCGATTTCGCCGAGGTCACGTTGTTTGTCGAGAAACCCGAAGCCGAGGCCGACGAGGATCGCGAGATCGAGGTTACGCGGCGGATCGAGCGTGGCGCTGGATCGGCCTATCGCATGAATGGCCGCGACGTTCGTCAGAAGGATGTCGGCCTGATGTTCGCCGACGCCGCGACCGGCGCGCATTCGCCGGCGCTGGTCAGCCAGGGGCGGATCGCGGCGGTCATCGCCGCCAAGCCCGCCGAGCGCCGCCAGATGCTCGAGGAAGCGGCGGGCATCGCCGGGCTGCATGTCCGCCGCAAGGATGCCGAGCAAAAGCTGCGCGCGACCGAAACGAATCTCGCCAGGCTCGACGATCTGATCGCTGACATGGAGGCGCGCACGAGCTCGCTGCGGCGGCAGGCGCGCACCGCCGAGCGCTATCGGGCGCTAAGCGAGCAGATCCGTCTCGCCGAGGCCCGGTTGATCTTTTCGCGCTGGCGCGACGCTGCGGCCGCCGCCGAAGCGGCGCGCAAGGAGGCGGCGGTCGCCGAAACCGCCGTGACCGAGGCCGGCGCCGCGCAACGCGTCGCGGTCGAACGGCAGGCTGAGACCGCGCGCAAGGTGGGGGATGCGCGCGCCGCGGCGCAGGCGGCGCGCGAACGTTCGACCGGGCTGGCGCATCGTCTTGCGACCTTGACAAGCGAGCTCGAGGCTATGCGGCGGCGCATTACGGACATCGCTCAGGCGCGGGACACGCTGACGCGGGATCGTGCGCGCGAGGATCGGCTGGCGATCGATGCGGCGGCCGCCTTGGGCGCGCTCGCGCAGGAGGAGAAGGAGCTCGGCCGCCGGATCGATGAGGCGGCGCTGCGCCAGGCGGCCATCGACGGACAGGTTCGCGATGCCGAGACCGAAGCGCGCGAAGCCGAACTCGCGGTGGCCAAGGCGCAGGCCGCCTATGCGGCCGAACAGGCCGACATGCGCGTGGCGCAGGCGAATGTCACCGCCGCGCGCCAGCGGCTCGATCGCGCACAGGCCGAAGCTCAGCGGATCGCGCGCGAGCTGGCGGGGCTCGGCGACGAGGCACCGCTGATCGTGCGGCGCGAGGCGGCGATCGCGGCGCGCGAACGAGCGGGGCGCAGCATCGCCGAGGCGATGGCCGCGATAGGCGCCGGCGACGAGGCGAGAAGCGCCGCCGCGAGCCGGCGCGACGATGCTGAAATGGCGAGCAGCAGCGCGCGGGCCGCGCTGGCGGCGCTCGAATCCGAAGCACGGTCGCTTGAAAAGGCGGCGAGCGGGGCGGGGAAGGGCGATCGGGCGATCGATCGGATCAAGGCCGCGCCCGGCTATGAACGCGCGCTGGCGGCGGCGCTCGGGGATGATCTGGATGCGGCGATCGGCGGCGAAGGGCCGCTGCGCTGGGAAGGCGCGGTGGCTCAGGGCCAGGATCCGGCGCTGCCGCCGGGCGTCGAGCGGCTCGCCGATCATGTCACGGCACCCGATCAGCTTTCGCGCAGGCTGGCGCAGGTCGCGGTCGTCGATGCGGATGATGGGGCGCTCGCGCTCGGTGTGGGCCAGCGGCTCGTCACCCGCGACGGCCGGATGCGGCGCTGGGACGGGTTCGTCGCCGCCGATGTCGGTGCCGCGGCCGCCGAACGGCTGGTGCGCGCTAACCGGCTCGATCAACTCAACACGGCGCTGCCCGCAGCGCGCGCCGGGGTGGAGGCGGCGCAGGCGGCGCTGGCCGAGGCGAATGGCGCGGTGCAAGCGGCCAAGGCGACGGTCGAAGCCGCGCGCGTTGAGCTCGCCCGCGCCGAGCAGGCCCAACGCGGCGCGATCCGCGAGGAGGATCAGGCGACCACGGCGATCGAGCGGCTGGCCGGGCAGCGCGGAGCGATGGCCGAGCGTCAGCTGCAGGCGAAGGCCGAAGCCGACGAGGCCGGCGAAGCCGTGCAGGCGCAAATGGCGGCGATGCTCGCGCTGCCCGATGGCGAAACCAGCCGGATGGAAGTGGAGCGGCTGCGCAAGGCCAGCGAGGCGGTGCGCGCGCGGCTGTTCGAGGCGCGAGGCCAGGCGATGACGCTCGCCCAGGCGGCGTCGGCCGACGCGCAGCGCCAGCAGGCGGCGCGGGCCGAGGCGAAGAGCTGGCGCGCCCGGGCCGGCGACGCGGCCAATCGCATCGCCGAGATGGATGCGCGCGCCGCCGCGATCTCGGCCGAAAGCAAGGCGCTCGAAGGACGGCCTGAGGAACTGGCCGCGCTGATCGCGACAGTGGGTGACGATGCGCACAACGCTGACCGTGCCGCTGAGCTGGCGCGCGACAGCGAACGGGACGCCGAGACCGAACTGCGCCAGATCGAAGCGCTGGCGGCAGCAGCGGGCGAGGCGCTCGCCGCGGCGCGCGAGACGCGCGCAGGTGCGCAGGCGCGTCTCGAAAACCAGGAATTGCGCCGTGTGGAGATGGGAAGAATCTCCGCGGAGCGTTTCGAATGCCCGGCGCCGGTGCTGCCTGAAAAGCTCGGCTTCGCGAGCGCTGAAGTGGACGATGCGGCGAGCGAGGCCGCGCGGCTCGAACGGCTCACCGCCGATCGCGAGCGGCTTGGTCCGGTCAACCTCGTGGCCGAGAGCGAACTGGCCGAGATCGAGAGCCAGCATGGCGCCAGCGTCACCGAGCGCGACGAGCTCTATCAGGCGATCAACCGGCTGCGCGGTTCGATCGGCAGCCTCAACCGCGAAGGGCGAGCGCGCCTGCTCGCCGCGTTCGAGGCAGTCGACCGCCATTTCCGTCGTCTGTTCACGACCTTGTTCGCGGGCGGCGACGCCCATCTCGCCCTGATCGACAGCGAGGACCCGCTCGAAGCGGGGCTCGAGATCATGGCGCAGCCTCCCGGCAAGAACCTCAGCTCGCTCACCCTGCTGTCGGGCGGCGAACAGGCGCTGACGGCAGTGGCGCTGATCTTCGCGCTGTTCCTCACCAATCCCGCGCCGATCTGTGTTCTCGACGAGGTCGACGCGCCGCTCGACGACGCCAATATCGAGCGCTTCTGCGACCTACTCGTGGCGATGACCCAGGAGACCGATACGCGCTACCTCATCGTGACCCATAATGCGGTTACGATGAGCCGCATGCATCGCCTGTTCGGCGTGACGATGATCGAGCGCGGGGTCAGCCGGCTCGTGTCGGTCGATCTCGGCGGGGCCGAGCAGTTGCTGGCGGCCGAATGACGGCGGTTTAAAGGTCCAACTTGGGGCAGACTGCGCTGGACGCGGGGGAAGCCTTCTGAAAATCTGCTTCCCTCGGGGGGCAAACATCATGCGGATGCTATTATCGATCATGGCTGCCGGGCTGCTGCTGACGAGCGCGCCGGCGCTCGCCGCGGGCACGCCCACACCCGAACAGGCCGCATTGATCAGAAAATATAAGGCGATTCTCGACGGCCTCCATCCGGTGTTCGGCGATGTCCGTGTCGACCGCGCGGACGCCCTGCTGCATCTTGGCAGGGCCTATTATTTTCTGCCTGCGGAGGAGGCCAAGCGGGTGCTTGTTGAAGGCTGGGGCAACCCTCCCGATTCGGTAGGCGACGTGCTCGGCATGATCTTTCCCGCCGGCACGACCTTTGTCGATGACGGGTGGGGGGCCGTCATAACCTGGCTGCCGACCGGCTATGTAAGCGACGTCGACGCCAAGTCCGCGGACTATTCCGCGGTAATCCGGGATGCCCAGGACCAGGAAAGGGAACTCAACGAGGAACGGGTGAAGCAGGGATTCGCCGCCCAGCATCTGGTCGGCTGGGCGCAGCCGCCGACCTATGACGCCAAGAACCACTCGATGATCTGGGCGCAGGATATCAAATTTGGGGACAACGCCGAGGATACGCTCAACTATGACGTCCGCATGCTCGGGCGAAACGGTGTGCTGAGCATCAACATCGTCTCGGCAATGTCCCATCTGCGCGAGATAAGGCCCGCCGCGGCCACGTTGGCCCGGACGGCCGAATATGAAAAGGGCTTTCGCTACGCCGATTATGTTCCCGACGTGGACAAGAAGGCCGAGTTCGGGCTCGCGGGTCTGGTCGCGGCAGGGGTCGGTGTGGCGGCGGCCAAGAAGCTGGGGCTGCTGGCGCTTTTTGCAGTGTTCGCGAAAAAATTCTTTGTCCTCGCGGTCGCGCTGTTTGCGGGCGTGGCGGGCTGGCTGAGGCGGGCGTTCCGCAAGGACAAGACAGGAGAATAGTTTCGCCGGCGGTGCTGTTTCCCGCCGTGGCGTGATGCTAGACTGCAGGGCAACAGGCGGGTTTTGGACAGCGATGAAACCGGTATTGACGGCGGTCATGTTGATGACGGCTGCCACGGCTGCGGCGGAGCGCCCGGTCGCGACGGCTGATGGCTTGGCGCGCTTCGCTTCTGAAACGGCCGCCTTTGCGGCGGCGGGCAGCGATCATGTCCATGACGCGGCGGTGCTGTTTCTCGGCAGTTCGAGCATCAGGCTGTGGGATATCGGTCGCAGCTTTCCGAAGATCGATGTGGTCAATCGCGGCTTCGGCGGCGCGACGACCGAAGATGTTCTGGTTCATTATGATCAGGTGATCGCCGGGGTCCAACCCGCGGTCGTAATCGTTTATGTCGGCGAGAATGATATCGCCGAGGGGGCTTCCGCCGAGCAGGCCGCCGGTGGCGTGCTGACGCTGCTCGCCCGGCTGCGCGCGGACATGCCTCACGCGCGTATCGCCTATCTATCGATGAAGCCGACGCCGCTGCGCTGGGATCTCTATCCGCGCCTGCGTGCCGCCAACGCGGTGATCAAGGCGCGGTCGGGCGTCGGGCGCTTCGATTATCTCGACGTCGGCGGGGTGTTGCTCGCAGCCGATGGCGGCCCGGACCCGGTGCTCTTCCAGGCCGACGGCCTGCATTTGGGCGAGCGTGGTTATAAGCTGTGGACGGAGATACTCGACCATTATCTGCAGCCCCCCGAAGGTGCCGTTGCTGCCGTCCGGAGAGCATCCTAAAGCGATTTCGAGCCAGATGGAATCATCAGGCGACTCCGAAATCCCGGAAAGGAAGGACTCCTAGAGTTGTTCGGCCCTCGCGTCGGCGCTTTCCGAAAAGGCGAGAGGGCGCGGCGGGCGAATGGCCAACATCGGATCGATCAGCGTCCCGCAGAATGAATGTGGATCGAACCCGGGGCGATCGACGCCGAAGCGCAACTTCGGCCGCTGCGCCGGCGGCATGCAGAATGTTCCGAATATCCTGTCCCACAGGGCGAGCGTGCTTCCGAAATTCTTGTCGAAATGCGCCGCGTCCGCAGAGTGGTGGATTTGATGATGCGCAGGCCCGAGGATGTGACCTCCGCCCAGTCTGCCGAAGGTCACCCACAAATGGGAATGCTGCAGATGGGTGACGAAAACGGCCGAAACCATGATCAGCACATTGGTACCACCGATCGAAAACGGCCGGGGAGCGGGGCCGCATAGCCATTCGGCGACGCCGAAGAAGGTCCCCAGGCAGAGCGCGACGATATTATAGAAGATGATCGTGTCGACCGGATGGACGCGGAAGTTGGTCAGCAGCGACAGCCGCTCGGCGCTGTGGTGCACCGCATGGAACCGCCAGAGGATCGCGATCCTGTGGCTGAGGTAATGATCGAGCCAATAGGCGAATTCGTAAACGAGGAAGCCGCCCAGCGTGAGCGCGATGGTCGTTGCGGCGCTCGGGGCGGGCGCGATGTTGAACGAGCCATGGAGACGGCCCAATAGCTCGGCAACGGACCGGCCGATCCCGTCCGCCGACAGCAACGCCCATCCAAATGCCATTCCCGACAGCAGGGTGCTGAACAGGAAATAGGCGATGTCCACTTTGCCCGACGGGCTTTTGATCAGCCAATCGGGGAAGAGGCTGCGGAACAGGATGCGAATCCCGACCTTTCGGCGGGCGGGCGCTGTCGCGATCAGGGCAGCCGCCAATGTGCAGGCCAGGGCGGCGAAAGACAGCGTCGAGCCGGGCGCCAGGAAGGTCCCCCCGAGCTGATTGCTCCAATGGTGGAGCAGCCAGCTTGCGGCCGCTCCGAGCTCGAAATCAGAGAATTGCCGCCACATGCACCACGATCCCTATGTCTCCATCCTGGCTGGAGCGCATGAAGATCGCGTAAACCGCGCCGGCGCGGGGCGCCGGATCTGGGAAATGGACAAGCTGTGACCCTTTGGACAAGGCGGGACGATGGGCCGAGCGTCGCACGGCAGTCGCCAGCGTCCTGCCGCATGCTGATATCCGATCGTGGTCCTTCGGATTTCTGCGGTCGAGCAGCGGCTGTAGGGCCGATCATGTCGGGATAATGACAGGCTCGTTAACATGGGCGCCCGCATGAGCGGGCGTGCACACATGCTCTGTTAGAGGATCTCGCGGACCTTCTCGGGCGGACGCCCGAGCCGCACGCCCTTTCCGGTTTCGACCAGCGGCCGTTCGATCAAGATCGGATCGGCTGCCATCGCGTCGAGGATCGCGTCGTCGCCTGCGCCGCGGAGCGCCTTGGCGCCGTCCTCGGCCTTGCGCAGGCCTTCGGCGGGGGTCATTCCGGCGGTGCGGTACAGTTGAGCCAGCTTGGCGCGGCTGGGCGGGGTCTTGAGATATTCGACGATCTCGACCTCGACCCCCGCGGATTCGAGGATCGCAAGCGTCTCGCGCGACTTGGAGCAGCGCGGGTTGTGCCAGATCGTCGCCTTCACTCGGCGGCGTCCTGATGGCGGGCGAGCCATTGCTCGAGCCATTTGATCGTATAGATGCCGCTCTGGAATTCGGGGTCGTCGAGCAGCGCGCGATGGAGCGGGATCGTCGTCTTGACGCCGTCCACCACGAACTCCTCGAGCGCACGACGCAGGCGGCGCAGGCAGCCCTCGCGATCGCGCCCATAGACGATCAGCTTGGCGATCATCGAATCATAATAAGGCGGGATGCGGTAACCAGCATAGATGCCGCTGTCGACGCGGACATGCATGCCGCCCGGCGCATGGAAGGCCTTCACCGTGCCCGGGCTGGGAACGAAGGTCTTCCAGTCCTCGGCGTTGATCCGGCATTCGATCGCATGGCCGCGGAATTCGAGATCCTCCTGCGCCACCGACAACGGCTTGCCCTCGGCGATGCGGATCTGCTCGCGGACCAGGTCGAGACCGGTGATCGCCTCGGTCACCGGATGTTCGACCTGGAGCCGGGTGTTCATCTCGATGAAATAGAATTCGTCATTCTCATAGAGGAACTCGATCGTGCCCGCGCCGCGATAGCTCATGTCGGCCATCGCCCGTGCGACGATCGCGCCCATTTCCGCGCGCTGGGCATGGGTGATCGCGGGGGAGGGCGCTTCCTCGAGCACTTTCTGGTGACGGCGCTGGAGCGAACAGTCGCGCTCGCCGAGGTGGATCGCGTTGCCTCGGCCATCGCCGAACACCTGGAACTCGATATGGCGCGGGTCGCCGAGATATTTTTCCATATAGACGGTCGCATCGCCGAAGGCCGCCTTCGCCTCCGATCCCGCCTGAGCCATCAATGCTTCGAGCTGGCTCTCGTCGGGTACGACCTTCATGCCGCGCCCGCCGCCGCCCGAAGCGGCCTTGATCAGCACTGGATAGCCGATCTCGGCCGCGATCCGCTTCGCCTCGTCGATCGAGCCCAGCGGGCCCGGCGAACCCGGCACCAGCGGCAGGCCCAGCTTGGCCGCCGTCGCCTTCGCCTCGATCTTGTCGCCCATCGTCCGGATATGCTCGGGCTTGGGCCCGATCCAAATCAGGTCGTGCGACTCGACGATTTCGGCGAACAGCGCGTTTTCGGACAGAAAGCCATAGCCCGGATGGATCGCGTCGGCGCCCGAAATCTCGGCCGCCGCGATGATGCTCGGAATGTTGAGATAGCTTTCGGCGGCCGGCGCGGGCCCGATGCAGACCGACTGATCGGCGAGGCGGACATGCATCGCGTCGGCGTCGGCGGTCGAATGGACCGCCACCGTCTGGATGCCCATCTCGTGGCAGGCGCGGTGGATGCGAAGCGCGATCTCGCCGCGGTTCGCGATCAGAACCTTGCTGATGGCCACTCGGATTACTCCACGATCACGAGCGGCTGGTCATACTCCACTGGCTGACCATTTTCGACCAGCACTGCCTTGACCGTTCCGGCGCGTGGCGCGGGAATCGAATTCATCACCTTCATCGCCTCGACGATGAGTAGCGTCTGCCCGGCCGAAACCTTGTCGCCCGCCGACACGAACGCCTTCGCGCCGGGCTCGGCGGATAGATAGGCGGTGCCGACCATCGGCGACTTGACGACGCCCGGATGATCCGGGGCGGCGGCGGCGGCTTCGGCCGCCACCGGCGGCGCGGCCGGCGCCGGCGCGGGTGCGAGATAGGTCGGCGCTGCGCCGACGTTGATCTTGCGCGCGACCTTGATCCGGCGCTCGCCATCCTGGATTTCGATCTCGGTCAGGTTGGTGTCGTCGAGGAGCACCGCAAGCTGCCGCACCAGTTCCGGGTCGACCTGCATTGTTTTCCCCTGCGGTTGATCGGCCATCAGTTGCTCATTCTCTGTTGTTTCGTGGCGGACGCCATTGTCAGAATCGCGCAGCGGCGTCCAGCGCCAGCATGTAGGACTGGGCGCCGAAGCCCATGATCGAGCCCTTAGCGGCCTGGCCGACATAGCTGACATGCCGAAAGGCTTCGCGAGCGTGCGGGTTCGAAAGATGCACCTCGATCACGGGGACTTTGACCCCCTTGATCGCGTCGTGGATCGCGATCGACCCATGGGTATAGGCCCCTGCGTTGAGCAGCACCGCCTTTGCGCCGTTAGCGTTCGCCTCCTGGATCCAGTCGACGAGGTGACCTTCATGGTTCGATTGGCGCATGTCGATCGAAAGACCAAGTTCGAGCGCGCGATCCTCCAGCATGCCGGCGATGTCGTCGAGCGTGTCCGAGCCATATATCTCCGGCTCGCGCATCCCCAGCAGGTTCAGGTTGGGCCCGTTAAGGACATAGATGACCGGGCGGTCCGCCACGCGGTAGCCTTTCCGTTGCGAGGGTGCGAGCGCCATCCCTATATGACCCCGCGACGTAAAGCGAAAGCGCATTGGAGGCGAGATGAATCCCGACGGCACGATCCAGGTGCGGATCAATGGCGAACACCGCCGCATCATGGATGGACTGACCATCGCGGCGCTGGCCGGGGAGTTGGGCCTCGATCCCAAGAAGGTCGCAGTCGAGCGCAACCTCGAGGTTGTGCCGCGTTCGACCCTGGGGCAGGTGCTGGTCGAGGATGGCGACGAACTGGAGATCGTGCATTTCGTGGGCGGGGGAGACCATGCGGTGGCCGTGGATGAAGACAACTGGAGCGTTGCCGGCCGGACCTTCCGGTCGCGGCTGATCGTCGGCACGGGGAAATATAAGGATTTCGCGCAGAATGCGGAAGCGGTCGAGGCGTCGGGCGCCGAGATCGTGACCGTCGCGGTGCGTCGGGTCAACATCGCGGATCCCACCGCGCCGATGCTGACCGACTTCATAGACCCGAACAGGATCACCTATCTGCCGAATACCGCGGGCTGCTATACCGGGGAGGAGGCGATCCGCACGCTGCGGCTGGCGCGTGAGGCGGGCGGCTGGGATCTGGTCAAGCTCGAGGTGCTCGGCGAGGCGAAGACGCTCTATCCCGACATGGTCGAGACGCTGCGGGCGACCGAGGTCCTCGCCAAAGAGGGCTTCAAACCGATGGTCTACTGCGTCGATGATCCGATCGCGGCGAAGCGGCTCGAAAATGCGGGCGCGGTCGCGATCATGCCGCTCGGCGCGCCGATCGGTTCGGGGCTCGGCATTCAGAACAAGGTGACGATCCGGCTGATTGTCGAAGGCACCAGCCTGCCGGTGCTGGTCGACGCAGGCGTCGGCACCGCATCGGACGCCGCCGCCGCGATGGAGCTTGGCTGCGCCGGGGTGCTGATGAACACCGCGATCGCCGAGGCGAAGCAGCCGGTGATGATGGCTGCCGCGATGAAGGCCGCGGTCGAAAGCGGCCGGCTGGCCTATCGGGCAGGCCGGATGGCGCGGCGCATGTATGCGGACCCGTCGAGCCCGTTGGCGGGGCTGATATAGGGGGCGGATGCGGGGAGCCGGTTGGCTCCCTCTCCACGGCGGGGAGGGGAAGAGCGAGGCCGAAGACCGAGCGCCCTTTGCTTCGAGGGACGGGATACCCTCACCCAACCCCCTTCCTGGCGAGAGGGTTTCTTTTCGGCGCTACTCGGCCGCGAGCACCGAGGTGTGCAGGCTGGCGAGATCGTCGCTGCGGCCCTCGACGATGATCGTGAGATGCTCGACCTTGGGCGGGCTCTGGAAATAGGGGCCGCACAATCTGCGCCAGGCGAGAAAGGCGTCCGAGTTACGAAACTCGACCATATGGTCTTCCATCGTTTCCCACTCGACGAACAGGCGATAGCGGCTGGGCTGCTCGACCGAGCGGTGGAGCCGGAAAGCGATGCAGCCCTTGGACGACAGGAACAGCCTTCGGGCTTCGATCGCGGCTTCCTCGAAAGCCTGCTCGCAGCCCGCCTTGATATCGATTTCCGCCAGTTCCTTGATCATCCCGGCCTCCTATGACGCCGACATTGTCCAAAGCCGTCCGGCCGTCAACGGGCCGCACGGAGATTCCCTGGCCGATGTGGCAATAATAGCGCTATTTGGTTGATTATCGTTGCGGCGCAGCATGGAATTATCCAAAAAACGGCTGTTGCATTCACGGTCGTTGACCCTCGACTGGCTCGACCGTAGAGCCCCGTTGGGCAATTTGGAGAAGCGCGTGACCAAGGTCTACTCTTCTGCGCAGGCTGCGCTTGACGGCATGCTGTTCGACGGGATGATGATCTGTTCGGGCGGCTTTGGTTTGTGCGGCATTCCCGAACGGTTGATCGATGCGGTTCTTGCGTCGGGCGTGAAGGATCTGGTCGTCGCTTCGAACAATGCCGGCATCGATGGTGAAGGGCTCGGCAAATTGCTGCGCAGCCGTCAGATCCGAAAGATGATCGCCTCCTATGTCGGCGAGAACAAGGAGTTCGAGCGCCAATATCTGGGCGGCGAGCTCGAGGTCGAATTCTCGCCGCAGGGCACGCTGGCCGAACGGATGCGCGCGGGTGGCGCCGGCATTCCTGCTTTCTATACCAGGACCGGCGTGGGCACGCTGGTGCAGGAAGGCAAGGAGACCAAGGAGTTCGACGGCGAGACCTATGTGCTCGAACGCGGCATTCGCGCCGATCTCTCGATCATCAAGGGATGGAAGGCCGACGAGGCGGGCAACCTGATCTTCCGGAAGACGGCGCGCAACTTCAACCATCCCGCCGCGACCGCCGGGCGGGTTTGCGTCGCCGAGGTCGAGGAGATCGTGCCGGTCGGCAGCCTTGATCCCGATCAGGTTCACCTGCCCGGGATATTCGTGAATCGGCTCGTCCTGGGCGCGCCTTATGACAAGAAGATCGAGTTCCGCACCGTGCGGCAGAGGGAGACGGCCTGACATGGCGTGGGATCGCGATCAGATAGCGGCGCGCGCGGCGCGCGAGCTCAAGGACGGCTTCTATGTGAATCTCGGCATCGGTATCCCGACGCTGGTGGCGAACCATATCCCCGACGGCGTGCAGGTCACGCTGCAATCGGAAAACGGCATGCTCGGCATCGGCCCCTTTCCCTATGAGGATCAGGTCGACCCCGATCTGATCAACGCCGGCAAGCAGACGATCAGCGAGCTGCCGTCGACGAGCTATTTCTCGTCGGCCGACAGTTTCGGGATGATCCGGGGCGGGCATATCGACCTGACCGTGCTCGGCGCGATGGAGGTGTCCGAAGGCGGCGACATCGCGAATTGGATGATCCCCGGCAAGATGGTCAAGGGTATGGGGGGCGCAATGGACCTCGTCGCGGGGGTCAAGAAGATCATCGTCGTGATGGAGCATTGCTCGAAGAACGGCGATCCGAAATTCATACCCAGCTGCACTTTGCCGCTGACCGGCAAGAATGTCGTCGACATGATCATCACCGATCTGGCGGTGTTCCAGCGGCCCGATCATGCTTCGCCCTTCCGGCTGATCGAGGTAGCGCCGGGAGTGACCGCCGAGGAGCTCGCCTCGAAGACCACGGCCCATTATCTGAGCTGACGGCTGGATTGTTCGCGCGCCCGGTGGTGCACGTCGTGCGTTGAGCGGCCGGCGGCCGCGAGCGCGTCGGGCCGCCAAGCTGCTATGGCTGCTTTCCTTTCCGCCTGTTGGTCCGATCTTCGCCGTCATGCCCGATAAGAATATCATGACCGACCCGCACGGCGGCGATCCGCAGGGGCCGCGCGAAGCCGAAGTGCCCGCCACCGTCCGCATCGAGCGCGGGCTGGTGGTGGCGGGGGTGGTGCTGCTCGCGGTGCTCGTCGCCTTTCTCGCTGCAGGCGGCTTCTACCTGCGCAGGACGCAGGAGACGACCAAGCCCGGTGTGGCGCGGCTGTCGATCGATCTCAGCCGGATCGGCATCAGCAAGAGCGGGCCGACGCGCATCGACTATCGCCGGCTCGATCAGCGGATGCAGGAGCTCGCCGCCGATCGTTCGGTGGTCGGCGTCGCGATCGTCACGATCGAGAATGGCGAGATCAGCTTCGCCAAGGGCTATGGCGTCACTACTGACGGCCCCGACGGCAAGCCCGTTGACGCGCATACCGTGTTTCGCTGGGCCTCGGTGTCGAAGGGGGTGGCGGCGACGCTGCTCGTGAAATTGGCCGAGCAGAAGAAGCTGTCGCTCAAGGATCCGGTCTCGCGCTGGGCGCCGTCGCTCAAGCTGCCGAAGGATGCGCAGAATGTCGCGACGATCGAGAATCTGCTGTCGCAGAGCCTGGGCATCTGGAAGAACGCCTATGACCGCGATCTCGAAGATGGCCATGATCCGAAGGAGATCCGCAGCCGGCTGAACCAGATCCCGCTGCTGTGCCCCCCGGGCAAATGCTACAGCTATCAGAACATCGCCTATGACGCCGCGAGCGAGGCCGCTGAGCATGCCGGCCACCGGAGCTATGCACAGCTCGTGCAGCACGAGTTGTTCGCCCCGCTCGGCATGCAATCAGCCAGCACCACCCGTGAGGGTCTCGAATCCTCGCCGAGCTGGGCGCGCCCGCACACGGGCCGCCGCGAACTCAAGGTGAGCGACGCCTATTACCGCACCCCTGCGGCAGGCGGCGTCAACTCGTCGATCATCGATCTCGGCCTCTGGATGCGCGCGCAGATGGGCGAGGCGCCGCGCGTGTTGTCGCGCAGGGTGCTCCGCGAGCTGCACAGCCCGCGTATCCGCACCTTCTCGGTCCACCGCCAGCGCGAGCTCGATCAGTCGCTCAAGGATGCTTCCTATGGGCTCGGCTGGCGGATCTGGCACTATGCCGGCCGCGAGGTGATCGGCCACCGCGGAGCCGTCGACGGCTATCGCTCGCTGATCCTGTTCGATCCGGTGCTCAAGGCGGGGGTGGGCATGTTCTGGAACTCGAACGCGGTCGAGCCGACCGGTATGCAGCTTGAGGTGATGGATATGCTCTACCATCAGCCGTTCAAGGATTGGCTCGAGCTGGAGAAATAGGGAGTGCGGTTGCGATCGTTCTGCCTCGTCACGGGCGCTCCGCCTGGGCGCATAGCACGAAACCGCGGTTCCGGGCGGCGTCCTGTCTGCGCCTCGGCAGGGCTCCACGCCGCTCGACCGTCCCCACCCCAATAGCCCAGCTTCTCCGGGCGATGCCCTCTCTGCTTTGACATTGGCGCGCGCATGGCTAGATCGGCGGCATGTCCAGCAAGCCGCGCACGCTTTACGAGAAGATCTGGGACGCGCACGTCGTCGAACGCCGCGACGACGGCACCTGCCTGGTCTATATCGACCGCCATCTCGTCCATGAGGTCACCAGCCCGCAGGCGTTCGAGGCGCTGCGCCTCGCCGGCCGCAAGCTTCGCCGGCCCGACCTGACGCTCGCGGTGCCCGATCATAATCTGCCGACCACCGCGCGTCTGGATGCGGCGGGCGAGCGTGTCCCGATCGCCGACGCCGAATCGCGCACCCAGCTTGCTGCGCTCGAGCGCAACGCGCCCGAGTTCGGGGTGCCCTATATCGATGCGGTCGCGCCCGAGCAGGGCATCGTTCACGTCGTCGGCCCCGAGCAGGGCTTCTCGCTGCCAGGCACGACGATCGTGTGCGGCGACAGCCATACATCGGCGCATGGCGGGCTCGGCGCGCTGGCCTTCGGCATCGGCACCTCCGAGGTCGAGCATGTCATGGCGACCCAGACGCTGCTGCTCGCGCCCTCGCGGACGATGGAGATCCGCGTCGAGGGCAAGCTGGGCCAAGGTGTCACACCCAAGGACGTAATCCTGCACATCATCGGCGTGATCGGGGCGGCGGGGGGCACGGGCTATGTGATCGAATATACCGGCAATGTGTTCCGCGAGATGTCGCTCGAAGGCCGGCTGACCGTCTGCAACATGTCGATCGAGGGCGGCGCGCGCGCGGGCCTGGTCGCACCCGACGAGACGACCTTCGCCTATCTCAAGGGCAGGCCGATGGCGCCCACGGGCGAGGCCTGGGACAAGGCGGTCGCATGGTGGCGCACGCTGCCGACCGATGACGGCGCGCGCTACGACAAGGTGGTGCGGATCGACGCGGCCGATATCGCTCCCTGCCTCACCTGGGGCACGAGCCCCGAGGACGTCGTGCCGATCACCGGGATCGTGCCCGATCCCGCGAGCTTCGCCGATCCCTCGAAGCAGGCAGCGGCGCAGAAGTCGCTCGATTATATGGGTTTGACTCCGGGTACCCGCATGGAGGATGTGCCCGTCGAGAACATCTTCATCGGCAGCTGCACCAACAGCCGGATCGAGGATCTGCGCGCGGCGGCGGCGGTGGTGCGCGGCCGCAAGGTCGCCGCGAATGTGCGCCAGGCGCTGGTGGTGCCTGGTTCCGGGCTGGTCAAGCGTCAGGCCGAGGCCGAAGGGCTCGATCGGATCTTCGTCGAGGCCGGCTTCGAATGGCGCGAGCCCGGCTGTTCGATGTGCCTCGCGATGAACCCCGACAAGGTGCCGCCGGGCGAACGCTGCGCCTCGACCTCGAATCGCAACTTCGTCGGCCGCCAGGGCCCTGGCGCGCGCACCCATCTCGTCTCCCCGGCGATGGCGGCCGCCGCCGCCGTCACCGGCCACCTGGCCGACGTCCGCACGCTGGAGCCGGTCGCATGAAGTGGGCGGCGGGAATCGCCGCGCTGCTGATCGCGGGAACGGCGCAGGCGGGCGCGGTGCGCGGCACGGTCGACAAGCTGTGGCGGCTCGACTGCGGCGCTGTCCACGTCAACGATCTCAACGCCTTTTCCGACAGCAAGGCCTATCCGGGCCAGAAGCGCGAGCTGGTGTCGAGCTGCTATCTGATCAAGGATGGCGACGCCTATATGTTGTGGGATGCCGGCCTGCCGGCGAGTGTGCGCGGCAAGCCCAATGATCCGACCCAGCCGATGAGCGCAACGCTGCGGACGACGATCGTCGAGCAACTCGCCCTGCTGGGGATCAAGCCGGACCAGATCGGCTTGATCGGGATCAGCCATCATCATTTCGACCACACCGGACAGGCCGCCGATTTTCCGAAAGCCAAGCTGCTGATCGGCGCGGGCGATCTTGCGTTGGCGCGCGAGAAGGCCGAGATCGGCACGCCGCTCGGGCCCTGGCTGGCGCCCGGCGCCAAGGTGGAAGGGGTCGAAGGCGACAAGGATCTGTTCGGCGACGGCAGCGTGGTGATGGTCGGCCTGCCCGGCCATACGCCCGGGCATCATGGCCTGCTGGTGAGGCTCCCCAGGACAGGCGCGGTCCTGCTGTCGGGCGATGTCGCGCATTTCCAAGAGAATCTCGACAGCGACGGCGTGCCTCCGTTCAACACGAACCGCGCCGATTCGGTGGCTTCGATGCACCGCTTTCGCGCGATGGCGTCCGAGCTGAAGACCGTGGCGATCATCCAGCATGATCCGCGCGACGTCGGCAAGCTGCCCGCCTTCCCGCAAGGAGCCGAATGATGAAGCCGATCCATGAGATCGAGGGAAGGGCCTTTCCGCTGGGCCTCAAAAATGTCGATACCGACGTTATCATCCCCGCGCATTATCTGAAGACGATCACCCGCAAGGGGCTGGGCCGGGGTGCGTTCGAAACGGTGCGCGCGCAGCCGGGGAATGTCTTCGACGACCCTGAATATACGGGCGCCAACATCCTGGTGGCGGGGGACAATTTCGGTTGTGGCTCAAGCCGCGAGCACGCCGCCTGGGCGCTCAACGACCTCGGCATCGAAGCGGTCATCGCGCCCAGTTTTTCGGACATTTTTTCGGGGAACGCTTTCAAGAACGGGATATTGACCGTGATCCTGCCCCAGGCTGCGGTCGATCGGCTGATCGAGGTCGCGAAGACCCATCCGATCAGCATCGATCTCGAACACCAGACGGTCACCACGCCATTCCAGGATCGCTTCAGTTTCGCGATCGACCCCTTTCGCAAGCATTGCCTGCTCAACGGGCTCGACGAGGTCGGCATGACGCTCGCACGCGACAGCGCGATTGCGGGCTTCGAGGCGAAAATGAAGGCCGAGCGGCCCTGGCTCTAGCGCCGGCGATCGGGATCAGCTTTGCGCAGTTGCGCGCGTGCGGCTCCATGCCTATCTGAATCCCGGATTACCGGCGAACAGGGGATGAGATGACAACCTTCGACGAACGCGAACAGGCCTTCGAGAACAAGTTCGCCCATGACCAGGAAATGGTTTTCCGTATCACCGCTCGGCGTAATCGCCTGCTCGGCCATTGGGCGGCCGGGCTGATGCGCCTCACGCCGGAGGAAACCGACAGCTATGCCAAGTCGGTGGTCCAGGCCGATTTCGAGGAAGCCGGTGACGAAGATGTGGTCCGCAAGCTGCTCGGCGACCTGACCTCGGCTGGCGTCGATACCGACGAGGCGAGCATCCGCGCCGCACTCGACGCCCGGACGATCGAAGCGCGCCGCCAGCTGATGGAAGGCAAATAAGCCGATGCCGATGGCCGCGGGCGAGATCGAGGCGATGATCAGGGCGGCCCTGCCTGACGCGCTGGTCGAGATCACCGATCTTGCCGGCGACGGTGATCATTATGCGGCGCGTGTGGTGAGCGAGAGCTTCCGCGGCCTTCCTCGCGTCCGCCAGCATCAGCGTGTCTATGAGGCGTTGGGTGGCCGGATGGGGGGCGTGCTGCACGCGCTCCAGCTGACCACCGCGACGCCCGATTGAGGAGTATGATGATGAGTGACGACGTTCAGGCCCGTATCGCGACGGCGGTCAATTCGGCCGACGTGCTGTTGTTCATGAAGGGAACGCCGCTGTTTCCGCAATGCGGATTTTCGAGCCGCGCGATCGCGATCCTCGATCATCTCGGGGTCGAATATGCGACGGTCGACGTGCTGCAGGATCAGGGCATTCGCCAGGGAATCAAGGAATATTCGAACTGGCCGACCATTCCCCAGCTCTATGTGAAGGGCGAGTTCATCGGCGGCTCGGACATCATGATGGAGATGTACGAGGCCGGCGAACTGGCCGAGCTGTTGAAAGAAAAGGGCATCGCCCCCGCTTGAGCACTGCGGACGCTCATAATGGGAGGTGCAGGAACTGATTGAAGGCGCTCGGCCGATACGCCGCAAAGGCCTCGCCGTTTTTGAAACCGCGTTTCCGGTACAGGGCCAGCGCCGGCGCGAAGGCATCGCCGCTCCCGGTCTCCAGGCTCAGCAAGCGTAGTTTCCGTTGCCTGGCGACGGCGATGATATGGTCGAGCAACGCGTCGGCCGCGCCCTGGCGGAGAAAATCCGGATGGGTCCGCATCGACTTGATCTCGGCCGATGCGCTGTCCAGCAGTTTGAGCGCGGCGATGCCCGCGAGGTTATCGCCGCGCCACGCGGTCCAGACCGTCACATCGGGCCCGCGCAAGCCGGATAGATCGAGCGCATAGACGGCGCCCGGCGGTGACGCCGCGCGAAGCCCCGACAGATGGAGGGCGAGCAACGCCTGCACCGGCTCGCTGCTCAGATCATCTTCGCGAATGTCGAACATAGGGCGTTTTTTACGCCACGGACCTTCCGGTGCAAGCGCGCTCTCGCCGCGCCGGCCGGGATTCTGCCGCGTCGATGGCGCGCACCCTTCACATTGGCCGCGACCAATGCCACATGGCGGACATGAGCGAGCAGGTCGCCGGCACTGTCCAGACACAGCACCCCCTGGTGCGCCGCCTTCTCGCGGCCAATCCGGGGCCGTTCACCTATAGCGGCACCCAGACCTATCTGGTCGGTGCCCGCGATGTCGCGGTGATCGATCCGGGGCCCGACCTGCCTGAGCATATCGATGCGATCGTCGCCGCGATCGGCGATGCGCCGGTGCGCGCGATCCTGTGCACCCATACCCACCACGACCACAGCCCGGCGGCGGCCGAGTTGAAGGCGCGGACCGGCGCGCCGATTATCGGTTGCGCTCCGCTTGTGCTGGACGACAGCGGTCCGCGCGCGGACGCCGCATTCGATCGCAGCTATGTGCCCGATGAGGTGCTGGCCGATGGCGCCCAGCTCACCGGCGACGGCTGGACGCTCCAGGCCGTCCATACGCCCGGCCACACTTCGAACCATCTCTGCTTCGCGCTTCCCGAGGCGCGCGCGCTGTTCAGCGGCGATCATGTCATGGGCTGGTCGACCACGGTGGTGTCGCCCCCCGACGGCAACATGGGGCAGTATCTTGAAAGCCTCGACCGCCTGCTGGCGCGCGAGCAGGAGCTTGTCTACTATTCGGCGCATGGCGATCCGATCGAACGGCCGCAACGCTGGGTGCGCGGGCTGATCGGCCACCGCCGGCAGCGCGAGGGGCAGATATTGCGGCTGCTCGAACGCCAGGTCGGCGCAGTCAACGAGATGGTGCTGTCGATGTACGCCGGAATCGACCCACGGTTGCATGTGGCGGCGGGGCTGTCGGTGCTCGCCCATCTGATCGATCTGGAAATGCGCGGCGTGGTCCGCCAGGACGACACATTTTGGAGCCTCGCGGCCTGAGCCGCGTGAGGAGAGCAGAACTATGAATGCCCCCGTCGAAAATCTGGCCGGCGTCGATCTGCGCGCTGAGATCGACCGCCTTCGCAAGGAACGCAACGCCGTCATTCTCGCCCATTATTACCAAACCCCCGAGATTCAGGATCTCGCCGATTTCGTCGGCGACAGCCTCGATCTGTCGCGCAAGGCGGCCGCGACCGACGCCGAGGTGATCGCTTTTTGCGGGGTTCGCTTCATGGCCGAGGTGGCCAAGATCCTTTCGCCGCAAAAGACCGTGATTCTACCCGATATGGACGCCGGCTGCAGCCTCGAGGACAGCTGTCCTCCCGAGGAGTTCGCGCGTTTCCGTGCCGCGCATCCCGATCATCTCGCGCTGACCTACATCAACTGCTCGGCAGCGGTGAAGGCGCATAGCGACATCATCGTCACATCCTCGTCGGCCGAGACGATCCTGTCGCAACTGCCGCCCGGCCAGAAGATCATCTTCGCGCCCGATCGCCATCTCGGTGCCTATTTCGCGCGCAAAACCGGCCGTGACATGCTGCTGTGGGAAGGCAGCTGCATCGTCCACGAGGCCTTCTCCGAAACCGAGCTGCTCAAGCTCAAGGCGCAGCATCCGGGCGCGCCCGTGGCAGCGCACCCCGAATGCCCGGTCCACATCCTCGATCACGCCGATTATGTCGGCTCGACCCGCGGCATTCTCGACTATGTCCTGAAGAGCGACGCCGACACCCTCATCGTCGCGACCGAGCCGCACATCATTCACCAGATGGAAAAGGCAGCGCCGCACAAGCACTTCATCGGCGCGCCGGGCGCGGACGGCAACTGCAACTGCAATATGTGCCCCTATATGGCGCTCAACACGCTCGAGAAGCTCTATCTCGCGCTGCGCGACCTGACCCCGCAGATCGAGGTCGACGAGCCCACCCGCGTTGCCGCCAAGCGCTCGCTCGACCGGATGCTCGAGATGACCGGTGGCCTGTCAGGCCCCGACGTCGGACGGCCCGCCTTCAAATAGCCCGCCGCCCTGGCCCACGGGGATGATGCAACAGGGAAGCGGATGATGAGCTTCAGCCTTGCCGATTTCGATCTCGACGCGTTCGTCCGCGCCACCCTGGCCGAGGATATGGGGCGGGGAGGCGACATCACCTCCGCCGCGACGATCCCCGCCGAAGCATTGTTCGAGGGCGAGATGGCGAGCCGCGACGCGATCAGCGTCGCCGGGCTTTCGATCGCCCAGGCTTTCTTTCGCGCGCTCGACCCTGCGGTTTCGATCGAGACGATGGTCGCGGACGGCGCGCACGTCCCGAGAGGCGGCGTGCTGATGCGTTTGCGCGGCAAGGCGCGGGCGTTGCTCTCCGCCGAGCGCTCAGCGCTCAACACCGTCCAGCATCTTTCGGGGGTCGCGACGCTGACGAGCGCTTATGTCGATGCCATCAAGGGAACCGGCGCCACATTGCTCGACACGCGCAAGACGATTCCCGGCCTGCGCGTGCTCGAAAAATATGCGGTCCGGATGGGGGGCGGCACCAACCACCGAATGCGCCTCGACGATGCGGCGATGATCAAGGACAACCATGTCGCCGTCGCCGGCGGCATCGGCGAAGCGGTTCGCCGGGCGGTTGCGGCGGGGATCGAGCGGATCATCGTCGAGGTCGACCGGATCGACCAGATCGAGCCCGCGCTCGCCGCGGGCGCGACGCACCTGCTGCTCGACAATATGGATCCGCCGACGCTGCGCGGCGCGGTGACCCTGGTCGGTGGCCGGGTTCCGACCGAAGCTTCGGGCGGGGTGCGGCTCGATACGATCAAGGCGATCGCCCAGACCGGGGTCACCTATATCTCGGTGGGACGGCTCACCCAGTCGGCGCCGGCGGCCGATATCGGCCTCGATTTCCGGGCCGTCTGATGCGGTGTGCGACCGCACTGGTGCTAGGCGTGCTATTGGTCAGCCCAGCCTGTGCGAAGAAAGGGCCGGCTTGCGAAATCCCCGCGGAGCTGCCGCGCCCGATGCTCGAGGGCCCGACCGCCGATCAGCCGCGCCACTTGCTGCCGATCGGCGGCTACACGCTGGCAGTGAGTTGGTCGCCACAATATTGCGCGAGCCGCACGACCAGCCCCCAGGACCGTTTCCGTTGCGCCGCGTCGAAGCCGTTCGGCTTCACTCTCCACGGCCTCTGGCCCGACGGTGAGGGGAAGCAATGGCCGCAATATTGCGCGCCGACCCGACTGGTGCCCGAGCAGGTGATCCGTCAGCATCTTTGCACCACGCCATCGCCCCAGCTCCTTCAGCATGAGTGGGAAAAGCACGGCACCTGCATGGCGAAGGCGCCCGCCGATTATTTCGCGAAAAGCGCCGGCCTCTTCACGGCGCTGCACTTCCCCGAGATGGAGACGCTCAGCGGGAAGACGATGACCGCCGCCGCCTTCCAGCAGATCTTCGCCAAGGCCAATGAGGGCATGCGCGCCGATCAGATGCGGCTGAACCTCAGCCGGGACGGCTGGCTTGAAGAGGTCTGGATCTGCCTCGACAAGCGGCTCGAACGCCGCGCCTGCCCGGCGCATCAGGGCGGCGCGCCGCGTACGGCGATCGTCAGGATCAGATAGCCGCCAATCCCGCCGGCGCCCGCGACCGGGCCATGCCCGTCAGGTCGCGCGTCCTTTGAACCCCTGGGCGATCACATACCATTCGGAGGAATCCTTGCGGCTCGCGGGCGGTTTGGCATGTTTGACCGTCGTGAACAGCCGCTTGAGCTCGGCGACCAGATCGCTGTCGGCACCGCCCGCGAGCACCTTGGCGACGAAGCAGCCGCCCGGCCGCAACACCTCGCTCGCGAACTGGCATCCCGCCTCGACCAGCGCCATCGTGCGCAAATGATCGGTCTGCGGATGGCCCACCGTGTTGGCCGCCATATCCGATAGCACGATATCGGCCGGGCCACCCAGCGCCTCGGCGAGCAGCGCGGGCGCCTCATCGGCCATGAAATCCATTTGCAGGATGGTGGCGCCCTCGATCGGATCGGTCGCAAGCAGGTCGATCCCGACGACCGCCGCTTGCGGGCAGAGCTTTCGCACGACCTGCGTCCAGCCTCCCGGCGCAGTGCCCAGGTCGATCACCCGTTTCGCCCCGCGCAGGAAATGGAAGCGCTCGTCGAGTTCGATCAGCTTATAAGCCGCGCGCGAGCGATAGCCTTCGGCCTTGGCGCGGCGGACATAGGGGTCGTTGAGCTGGCGCTCGAGCCAGCGCGTCGAGGCGGCGCTTCGCCCGCGCGCCGTGCGGACCCGCTGCCGCCCCCCGCTGCCGCCGCGGCTCATGAGGCGCGCCTGGCCCTATCCCGCGCCATCAACGATCGGAGGATGCCCTCGCGAATGCCACGGTCGGCGACGCCGAGCCGCTCGGCCGGCCAGATATCGAGAATCGCGTCGAGTATCGCGCAGCCGGCGACCACCAGATCGGCACGTTCCTGCCCGATGCAGGCAAGCTCGGCGCGCTCGGCGACAGTCATGCCCGCCAGCCGCGCGCTGATCGCGCGCATCGCGGTGACCGGCACGATCAGCCCGTCGATCTGCCGCCGATCATAGCTGGGCAGATCGAGATGGACGCTGGCGAGCGTCGTCACCGTTCCGCTGGTTCCGAGCAGGCGGCCCGGCCGTGCGCCCGGATCGAGCCTGGCCGCGAACTGCGTGAAGCTTCGCGCGACGCGCGCGCGCATCCGTTCATAGCTCGCGAGAAGGCCGTCGCGGTCGCGGCCCACATGCGGTTCGGTCTCGGACAGCGAAACCACGCCCCAGGGCGCGGAGAACCAGTCGATCACGCGCGGCGGGCTGGTGTCGGCGTCGATCAGGATCAGCTCGGTCGATCCGCCGCCGATGTCGAACACCAGCGCATTGCCCTCGCCCGGTTCCAGCAATGCATGGCAGCCCAACACCGCGAGCCGGGCTTCCTGCTCGGGGGTGATGATCTCGAGCGCGATCCCCGTCTCGCGATAGACGCGCTGGACGAACTCGCGACCGTTGGAGGCGCGCCGGCACGCTTCGGTTGCCACCGAGCGGACCAGCGAGACATGCCGGCGGCGCAGCTTTTCCGCGCACACCGAAAGCGCGCTGACCGCGCGATCCATCGCTACGTCGGACAATCGCCCGGTGGCGGCAAGGCCCTCGCCGAGCCGGACGATCCGCGAAAAGGCGTCGACGACGACGAAGCCTTCCTCGGACGGCCGCGCGATCAGCAACCGGCAATTGTTGGTGCCTAGATCGAGCGCGGCGTAGCTGTACTGGGGGCGGCTGGTAGAGGAAGAGGGGTGCGCCCGACGCCCCCCTTCACGCAGCGGGCGGGACGCGGCCTGGTGGGGGCCATGCGCCATGACAATCGATCTCTTTTTCGCCATGCGGCCGAAATCCGCACGGAACTTGGGATCGAGCCTAGTGCGGACCGCGGCGAACGGCAAGGGCGCGCCCTTTCAGCCACCGTTGACAGCCCCGGCGGCCCTCCTTATGTGCGCCGCTCTGGCTGATGCCCCGTCGTCTAAAGGTAAGACCACGGACTCTGACTCCGTTAATTGAGGTTCGAATCCTCACGGGGCATCCATCCTTTCCCGTTAAACTATTGACTTTGCGCCATTTTCGTTATGGCGCTGAAAATCGTTCCCTCACTCTGCCCCTCGGCACGTTTTGCCGGCCTTCCGGATCGCCTCCACTACGGATTTTATCTGCGCTCGACTCACCCCGTGGAAATTGCTTTGTTGGGGAGGTCAGGAGGGGGCTCCATGAAACATCTGATTCTCATTTCTGCAATTGGCCTGGCTGCACCCGCTGGTGCGGAGCCGCTGCATCTCGTTTGTCTCGGCGCCGGTAGCGCGAACAGGATCGCAGGCACTTCGATCTACGGCGCAGACAGCAATGGCAACTCCGCCTGGGCACAAGCCCTCAGCCAGCGATCGGTCGGCTTCGGCGATCAGGTCGACATCGAGATTGAGGAAGCCGGAGAGAGCCGCATCCGCATGCCCCGCGCGATGCTGCCGAAGCTCCACGGCGGCAATGGTGGATGGTTCGAGTTGAAAAGCGTCAAGGTGACAGAGGACGAGATCACCGGAGTCCCTCAGGTCAACATCCTCAACTCCCCCAAGCTGCGCCTCGATCGCCGGACAGGGCACATCTCCATCAATGGCAAGACTGGCGACTTTTCGGGCGAGTGTCGCCGCTTGGATCCAGCCGCGGTCGAAAGGAAGTTCTAATCAATGATCGATCCTGCATCGCCGCTCAAGGCGAACGGCATAACAATCTGGACAGAAGGCGATGTGCTGGTCCTGAAGTACGGTGTTCTCTATTATGGGTTCCTAGGCACCAAGCGCGTCCCCGCGGCGAACATCACCGCCATAAACTGGCGGGAGCCTGGTGAATGGCTTGCCGGCTTCCTCGATATATCAATTTTAGGCGAGAAGCCCCCGTCGCCCGCAGCAAGCCCAAACGTGCAAAATCAGAATCGGCTCAAGTACGATCGCGCGGACTTGGCAAGGTTTGTTGCGTTGAAGGAATGGATCGAGGCTAGAATGGCGCGGCCCCAAGCCGCTCAAGCTGAACCAGCTTACGTCGCTGACGAGATTGGAAAGCTGGCCGCGCTTCTCAAAGATGAGTTGATAACCCGAGCTGAGTTTGACGCGCAGAAAGCCAAATTGCTGGGTTAGTGTGCTGATCTGGGAGCCGATATGTGGTGGCATGTCGCTTGTGAGGCCCTGCAGCAAGGGTGCTGCCTCGCACTGCAATATGATATTTTCGAGAATCGTAGAGGTGCATGCCGTTGGCACGACCACGGAGGGGCGCCCGCTTATGCGCTGCTGGCAAGTGCGTGGCGGTAGTGCTGGCGGCGAAGTCGCTGGATGGAAATTATTCCGTCTCGACGAAGCTCGCGGTGGATTGATCGCGAACGAACGCGGCCAAGCGCCCAGGGCTGGGTATAAGCGAGGTGACCGCTATTTAGCCATCATACGATGCCAGATCTAAACCGCCGCAGTCGCAAGGGGCTGCGGAAAACGAAGGCCCATTGTTGATCGCGCAGTCAGACCAGTGACCAATAGTCATCACCGCGCACCCGTCTTCCGCCTGATCTCGTCCACCACAAACCCAGGCGGGAGATCGTCGACCGGCACAAACCCCGGCGGCAGATCAGAAACCGGCGCAGCCTTGGCCTGCTTAAAGTCCAGCCCCAGCGCAGCCCTCGCATCCGCCCGAGCCTTGCGCATCCCGCGCGACACTTCATCCTGCCGCATATCGTCGGGAAGCGTCATCCACTCCGGTGACCAGATTGCCCATGGCGCCATAGCCGAGCTGCCCCGACATCTGCTGATAGGACCGATATTGCTCAGGCGTCAGCTTCACGCCGCCGACCGTGGCGTTCGGCTTGCTGATATGCGCTCCCGCCGCCAGTAAGGATGCGTTGACGGGATCGTTCTTCACATTGCTCACCGCGACCGGCGCGATGGTGCTCAGCCCGTAGGGGAACTGCCCGCGTGGCGCAGGCTGGCCCCAGAGATCCAGTCGGGCGGGTGCTGTTTGAGACAGCACGGGAATGCGCGCCTTCATCGCATCGCCCAGCGTGTCGGTCTCGCGATAATAGGGGTCGGACGCCCGCGCGATCTGGGCGAGCAATGTCGGGACAGCGATCGTGGCGGCCTGGTTTCGCAGATGATCGCCGGCATTGCGCATCGGATCGTCGAGCAGATTTACCAGATCGGAGACCCCCGATAGCCACGTCTTGTTGCCGAGGTTGCGGATGATGGCCGCCGCTATGATGCCGGCCTTTTCCTCGCGCTGGGCATCGGTCATTGCATCGCCCTTGGTCGCGAGATCCGCCGCAGTGCCGATCGTCGTAGAGATCGGATCGAACCGACTATAGCTGTACCAGCGGTCCCCGATCCGGATGCTGTAGGGTTGCCAGCCATCCGCCCTCATAAGCGCCGTGGCGTTCGGGTCCGCTGGACCGCCACCGCTGATCCGGCCTTCCGAAGCGTAGGTGGCGATCAGCATGCCCAGGCCGGAACCCAGCAGCGCCTTGGAGATCGCCAGATCGCGGCGAGCACCACCGGCCATCATGTCGGCGCGCCACTCCTTCAGAAGGGGCGCGGCAGGAGACCGCTCCGCCGAATATTTCAACAGGTTGGCCGGGGTCCGGACGAACGGGATGATCAGCTTGCCATATGGTAGCCCGAACGCCTTGGCACCCGAGATCCTGGTGACCGCCTGCCCAAACTCGCCCAGCGGACGCTGGAAGGTCAGGTAGCGCGCATAATCCTTTGCCTGCTCCAGCATCTCGTCGGTCGGGTTGCGGGTAAGATCCGCCACGCGGGCCTTGAGCGCCGCACCCTTCAGCTTTTCGGACTTCGCCTGCCGCAGTGCCAGGCCATTGATCTCCATGCGCCGGGCAATGCCCTTGAACAGTTCGTCGGAAGCCGACAGCGCGCGCGTCGGCGTGCGGATGATCGAGCCCTTCAAGCCGGAGATCGCCCGCATCTCCGCGCCTTCGACCTTGGCGGCATGGTCGGCGATGTTGCCGGTTCGCATAGTCTCCGCAAAAGCCCGTAGCCCCTCGCGGGTGCCCTGGAGCATGCCGAAGGTCCGCGCCGGCAACTCGCTGGCCAGTACCCGGTCGGACGAACCGGGACGCAGGGCTCCCAGCAGCGCGGCCGTCGCATGCTCGGGGATCTGCAACGCCGCCGTCAGGCTATTGGAGAGGAAGTTCGCCGCATGGGTCTGCGGCCCCGACAAGAGCGAGTTGATGTAAAGTTCCGAAAGCTTGTTCGCCCATTTCGGCTTGAGCGCGTCGCGCGCGATTCGGTTGATCTTCGCCGGATCGCCGCCGGCCGCGATGTCGATGATTGCTTGCGCCGCATCCTCCAGCTTGTCACGCCCGCCGGCCGCATCGATCAGCGCCTTATGGATGCGGCCCGCCGTGGCATCGCGCGAGCTGGCCGTCATGCGGAACTGCGACAGCGCCCGGCCGGCTTCAGCCGTCGCACCGCTCACCTGTTCCTGTATCGCGACGTGCCGGACCCATGCCTGCCGGAAAGCTGAGAGATCGGCGTCCGACCCGCCTTGCGCCTTGCGCGCGAGCTTCACCAATTCGTCCGCCGACTTCGCCAATATCTGCCGGGCCGCCAGCGCCTGCTCGGCGTTGAGGGCCTGGCCCTGCCTGCGCTTGAGCAGATCGTCGGCGGTCATGCCCATCTCACGCGCAAGGGCAGCGGTCTCCCCATGTGCCATCTGCCCCCGGCGGGCAGCGTCGAACCCGCCGACCTTTGCATCGACGTTGATCAGCGCGCGGCGGATGTCCTGCGGGCTCGACAGGCCATCGAGCGCGATGTTGCCGGCCTTGCCGCCCGCGCTCGGAAGATCTTCATAGGCGGTTGCGGGGGGCTGGTTCGCATCGAGATCCTCCAACCCGATCGGCCGGCCAAGATCCTCATGGACAGGGGTGCCCGACTGCCCGGCCTGCTCGATCGCGTTCCGTTCGGCGATGGTCGCATAATAGCTGTCGACCGTACCATAATCGTCGGGATGGAAGACGCGGCCAGCGCCGCCTCTATGGGTCTCTCCCACGGCGTCCAGAAACTCGGAGATCGACGGCCGCTCGCTGTGGTGCGGGAAATAGCCGGCTTCCCACGCCTTCAGCGCGGCGTCATCGAGCGGCATCCCATCCGGGTTCACGAGACGCGGCAAGCCAACGTCGCCGGCAAGATCGAGATCGCGCGGGCGGTTGTTCACCCCCATCGACGCGAGATCGCCACCCTGGTCTTTCACGCCGCCTTGCGTCCGCAGCCATGCGTTGAGATCGAGCGGATTGCGCCGGGCGCGAGTCTGGCCCGGCAGCGTGTAGGGCGTCAGTACGTCGCGCTCGTTGGGCGCTGGGATGGCCGGTCGCATGCCGGCGCCGATGCGCTCCGCTTCTTCGATCGATTCGATCTCGTTGCCGGGGATCGGCGTCACGTCACCCGGCTGGACGGTGCGCGCCGTCGTCGCGATCTCGTTCGGCGATAGCCGCTGCCCCATGGGGCGGAGGGTGCCGATCGGATCTTCGAACTGGAAACCCGGAGGCAGATCGGACCGACCAATGTCGATGCGGTCAATCTCGCGGGGCGCAGGGTCTTCGAGGACGAAGCCCTCGGGAAGATCATGCGCCATGTCCATCGCAGCCGCCGCAGCGCGCGGAGCGGCTGGCGAGACGTTGCCTACCTCGGTTCGCGCCGCCTCCGTTGTCAGATCGGTCATCCCGGTATCGACATCGCCGGGCATTCGGCGGAAGCGCGAGGCGAGCAGGCCCCGGACCTTTCCAAAGCCCCGATTGAGGTATGGCGACGCAAGGCCCAGCCCCAGGCCGCCAGCGGCACCGATCGCGCCACCGGCAATCGCCGAGGGGAGGCGTTCGCCCACGCCGCCCTCGCCAGCGCCGAAGCCGGCAATGCTGCCCTCGATCGATCCAGCAGCCAGTAGACGACTGCGCACTGCCGATCGCGCGGCAGCTTCCGCCGCGTAACGGCTTGCACCCGAACGGAGGGCCTGTTTCGCCACGTTGAAGCCCAACCCCTCAACCGAAGCGCCAGGCGCCACCAGTCCGCTCGCGAACTGCCCGCCGAAGCGCGCATAGGGATGGCGATCGTCATCAAACTCCAAAATGGATCTATTCTGGTCGAGGTTATTATAGAGGATGTCGCCGAACCGACGATCGCTGTTCCATAGGCTTTCGCGGCCCGGCGTTCCGCCCAGCGTGTCGACCACCGCGCCCATCTCGTCGAGCATGTTCACCGGATCGCCGACGCCGCGCATCGCAGCGCCCGTTGCGCCGTCGCCCGGATCGGTCAGGATACGGGGAATTGCCCTGTAACCGATGGTTGGATTGACCTTCGCCCCGGCGTTGCGCTGCTTGATATAGCTGTCGGCTTCCTTCCGGCTGATCTGGAAACCGTTGTTGGCGGCATAAGCCATCAGGTCATCGGCCGTGGACTTCGGATCGGTCGACAGATCGAGATAGCCCTTGGCGATCTCCGGGCGGAGCCCCTGGAAGGGCGTCGGCTCGTCGCCGAAGAAGGCTTCTCCCTTCCCATCGGTGGCCGCCACAGGCGCCGCCCACGGCTCGCGCTTCCGAAAGGCGTCGGGCATCTGGAATTGCCCAGCGAAGGCACCACGACGGTTGAGACGGGCGCCCCTCTCGGCTTCCATGTAAGGCATGAAACGCGTGGGGTCGCTGCGCAGATATTGGGGTGCCGCCACGCCGAGGCCCTGATCAAGCAGCGACCTGCCATAATCCTGACCGCCGACATCGAGCGTCACCACCGGGCGGTTATAGGTGACCGCGCCTGTAGGTGTGGCGGTGCCACCATTGCCAAGCCGGGACCGGAAGAACGCCTGACCCTGGGCGCCGAGATCAACCGACCGGCCCTCGATGATGCCTGGCTGCCCAAGTTCGAACGCATCGGCCCCAAACACGCGGCCATTCACCCCACCAACCGGAAGGGTGTCGCCATCATGGGGGATCGTGCCCGGCGCGATCGGAACCGGCGCCACAGGCGGCCGGCGGCGCTTGTTCGCGAACATCCCGGGCATGGTCGGCGGTGGCGAGCCCACCGGTTCGAGCACGAAACCCGGAGGCAGATCACTCACGACAGCGGCACCCATTTGCCGTTACGTTTGATCTGTCGCTGGCCGGTGGTGGGATTGACGGCGACCGTGCCCTCTGGCGAGCCCGAACCCCCGGTAGCTGCTGTTCCGCCACTTCCCCGGCCACGGCGACCGTTGCGGTATGTGTCATAGATCTGCTGTTCGCCGGCACTCAGCGTCACGCCTCCGGCCACCTTCGACAAAACCCCGGCTACGATATTGGAGGTTGTGGGCGGTCGTGACGAACGGGGTGCAGGAGCCGGAGCGCGGGCGCCCGAGGATGAAGATCGCGATAGGTGGGGGAGCCCTTCACCTCCTGCCGGTTGCCGGTGCGATAATCGTCCAGCGCCATCCGGTTGCCCAGCGCCGTCCCGCTCCAGCCCCGCAGCGTATAATCTTCCATGGCACGGTTATATTCGGGCGTGTTGGGCTCGTAGCCCAGCCCCTTCGCATAGGCTTCGGCGGGCATCGGCGCGTCATAGACGGTGGTCGTCAGGCCGGTCGTCGGATCGAACTTCACCCGGTCCGCGTCGCCGCTGAAATATTGCGACTTGTTCTCGTCATGCTCCCGATCGGCCAGGTCGTCTTTACGCTTCGCCGCGTACTGCGCCATCCATCGGTCCTGCTCCAGCTTGGAGCGCTGGGCCTGTTGAAGCGCTGGCGCAAATCCGGGCTGGGCTCCAAAGTGCGTTGCAACGCCGTCGAGCAGGCCGCCCGCGATATAGCGCCACGCCCCGTCCTTATCGAAGAAGCCCGGCCCCTTGGTGTGCGGGTTCTGCGTGAGATCGGCGGTGTTGATCGGCTTCAGTGGGATTGGCTGATCCGCGATGGCCGCTGGTCGAATGGTCGGAGCGCCCGGTGGCACAGCGTCGAGCGCAGCCGGTGAAGCCGTCATCGACCGCTGTCCGGCAAAGAGATCAGCGGGGGGCGACGTGTTGACATTGCTCGTGCCGTCGATCCGTTGGTTGCCTTCGATGCCATCGCCGAAGCCGGGCGTGGTGCGAGGGCTGATACCTGGGAAGTTGTCGCCGCCCATGTTCCATGGATGCTTGCTGGCGTTTATGCCAAGGGCAGCTCCGGCTGCGCCGAACGGTAGCGCCTGCGCCCCGAACAGCCCGAAGAGATTGCCGAACATCGCCATATTCCGTCTCCCCTTAATGCACCGTCGCTGTTGGTTCGGCGTACACGGTGATGTCGCCCTGAGGCATTGTCGCGATGGCCTCATCGACCGCCGCGTCCGAGAACATGCCGCGCGCGGCGTTGAGCATGTCGAGCGCCTCGACCTCACCGGCGTCGGCCATCGCCTTGGCGATCTGTATGCCCTCCGTAAGTTGGCCTATCGCCTGATCGCGCAGGTCGAGCGCCATAGACGCGAAGGAAGCGGATACGAGGATGCGGGACAGCCGCACCATGTCCTCGTTGCCGCCGATCGCAGCGGCCAGACGGGCGAATGCCTCACCCTGAAGCGCGGCCGACAGGCTGGCGCCCTGATGATCGGTACCGAGTAAGCTCTCCGCTCTTTCGACCAGCATCCGCAACGCGGGGAGATCGCCATTCCCAGCCTGCTTGAGGACGGCGGCTATCGCTGGATCAGGAGCCGGTCCCATCACGCTGCATCTCGCAGTTCACGGCGCAGGGCATGCCGTATCAGCTCGGAAAGGCTCATCCCCTCGCGCCGTGCCTTGGCTTCGGCTTGGGCGAGAATGGATGAAGGGGCGCGGAAATAAATATTCGCATCATGGATCTGACGGCGCATTTCGATGACCTCCGTTAGTTTGTCCGGGTCAGACGGACGACAAACAGCCCAATGCCGCTGCTGTAAGTTTCGTTGTCGGCAATGGCGCGGAACGTAGCCTCCACGATCTCTCCGACGAGGACGTTGTTCCAGCCGATGATGATCTTGGGGCCGACGCTTACGGTGGGCGGCACGACGCTCGAAATGAACAGCTTCGTATTGCCGCTCAGTCGTTGGTACTCCCAGGTATAGGCGTTCTGCGCACCGCCTGGATAGCTGGCGTTGGCCCCGAACTGCGGCACCGTTCCACCCGCGCTGTTTATGTTCGCCGTGTAGGTCGACGGCGTCATTGTGACGACGATGTCATTGCTGGGCGGCGGCGGGGGGCTTGTCGCGTTACTAACGGCAGCTGCCGCCATCGCCGCACCGGTCATGAGCCCAATCTCCCCATCCGTAAAGTGGTATTATAATACCACTCTGTGGGGCGATCGTCAAACAAATGAGCTTCGTTTCCCTCCCGTACCTGCCGCTCTAGCCGAGCCCCGCATTGACTCTGTGTTCCATATTTGTTCTCATACGTGCATCGAACGAATCAAGCCAATGCGGCCCGGCCTAGACGCGCTGGCCGAGACGGAGACCTGTGCCATGACCACTTTCACCAAGATCCCGACCCACATGGACTATTGCCACGATATGGCGCGGGTGGCCGCGCAGATGGCCGGCTATGACTTCGACGAGCTGTTTCGCGACTATTCCAATCCACTGAAGCGCGAGCTGCGCGCCGGGTTCATGAGCAAGGCGATGGCGGCGGTGAAGCGGCTAGGGCCGGCAGTAGTGGACCTTGATCCGGTTGGCGGCGAGAAAGTGCCGGAGCGTCTTCGCCGGGCCGGTGACAGGTGCGGGCACCATCCTTTGAGGACGGTTCGTGAATGGCGCGGATTGTCGATTGAGGTGCTTGCCGAACGAGCGGGCCTGTCGGTCGAACTGGTGACATCGATCGAGGCGCGCAAGGTGCGAGCCAATGAGATGCACGAGTTCGCCCTTGCGAGCGTGCTCAACGTCTCTCCGCACGCGCTCACTGACTGGCGCGCCGATGTGGACCTGGATCGCCACGAGATGGTGGCGGATATGGCGGCGGGCTTCGATGTCGGCAAGCTCAACGGCGGCGACCGCGCGTCTGCCTGATCCATGACCGGTGGCCTACTACAAGGACGGGCTGAAGGTCCCCAACCACATCTGGGAAGCCGCGGCGATGCATCGCCAGATCGTGGTCGCCTGCTGTGTCACCCGCTGTTTCAATCGCGGTGTGTTCGACCCGCATCAGCTCTGGTGGCTGTTCCAGCGCAAGGGCTGGGATGACGATTTTCGCTCGGCTCGCTTCCGGTTCTGGTGCCGGAAGTGCAGCGATATAGCCGGGCACAAGGTGAAACAGGCACGGATCGAGCTGACCAGCGCCGAGATCGTCACCCACAGCCTGCCGTGGCCGCAGGGGGCGGATTGGAAGAACTTCCTTTCAAGGCATCGGGGGTGAGGGACGTCCGGGTGGGGTGGGCAGGCGGCAGTTAGCTTGTTTACGAAACTACCACGTTCAAGAAGCTTACATATGATCCGGAGCACGAAAGCTCCATTACATCGTGCTCTGGATGAAGCAGAGATACTGTGCTTATCTCTGGGTGCGTCTTACCCATTGCCACGGTCATGACACCCTGTGGACTGAACGAAATGTTGAATGTCACCGGCGTTTCGAACCGACTTTGCGCTATTCCTACGTGGTCGCCATTCGCCATAGAGTGAAACTCCACTCGCTCGCTCTCTGCAATTGCGTAAATCGCGATGCCACTGCAATGGCAATCGCCGGTGTCGGCGCCATGTTTTGCGACGCTAATGTGAGCTAACGACGCCCATTTTGGATTGAAGTCCGCATTGTGAAAGACGATTTGGCCGTTGATGTTCGTAGTTTTTTCCGAAATTGCGAAGGTCTTATAGTCATATTGCCCATTGGGCGCGTTGCAGCTCCAGGCCTCTCCGGCGACGGCCGGGGAGCAAATTGTCGCGGCAGTTATGCCACCGATCACAACAAGACGCGTGACCCGACCGAAAAGTTGATCGAAAGACAATGGCATTGCTGCATTCCTACCTGTGCGCCTTTAACGCACCGTAGCGGCGAGGCCTAAAAAGACGTTTAATGCGCTTGCTGTCTTCCGGGACCCGACGCTCTCAGGCGTGGCACGAGGCCGGGGTTCATTCTTATGGTGTAAGCGTGGTCTGCAGACCGCAGTACGGCGATAACGGGGTGGGAAGCGGACCACGATCCTGCTCTAATCTTGGCCGATCTCACAGGGCTCATCTTCATCCGAAGAGTAGGTGAGCACGGTCCGATTTAGCGACTGGCCATCCGTCGTGTAGATCGATGCTGTGTGTGAACGGTGATCAAGCCAGCCGAACACAGCGGGGCGATGGTTAACATCACGACAATTCGCTGGTTCCGCTCCAAGAGGAAGCTCTATGGCGAACACACGGAATATGATTTCCGCATCTACTCCGCCGCGCCCCGAGCGTTTTGTCGGTCGGGTTAGCGCAACCACGACGGTTTGCTCGGAGCGGAGTTGTAGCATGGAGCAATTGGGATCGAAGTCCCCGGACACGCACCAAGATTGCCGCGACTCGATGTTCCACCCGCCGATGTGAGATGAATGACTTTCGACGGTCATCCCGATAAGATCATTCAGGCGAGAAGAATTTGCTTCCCCCGAAATACCGAGGGCTACAATCGCAGCTAGATAGGCGACGGGGCGGCGCATCCCGGTTCTATATCCCTCTGCCCGAACGTCCGCTACTGGGTCGAGAGCTGTCATTGCCGACTCACTCTCCCTCCGACACTATCATCCCATGTGCAACCTCTACCGCCTCAAGAATGTCGAACGGTGGGAGATCGCCGAAGCCACGGGCGCTGACGCGGCTTGGCAGC
>Ga0207711_10000072_pt1 | contig 112054 bp, 97 predicted proteins | sample KBSS34metaG_FD_184401 | JGI IMG/M metagenome (GOLD analysis project Ga0207711, IMG submission 184401) | Switchgrass rhizosphere microbial communities from Kellogg Biological Station, Michigan, USA - KBS S3-4 metaG (SPAdes) (version 2) | ecosystem: Host-associated > Plants > Roots > Rhizosphere... | reverse complement strand
TCCCGATGATGGCGGTACCGGAGGGCAAGGACGGCATGGCGGTGGCGGTGCTGCGGACGGCCGCCGGCCCGCTGCCGAACCCGGCCGACCGGCCGGCGGAGCTGGGCGGCCGGCTGCTGACCTACGCCGACCTGGACCCCACCGCGGCCGACGCCCTGCCGTCCCGCAGGCCCGACCAGGTGATCACGCTGCGTCTGGGCGCGGACGCGACCGACTACCGGTGGACGATCAACGGCAGGTCCTTCGACGGCTCCGGCGGTGACCCGGCCGCCAACCATCCGTCCGAGCTGCGGGTCCACCAGGGCCAGCGGATCCGGCTGGTGTTCCAGAACGCCACGATGATGGCCCATCCGATGCACCTGCACGGCCACAGCTTCGCGGTGCTCGCGCCGACCTCGGACGGGGTCCGCAAGGACACGGTGCTGGTCCCGGCGATGGGCACGGTCACGGTCGAGTTCGACGCCGACAACCCGGGCCAGTGGATGATCCACTGCCACAACGCCTACCACGCGGCGGCCGGGATGATGACCATCCTGTCCTACGTCACCTGACACCGACCCGGCCTCGACGTGGGTGGGCCGGCCAGTGCCAGTAGCCGGCGACAGGTGACGGAACCTCCTCGTCGGGGCGGCCCGTGGGCAGAGAGGGGGATGCTCCCTGCCCACGGGCCGCCGTCTGTGGGTTACGGAACCCGGCCGACGTAGTAGGAGGACGTCCAGATGGCTTCGAGCTTCACCACGTCGCCGCTCTTCGGCGCGACCCACATCTTCCCGTCGCCGGCGTAGATGCCCTCGTGGTAGATCGATCCAGGCTCACCGAAGAAGATGAGGTCACCGGGTTGTTCGGAGCCGCGCGCGATCCGGGTGGTGGCCGCGAACTGCTGGTCGGTGGTGCGGGGCAGCGACTTGCCGAGCTGCTTGTAGACGTACTGCACCAGGCCGGAGCAGTCGAACTCGTACGGCCCTTCGGCGCCGTACACATACGGCTTGCCGGCCTGCAGGGACGCGAGGTAGACCGCCTTCTCCCCGATGGTCGTCGCGCCGCTGGGCATCGAGGCGCTCGTCTCGCCCCGCGGCGGGCCGGTTACGGGTGCCGGTGCGGGACTCGCGGGTGGCGGTGCGGGGCGGACCCGAACGACCGCGGGATCGGAGGTGACCGGGTCGAGGTCCGTGCTTCCGGTGAAGACCGCCCTGACCTGGGTGGTGGTCAGGACGCGTGCCGTGTAGGCGGCATAGCCCGCCGCGTCGGTCCGCAGCGCCTGGAACGTGGTCCACCCTGCCGGGAACAGGACCTGGACGAGGATGTCCCGGTCGGCGAGGGCGCCACCCGCGCGGGTAGTCAGGCGGAAGCCGACCTCCACCGGCTCGTCGGCGTTCACCGTGACGTCGGGCTCCGCGGCTGCCAACGAAGCGGAAGTGCGCAGCGTGAGCGCGACGCCCCGTGCCTGCCCGTCGATTCCTACCTGGGCGAAGGCCTGGGCCGACGCCGCGGCCGCGCTCGCGAGTGGCAAAGCCGCGCCCGCGCTGATTCTGGTCTCGCCGGTCTCGGGGTCCTGTCCAGAGGTGCTGACCGTGGCGGTCAGCGCGACTCCGGAGACGGCCACGGTACCTGTTGTGATCATCGTGACGGTGGCGCGGGTGGCGGTTCGGCCGACGAGCGGCCGAGTCCGACGGGCGCGGTGGCGACCGCTTCGAACGTCGCCGGCGGGTGGCCGTCCGGAGGGATGTCGTTCGTGTGCCTGCACGTGAAACCTTTCCCAGACGCCTGCGAGGTGAGCTGTCGGGTTCGGGCCGGGTAGCCCGGCCGGACGCGGGACGCGTCCGGCTTCACCCCAAGGGCGCCGTCGTTGCGACGGTGCCCGGAGGAACGTGGTTCCCCCGCTCCTGCCCCGGCTGCCGTTGGAGGGGTTCGCCGGACCGGGGGCAGGACTCGGCGTTCGGTCCGGCGGCGTTGGCCAGGCACACGCTAACCTACTAGCCGACATAGTAGGGAATGGGGTCCTGCTCGCAGGGCATGGACGGCTGCCGGGAACGGCCGTGGTGCGGCGAGGTCGATCCGGTCGACGAACCTGCCCGCGCCGCGATACCCCCTTAGGGTATGTTCGTCGGGTGGCCGCGCGGCCGGGCCTTGCTGCTGCGGCGGTCGAGTCGGGGCGGGTGGCAGCGAGGCCGAGTCCTCCACCGCGAGGAGCAGGGAGCCGAGCATGGACGGGCCGGACTCACACGCACACCCGCGTCCCTCCCACTCGGAGGGAGCGCCGCACGTGCTGGCCGAACCCGCGCCACGGCAGCAGCGCCCGGCACCGCGTGACGGCGATGGGGGGCACGCCGCGCACGTGGCCGCCCCGGGAACGCCGAGGACGCCTGGGATGACGGTGGCTCCCGTGGCGCACGGCGGGCATGCCGAACCGGGAGAACGGGTCGCGTCGCCGCACGAGGCGATGGGCCATGGCGGGCATGGCGGGATGTCAATGGCGGCGATGGTCGCCGACATGCGCAACCGGTTCGTGGTCGCGGCCGTGTTCTCGGTGCCGATCCTGCTGTGGTCGCCGATTGGGCGTGACGTGCTCGGGTTTCACGTGGCGGCGCCGTTCGGGCTGCGCGACGACGTGTTCGGGCTGGTTTTGAGTCTGCCGGTGGTGTTCTGGGCGTCGTGGATCTTTTTCGACGGTGCGGTCCGGGCGCTGCGGGCTCGCACGCTGGACATGATGGTGCTGGTCGCGGTCGCGATCGGTACCGGCTGGGTCTACTCGGCCGTGGTCACGCTAACCGGCGGCGGGGACGTCTTCTACGAGGCAGCCAGTGTGCTGTCGGCGTTCGTGCTGCTGGGTCACTGGTTCGAGATGCGCGCCCGCGGCGGCGCGAACGACGCGATCCGCACCCTGCTCGAACTGGCGCCCGACAAGGCCGTGGTGGTGCGCGACGGGGAGACGGTCGAGATCCCGACGGCCGAGGTCGTCGTCGGTGACCTGCTGCTCGTCCGCCCCGGTGGGAAGATCGCCGTGGACGGAGTGGTCGAGGCCGGCGAGTCCGACATCGACGAGTCGATGGTCACGGGCGAGAGCCTGCCCGTCCACAAGCAGCCGAACTCACCGGTGATCGGCGCGACCCTCAACACGACCGGCGCGCTGCGGGTGCGCGCCACCAAGGTCGGCGCCGACACGGCGCTGGCGCAGATCGTCGCGCTCGTGCAGGAGGCCCAGAACAGCAAGGCGCCGGGCCAGCGCCTGGCCGACCGGGCCGCGTTCTGGCTGGTCCTCGTGGCGCTTGCCGGTGGGCTCGCCACGCTGCTGGTCTGGCTGCTGTTCACTGGCCGGCCGGCACGCGAGGCGGTCCTGTTCGCGATCACCGTCGTCGTCATCACCTGCCCGGACGCGCTGGGTCTGGCCACCCCGACCGCGATCATGGTTGGGACCGGGCTCGGCGCCCGGCGCGGGATCCTGTTCAAGAACGCGGGCGCGCTGGAGGCATCCGCCCGGATCACCACGGTCGTGATGGACAAGACCGGCACCCTGACCAGGGGCGAACCTGAGGTCACCGAGGTCGTGGTCGCGGAGGGTGTCGACGAGCAGGACCTGTTGGGGCTGGTCGCCGCGGTGGAACGCGAGTCCGAACATCCGCTTGCCGCCGCGGTGGTCAGGCATGCGGATGAGCGCGTCCTCGCCACCGCCACCGCAGGCGGGTTCGTCAACGTTCCGGGGCAGGGCGCGGTCGCGACCGTCGACGGGCACCGGGTCGCCGTCGGCACCCCACGGCTGATGGAAGCCGAGAACGTCGAGCTGGGCGCCCTCGCCGAGCGTCGCGCAGCGCTGGCCGCCAGCGGTCAGACGGCCGTGCTCGTCGCGGTCGACGGCCAGCCGGCGGCGGTGATCGGCCTTGCCGATGCCGCCCGCCCCACCTCGGCGGCGGCGGTCACCTCGCTGCGCGAGGCCGGTGTCCAGGTCGTCATGCTCACCGGCGACAACGAGGCCACCGCCCGGCGGATCGCCGACGAACTCGGCATCGACACCGTCATCGCCGAGGTCCTGCCCGGTGACAAGGCCGCCAGGGTCGCCGAGCTGCAACGCGCCGGGCGGCGGGTCGCGATGGTCGGCGACGGGGTCAACGACGCCCCCGCCCTCGCGCAGGCCGACCTTGGCATCGCGATCGGCGCCGGCACCGACGTCGCGATCGAGACCGCCGACGTCGTCCTCATGCGCTCCGACCCGATCGACGTCCCCGCCGCCCTGCTGATCGGCCGCGGCACCCTGCGCAAGATGCGCCAGAACCTCGGCTGGGCCGTCGGCTACAACGCGATCGCCCTGCCGATCGCCGCCGGTGTCTTCGAACCCGCCACCGGCCTGGTCCTGCGACCCGAGATTGCGGCCCTGTCGATGTCCGGATCCAGCTTCCTCGTCGCCGTCAACGCGCTGCTCCTCAAGCAGCTACGGCTACCCCACTCGCTGATGAGCACGGCGGACACCCAGCCTGCCGCCGAGGGGCAGCCCACCGCGACACGCGCACGGGGATGACCGGCACCGTGCCCCTGGTGGGATGAGAGCGGAGATCCAGCCCCCGCCGGCGGGGCGCCCAACGCCGCGGGGACATCCGATCGTCCGTCCGCGCCGAGGCTCGCTGTCCGGTGGCAGCGCTGAAGATCAGCTGGCGGGCGGAGTGGCGGGGAGTGGGCAGTACAGGGCGTGCCCGAGCTCCAGCAATGGTCCGATGGCGATCGCGACCGGGACCAGGAGCAGCAGCACCACGAGAGCACCGCCGGCCATCGTTCGGGCCGGGCCCAGCGGGTTGGCCGGTGCCAGCAGGCGGTGCATGCGCTCCAGCGCGGTCGGCCCGCCGGCGGCCAGGCCGACCTTCTGCGGGCCGCCGCCGGCGAGGACCGCGAGCCCCGCGGCGACCGACAGGCGTGGGTGCCGGCGGGACGCGGCGTCGTCGGCGGCCAGCTCCAGCAGCCGGCCGATCTCGCTTTGGGCCGTACCGAACAGTCCCACCATGGGGAACGCCCGGGCGAGTGCGTCGGCGCCGGCGAGGATCAGGTGGTGTCGGCCTGTCAGGTGCGCCCGTTCGTGGGCGAGCACCGCGGCCAGCTCGTGCGGACGCAGGGCCTCGACGGCGGCGGTGGTGAGGACGATCCGCCGGTTGCGTCCCGGGAGGCAGTAGGCCGCGGCAGTGTCATGGGAGATCACGACGGCGCCGAGCGCGGGCGCCGGCCGTGCGAGAATCGCCAGCTTGCGCACGTGATCCCGGCGGGCGCGGCCGGCCTTCACCAGGCCTGCCGTGACGCAGTAGCCAACCCGGGCGAGCACGGCGGCGACCACCGCCAGACCGCTTCCCGCCGCCAGCGCACCGCCGGGGGTGGCATACGAGTCCCGCAGCGACACCACACACGCGTGCAGCATCGCGGCGACGTCGGTCGTGACCGGGACAGACGGAACCGTCAGCGCCAGACCAGCCAACACGGCCGCGGCCAGCACCGACAGCGACACGGCCTGCCACAGGCAGACCGCCAGCCGAGGGGCCCGCTCGGACCAGGCTCCGCGTTGCAACACCTGGGCCGCCCCGAACGCGAGCAGCGCCGCATGGGCCAGCAGCACCGCCGCGACGATCACGCTCGCCCGCCCGTCGACCCGCCTGCGTCGCTGCGGTGGTCGTCCTCGTCCCGCCGGATCTGGGCGCTGTCAGACCCGGCGGCGTCCCTGGACCGCGCGAGCGCGTCCTGCAGCAGCCGGGCTTCCTCGGGCGACATCCGCTCGACAAAATGGATCAGCGTGGTGGCGAGGTCCACGCTGTCTGCGAGCGCCTCGCTCATCAACTCCGCGCTGTGTTCCTCCCGGGAACGCACCGGCTCGTACAAATAGGCGCGGCCGGCGAGCTCTCGGCGTAGCCAGCCCTTGCGGTGCAGGTTGTCCATCACGGTCATCACCGTCGTGTAGGCGATCGGTCGCTGCTGGTGGAACTCCTCGAAGACCGCCCGCACGGTCCGCGGCTCGCCCGCGGACCACAGCAGATCCATCACCGCGGCCTCCAGGGCGCCTAGCCCACGCACGACCGCTCCCACCACCTTCCACCCGCCGAATACGACCAACCCTAGTAGAACGCCCGCACCACCCCAGTCCGGCGGACCGACGACGCACAACCCGCCGGCGTGCCGCCCTGGCAGTGCCCATCGACCTGGGTTTCGGTCAACGCGGACCCACGTCGCCGCCCGGTCTGCCCACTCCCATCCCCTTAGTACTAAGAAATCTAGTACTACTACTATTCGGCGTAGTTGCTAAGGGTGGCGCGTCCGAGGACGCGGCGAGGGAGGAGACGCGGTGCCTGTTCAGGGCGGCGGTCGGCGGTCCTTTGACGAAGGGTGGTCCCCGGGCCACCCAGGCCCCCGGTCACGATCGGGCCGGGCGCCCTGGGAGTCCCTGCGCCGCCGGGCGACCGAGCCTCGGCGTCGGGCGGCCACCGCCGTCCTTCTGGCCGGCGGAACGTTGGCGACCTCGATGACGGGCTTCGCGGCGGCCACCTCCGACACCGCGAGCGACGGCCAGCCCGCCGCCGACCCGATCCTGCGAGCCTCCGCGCTCGGTGCCTCCGTGCTTGGCGACCGGCCTGCGCCGGCGGACGCGCCCGCCGGCGTGGCGCTGGCGGCGGAGGTCGCGAACCCGACGCCGCAGTTCACATCCCTGACCATCGCGCCCGACGAGACGACGATCAACCCCAACGACCAGGTGACCTTCACCGTGCACGCCGCCACGGCGCCGACCGGCACGCCCGTCGCCGGCGGGCAGGTCGACATCGTCGTCGTCACCGGCGGCCAATGGTCGAAAAGCGCCATCCTGCGGACCGACGACGAGGGCGACGCCCGCATCAGCGCCCGCCTGCTGAGCACGACCACGATCACCGCGGTCTTCGACGGAGACGTAGCCCTGCGCCCGTCGGTAGCCGGCGCCGCCACCGTCGTCGTCCGCACCCCCACCCCCGACGCCAGCTCCGGGCCAGGAAGCGGGCCGTCCGCGACGGCGATCCCCGGCAGCACCATCGGCTCGAAGGCCGTCTACCTCGCGTCCCTGCAGGCCGGCAAGCCGTACGTGTGGGGCGCGGCCGGCCCCAACGCCTTCGACTGCTCCGGCTTCGCGCAGTACATCTACAAGCAGTTGGGCCGCTACCTGCCGCGCACCGCCCAGCAGCAGTACAACGCGACGATCCACGTCCCGCAGTCCGCCAAACAACCCGGCGACCTGATCTTCTTCGGCACCCCCGACAACATCACCCACATGGGCATCTACGCCGGCAACGGCTACATGTGGGCCGCCCCCCAGACCGGCGACGTCGTCAAGTACGAACCGATCTACACCAGCCACTACTACGTCGGCCGCGTCCTGTAGCCCCCGCTGGACCGCCGACAGCGCTGGGAGACATATTGGTCAGTCGTCGTGAGGCGCGGTACCCGGGGCATGGCTGTGGCTGGGAGCGGGCTGGGGTGACTGCCTCAGTTCGGGTGTACCGCCCGCCGGTGAAGGCGAGTTGGTGGTCCCACCCACGCTGCCGTCCGGCACCGCCGGGTCCTCCTCGTCGGAACCGTGGGAATGCGGAACGGACTCGTCCGTCACCTCATGACCGTGGCCGTGACCGTGTGATCCGGCGAGTTCGACCGCGGGCATGGCGAACGCGGTGACCCCGGCGCCGACGATGCCGATCATCGTGGCCGCGCTGAACGAGGAGCGGAACCCGCGCGTGTGCCGCGCCCGGAAGCTCCACAGAGCAAGGAGGAAGATTATCGCTTCGAATGCCACCGTGGTGAGGTCGACTCTGTCGACCTGTTCGGGCACGTTGGCGTGGGGGCCGACAGGGAACCCGGCGGTCCGACTGATCGCCCAGATCAGGAGTGTCCCCGCGTTGACCAGCAGGCCCGCTTTCATCGCCCGTCGGCTGGCGCCCCGCAGCACAGCGAGGGCCCAGCCCGCCTGGAAGGCCGCGGTCGCGAAGAAGAACACACCTGACAGCGGCCAGTCGGTGAAGTGGCTTGGCGCGACCGCGACATGCGTCGCGGCGGCGCCGAGCGAGGCGAATGCCGCCGCGATCCTGCCCGCCCCGACGTCAGCCATGATCTGGGTTTCGGCTCCCGCCGTATGTCCGGCTCCCGCGGCCTCGGCCTGCGGCGGGGACGAGTCGACGTACGCCGTCACGGCCGGCTGGCGCCCCGCGACTCGCTCGGGCCCGCGCCGGGTGCCCGGTCGCGACGGGGCGCCGGGCGCTCCCGGCGATACGTGCGCACTCTCGCGATGTGTCCCGCCGCGTGGTCCGCGGCGTGCCGGCTGGCGGATGACCAGCGGTGTGGTCGGTGGACCGTCCACGGCTCGGCTCATCTGCTCATGTGGAACAGCATGGTGGTCATGCCGGCCTCCGGGTCGTGGGCGTTGTGAGTCGCGCATCCCTGCCCGGTTCATCACGGCAGTAGCGAGGCCTGGTAGCCGAGTTCTTCGATGGCCTTGACCACGTCCTGGGGGCTGTTCTGGCTCAGGTCCAGGTCGACTGTGGCGCGGCCCTGCTTCAAGGTGGTCTGGGTGCTGCGTACGCCCGGCAGATCCTCCAGGACGTCGTCGATGAGCAGGGCGCAGCTTCCGCAGTGCATTCCCTCGACGCGGAACGTGTGGGTGACGGACACTTTCGGTGCTCCTTTCTCCTGGTTTGGCCAAGGACGGTGTGGTCAGACGACGGTGATGACGCCGGTGTACATCCCCATGGCGCACGTGTAGCGCAGCTGGCCGGGGTCCAGCACTCCCAGATCGATCGCCGTGTCGCCCTCGACCGGCAGGATTTCCTCGATCTCGTGGTCTGGAATGACGAATGACCGGATACAGCCCTGCACGTGGTCCGAATGCACGACCAGTGTGGTGGGAACACCAGCCCGGGCCCGGACATTGCCTGGGCTGTAGGAATCGGCGTCGGCCGTGATCTCGACGGTCTGCTGTCCGTCCACGGTCGAGGCGGCCAACGTGTCGGCTGGCTCCGGGGAGATGATTCCGGCGGCCTCGGCGATCCGGTCGGCGGCCAGCGGCGACCCGGCGAGTTGCAGGCCGCCGTTGAGGGTGTAGAGCCCCATCGCCAGCACGACCAGCCCGGTGACCACGGCCAGCCGGCTGCGCCACGCGGTCGCGGCCTTGCGGGCGGCGTAGCCGAGAACGGCGAACAGCGGGCCGGTGCCGAGCACGAACGCCCCCATCGTGGCGGCACCCGCCAGCGCGGACCCGGACGCGAGTGCGAGCGCCTCCACCGACAGCGTCACTCCACAGGGGATGAGCACGGTGGCCAGGCCGAGCAGCGCAGGGGCCAGGGCGGCCTGGGAGCGGGCGCGTCTGCGCACGACCCTCATCCAGGACGCCGGCGGCTCGACGACGATGCCGCGGAAACCGGGCACACCGAGCTGGGAGAGTCCAAACACAATGATCAGCAGGCCGGCGCCGAGCTGCATCAAGATACGCGCGTCGAGCGAGAGCTCCACCGCGCTACCCACAGCGCCCAGCAACGCCCCCAGCAGCACGTGCGAGACGAACTTGCCCGCCAGAAACCCCCCGACCGGGGCGAGGTCATCGCCAAGCCGAGAACGCCAGGCCGCTTCCCGTGCCCGCACAGGCCCGCTTGCCGGGCGGGTCCGTGCCCCGGGGTTCCGGAGGTGGGTATGGCGAACCGAATGGCGACCACCGCCGGGCATGTAACCAGGAAGCTCGGGCGGCCCCGCCGCGGCGGCCCGCTGCCGGCTGATCAGACCGGTCAGTAGACCGCCTTGCACCGCCGCGCAGGACACACCGCCGGCGAACAGGCCGGTCACCAGAACAGATGCGAGATTCACCGAGCCTCCCGCGAATGGAGGGGGCGCCGGGCCCAGGGCCGGAGTCGGCGAGCTGCCCGGCGCCGATGGTCGCAGCACACGGTAAACCACTACCCGGCGTAGTAGAGAACGGGGTTCGCGGTGAAGGGCGCAATGCCACGACCGACGCCAGGCACCCAACCGACAGGCGCACCACACAGGGATCAGAGGCGATCGGCCACGGCCGATCGCCAGGCTGGTCATGGCCGCAAGCGGACAGAGAACTGAGCTGCATACGTCGACCAACTACGCATGATAGTAGAGGGGGGCGTGCAAGCCACGGCCGGCTCCCCCTGAACGCAGAGCCGGACTGGGCGGTCCATCCCGCCGACTGGGGACGGGCGCGACGTGACACCATCGCCTTGTCGCAGGCGGGCCTGCTCGGACCCGGCGTACAAGGCTGGGCGAGGGGGGTGGGATGGAGCTGTTCGGTGACCTCGAGGCCGAGGTGATGGACCGGATGTGGGCTCGCGTGGAGCCGGCCACGGTGCGGGACATCCTTGAGGAGCTGCGGCAGGTCCGGCCGCTCGCCTACACCACCGTCATGACGGTGATGGACCGCCTCTTCCAGAAGGGCTGGCTCACCCGGGAGCGGGTTGGCCGCGGATACGCCTACGCCACCACGCTCTCGCGCAGCGAGTACACCGGCCGGCAGCTGAGCGAGGTACTTTCCAGCACCGACAACCGTGGGATGGCCCTGCTGCACTTCGTCCGGTCCATGGACTCCGCCGAGGTAGAGGCACTCAGCGACGCGCTGCGCTGGCGCGCGCAGGAGAAGGGCGCCGACTGAGGTGACGGCTCCGCTGCTGACCAGCTACATCTTGATCATGCTGTTCCTCGCGCCGCGGCTGCTGCGCGGCGCCAGCTGGACCCGCAGGGCGCCGCGGTTGGGTATCGGCTTGTGGATCGCCGCCTGCCTGTCCACAGTCGCCGCGGTCTGCCTCCTCGGAGCCCTGCTGATCGTGCCACTGCTGACCGTCGGACACGTGATCATTTCGGTGATCATGTCGTGCGGGCTCTCGCCGCATCACGTCTCCAGCACCGCCGTATCGCTGGCCATGGACGTGGCCGGGCTCGGCGTTATGACCATCGTCGCGGCGCGCATCCTCTACGCGACAGCGACCGTCGCGCTGCCACAACATCGGCTGCGGCGGCGGCATGCCGCCGTGCTGCGGGCACTCGGACGGCGCCACCCCACCCGCGGCGACGTCCTCGTCATCGAGCACCCCGCGCCGGCGGTCTACTGCCTGCCTGCCCGCCGCCGGCTCGTCGTCGTCTCCGAGGGTGCCCTCTCGCTGCTCGACCCGCCGCTGCTCGACGCGGTGATCGCCCACGAGCACGCGCATCTGCGCGGCCACCACTATCTGATCACCACCATCACGGCGGTGCTCACCCGTGCGTTCCCCAGACTGCCGCTGTTTACCGCCGCCCACGACGAGACCCAACAACTCGTCGAGATGGCGGCTGACGACAGCGCCGCCCGCCGCTCGACTCCGCGTACCGTCGCCCGGGCCCTTCTCGACCTGGTCGCCGGCCAGCCACCGGTGCCCGCGCCCGGGCTCGGGATGGCTGGTGGCAGTGCCGCGGAACGAGTACGCCGCCTGCTTGCCCCCAGCCGACCCCTCAGCCGGGCCGCACGCTACCTCGCCGCCGCGGGCGCCGCGGCGCTGCTACTCCTGCCCGTCGCCGTGCCGACGGTGCCAGCCCTCGTCGACCACGCCGCCCACTGCCCCCCGGCCACCGCAGTCGCTGCCGTGGATGCCGCACCGCGCTCCACGCTCTGATCTCGCGGCAGCCCAATGATCCGCGTTGCCCGTTCCGGTGCCGCGATACCCCCCGGGGGTCATAGCGTGGGCTCATGGAGACATCGCCCCCGGTCCGGGGCTACACCGCCACCAAGGATCAGCTGCGGGCGCGCCTGCGTCGGATCGAGGGGCAGGTGCGTGGAGCCCAGGCAGTGACCTTCGCCTGCGAGACCGGGATCAACCAGCCAGGCCACCCATGACCAGCGGAAGCGGCGCCTCGTTCGTCGCTTGCTGATCGTCGGTCTGGCCGGTGAACCGTCGCAGGCGCAGGCTGTTGGCGACGACGAACACGGAGCTGAACGCCATGGCCGCGCCGGCGATCATCGGGTTGAGCAGGCCTGCGGCGGCCAGCGGTAGGGCTGCGAGGTTGTAGGCGAACGCCCAGAACAGGTTGCCTTTGATCGTTGCGAGGGTGCGGCGAGACAGCCGGATCGCGTCGACGGCGGCCCGCAGGTCGCCGCGGACGAGGGTGAGGTCGCTGGCTTCGATCGCGACGTCGGTGCCGGTGCCCATGGCCAGGCCGAGGTCGGCCTGGGCGAGGGCGGGGGCGTCGTTGACACCGTCGCCGACCATCGCGACGACCTTGCCCTCGGCTTGTAGGCGCTTGACCACGTCGACCTTGTCGGCGGGCAGGACCTCCGCGATGACGGTGTCAGGGCCGGCGTCGATGCCCACCTCCGTGGCGACGGCGCGGGCCACTGTCGTGTTGTCGCCGGTGAGCAGCACCGGGGTCAGCCCCAGCCGGCGAAGCTGGGCGACAGCCTGCGCCGAGGAGGGCTTGACCACGTCCGCGACGACGAGCACGGCGCGGGCTCGGCCATCCCAGGCCACGCCGACGGCAGTGCGGCCGGCCGCCTCGGCGGTAGCCTTGGCCGCCGCCAGATCGGGTGGCAGCGGTTGGCTCCATTCCTCCAGGAGCGCCGTTCGCCCGACGAGGACGGAGTGCCCGTCGACGACGCCCTGCACGCCGAGTCCTTCGACGTTGCCGAACTGTTCGACGTCGGGCAGGGGGCCGACCTGGTCGCGGGCGCCGGCGGCGATCGCGGCGGCGATCGGGTGCTCGGATGCGTTCTCCAACGCTCCGGCCAGCCGCATCGTCTCGGTCTTGTCGGTGTCCGGGGTGACGTGGACACCGACCAGGGTCATCCGGCCGGTCGTGACGGTGCCGGTCTTGTCGAGCACGATCGTGTCGATCCGGCGGGTTGATTCGAGGACCTCGGGGCCCTTGATGAGGATGCCGAGCTGTGCTCCTCGTCCGGTGCCGACCAGCAGTGCTGTCGGGGTGGCGAGCCCGAGGGCGCACGGGCAGGCGATGATCAGTACGGCGACCCCGGCGGTGAACGCTGCCGCCGTGTCCGCTCCCGCGCCCAGCCAGAAGGCCAGGGTGGCCGCGGCCAGGGCGATGACGACCGGTACGAACACTCCGGAGACGCGGTCGGCGAGCCGTTGTGCGGCGGCTTTGCCGTTCTGGGCTTCTTCGACGAGCCTGGCCATCTGGGCCAGCTGGGTGTCGGCGCCGACGCGGGTGGCGCGGACGACCAGCCGTCCGCCGGCGTTCACCGTCGCCCCGGTCACGGCGTCGCCTTCGGTCACCTCGACCGGGACGGACTCGCCGGTCAGCATCGAGGCGTCGATGGCCGAGGAGCCTTCTTCGACCGTGCCGTCGGTGGCGATGCGTTCGCCGGGTCGGACGACGAACCGGTCACCGACGGCCAGCTGGCCGATCGGGATCCGTAGCTCGGCCCCGTCCCGCAGGACCGCGACGTCCTTGGCGCCGAGTTCGAGCAGCGCGTGCAGTGCCGCGCCGGCGCGCCGCTTGGCCCGCGCCTCGAAATAGCGGCCGGCGAGGATGAAGGTGGTGACCCCGGCCGCGACCTCCAGGTAGATGTCCCCGGTGCCGTCACCGCGAGCGATCGTCAGCTCGAAGGGGTGCACCATCCCCGGTGTCCCGGCCGTGCCGAACTGCAACGCGTACAACGACCACACGAACGCCGCACCGACACCGATCGAGATCAGCGTGTCCATCGTCGCCGCACCGTGCCGCAGGTTCGTCCAGGCGGCGCGGTGGAACGGCCAGGCGGCCCAGGTCACGACGGGGGCCGCGAGCGCGAGCGAGTACCACTGCCAGTTCGTGAACTGCAACGCCGGGACCATCGCCATGGCGATGACCGGCACCGCCAGCAGGGCGCTACCGACCAGGCGGATACGCAGCGGCCGGGTCGGGTCTGGCTCGGCGGCCGTACCGGGCCCGGGTTCCGCGTCGACCGCCGGCGGCCGGGGAAGCGCGGCGGTGTAGCCGGCGGCCTCGACCTGGGCCACCAGCGCGGCGGGGTCGACGCCGCCGGGAGCACTGACGCGGGCCTTCTCGGTGGCGTAGTTGACGGTGGCGGTCACGCCGTCGAGCTTGTTGAGCTTGCGTTCGATCCGGTTGGCGCAGGACGCGCAGGTCATTCCACCGATCGCGAGCTCGATCTCGGTGACCGAGGCGCCGGTGGCGTTCGCCATCGTGGTGGTGCTCATGGCCGCCGCTCTCCCTTCGCGATCAGTGTCCGTGGCCGTCGTCGGCGTGACCCGACGCGGGCGGCGGCGTGCCAGGCGCGGGCGCGGCTGGTCCGGTGGGCACAGTGAACTCCGCTGTCCGGACGACTCCGTCGTGTTGGAAGTCGAGGAACAGCCGGTAACTGCCGTCGGTGGGGACGCCGGCGACGAACCTGATGTCCGGGCCTGCCGAGATGGTCCCACCATCGGGATGGACGTGCAGGTAGGCCAGGTCGCTCTCCCGGAGCACCACGAGGTGCCCGTAGGCGCCGAGGTAGGGCTCCAGGTCCGTCACCGGCTGCCCGTCCCGCCGGACCGTCAGGGTGAGCGGCGAGTCCCGCCCGCCGATCAGGTCGCCGGCGAGAGTGATGTCGTAGCCGTCGACCGTGGCGGTGCGCGTCGGTGCGTGGGCGACCGGCTCGAACAGACCCGGGACGGCGAGGTCGACGCCCAGCGTGGTGGGCGCCGCACCCGCGGGAGTGAAGTCGGCGAACGCTCGGTACGAGCCGGCCGTGGGCATGGTGAGGGGAACCGACCAGGTGCCGTCGGATGCCATCGTCGGATGGACGTGCTGGAACGCGGTGCCGTCACGGCGCACGACGATCAGGTGCATCCGCCTGTCGTGCTCGACGTCGAACGCCGTGACGGGGCGCCCGTCCGGTCCGGTGATGCGGAACGTGAAGGCGTTCGCGGCCTCGGCTGTCAGGGTCGAGATGGCCGGCGCGAAGGTGTATCCGGCCGCGCTCGACGCCAGCCCGCCCGGCAGGTCGGGTGCCGCGTCCTGGGCGGTGTCGCCGTGGGCCTCCCCATGGCCGGTCCCGCCGTCCTGTGAGCCGTGGTCGGCGTTCGGGGTGGCCGTGTCCAGCGGGCCGACAGCCGTGCCGACACCGTAGGCGACCCCGACGACCAAGGCGAGCGCCGCACCGAACGCGCAGAGCCTGGCAGCGGTGTTCATCTCTCACCGTCCCTCTCATGCCGTGACCCTCGCGGGACACCGCCCGCGAAGGTCCCCGGCGTCAGCCGACGAGCTGGTAGCCGGCCTCTTCGACCGCCGTGCGTACCTCGGCCGTCTCGAGCTGGCGATCGCTGGTGACCGTGACCGCCCCGGAGCTCAGGTCCACGGCGATGTCCGTGACGCCGGCGATCTCGCTGACCTCCTCGGTGACAGAGGCGACGCAGTGCCCGCAGGTCATGCCGGTGACGGTGTAGGTGATCTGGCTCATCGAGAGGTTCCTTCCTCGAACGATCAGGGCGACGCGCTACGAGTCGACGAGACGGGGCGTGCCGGCGGCGAGGGTTTTGAGCCGTCGCCGCTGTCTCCAGCATACCCCTGGGGGGTACCATTGGGAAGCGGTGGAGGCGGTCGCATCGCTGACAGGATCGATCTTTCACAGGTCGGTGATCGTCCTTCGCCACTACTGTCGTACCCAGGTAAGATGGCTGCGCAGGACAGCGCTTGGTGGACGTCCTCGGTGGGCACATGTCAATGTGGATCATCGGTGGGGTTCGATTCCCTGGAGCGCGCGCCTGGTCGAGGCAGGTCAGAGCCCCGCAGCCGCTTCTCGTGGCGCGGGGCTCTGGCGTTTTCGGGCGCTGCCGAGAGTGCCTCATCCGGCTGCGGCGCCAGGCCGACTCGACGTGACCCAGCCCCTGGCAGGGACCTCTGGTTAGACGGCTTGGTCGGGTTCGCCGTCTGGCGGCGTAGCACTGGCTTCGATCTTGGTGTGAGTGTCGGTGCGTAGCTGGGTGACGAGTCTGCGGGCGACGGGGGCGCCGACGTGGAACCGTTTGCGCAGCGTCTCTGGTCGCTCGTCAGTCGGTCGCGGCGGCGTTCTCGGTTTGCGGAGCTCGAGGGGGTGCCGTCGAGTTCGAGGGGGCCGCGGCCCTGGCGGACGTAGAGCACACGGGCAGCGACGACACCTGCATTGGTCGACGGAACTGGGCGGGCTTCCGACCCCGTGCGTCCCGGCCGCGGAGGCTACTTGCGGGCGACGCCGCAGTGGCTGTCGACGTGGGCCGGGTTGGTGCCGGGTTCGGGTCGCCACAGGGAGGTCGAGACGACGCCGGGTTGGACGATTTCCAGGCCGTCGAGGAAACGGGCGAACTCGTCGGGGGTGCGTATGTAGTAGGGGTCGCCCGCCTCGCCGCGGCGGCGCGCGGCCTCGCGTGAGGCGGCCGCGGCTTCGCCGGTCGGCACGGTGCCGTCGTTGACGACCAGGTAGCTGCCCGGGGGTACGGCGTCGAGCAGCCGGGTCACGATGCTTCTGGCTTCGTCGGTGTCGGCGACGTTGCCGAGGATGCCGAGCATCATCAGGGCGACGGGCTGGGTGAGGTCGAGAAGGCGCTCGGCTTCGGCCAGGATGGCGTCGGGCTGGTGGACGTCGGCCTGCAGGAAGGTGGTCGCGCCTTCGGGCGTGCTGGTCAGCAGCGCGCGGGCGTGGACCAGGACGAGTGGGTCATGGTCCACGTAGACGATCCTGGCGTCGGGGGCGATGCGCTGCGCGACCTCGTGGGTGTTGTCGGCGCTCGGCAGGCCGGTGCCGATGTCGAGGAACTGGCGGATGCCGACCTCGCCGGCGAGGAACCGGACGACCCGACCGAGGAACGCCCGGGATTCGCGGGCGATGGTGGTGATCTCCGGGACCAGGGCGCGGACCTGTTCCCCGATCGCCCGGTCGGCGGCGTAGTGGTCCTTGCCCCCGAGCCAGTAGTTCCAGACCCGCGCCGAATGCGGGGTGGAGGTGTCGATCACGGGCTGCTGTCTGCTGCCGGGGTGGGGCACGGCGTTCGCTGTCACTGGTGTCTCCTCGGCAGGTCCTATCCGCCACCCTAGAGGTCCTCGGCCGCCCCGATCGCAAGAGATAACCCACAGTTAGGAAAATGGGTAGATATATAGGCTGGCGCGGTTGCTGCGCTGCGGTCCTCGTCTGGACCTAGGGCGCGGGTCCGAGACGCCGACACGCCCGCTCGGCGTCGGCGAGATCCCGGCCGATGCCGACCGGGCCTCTCGGTCGCCACCGTCGCGCCCCACTCCACCTGCCACCGCACCAATCCGCCGCACACGACGCCGGCGCCGGCACCGACTGGGTCTGCCAACTCACCTGGACCGGAACCGGAACCAAACCGCTGACCGGCAAGTTCGAGCTGACCATCCACCCCAACGGCTGCTACGAGGCCGGCGGACCCACCAAGGTCATCGGCCCGGTCACCATCCGCGCCGCCAACGGCACGAACGTCACCAACCCGGTCTTCGAGTTCGACGCCTGCTTCGACACCACCTGAGCACCGCCGCCCGGCCGGGTATGACCCGCGCTGGTAGCCGAAGACTCGGCCAGTCCCGGGCGCGCCGCCGCTGCGTCCGCGGCGCGGCCGGCCGGCGCTACCGTTCTCGTCGGCTGGCCGCCACCGCGACCGATCGCCGGCGCGGCCTGCGGACGACCAGCGAGCGGAAGTACGGAAGCGAGGTCTGGTAGGTGCGGATCCTGCTGCCGCCGAGTGAGGCGAAGGCCGAAGGCGGCGACGGGCCGTCGCTGCGGGTCGCCGGGTTCGGCGCCGGCCCGCTCGCGGCGGACCGCGCCGAGGTGGCGCGGGCCGTCGCCGCCTTCTGCCGGGACGACCCGGCCGCGGCGACCATCGCGCTTCGGCTGCCCGCGTCGCGGGCCGCGGCGGAACTGGCCGCCAATGTCGCGATCCTGGACGCGCCGACCCGGCCGGCGCTCGACCGGTTCGTGGGCGTGCTCTTCGAGGCGCTGGCCGCGGCGACGCTCCCGCCCGTCGCGCGGGCCACGGCCGACCGGGCGCTGTTCATCTCGAACGGGGCGTTCGGGCTGACGGGCGCGGCCGAGCCGGTGCCCGATCACCGAGTCGGCATGGCGGCGGCCATCCCCGGACTGGGCGGCCGCGGCGCGGCGACGGTGCTCGCGACCTTCTGGCGGGCCAGGCTCGCCCGGGCCCTGCCGGATCTGCTCCTGGCCGCGCCGGGTGCCGTCGGTGAGCAGCTCGTCGTTGATCTGCGCTCGTCGGATTACGCGACCGTGCCCGCCCTCACCGGGGCGGTCCGGACCCATGCCCTGATCGTGCGGGCGCTGACCGAGAAACTCGTCGACGGGCGCTGGGTTCGCCGCCCGCTGAGCTACCAGGCGAAACAGACGAAGGGCCTGCTGACCAGGGCGCTGCTGCTCGCCGACGCCGCCGGCCGGCCGGTCAAGACCGTCGACGACGTGGCCGAGGTGGCCGCGTCCGCTGGCCTTGCCGCCGAGCCCCGCGGCACCGCCACGGCGCCGGCCCTCGACGTCATCGCCCGCTGGTGCCCGCCGACCGGCCCGTCGCGGCCGTGATCGCGCCGGCCGCCGGCCCTTGGCGGCGGCGGCGTCAGCCCCGCGGGGCGGCGACGCGGGTTGGCGACGCGGGGCGGCGACGCGGCGGACCTCACACCCTGGTCAGCGCGGACTCGACGCGGACGGGCTATGCTGGTTGCATCAGCTCGTCGAGCTCCTGCCGCGAGTTGTCCGCGCGTCGCAGCACCCGGATCGCATGATCGGGCCTCCGCTCCGCGCGTAACCGGACGAGACCTTCGGGTCCCTGGTTGTCGGCGGGACACCCGCACAGATAGCGATGATCTTTGTCTTCGTTCATGGATCTTGGCGTGCCCGCACGCCTGACCGACGTTCTCCTCGGTCTCGGCATCGAGACCCCCACTCCGATCCAGCAGGCGACGCTGCCGGACGCGCTTGCCGGGCGCGACGTCCTGGGCCGCGGCCGCACCGGGTCCGGCAAGACGCTTGCCTTCCTTCTGCCCGTGGTCGCGCGGCTGTCCGGCGGACCCCGCGCCCAGGCCAGGGCCCCGCGGGCGCTGGTGCTGGCGCCCACCCGCGAGCTCGCCGCGCAGATCAACACGGCGCTGCGACCGCTGGCCGCCGCGGCCGGCCTCACCTCGTGCACCGTCTTCGGTGGCGTCGGTCAGGACCCGCAGGTGACCGCGATCCGCCGCGGCGTCGACATCGTCGTGGCCTGCCCCGGCCGGCTCGAGGATCTGCTCGCGCAGGGGCACTGCTCGCTGGCCCAGGTGAAGATCACCGTGCTGGACGAGGCCGATCACATGGCCGACCTCGGGTTCCTTCCCGCGGTGCGCCGGCTGCTCGGCCAGACCCCGCCCCGTGGGCAGCGCATGCTCTTCTCGGCCACTCTGGACAAGGCCATCGACACCCTGGTACGCCAGTACCTCAGCAAGCCCGCCGTGCACGAGGCCGACTCCGCCCAGTCGCCGGTGGGCACGATGACGCACCATCTGCTGCACGTCGAGCGGGACTCCCGGATTCCGGTGCTCGTGCGGCTGTCCAGCGCACCCGGCCGCTCGGTCGTGTTCACCCGTACGAAGCACGGCGCCAAGGCGTTGGCCCGCCAGCTCAACCGCGCCGGCGTGCCCGCCGTCGAGCTGCACGGCAACCTGAGCCAGAACGCCCGCACCCGCAACCTCGACGACTTCCACACCGGCCGGGCGTCGGCGCTGGTCGCCACCGACATCGCCGCCCGCGGCATCCATGTCGACGATGTGGCCCTCGTGATCCACGCGGACCCGCCGGCCGACCACAAGGCCTACCTGCACCGCTCGGGCCGCACCGCCCGCGCCGGCAACAGCGGGACCGTCGTGACCCTGGCCACCACGGACCAGCTCCGCGAGGTCACGCAACTCGCCCGCAGCGCGGGCATCAAGCCGACGACCACCCGGGTTCCCTCCGCCGACCATCCGGTGCTCGCCGCGCTCGCCCCCGGCGCCCCGGTGCTGCCGAGGCCCGCGGCCCCGATCCAGGCGGAGCCCAAGGCGGTGCCGGCCCAGCGCCGCCCGGCGGGCGAAGACGGCGACGACGAAGGGGCACCTCGCTCGGGTCGACGCCGCGGCCGCCGTCCCGCCGGTGGCCGCGGCCGCCGCACCGGGCGGGCCACGGCGGCTCGACCGGCTGCCGCCGCGGCCCCGACGGCTCGCACGGCTGCCGCCCCGACGGCTCGCACGGCCACGTCCAGGACAGCTCGCACGGCCACCGCCACCGCCACGGCCACGGCCACGAAGGCGCGTGCCGGTTCATCCGATCAGGAGGCCGGCAGGTCGCCTGCCGCTCGGGCCGCGACGCGCCCGACCCACAGCGCCGCGATGTTCAGCGCCCGCCGGGGTCGCTGAGGACGTCTCGCCCTCGACGCGTCCCGGGATCCGCTCGACGTCCCGCCGCAGCTCGGCGCGCGGCACTACGGCACTACGGCACTTCGCGGGCGGCGCGTCCCGAACACCGGTCAGCCGGGCCCTGTCGGCCGGCTGACCGGTCCGCGTCAGGTGGCCCTGTCAGGTGCTCTTGTCGAGCGCCAGGTTGAGATCGAGCACGTTGACGGTCGGCTCGCCCAGGAAGCCGAGCGCGCGGCCGTTCTCGGTCTTCCTGACCAGGTCGCGGACCTCGCCGGGGTCGAGGCCGCGCGCCCTGGCGACGCGGTCGACCTGTAGGTAGGCGTAGGCGGGGGAGATGTCCGGGTCGAGGCCGCTGGCGGAGGCGGTGACGGCGTCGGGCGGGACGGGGTTGTTCGTGCCCTTGCCCGGGCCCCTGATCGGGACCGTGATGCCGGCCGAGTAGTCCGCGCCGAAGGTCGCGCATTCGACCTTGACGCCTTCGTAGGCCGCGGCGAAGGGTGTGGCGGGGCATTCCTCGTTGATGCTGACGACGCGGGTGATCGGGCCGGTGGTGCCCTCGGTCCGGAAGACCGATAGCACGGCGCCGACGCCGTTCGCGGTGCAGAACGGCCGCCGCCCGTCCACGCCCTCCAGGTCACCGATCGCCTTGCTGCGGGCGCAGACCTGGGTGAGCAGGCTCTGGCTGCTCTCGTCGTCCTGCTTGGTGGCCGGGTCGTCGAAGCCGTCGACCAGGTCCTGGGGGCCGAGGTTGGACGCGGCGGTGGACGTCGGGTCGTAGCCGTCGCCGGCGGCGGACGGCCGGGTCTGGAAGTACTTCGCGATCGGCTTGCCGTCGGCGTCGGTGAACAACTGGCCGAGCTCCGACGAGCCGACGACCTGGCCGTTGGCATTCTTGACGAGAGATCCGTTCGCGTTCGCGCGGAGCCCCGGAATCTGTGCGATTCCGGTGACCAGCAGAGGATAGAGGACGCCGGTGAGGGCGGTCAGGACGAGCAGCGCCCGGAACGCGGCGAGATGCTGGCGAAGAGCGGATGGCAGCCGAGTCGGCATGGTTACCGCACTCCCGGAATGAACTGGACGATGAGATCGATGACCTTGATCCCGACGAAGGGGATGACCAGGCCGCCGAGGCCGTAGAGGCAGAGGTTGCGGCTGAGCATCGTCGCCGCGCTGCTGGGGGTGTAACGCACGCCGCGCAGGGCGAGCGGGATCAGCGCGACGATGACCAGGGCATTGAAGATGACGGCGGACAGGATCGCGGACTCGGGGCTGTAGAGCCGCATGATGTTGAGCCTGTCGAGGCCGGGATAGATGGCGGCGAACATCGCGGGGATGATCGCGAAGTACTTGGCGACGTCGTTGGCGATGGAGAAGGTGGTCAGGGCGCCGCGGGTGATGAGCAGCTGCTTGCCGATCTCGACGATCTCGATGAGCTTCGTCGGGTTCGAGTCGAGGTCGACCATGTTGCCGGCCTCCTTCGCGGCGGAGGTGCCGGTGTTCATCGCGACGCCGACGTCGGCCTGGGCCAGCGCCGGGGCGTCGTTCGTCCCGTCGCCGGTCATCGCGACGAGCTTGCCGCCGGCCTGTTCGCGCTTGATGAGGGCGAGTTTGTCCTCGGGGGTGGCCTCGGCGAGGAAGTCGTCGACGCCGGCCTCGTCCGCGATGGCGTTCGCGGTGAGCGGGTTGTCACCCGTGATCATCACGGTGCGGATGCCCATCCGGCGCATCTCGGCGAACCGCTCCCGCATGCCCTGCTTGACGATGTCCTTGAGCTGGATGACGCCGAGAACGCGGACCCGGCCGGCCGCCGTCTCGGCGACCACGAGCGGGGTGCCGCCGGCCGCCGAGATGCCGTCGACGATCTCCGCGGTCCGCGCGGGCACGGCTCCGGCCTGCTCGCGGACCCAGGTGATCACGGCGGCCGCGGCGCCCTTGCGGATCTGCCGGGCCGGCCGTCCGCGGGTGGCGTCCAGGTCGACGCCGGACATCCGGGTCTGCGCGGTGAACGGGACGAAGTGAGCGTGCGGCAGCTCGCCGGGGCCGGGTTCCCGCAGGCCGTAGGCGATCTCCGCGTGCACGACGATGGAGCGGCCCTCGGGCGTCTCGTCGGCCAGCGACGACAGCCGGGCGGCCTCGGCGAGCTCGGCGGCGGTGGTGGGGCCGACGGGGATGAACTCGCGGGCCTCCCGGTTTCCCATCGTGATCGTGCCGGTCTTGTCCAACAGGAGCGTGGTGACATCGCCAGCGGCCTCGACGGCGCGGCCGGACATGGCCAGCACGTTGCGCTGCACCAGCCGGTCCATGCCGGCGATGCCAATCGCCGAGAGCAGCGCGCCGATCGTCGTGGGGATGAGGCAGACAAGCAGCGAGACCAGGACGATCCCGGTCACGCCGTCCCCGTTCAGCGCGTGGGTGCCGGGCACGCCTGGTAGCTGCGCCTTGGAGTAGATCGCGAGTGGCTGCAGGGTCGCGACGGCCAGCAGGAAGATCACCGTCAGCGCCGCGAGCAGGATGTTCAGCGCGATCTCGTTCGGGGTCTTCTGCCGGTTCGCCCCCTCGACAAGGGCGATCATGCGTTCGATGAAGCTCTCGCCCGGCCGCTGGGTGATGCGGACGACGATCCGGTCCGACAGCACCCGGGTGCCGCCGGTGACGGCGCTGCGATCGCCGCCCGATTCCCGGATCACCGGGGCGGACTCGCCGGTGATCGCCGACTCGTCGACGCTGGCGATGCCCTCGATGACGTCACCGTCGCCGGGGATGAACTGGCCGGCCGTGACCACGACGACGTCGCCCTGGCGCAGCTGCGGAGCCGGCACCTCCTCCGTCCGGCCGTCATCGAGCAGGCGATGGGCGACCGTGTCCGTCCTGGTGCGGCGCAGCCCGTCCGCCTGGGCCTTGCCGCGGCCCTCGGCGACGGCCTCGGCAAGGTTCGCGAACAGGACCGTCAGCCACAGCCAGGCGACGATCAGCCAGCCGAAGGTGGAGCTGTGGGCGCCCGCGAGGACGGTGGTGAACAGGGCGCCGACCTCGACGATGAACATCACCGGGTTGCGCCACAGCGTGCGCGGGTCGAGCTTGGACAGCGCCGCCGGCAGGGACTTCCACAGCATTGCCGGGTCGAGCAGGCCGCCCTGCACCCGGCGGGGAGCCGAGGGCGGGATCGGGGCGGGCGCGGGCGTCGGCGCGTTCGCGATGGTTGAGGTGGACATCTAGTGCAGGCCCTCCGCGAGCGGTCCGAGCGCGAGCGCTGGGAAATAGGTGAGCGCGACGACGATCAACGCGACGCCGGTAAGCATCCCGACGAACTGCGGGCGGTAGGTCGGCAGCGTTCCCGAGGTCTCCGGCACCGGCTGCTGCCGGGCGAACGAGCCGGCCATCGCCAGCACGAAGACCATCGGCAGGAACCGGCCGAACGCCATCGCGAGGCCGAGCGCGGTGTTGTACCAGTCGGTGTTCACGGTGATGCCGGCGAACGCGGAGCCGTTGTTGTTGCCGGCCGACGTGAACGCGTAAAGCACCTCGGAAAGGCCGTGCGCGCCGGAGTTCAGCATTCCGGCCCGTTCGCCGGGCAGCGCCATCGCCGCCGCGGTTCCGATCAGCACGATCAGTGGCGTCGTCAGAATGTACAACGATGCGAGCTTGATCTCGCGGCCGGCTATTTTCTTGCCTAGGTACTCCGGTGTTCGTCCGATCATCAGCCCGGCGACGAAAACCGTGATCACGGCGAGCACGAGCATACCGTAGAGGCCGGATCCGGTGCCGCCGGGCGCGATCTCGCCGAGCATCATGTTGACCAGCAGGGTCGCGCCGCCGAGGCTCGTGTACGAGTCGTGGAACGAGTTGACGGCGCCCGTCGACGTCAGGGTCGTGGCGGTGGCGAAGGTCGCCGAGTTCGGCACGCCGAACCGGGTGTCCGTTCCCTCTGTGGCCGCGCCGACCGCCGTCGGCACGGTGCCGTGGTGAATTCCCTGGAATGTCAGGCTCAGCGTGAGGCTGCCGAGCGCGATGACGGCCATCACCGCGACGATCGCCAGGCCCTGCTTCGTGTTGCCGACCATCTTGCCGAAGGTGCGTGGCAGCGAGATGCCGATCGCCAGTAGCAGGTAGATCTCGATCCAGTTCGTCCACGCGGTCGGGTTCTCGAACGGATGCGCCGAGTTGACGTTGTAGAACCCGCCGCCGTTGGTGCCCAGCTCCTTGATGACCTCCTGGCTCGCGACCGGCCCTCCGGTGATCGACTGCTCGCCGCCGGCCAGCGTCGGTACCGTCCTGGTCCCGTGGAGGTTCTGGATCGCTCCGCCCGCGATCAGCACGACCGCGCCGATCACACAAATCGGCAGCAGGATCCGCACGACGGTCCGGGTCAGGTCGACCCAGAAGTTGCCCAGCGTCTCGGTCCGCTCGCGGGCGAGGCCCCGGACCACGGCGATCGCCACCGACATGCCGACCGCGGCCGACACGAAGTTCTGCACGGCCAGCCCCGACATCTGGACCAGGTGACCCATCGTCGACTCGCCGGAGTAGGCCTGCCAGTTCGTGTTCGTCGTGAAGCTGACCGCCGTGTTCCAGGCCAGCCCCGGTTCCACGGCCGGGAAGCCGAGAGAGAGCAGCAGGTGGTTCTGCACCCGCTCGAACAGGTACAAAAAGAGCACCGACACGGCCGAGAACGCCAGCACGCCGCGGGCGTACACCGGCCAGCGCTGCTCCGCGTCGGGGTCGACCCCGACCAGTCGGTAGATACCCCGCTCGACCCGCAGATGCTTCTCGCTCGTGTACGCGCGGGCCATGTGGTCCCCGAACGGCCGGTAGGTCAGGGCGAGCGCCACCACCAGGACGAGGACGCCAACGACACCTGCGCCGTTCGTGCCCATCTAGAACCGCTCCGGGAAGAGCAGGGCCGCCACGAGAAAGACCGCGAGGGCGACGGCGAGCACCAGGCCGGCGATGTTCTCGATGCTCACAGTTTCTCCACCGCTTTCACGGTCAGCACAAGTACCGTGAAGACCGCCAGGGTCAGCAGTACGAATACGATGTCACGCACGCCGAACATCCACCTCTCCGGATGGCTGGGGATCTCCGGCCAGCGACCGGCCCTATCCCGGAAAGCTCCTCGCCGCGGAAACCTCGCGGCCGGAGCCAGTGTCGGCGGCGCCACCGGACATCGGCAGTGATATTGACGCCTTGTTGACGCCCAACCGGCCAATTTCCACGCGATACACACGTCACCCCGCCCAGAACACGCTGGGCGGGGGAGACGGCCTGCCGAGAACGGTAGATCCCGGCACGGGAGCGCCGCGACGCTCCGGCGGCGGCGTGCTGCGTGGGGTGCTCCCGGCCGGGCCCGCCGGCGGGGCTCGGATTCTCGGACGCCGTCAGGCGGCGGGCAGGAGTGCGCTCAGCAGTGCCTCGACGCGGACGCGGATGGCGTCGCGGATGGGGCGGACGGCGTCGATGCCCTGGCCGGCGGGGTCGTCGAGGTTCCAGTCCTCGTACCGGATGCCGGGGAAGACCGGGCAGGCGTCGCCGCAGCCCATGGTGACGACGACGGTCGACGACGCGACCGCGTCGCCGGTGAGGATCGTCGGAATCTCGGCGGCGATGTCGATGCCGACCTCGGCCATCGCGGCGACCGCCACCGGATGCGAGCCCGAGGCCGGTGGTGAGTGGAGATCGACACGGCCTGGCCGTCGAACATCAGGTTCGCGAGGATCGCGCCCGCCACACAGCCGCCCACCTGGGCGGGGAGATAGGCGGCCGCGTCCCGCCACGACAGGCCGCCGAAGGCCGCGTCGACGGCGGTCACGACCGGGTTGAGGTGAGCACCCGACACCGGCCCGACCATCAGGATGATCGCGTAAAGGCCGGCGGCGGTCGCGGCGGCGTTCTCGGCGAGCTGTAGGCCGACTTGCCCAGGGCTCAGCTGCTGCGCGGCGATCCCAGAGCCGACGACCAGCGCCGCGAGCAACACGCTGCCCACCGCTTCGGCGGCCAGCCGCCGCGCCAACGCCGGTTGACTCGCCTACGCCGGTTGACTCGCCAACGGCGGTTGGCTCGGGAGCGACGGTTGAAGCGGATGCGACGGTTGAAGCGGGTGCGGCCGCACATCCGTGGGTGGTCGCCGATCCGCGGGTGGTTGCTGGTTCGTGGGTGGTTGCTGGTTCGTGGGTGGTTGCTGGTTCGTGGGTGGTCGCTGGTTCGCCGGCGGCGGGTGGCCGGCCCTCGCCGGCGGACTCGCTGATGCGTCCGTCACCTGCGACGGCTCAGCAGCAGGCGGCGGCTGCACCGGTTGGCTCCGTCACCGCCAGCAGCGGGCGTGAGCCAGCCGCAGGTACCGATTCCGGCGCTTACTCGGTCGGCGCCGGCACGGTCGTCGCGTTCGCCTCGTGGGTCGCGGCGGGGGCGCAGATCGGGCCGCAGTCGCAGGCGGAGCCCGGCCGGCCGGTGCGCTCGGCGACCGGCGGCGTCGCACCGGGCCGGGCCGTCTCGGCGACGTCGGCCAGCACGGTGTAGACCTCCCACGGCGCGCCGTCCGGGTCGTCGACCCAGACCTTGTCCTGCAGCGCGTAGCAACAGGCCGTGTTCTCCTCGACCGCGGTCACGAGACCCGCGCCGGCGAGCCGGGCGGTCGCCGCGGACACCTCGTCGGTGGTCTCGACCTCGACGCCCAGGTGATTGAGTGCCCCGGCAACACCGGTTCCGCGCGCGGCCGGGTTCTCGATCAGAACCAGCTTCAGCGGCGGGGTGTCGATCGCGAAGTTCGCATACCCCGGCCGGCGCTTGGCCGGCTCGACCCCGAACAGCTTCCCGTAGAACTCCACCGCCGCGTCGACGTCCGAGACGTTCAACGCCAGCTGCACCCTGGCCATCAGGCACCCACCCATCACATCGACAACCATCTATATCTCGTCGAACAGAGAATGGCCGACGAGATAGACGGCTGTCAATGCCTAGTGCATCCTGGAGCCATGGCGACGACTGCCGCGCAGGCCGCGAGTCCCCTGCCCGCACTCGGCGTCGGCGTCGGCGTCGGTGCTGGTGCTGGTGCTGGTGCTGGTGTCGGTGCTGGTGCTGGTGTCGAGCCCTTCGCCGTCTTCCCCGGGGCGATCTCGGACTGCTGCCCGCCGCTGGCCCGCGCGCCGCTGTCCGCCGCCGCCGCCGACCAGCTCGCCACCCTGCTCAAGGCGATCGCCGTGCCGGCACGCCTGCGCCTGCTGTCGATGATCTACGTACGGGACGGCGGGGAGGCCTGCGTCTGCGAGCTCACCGAACCCCTCGGCCTGACCCAGCCCACCGTCTCCCACCACCTCAAGGTCCTCGTCGAGGCCGGCCTGATCACCCGCGAGAAGCGCGGCGTCTGGGCTTATTACCGTCCCGTACCGGGCGCCATGGCCGCGCTCGCCGCGATGCTCACCCCGACGCCTGCCACCGCCGAACCCGCCTGACACCACCGACGGCGAGGTCCGACCACGGTGAGCGGCGTGACCCGGCCGTCGGGTTCCCACCGCCCCCACCGCCCCCCACCGGCCCCATCCGCCTCGGCACCCTTCGAAGATCGCCAGTTGTGTAGCCGAATCCGAGTTCCGAGTCGTCGCCAACTCGGATCGCAGTACACAACCGCCGATCATGCTCGGAGGAACACGCCGGAACGGTGCTCGCGCGGCGCCGAGCGGCCGCGGCCGGGGCGGCCCGATCGCCTCTCGCGGCGACGGTCGCGATTCGCGGCGACGGCCGCGTCGCGCGGCGACGGTCGCCTCTCGCGACCCCATTGCCTCTCGCGGCGCGACGGCCGCCTATCGCGGCGCGACGGCCGCGTATCGCGGCGACGGCCGCTTTCGCGGCGACGGCCGCTTTCGCGGCGACGGCCGCTTTCGCGGCGACGGCCGCTTTCGCGGCGACGGCCGATTTCGCGGGGACGGTCGCCTTTCGCGGCGACGGCCGCTTTCGCGGGGACGGTCGGGTATCGCGGCGATGAGCGCCGCTGGGTGGATGGGAGGAGAAAGACGGCGCTGCCCCGCCCCCCGGTCGGGGCAGCGCCGTCGTCATGGGTGTCGAGTCGTCGATGCGGACCCGGACGGCCGGGGACGCCGGTCGTTGCCGGCGTCTCGAGCCGCCAAGGGCATTTCGCGGCGATGGTCAGGGACCGGGCATGCCCCCAGCGGATGGAGGTGGCCGGACGCCCACCTCCTCGTCCCGGATCTGCGACACCTGGGTCGAACTGGGCTGCCGATCGTGCGGAGCGCCGACGGCCTGGTTGTAGACGGAGGCGGTTCCTGCGATCAGCAGAGCCATCACCAGGACGGCGACGGCGAAGAATGTTCTCCCTCGGGCGAATGCGATCACTGCGGCGGCGATCATCCAGAAGACCACCAACTTGCTCGGCGGCAGCGTTATCTGGGTCCCGTCCGCGATGACCGCCTGACTGAACGTCATGCGAACACCTGCTGTTGGTCTGGAACCACCGGGGCCGATCCGTCGGACGGCCCTTGCGGGCACGCCCGGGCGGCGTATCGTCACCGGTGGTTCGTGCTTCGTCTCATGCCTGTGATGGGTGCGGACTTCCAGAAATGGGACCGGCGGCCGGATGCGGGAACATCCGGCCGGCGGCCCGTCCCCCGTGACCCGGAACGAATCGGCGGGGTGGAACGGGCGGGCCGCGCGGCGAGGCCGGTCGTCAGGGTGATCCACCTGGTCTGTGGTGGCGCCCGCGAGGCCATGGACGACCTGGCGCGGCGACACCACGTGCGCCACGGTCGACGCCTCATCCCGCCTCCTGCGAAGACTCCACGGTTGCCGGCTCCTCGCCAACATCGTCCCACGTCTCGCCCATTTTGATTCAGCTTTACCCAGAACTCTTGATGACGAGAATCGGTATGGGTAGACGGCGCGTGGGCGAGGGGCGGCCTCGGCGTGTCCGGCGCCGGGCGCCGGCGCGAGGTGGCAGGTCGTCACAACGGCGACACGTCGTCGAAAGCACCGTCGAGGGCCGGTCGAGTCCCTGTGTGCTGGTGACATCCGCCGAGAGTAGGGTGCTCTCGATGTCTGGGTACGCCTGAATATCTTTGGGTGGAACGATGATCATAGAGACGATTTTTAGGGATGTGCGCGTGAAGATCGCCGAGCCGCTGCGTGACGGTGGCCTGGACGCCACGTGACTCGACAGGACAAAGAGGACTCGACGAAGAGCGATGGTGTCGCGGTGACCAATGGCGGTCAGACGGACAGCGCAGCCAAGGAACTGGGGCGAGACCTGGGACGGCTGCGGCGCGCGCGGGGGAAGGGTCAGGGCGAGCTTGCGAAGCTGACCGGCCTGAGCCAGTCGACGATCTCTCGGATCGAGACGGGCCAGAAGACGCCGATTCCGGAGGACGTCGAGACCATCGCCGCGGCGCTCGGCGAGGGCGGCGAGGCAGTCCGCCGGTATCGCGCTCGCGCCGAGGCGCTGTTCGGCCGAGGAATCGATGACGCGGAAGACCCGATCGGCAGGTTTCAGCCGCAGCACCGGGACTACGAGGAGCGCGCGACCACCGTCCGGGTCTTCCAGCCGACGGTCGTGCCCGGCCTGTTGCAGACCAGCGAGTACGCCCGGGGAGTCGTCGGGCAGTACGGCGCGTTGTTCCAGAACTCAAGCCCAAGCAAGGTCAGCGAGGCGGTTCGCGAGCGTCTCGCGCGACAGGAGATCCTCGACGATCCGTCGAAGACTTTCACCTTCCTCCTGACGGAATCGGTTCTTGAGTATCCCGTCGTGTCGCCGATCCACATGGCCAGTCAGCTGCGGGCGATGCGCGACGCGGTCCAGCGCGCCACTGCCCAACTTCTGATCATCGAGGACGGCCAGGAGCTTCCGTATCCGGCGATGCATGGATTTCAGCTCTTCGACGACTCGGGGGTGCTGGTCGAGACGGTCACCACGGTCGTCAGACTGACGACGGCCCGGGACCTCGAGCTGTACGCGACGCTGTTCGATGCATACGCGGCACGGGCAACCACGGACGTCGGGCCGATCTTGGCTCGCCATGAGGAACGATGGCGCGCCAGGGACGCTTGAGGCGTTCGGGATACCCGTCACGATGCGCCACGAACTGGCGTCAGCCATGATGAGCTGGGGGGCATCCGTTGAGCCTCCGCTTCGGATGGTTGAGAGGACAGTTCGTGGCAGAGGGCACCTTCGGGAAGCGGATCGCATCCGTGAGCGGGGGCGATACCGGCTGCCCGCAGGTCTGGCTCGCGCAGGACGGACGAGGGTCCACGGACCCGAACAAGACCGTCGTGATCCAGGGCTACTCGATGGACCGGCCCGCGGATGCGCCCGATGACGAGAGTGCGGTCTCGATCCCCCTCAGCCTGCTCGTCGCCGCGTACCGGTCGATCTTCCCGTCGGCTGACGTCAACTAGTCGCCGCCCCTTGGCAAGGTCGGCCCCAGCCGCCCGGCCCGCATGATCGGCATTGCTGCCCCGCGATGGTCGCGTCCAGGGCCGATTCACGACCATTTCGGGGCGTAACCGGCGATCAAACGGACGGGCCAACGCCGGCGGGTGCGACGCTGGGAAGCCAAGCCCCGGAAACAGGCCCTAAGCGCCGGCGGTCAGCGCCGCCGGCGCCGCGTCTTCCAGTGGAGACGGTCGTCGCCACCGACCCGGCGTGACGCCTTTGACCCGCTGGAATGCGCGGTTGAACGCGGCTTCGGAGGTGTATCCGACGCGGGCGGCGACCCGGCCAGCGCTGAGCTCGCCGTCCTCGAGCAGCTTCGCCGCCAGGTCCATGCGCCAGGACGCGACGACTGCCATCGGCGGCTCGCCGAGGACGTCGGTGAAGCGGGCGGCGAACGCGGACCGGGACAGGCCGGCCTCGGCGGCGAGGGCGGGCAGATCCCAGGCGCGTTCGGGGGCGGCCTGGAACGCTGCCAGGCTGCGGCCGAGATGCGGGTCGCGCAGGCCGGCCAGCCAGCCGCGGGCGGGTCGTTCGCGGCGCAGCCAGTCGCGAATGGCGCGCACGACGAGCACGTCGGCGAGTCGGGCGGTCACGACGGCGCTGCCGGGCGCGACCGTGCGGCACTCGGCCGCCATCACCTCGACGGTCGAGCGCAGCCAGGCGTCGTGCTGGTCGGCGACCAGCAGCGCGGGCAGGCTCGCCATCAGCCGGCCCACGGCCAGGTCGGTGAACTCCACCGCGCCGCAGATCAGCCGGGCCGGCGCGCCCCCGCCGTCGATCCGCATCCGCTCGTAGCGTTCGGTGATTTCCTCGCGGGGCAGGTTCCACAGCGGCACCCCGGGCTCGCCGGCGTCGGAACCGACGACATGGCCAGCTCCGTGCGGCACGAGCACCAGCTCGCCGGCGGGAACCGTCGCCTGCGTCCCCTCGACGGTGACGACGAAGGACTCGCCCTCGGTGAGCAGGTGGAACATCACCGTGTCGCGGATCGGCGGGATGCCGATGCCCCACGGCGCGGTCAACTCGGATACGGCGTAGAAGACGCCGGTCATGCCGAAATGGGCGAGCGTCTCGTCGAGTACGTCGGCCATCGCACTCCCTGGACGGATGAGCAATCTAGCCGGGCTTTCGAGCATTGTACGTCCGGTCGCGCCGCGTGATCGTGGAACCAGGCCCGGATGGTGGGCCGCGGAGAACCGCGAGACGGAGGCAGACGATGAACGTGCTGGTTGTGGGAGCGAGCAGGGGCAGCGGCGCGGCGGCGGTCCGGGCGCTGGCGGCGGACGGTCACCGGGTGACCGCGTTCGCCCGATCGGCGAGCACCGCAGATCTGGGCTCGGACCTGGGCTCGGAAGGCGCCGCGGGCGAGGTGGTCCGCGTCGACGGCGACGTGCTCGACGCGGACGCGCTCGCGAAGGCGATGGTCGGTCAGGACGCGGTCGTCGTCACCCTCGGGATCAGCGACAACCCGGTGAAGGTGCGACTGGCGCGCCGGGCCGCGACACCGCTCGACGTCCGGTCGGCGGGCACGGCGGGCGTCGTCGTGGCGATGCGCGCGGCGGGCGTGCGGCGCCTCGTCGTGCAGACCACCTACGGCCTCGGCGAGGGCCGCCGGCGCCTGCCCTGGTCGCTCCGGCTGGTCTTCGCGCTGCTGCTCGCGCCGCAGATCCGCGACTCGGAGCGGCAGGAGGAGATCGTCCAGCGGGCGGCCGATCTCGACTGGACGCTGATCCGCCCGGTCTCCCTGACCGACGACCAGACGGCCGCGCCGGCGCACGTCACCACCGACGACACCATCGCCGGCCTGAAGGTGTCCAGGTCGCAGGTCGCCCGGGTCGCCGCGGCCACCCTCGCCGACCCGGCCACGATCCACCGCACCCTGAGCGTCTCGTCCTGACAGGCTCCGCACTGCGCCCGGCGGGGTCGTTCGGGAGATCGGCCGGCCGGCTGCGACCGGCGCGTCGCGGCCGTCCCGCTCACCTGCGCGGCACTCCCAGCTGCCTTGGGCGGGCAGCCCGCGTTCCCGCGAAGGATGACCGCTCACGGGCGTGGGCGCAGCCCGTCCAGGAACAGCTGGATCACCTCGGTGCGCTGGCGGTCGGTGAGAACCGGGGCTCCGGTGGGCTGGGCGAAGCTCCCGCGCAGCATCGTGATGCCGACGAGCGCCTCGGCGACGGTGGCGCGCTCGATGTCGGCCCTGATCTCGCCCCGGGCCACCGCGTCGTGCACCGCGTCCTCGACCGCCGCGAGGCACCGGTCGACCGAGTCCCGCTTGAACGCCGCGTACAGGTCGGGGTACTGGCTGATCTCGGCCACGCAGCGCTGGAGCAGCGTCAGCCGAGGTTCGGTGAACACCGCGGCGACCTTGTCGAGCAGGATCTCCATGTCCTGCTCGAGTGAGCCCGTGCGCGGCGGGGTCAGGCCGGCGGCCAGCGTCCCCAGTCCCGCCAGCATCAGGTCCTCGCGGGTGGGCCACCGGGCGTAGATGCTGCGCTTGGCCGCCCTGGCCCGGGCGGCGACCGAGGTGAGGCTGAACTCGGCCACGCCGCGCTCGGCGAGCTCGGCGACCGCGGCCGTGAGCACCCGTTCGTCCACCTCGGCGTCGCGCGGCCGCCCGCGGGGCCTGGGTGCTTCGACGGGCTGCATGGTCGGCAGCATATCCGTCACGGGTCTGGTTGCATAAATACCGGCGGCTCATTAACGTCACGGACAGGGTCGCATAAATCCACCAGTGGGACGCCGGCGGCATCGACCCGTGACGCCGGCGGTCAGGAGAGATCAGTGACGGTCCAGGACTTCGCGGTGACGGACATCGACGGCAACGAGCACTCCCTGAAGGAGTACGCCGGCCGGGCGCTACTGATCGTCAACGTGGCCAGCAAGTGCGGTCTCACGCCGCAGTACGAGGGGCTCGAAGCGCTCTACCGGGCGACCAAGGACCGTGGTCTGGAGGTGCTCGGCTTTCCCTGCAACCAGTTCGGCGGCCAGGAGCCGGGGACGAACGAGGAGATCGCCACGTTCTGCTCGACGTCGTACGACGTCAGCTTCCCGCTGTTCGACAAGGTCGACGTGAACGGGCCCGACGCCCACCCGCTGTTCGCCTACCTGCGTGCCCAGGCGCCCGGCGACTTCGGCCCCGAGTCGGGCGACCTGTACAAGTGGATCCAGTCGAGTCGCCCCGAGGCGATCGGCACCGACGAGGTCAAGTGGAACTTCACCAAGTTCCTCGTCGGCCGGGACGGCGAGGTCGTTCGCCGGTACGAGCCGACCGTCCTGCCCGACCAGATCCTGCCCGACCTCGACGCCGTGCTCAGCTGACCGACGGCCGGGTGACTGCCTGACGGCCGGGCACGCCGGCTCCGCGATCGCGCCAGCGCCCCGTACCGGATTCCTCCGGTACGGGGCGCTGCGGCCTTCGGGGATCGTCAGGACTGTGCGGGCTCCAGGTCGAGGCGGCCGGCCGGGGCCGGTGTGGCGGCGTAGCCGTCGGCCGTCTCGACCTCGGCTGCGCCCCGGCGCCGGGGGACGAGGAACGAGCCAAGCGCTCCGACCCCCGTCGCCGCCGCGCCGACGAGCAGGGCGGTGTGCAGCCCGTTGGTGAAGTCGACGGCGTTGGCGTAGCCGCCGGCCGCGGCGAACACCGAGGCGAGGACCGCGATACCGAACACTCCGCCGACCTCGCGGACGGCGTTGTTGGTACCGGACGCCACCCCCTCGTACTCGGCCGGGACAGATCCCATGACCACGTTCGCGACCGGGATGAAGAACAGCGCCATGCCGACGCCGGAGACGATAAACGCGGGCACCAGGGACAGGAAGGTCGTGTCGGGAGCCAGGTCGGCGCGGACCCACAGCAGCCCCGCGGTCATCAGGGTCAGCCCGGTGATCATCAGCGGCCGCCCGCCGATGCGGTCCGACAGCGGGCCGGCGATCGGCGCCACCAGCAGCGGCATCACCGTCCAGGGCAGGGTGCGCAGCCCGGCGCCCAGCGGCGAGTAGCCCAGGACGTTCTGCAGGTACTGGGAGAGCAGGAAGATGGCGCCGAACATCCCGAAGGAGAACAGGACCGAGACGGCGTTGACGGCGGCGAACCCACGCCGGCGGAACAGGCTCACCGGCAGCATCGGCGCCCGGCCGGCCCGCTCGGATCGCATCTCCCAGGCGACGAACGCGGCCAGGACGGCCACCCCGCCGATGATCGAGCCGAGCACGCTGGTGCTGGTCCAGCCGTGGTCCTGGCCGCGGACCAGGCCGAGGACGATGCCGACCAGTCCCAGGCTCACTAGGACGGTGCCCACCGTGTCCAGGCGGCTGGACGCCGCGCGGCTCTCGGTGAGGCGGGCGAACGCCAGCGGGATCGCGGCCAGGCCCAGCGGGACGTTCAACCAGAAGATCCACTGCCACGCGGCGCCCTGCGTGATGGCTCCGCCGACGAGCGGGCCCATCGCGACGGCCAGGCCGGAGACTCCACCCCAGATGCCAAGGGCGGCGCCGCGCCGCTCGGAGGGGACGGCGGCCGATAGCAGGGTCATCGAGAGCGGCAGCACGATCGCGCCGCCCACCCCCTGCACGGCCCTGGCGGCGATGAGCGTGCCCACGTTGGGCGCCAGCGCGGCGGCGGCGCTCGCCACGGTGAAGATCGCAAGGCCGGTGGCGAAGGTGCGGCGGCGGCCGAGGCGGTCGCCCAGCGCCGCGGCCGGCAGCAGCAGGACGGCGAACGTCAGCGTGTAGGCGTTCACCGTCCATTCCAGTTCGGCCAGGCTGGCGTGCAGGCCCGCTCGGATCGACGGCAGCGCCATGGTGACCACCAGGTTGTCCAGGGAGGTCATGAAGGCGGCGATGCACGTGACCACGAAGGTCCAGGTGAGGCGGCTCCGGTCGGTGGTCATCGGTTTCCCTTCGACATAGTGACTGACCACTAGCTAGTGCGGGTGTAGCGGGAGGTGCGGGTGCTCATCTGGAGGTCCGTGCGGTAGGGGCGTGCTAGCTGACTCGATCGGGCTTCTTGCAGGTCAGCGACGGCCTAGGTAGTGATTGGAAACTTCCTTCGCCGGGCAAAAAAAAGATCGTTATCGTGGCGAACCCTTAGTCGGCACCGACGTCGGGCTCCTGGCCGGGAGCCGGATTCATGAAGCCCTTGATCAGCACCGCCTTGGTGGACGCCATGTCCGAGCCGGGCATGTCGGACGGACAGATGATCTGAGCCCAGCGCTCGTCGACGGCCGGCAGATCCATCGCCGCGACGACGTTGCAGAGCATCCCCATGGCGAAGAAGGCCCGCAGCACGTCGACGTCCAGGCCGGCGAGCCGCTCCACCGTGTACCAGAGATCGCGGAAGCCGCGCCGGGTCGCGGCGCGGATGTCCGGATCGCCGCAGGCCGCGTAGGCCTGCATCTGCATGAGCAGGTAGCTGGGCTCGGACAACAGGGCGTTGTAGGCGTGGGCCATGAGTGCGAGGGCATTCTCGCCCGTCTGCTCACCCACCGCGCCCTCGAACGTGGCGACGGTCCGGGCGAAGGTCTCCTTCACCGCCGCGAGGAACAGCTCCTTCTTCGAGCCGAACAGCCGGAACAGGTAGGGCTGGGAGATCCCGACTGCCGAGGCGATCACCTCGGTCGACGTGCCCTCCAGACCGCCCTTGGCGAACTCGGACACCGCCGCCTTGATCACCGACACGCGGCGTTCGTCCGCGGTCTGCCGAGTCCCTGTCGAAGCCATGCCCCGAAGTTAGTGCCCAATCAGTTCCTCGTCAACCCCTCGGATCTGAGGGCCACCCGGGGCACAAACAACGATCATGTGCGGCGGTCGTTCGGTCACGGTGGCGGCCCGGACCGCACGCCGGCGCCTTCCCGGCCGGGAGCGGTGCCGGCTGCGCGGTGGTGCTCGCCGTGGGGGGTGCTGCTGCTGCACGGCGGTGATCCGGCCGGCCCAGCACGTCCGGCTTAGTCGTCCAGGGCGGCGGTCGGGCGGTCGACGAGGGTTGGGGCGACCAGGAGGACCGCGAGGACGACCAGGTCGACGGCCACCGAGAGCCGGGTGCCGATCGGCGGGGTCAGCAGGCAAACCGGCGCGGCAACGGCGCGCCACAGCGGGTTCGCGAATCGCAGGGCTCCACGGAATCCCGCCGAGCCAAGCAGGAAGGCGCCGGCACCACCGGCCACCAGCCAGGCCGTCGCCGGTTCGCCGCGGTGCAGCAGCTCGCCGGCCGCGGCGTGCGTTCCGGCGGCGAACAGCATCGGCGTCCGCTGGCCGGCCGGCGCACGCCCGGCCAGGCGAGCCCGCGCGACGTCAGGAGCGGTTCTTGCCGCGGCGTCGCCTTTCGTGGCTGACCAGGACGTCCAGGCTGTCATCGGCGGGCGGCTCGGGCGGCGGCGTGCGGCGCAGTGCGCTCGCCGTCGTGCGGCTGCGGGCGAGCGCGGTCAGCGTCGAGGAGGGGGCCGCCGGCGGCGTCGTCGCCGGGTAGCTCGGCGCGCGGCCGTCGGGCGGGACGGCGTCCCCCTGGGTCGGTCTGCTTGCGGTCGGGCGGCGGCGCTGCCCCGACCGGTGTCCGTGCCGGGGGATCGGCGTGGTGGCCGGGTCCAGCGGTCGGCTCGCGCCGGCGTCGGGGCGGGCAGCGGCGTCCCGGCGCCCCGCGCGCGGGGCCCCACGGTCGGCGCCCGCACCGGACGCCCTGGCCGGGTCGGCGCCGGACCGCCGGGCGCCGCCGCGGGGGCGGGAGCCGGATTCGGGCGCCGACGCGGCCGGCTCGCCCGGACGAGGCCGCTGCGTAAACCAGCCGAATGACGAGCCGCGTCCGCGCAGCTCGGTGTTCTCCGCCTGCACGATCACGAGCAGCGCGGTGGCGAATGCGGCGCGCGTCCTGGCCTGTTCCAGCTGGTGTTCCAGCTCGGCGACGTAGGCCGGGTCGACCGGCGCCGCCTCGGGCTCGGGGGACGGGGCGCCGTCGGGTTCGACGGTTGTTCCGAACGCCTCGGTGTGCAGCTCGCGCAGAAGCGCCAGCTCGGTTTCCAACGCCGAGTCGGCCGCGGTGAACAACAGCGTCGCGTAGACCTCGACGACCCGCCACTCGATGGCCTTCTCGCCGCGGAACTGGCGGCTCAGGTCACGTGTCCGGGAACGTTGAATGTTGCTCGGCCCCTGGCCCGACCAGAGCTCCCGGGCCACCATGTCATAGCTGACCCGGTACGGATTGTTCAGTTCATTCAGGCGGGTCAGGAGGGCTTTCTGGGGTCCGTCCTTCAGATCGGGGCGTGGGCCCTTGGGGCGAGCTCCCACGAGCCTCACCCACACACCGTCTGGGCTCGGACCGGGAAGCGTTCGGAAGGACGGGCTCGCGGCACTACGCAGGTCCTTTCTGCGGTCCCCTGGCCCGCGCGCCGCCGACGCGTCGGGCGGGGGGATGGGTGTACCGGCGGGTTCCCCTGCCCCCCGCCCCGGTAGCTGCGGATGATACGGCCACATCGCCACAGAGGGGACAAGCCCGGCCGCCGTGGCGCCGGCTTCGTTGCTCCGGCAACGACTGGATCCCAGGGTGTCGCCGTGTGGTGCGCACAGGCTGACCGGTTCCGTTCGGCTCGGTCCACCCGGGTCGATGAGGACCGGATCCTGCAAGGCGATAGCTCCGCGCACGCTTCCTCGTCATCCTTTCCCTTTGCCGCCGTGCGCTCCACGAACGACCGTGGAACGCCACAACGCCAGGAAACTGGGCGGGCTGATGCGCGGCAAGGTCGCTCGACCAGGACTTCGGGACAACATCGCGCCGTCCGCCGCGCGTGCCGGCGGGCCGCACGGTCGCGGGATGTCGTCGCAATCCGCTCGAAAAAGTGAACCGGCCGGTACGATTCCGTCTCTGCGCGGTCGGCGTCCCGCGCGGGCAACCGACAGCGCAACGACGAGCCCTCCCGGACGCGGACCGCGATGGCACCTTCAGGGGTTCGGGACCGTGGTCGTCGCGGCGCGCGACCGATCCGTCGGCACCGGGCCGTCGCACCCCGCGTGCGCGCGGCACCGGCCGCACGCTGGCGTCTCATGCGCCTGTCGCATCGTCGCGGCGGCTCGGCCGGCCCGCCGGACGTGTCCCGGCGGCCGCCGCGCACCGCCCGCGCCGCGCCGGCGCGCTCAGTCAGCCCGCGCGGCCGGATCCTCGACGGGACGGGCGGTCCGATCCCGGCGACGGCTGGCGCCGCGTGCCCAGACCGCGACGACGAGGGCGAGGACAATCAGCACGGAGATCTCGACCGCGACGCTGATCGCGGCCTCAGGGGCTGGCGTGAAACCATGTTCCTCGAAGCCGGCGACCCCACTGGTCCGTGACAGGACGAACCCGACCAGCGCCCCGGCGGAAAGGCCGGCCGCCAGCAGCGACAGCAGGAACGAGCCGGGCACGACGATGCTGACGACGAGCAGCGCCGCGACCGCGAACGAACCCCCGGCCTGGACGAGGAACGCCGGGCCGATCGCATGAATGTGCCGGTACCCGTGGTCCGCGTACAGGTCGTAGTGGATATACCCGCTCCAGGCCAGCAATGCGGCGACGACGAGTTTGGTGGCGGCGGCGGTGACCCGTCCCGGACCGGCCGGCGCCGATTCCGTGGCCCGCAGCCCCCACAATGCGGTGCGGATTCCCGAGACGGTCATACGAGTGTGCTGTCCTTGATTGCCAGGGCACCCAGTCCCCGGACGTGCTTTACCTCGCGGATACCGAGCGCGGCCTGCAGCTGCCCGGCCGGCAGGGTCTGCGGCGTGGGCGCCGGGCCGACGCCCGGGCGTGGCAGGGGATAGGCGGTCGTCGTGGCGCTGTGGAAGGTCACGGTCCCCTCGGTCTTCGTGAACAACTGGTGGACATGTCCGTTGAGACAGGTCACCGACGAAAATCTCCGCAGGTAGCTCAGCGCCTGCACGGCGTCGTCGGTGCCCCAGCCCCAGGCCGGGTACATGGCGAACAGCGGGATATGGCTGAAAACGATGATCGGCGTGTCGCCGGACAGCCCCGCCACGTCTTTGCGGACGAAATCAAGCTGCGGCTGGCCGAGATGGCCGAGTGATTCCAGGGCCAGCGTGTTCACCAGCGCTATGACGTGCACGCCCTTGACGTCGAAGCTGTACCAGCCGTCGCCGGCCGAGCCGGCGCCGAAGGTGGTCAGATAGCCGCGGCCGTGGTCGTGGATCGAGTCGTGCTCGCCCGGGACGGTGTGCACCCCGCCGGCCCGCGCGGCGCCGAGCATCTGCCGGACCTGGTCGAACTGGGCGGGCGTCGAGAGGTGGGTGAGATCGCCGGTGTGCATGACGAAGTCCGGCCGGTACGGCAGCGCGTTGACCTGGTCGATCGCCCGGGCGAACGAACCGGTCACGTCGGTGTTCGCCGATCCGGTGAAGCCCAGATGGCTGTCCGAGACCTGGACGAACCGCAGCGTCGTGGTGTCGTCGGTCGCGGCGGCGCTCGTCGCGGCACCGCCCGCGACGGAGCTGATCACCTCGCCGCCGACCACGGAAAGCGCCACCGCCGCGCCGAACCACGCGCTGTGCCGGGCGAGTTGTCTGCGGGTCATACCGGTGCCGCCCGCCGCGTCGGTGCCAGCGTCGTCGTCGCGGCCGCGCTTGCGGCCGCTCACGGGGTCACCATCACGGTGCCGAGCATGAACGGGTGGATCGTGCAGAGGTACGTGTACTGGCCGGCCTTGGTGAACGTGTACTGGTAGCTGTCGCCCTGGTTGAGGGTCGGCGAGTCGAGGGCCGCGCCGCCGCTCTTGGCGGTGACGGTGTGCGGGTCGGAGTCCTTGTTCGTCCAGGTGACCGTGGTGCCGACCTGCACCGTGATGGTCGCCGGCGAGAACGCGAAGTTCTCGATGGCGACGGCGGTCGTAGCCACCGGCGCCCCGGCCGCGGCCCCGCCGGCCGCGGGGCTCGTCGACATCCCCGGCATGTCCGGCATCGTGGTCGCGCCCCCCGCCGCGGAGGTCGCCGCCGGGGCGGCGGCGGGCGTCGCCGTATCGGAGCCGCACGCGGCGAGCACCGGCAGGGACGCCACCAGCGCGGCGGCCGCGAACGTCCGGCCTCGGCGGAAAACGGAAGAACACCACATCGTGTACCGCTCATCTCCGGCCCGTGAGCACGGGCCTGTGCCGTGGGCCCACCTGTCGCCTGTGGACCGCGTTTCTTCTCGCGGTTCTGAATAGGCGCAGGGGTTACACGGCCAGGCTTCATCGCGCGCCCGCGCCCGGCGCCGCGCTGGCGGACGCAGGTCGGCGGGCCACGACGCGGCACGGCGGCGGCCCTGATCGGGCCGCCGCCGCACATCGAGGAGCCACCGGTTCGTGGCCGGAAAGGTCAGGTGGGCGTCGGGGGCACGAACACCTGGATGACGCCGTCGAGCTCGCGGATGGTGAGGCTCGGCAGGGTCCGCGGCGGCGTCGACAGCTTGGAGTGCACGACCTCGCCGGTGAGGGCGAACACGGTGCGGTGGCAGGGGCAGGTCAGCTGGCGCTGCGCCGGGTCCAGGGCGAGATGGCAGCCCTGATGGGTGCAGACGCCCGACGTGCCACTGACCCGCCCGTCCACCCGCCGCACGAACCCGGCGACGCTTCCGGTGCTGAACGCGCGAACCCCGCCCTCCGGCAGGTCCAGGGTGGTGGCGACGGTCCGCCAGATGCCGGCGTCGGGAACGAGCGTCCCGCCGTCGCCGGCCACCGTCGTGTCCGCACCGCCCCCGCCGTCGCCGACGGCTCGGTCCACGGCGATCGCGACCGCCGCCGAGCCGGCCGCGATCGAGGTGACCTGCACGAACCGCCGCCGGGTGTCCCGGCCACGCCCCCGGCCCGCTCTTTCGGTCGGCCCGGGCCGACCGGGACCCGCGGCGGCCTGCGACCGGGGCGTGTCCCATTCCTCGGGGGTCCCGTCGCGGGGCGCCCACGGCCCTGGGGGCGGGCCCGCGGCGACGCGGACCTCGGCCTGGTCGGCGTCGGCCCAGGCCGTCCCGGGCCCGTCCATCGCCGTCGTAGGCGTTCCCGGCGCCGCGGCGTCCGCGCGATGCGCCTCCAGCAGGCGCTGGTGCAGCCGCTCGACGAACTCCTCGCTCGGCTGGTCCGCGCCGGGCCGGGCCGCCCGCAGCGTGATCGCCGCCCGCAGCGTGCCCGCGTCCTCGGGATCGGCGTCGTACGAGCGGGGCCGGCGGTGACCGAGTAGATCCTCGACGAAACGGCGGAGTCCGCGGCCGCTCATGTCGTCACCTCGCCGCCGAGCCGGGCCGCCTTACGCAACGCCCGGTGTTGAAGGACCTTTGCGTTCCCGACCGTGATCCCAAGTTCCGCGGCGGCCTCCCGCAGCGTGCACGCCTCCAGGAACCGTAGCCGCAGGATACGGGCGTATCGCTCGGGCAGGGCCGCGAGGATCTCCTCGGCCTGCGCCGGCGCGTCCGGCATCGAGGCGTCCGGCATCGAGGCGTCCGGTGCCGACCCGGCCACCGTCGACCCGGCCGCGGCTCCCGCGGCTCCACCAGCGGCGGCGGTGGCGCCGGGCGTAATCTGGGCGGTCTCGTCGTCGAGCGTCGTCACGATCACGCCCAGGGTGCGCCGCCAGTGCGCGGCCAGGACGGTGCGGGCGGTCGCGACCAGGTAGGCGCGCACCTCGCCGACGCTTGCCGACAGCCGCAGCGGGCGAAGGGCCGTCATGAACACCTCGGCCGTCAGATCCTCGGCGTCGGGTCGGTTTCCCACCTTCGCATACATGATCCGGTACACCCGCTCCACGTTGTCCCGGTAGATCTCCTCCCAGCCGGGATAGACGTCGTCGGACACCACCCGCAGCCTGGGCGGACCGGCGCCTCCCGCGATCCCTTCGCCGCGTCTTCCACCGGTTCGGCCCTCGTCGCCGGACCCGTCGCGGCCGCCATGACCCCCGGCTCCATCGGCGCGCCAGGGGCCGGGTTGCGACGGCAGGTTGCCATCAGCCGGCCCGCCGGCGACGACGACGTAACGGCCGCCTACGGCAGCTCTGCCGCCTACGGCAGCTCTGCCGCCGACGGTCGCGCTCCCGCCGACGGTGGCTCTGCGGTCGAGCGCGGCTCTGTCGTCGAGGGCCGCTTCGCTCTCAACGGTCGCGCTGCTCTCGAGGGTCGCTCTGCCCTCGACGCCTGCTCTGCCCTCGGCGGTCGCTCTGCCCTCGCCGACGGCTCTGTCGTCGAGGGCCTCCTCGCCGCCCGTGGTCCGCCGCCGCCATGTCCGCCCGCCCGCCACCAGCCGCCACCGCCTCACAGCCCGTCATCGTCGCCGATCGGTCGGCCCACTCGTACAGATAGGCGGCGGGGTTACACCTGGGCGCCCGGGAACGCCGTCTCATCGGTGGCAACCTGGCGTCGGGACCGCGACACGACCGCCAACCGGGTCGCCTGGACGTGTGAGCGTGGACGAGTGCGGACGCTGATCAAATACTGCTCCACACCCGCGGGCGCGGTGGCGTACTCGATGACCGGATCGGGCCCGGCGCTGCTGTGCGATTCGGGCTGGATAACCCACCTACGCGGCCAGCTGGAACTGTTTTCCTTCGGCGCTTTCCTGGACGAGCTGGCGCGGCATTTCACCGTGATCCGCTTCGACAAGCCGGGGTGCGGCCTCTCCGATCGTGAGGGCGTCGATCTTTCGTTCGATGGGCAGGTCGTCGCGGCCCTCGCGGTGGCCGACGCGGCGGGAGCCGACCGGTTCCGCCTGTTCGGTGCGTCGCAGGGCGGCCACCTCGCGGCCGCGATCGCCGCCCGACACCCCGAGCGGGTCGAGGCGATGGCGGTCTACGGCACCTGCGCGGACGGCCGGGATCTCGCGCCGGCCGACGTCCGATCGTCGGTCGTGGCGTTGGTACGGGCGCACTGGGGCATGGGACTGCGCGCGCTGGCGGGAGCGTTCGTCAGTGACCCGACGGCCGCGGACGTCGCCGCGTTCACGAGGTTCCAGCGGGCGAGCGCCTCCGCGGCGGTGGCGGCGCGGCTCCTCGAGGTCTACTACGCATCGGACGTCCGCGACCTGCTCGCCGCCGTCCGAGCGCCGACCATGGTCCTGCACCGGGAAGGCGACCAAGGCACCCCCTTCGACCTGGGCCGAGCGGTCGCCGCCCGCGTGCCCGGCGCCACACTGATTCCGCTGCCCGGAACGAGTCATCTCTACTACCACGGGGACTGGGCAGCCGTTCTCGAAGCGCTGGTCAGCGCCTTGCTCCCGCCCGCGCGGCCAGATCGGCGGCTGACGGACCGCGAGTTCGAGGTCGCCGCCCTGGTCACCGACGGGCTCACGAACCACGCCATCGCCGGGCGGCTGTCGGTGACGCCCCGGACGATTGAGACACACGTGGAGAACATCCGTCGCAAGCTGCGGGTGAGTTCCCGCGCGCAGATCGCGGCGTGGGTCACCGAACAGCGGCTGCGGCCACGCCGGTAGCGGTTCGGTGCGGCAGCCGTCGGTCGAATGACCGACGTCGACGCCCACCCGTCGCATCGAAAGCGCGGCGGGGTGGCCGCACGCCCGTATTTCGCCCGATGGTCGGCCCAGCCGGGCGGTCCTAGCGTCCCCCTCATGTCGCACGCCTCGAAGCCGACGCCCGCGCGGGTCCTCGATGAACGTCCACCCGCCGCCGTGCCGCCGTCCCGTCCCGTTGCGACGATCAGCATGCTCGTCGCAACGGATGCGTCATGACGCGCCGAGGCGTGGGTCTGACCCCGATGGAGACCCGGCGGGACGTCATCGTCCGAGCCGCGGTGCTCGCCGAGGAGCTGGGGTTCGAGTCCTTCGCCGTGCCCGAGGGGTGGGGACTGGACTCCACCCCGGTGGTGACCGAGATCGCGCTGCGTACCAGCCGCATCGAGGTTGCGTCGGGCGTCCTGTCGGTCTGGGGGCGCACCCCGGCGACGATCGCGATGACCGCTGCGACCCTTCAGCAGGTCTGTGCCGGGCGGTACGTGCTGGGACTCGGGGCCAGCACGCAGGCTCTCGTCGAGGGATTCCACGACACCCCGTACGAGCATCCGGCCGCGAAGCTGCGCGACGTGCTGACCCAGGTCCGGGCGCTGCTGGCCGGCGAACCGGCCCGGCTGCACCGCGTTCCGGGCGCGTTCCCGTTGCGGCTGACCCCGCCGCCCACCGCCGACGTGGCGATCTCGGTGGCGGCGCTCGGCCCGCGATCGGCCCGCGTGGCCGCCGAGCTCGGCGACGGCTGGATTCCCGCGCTGATGGCACGGGATCGCGTCGCATCGGTGGCCGCCGAGCTCAACCAGATCCGTGCGGCCCGCGCGCCGGAGCGCAAGCCCCTCACCGTCGCGGCGGGCCCGATCGCCGCCGTCGACGACGACCCCGCGGCGGCCAGGAACATCGCCGCCGCCTGCGTTGCCTGGTACCTGTGCGCGATGGGCGGCGTCTACGCCGGATCGTTGTCCAACCAGGGATTCGCCGCGCAGGTCGACGCGATCCTCGGTGCGAACCCGCGGCCGAGCCCGCGGCGCGGCGTCGTCCCGCCCGCGGCCCAGCCCCTGTTCGACCAGCTCGCCGCATACGGCACCGGCGACCAGGTCAGGGAGCAGCTCGCTTCCTGGGACGAGGCGGTCGACGTCGTCACCATCGTGCTTCCCCCCGGCCTGCCCTGGCCCACCATCGAGGCCACGCTCAGGGCCGCGGCACCGCCGAGCTGACGGCGAGGCGTGTCGGAAAGGCGGGCGGCAACGGCGAACGGCGGCAGGCAGAGCAGGTAGAGCCAGACCCGCGTCCGCGGGAAGGTGCCCGCGCAGAGCAGCGCGATCCCGAACATGACCACGCCGATGGCGAAGACGGCGGCGCTGATCAGCAGGCCGGCGGGCGCTGGCCCTCGAACCGGACGTGGTGCTCATGGACGTGCGGATGCCGATGCTGGACGGTGTCGCGGCGGCCGCGGAGCTGGCCGCGCGGTCACCGGTCTGTCGGGTGGTCATGCTCACGACCTTCGACGACGAGGACTACGTCGTGCGCGCCCTGCGCGCCTTCACCCGGCCCAACGTCCGGCTGCCGCCCGCCTGGGTGGGAATGCCGCCGCGCCGCGCTGGTGACCATCGGCTACTTGGCGGCTACTCAATGACGTTCAGTCTGCGGCCAGACGCTGCATCCAGAAGCGGATACGAGCCTGTATACGAGGTTAACTGCAGCGTTACACAACAACACGCAGGCCGAAACGGAATGGCCCGACAGTCATCGCCAGGCAGCTAGCGCCAGCGGTAACCAGACCCGAATCCCGACCGCTTCGCGGGCACGAGATCCCGACCGGGCGTCTCGGCCGGCCCGCCCCTGTCCCGGCTTTGATCTCGCACCTACCGTCGATTCGCCAGGTCCGCCGCCGGCCACACCGGCCGGCACGGCTTTCCCGGCCATCCATAACGTCCCGGTCTTCGTCGACGACAGGACTCAGGCATGACGAGCGCACCCCTTACCGTCCCGGCCCGCCCGTACGACTTCACCTTCGATCCCGCCACGACCGCCCTCGTCGTCATCGACATGCAGCGCGACTTCATGGAGCCGGGGGGATTCGGCGAAAGCCTCGGCAACGACGTTTCCCAGCTGCGGAGCACGATCGAGCCGCTCAAGGCGGTCTTCGCCGCCGCCCGTGCCGCCGGCCTGACCGTCATCCACACCCGGGAAGGACATCTGCCGGACCTGTCGGATCTGCCCCCGGCCAAGCTGAATCGCGGGAACGCGGCGCTGAAAATCGGCGACCCGGGCCCGAAGGGCCGCATTCTCATTCGTGGTGAGTACGGCCAGGACATCATCGACGAGCTCGCGCCGATCGACGGCGAGATCGTCATCGACAAGCCCGGGAAGGGCGCCTTCTACGCCACCTCGTTCGGCGACGTCCTGGCGGAACGGGGTATCAGGAGCCTGGTCGTCACCGGAGTCACGACCGAGGTGTGCGTGCACACGACGGTCCGCGAGGCCAACGACCGCGGGTACGAGTGCCTCGTCCTCGCCGACTGCGTCGGCAGCTATTTCCCGGAGTTCCAGCGGGTCGCGCTCGAGATGATCGCGGCGCAGGGTGGCATCTTCGGCTGGGTCGCGCCCTCGTCGGCGTTCATCGACGCACTCGCGTCGCTGTCGACCGCATCCCCCTTGTCCACCGTCACCGCCGCGTCCTGATCGTCGCCCACCGTCATCGAGGAGTCTGCCATGGTGAAGTTTCCAGGGACGGGCGGCGCCACCACCGCCGGTCCGCCGCTATGGGTCCGCGGGGACCTCAACGCGTTCTTCGGTCTCGGCATCAACGTGCTGGTCAACGTCCTGGTGCTGACGGGGCTGTGCATCGGCGTCATCGCAATTCCCAAGGGTGACGTGCTCGGCACGATTCTGCCCGCGCTCGGGATCGCACTGATTCTCGGAAATCTGTACTACACCTACCTGGCCCGCCGGTTGGCGGTCAAAGAAAACCGGTCGGACGTCACGGCGATGCCGTACGGCCCGAGCGTCCCGCACATGTTCATCGTCACGTTCGTCATCATGCTACCGATCTACCTGAAGACGAAGGACCCGTTCAAGGCGTGGGAAGCCGGCATGGCGTGGGCCTTCATCATCGGCGTGATCGTCATGCTGGGCGCGTTCGTCGGGCCGACCATCCGCCGGTACGCGCCGCGGGCGGCGATGCTGGGCACCCTGGCCGGTATCTCGGTCGCGTTCATCTCGATGCGACCGGTCGGCCAGATGTGGGAGGCGGCCTGGATCGCGCTGCCGGTCTTCGCCCTGCTCATCGTCGGGCTGCTCACCGACATCAAGCTGCCCTGGAACCTGCCGATCGGAGCGGTCGCCCTGCTGGTGGGCACGGCGATCGGCTGGATCGGCGGCTTCATGCACACCCCGGACGTGACCACGGCGGCCCACGACATCGCGCTGGCCGTACCGGACTTCCGGTTCGACATGCTCTTCCACGGGCTGAAAGACCTGTCGCCGCTGCTGGCCACGGCCATCCCCCTCGGTGTCTACAACTTCACCGAGGCCATGACCAACGTCGAAAGCGCCGCCTCTGCCGGTGACAACTACAACCTGCGCGCGGTCCTGCTCGCCGACGGCTTCGGCGCCGTGATCGGTTCGTGCCTGGGCTCGCCCTTCCCGCCCGCGGTCTACATCGGCCACCCGGGCTGGAAAGGCGCCGGCGGTCGCACCGGCTATTCGCTCGCGACCGGCGTGATGATCGCGATCCTGTGCTTCTTCAGTTTGTTCAGCCTCCTGGGCGCGGTCCTGCCGCTGCCGGCGATCGTGCCGATCCTGCTCTACATCGGTCTGCTGATCGGCGCGCAGGCCTTCCAGGTCTCGCCCCGAGCGCACGCGGCGGCGGTGGTCGCGGCCCTCTTGCCGAACATCGCCTCGTGGGCGGTCGGCCTGATGGACAACGTGCTGTCGGCCGCCGGCACAACCGCGAGCCAGGTGGGCTACGACAAGATCAATCAGGCGGGCGTCGTCTACAAGGGCCTGATGATCTTTGGTGAGGGGGCGATCTTGGCCGGCCTGGTGCTGGGCTCGATCGTCGCCTTCATCATCGACAAACGGTTCGTCTCGGCGGCGGTCTTCTCGGCCATCGGCGCGGCGCTCTCGTTTATCGGCTTGATCCACGGCGAGAAGGTCGAATGGGACGCCAACGGCCAGGTCGCCCTCGGCTACCTGCTCCTGGCCGCCGTCTGCGTCGCCTTCGCCCTGACCAAGCCGGCGCCCCGCGTGCCGGACGCCGACGAGATCGAGCTGGAGCGCGTCCACGGCGTTCCCCAGCAGCCCAAGAAGGCCGACAAGGACGCGGAGGCCGCGCCGGCCGCGGACGTCCCGGCCGCCGCCACCTGACCCACGGCTCCACCCGCCCCGGCGGGGTGCGCCTGCCTCGGCGCACCCCGCACCGGCGCACCCCGCACCGGCGCACCCGGACGCGCGAACGTACGTCGGGCCGGCAACCGGGCGAGGTCCGGATGTGCCTCATCCCTAGGCACTATGCTGCCGGGATGTAGGCGGCATATCCGGACGGTGAAGGGTTGGTCGCGGTGGCGGAGGGGTACGCGCAGCCTGCGGGCGGCCCGAGCTCGGCGGTGCCGGCTGACACCCGCCTGACTGGCCCCGCGGCCCCGTCGGATCTGCGGACGGACCGGGCGCACACGGCCCGGATGTACGACTACTACCTCGGCGGAAAGGACAACTTCCCGGCCGACCGCGAAACCGCGGAGCAGGTCAGGAAGGGCATGCCCGAGGTTCCGCAGGCCGCCGTGCAGAACCGGCAGTTCCTGGTCCGCGCGGCCCGGTATCTGGCCGCCGAGGTCGGCCTCCGCCAGTTCCTGGACATCGGCACCGGTATTCCGACGAGCCCGAACCTGCACGAGATCGCGCAGGGGGTCGCGCCCGAGTCCCGGATCGTCTATGCGGACAACGACCCGCTCGTGCTGGCCCATGCGCGGGCCCTGCTGACCAGCGACCCGCGGGGACGCACCGCCTACCTGGACGCGGACGTCCGCGAGCCGCGGCGCATTCTCACCGCGCCGGAGCTGGCCGACACGCTCGACCTGACCCGTCCGGTCGCGCTGTCCCTCGTCGCCATCATGCATTTCGTGGCCGACGAGGAGGGCGCCTACGAGATCGTCCGGGAGCTGATGGCGGCGCTGCCCGCCGGCAGCAGCCTCACGCTCAGCAGCCTGACCGCCGATTTCAGCCCGGTCGCGGTGAACTACCTGGCCGGCGTCTACGAGGCCCAGGGCCTGACCTGCGTGGCGCGCGACCGTGACGCGTTCGTCCGCTTCTTCGACGGCCTCGAGATCGTCGATCCCGGTCCCGTGCCGACGCATCGGTGGCGTCCCGAGAGCACCGAGCCGTCCGCCCCGGACGCGGTGGCCGGTGGCAACATCGTCTACGCCGCGGTCGCCCGCAAGCCCTAGCCAGCGACGATGGCGGTGCGCCCACCGGCCGAAGATCCGCGGGATGCGCCCGCGCCCGCGTCGTGCGCTAGCCGACGGCCGCGTCGCCCTCGACGAGGCGCAGCTGGACGGGCGGGGTGGTGACGGTGGCGGTGTCGGGGAGACGGTCGAAGACCGCGCCGGTGTGCGCGTCGGCGGGAAGCCAGACGATCAGCCGCTGGTCGAGCAGGTCGCCGAGCAGCATCACCTCGTAGGCGATGGTGAGGTCTCCAGCGCTCGGATGGGTCAGGCTCTTGGTGCCGCGGCGTTTCTCGGCAACGCCGTGTCTCGACCAGCGCTCGGCGAACTCCGGATCGTCGGAAAGCTCGGTGACGAGCCCGCCCAGCCGCGGATCGCTGTCCCAACGGGTGACCGCGGCGCGCAGCTGTCGAACCTGCTCGTCGGCCATGGCCGACCAGTGCGGATAGGTGGACCGGGCCTTGGGATGCCCGAACACGTAGCGGGCGAGGTTGGGCCGCACGCCGTCGATCATGCCCAGTGGTGCGACCAGCGCCGCCCACGCGGAGTTCCAGCCGAGCAGATCGGCGTAGGGGCTCAGCACGACCGCCGGTGCCGGCGCCAGCCGGCGAAGGACCACCTCGACGGACGGCGCGAGCTGGTCGCTGGGAACGTGCCGCGCGGCGCACCCCGCCGGTCTGCTGTCCCGCAGCGCGAGCAGCACCAGGTGCTGCTTCTCGTCGTCGGTCAGCCGCAGCGCGAACGCGAGCGCGTTCAGCACCGACGCGGACGGGCTCGTGTTGCGGCCCTGCTCCAGCCGGCTCAGGTAGTCGATGCTGATACCCGCGAGCGTGGCCAGTTCCTCGCGCCGCAGGCCGGGTGTCCGCCGCCGGCCATGATCCGGTAGCCCGACCTCCGCCGGCAGGACCCGTTCGCGATGGGCCCGGATGAACTCGGCGAGCTCGGAGGACATGAGACGAGGGTGGCACAGCTGGCGTGCCGCAGCCTGGCCCTCCCGTTACCACCGTGCGCTGCCACGGGTCAGCAGGGTGTTCACCGTACGGGCCGACTCGGCGAGGGTGGTGCCGAGCCAGAACCGTCCCGCCCGGCCGCAGCGGCCGCGGCGGCAGTCGAGCGCAGTCGGAAGGTCCCCGTCGTGTCCAAGTTGCAGATCATCGTCGGTAGCACGCGTCCCGCCCGCGCGGCGGACCTGGTGGTGCCCTGGGTGCTCGCGGAGGCGAACTCCTGTGGGCGGTTCGACCAGGTCGAGCTGCTGGACCTCCGGGACTGGCCGCTGCCGATCTTCGCCGAGCACTTCGGCACCATCGGCGACCCGGCCGACCCGACGTACTCGGCGCCGATCGTGAAGGCCTGGAACGACAAGATCAAGGAAGCTGACGCGTACCTCGTCGTCACGACCGAGTACAACCACAGCATTCCCAGCGTCCTGAAGAACGCCCTGGACAACGTGTGGATGTCCTTCGGCTTCCGGACCAAGCCCGCCGCGGCCGTCGGCTACAGCGGCGGCATCTCCGGCGCCATTCGGGCAATCGAGCATCTCGCGCAGATCCTCGTCGAGGCGGAGGCGGTGCCGATGCGCAACTCGGTCGTGCTGCCGTCCGTACGCACGGCGTTCGGCGACGACGGCCGGCCGACCGACCCGATGGCGCGCATCAGCCTCGACCTCGTGCTCGAGGATCTCGCCTGGTGGGCCGGCATTCTGCGGGCGGCGCGGCAGCAGGACATGCCGGCGCCGAGCTTCCAGCGCGTCCAGGCGGCCCTCGCGGCGCTGCGGGCGCCCGCCAGCAGCTAGGGCTGTTCGCCGGCACCCCGCGGCCGGACGAACGGGAACGCCAACGTCTGCCGGATCGAGGCACCGGTCAGCATCATGACCAGCCGGTCGACCCCGATGCCCAGGCCGCCGGTCGGCGGCATCGCGTACTCCAGCGCCGACAGGAACGCCTCGTCGAGCTGCATCGCCTCCAGGTCGCCGGCGGCGAGCAGCGACTGCTCGGTGAGCCGCGCCCGCTGGTCGACCGGGTCGACCAGCTCGGAGTACGCCGTGCCGATCTCCATCCCGAACGCGACGAGATCCCAGCGTTCGGCCAGCCGGGCGTCGCGGCGGTGGGCGCGGGTCAGCGGCGAGGTCTCGGTCGGGAAGTCGAGGTAGAAGGTCGGCTCGATCGTCGCGGGCTCGACGAGCTCGTCGTAGAGCGCGGTGACGAGCGCGCCGGGGGTGGCGTCGAACGGCGGGGCGACGCCGTGTTTGCGGCAGAGGATGGCGAGCTCCTCGGCGGGGGTGTCGACGGTGACGGGGTATCCGGCGGCGGCCGAGACGGCGTCGTGCACGGTGACCGACCGCCACGGCCCGGACAGGTCGACGTCGACGGTCTGGCCAGCCGTCCCCGGCCGCCGGGCGACGGGCGCGGCGTGCACGGCGGTGGCGACGTCGACGATCAGATCGTGGGTGAGGTCGCGCATCGCCAGGTAGTCGCTGTACGCCTCATACGCCTCGATCGACGTGAACTCAGGATTGTGCGTGACGTCGGCGCCCTCGTTGCGAAAGTTGCGGTTCAGCTCGAAGACGCGACGCATCCCGCCGACGCACAGCCGCTTCAGATACAGCTCGGGCGCGATCCGCAGGTAGAGCGTGGCGTCGTAGGCGTTGATGTGGGTGACGAACGGCCGGGCGTTCGCGCCGCCGTGCACGGCCTGGAGCATCGGCGTCTCGACCTCGGTGAACCGCCGGCCGGCGAAGAACCGGCGGATCTCGGCGACCGCCCGGGAACGGTCGGCGAGCAGCCGGCGGGCGTCCGCGTTGATGATGAGGTCGACGTGGCGCTCGCGGACCCGGGCGTCCGGGTCACTGAATCCGGCGCGGACGTCGGGCAGCGGCCGCAGGCATTTCGCCGCCATCCGCCACTCGTCGGCGAGGACGGACAGCTCGCCGCGCCGTGACGTCACCACCGCGCCGGTCACGCTCAGATGGTCACCCAGGTCCACCGTCGCCCGGAACAGCCGGTGGGCGGCCGGATCGAGCCGGGAACGGTCGACCATCACCTGGATGGTCGCGTCCCCGTCCCGCAGCGCCGCGAAGATCAGGCCACCGTGGTCGCGAAGCGCGCCGACCCGGCCGGCGACGGACACCCGGCAGTCCGTCCGGGTGTCGGGGGGGAGCCCGCCGAACCGGTCGACCAGGTCCGCCACGTCGCCGTCCCGGGCGACGGCCACGGGATAGGGATCCATCCCAGCTTCCCGCAGCCGGTCGAGCTTGGCGAACCGCACCCGTTGCTGCTCGGCGAGCCGGCGGCGGGGGACGCCGAGCTGGACCGCCGCGCGGCGCTGCGCCGCGACCGCCGCGGTGAACGGCAGCCGCCGCCCGTCGTACTCGACGACCGCGTCGGGCGCCCGTTCCCGCGCACCGGCGAGCGTCGGCAGGAAGCCCTCCGCCATCCCGACGACGACCGCGACCCGGGTCAGCGTGAGCGTCGAGTCGTAGCACAGGTACCGCGGCGTCCAGTGCGGCAGATAGCGGGCGTTCGACCGGTAGAGCCCTTCGATCTGCCAGAACCGGGAGGCCAAGGACAGCAGCCGGGCGCCGAGCCGCGCGCCGGGCCCCGCGCCGACGCGCTCCGCCGCGCCGAACACCCCGCGGAACGCGGCGAAGTTCAGCGAGATCGCCCGCACGCCCAGCTCGTCGCGGGCGGCGTGCACCAGCGCGGCCACCATCGCCTCGACCAGCCCGTTCTCCGCGTCCCGGTCGCGGCGCATCAGGTCGAGGGACAGCCCGTGCGCGCCCCACGGCACCAGCGAGAGCAGGCCGCGCAGCCGGCCGGCGCCGTCGCGGGCGAGCACGGCGACGCAGGCCCGCTCGGCCGGATCGGCGACCCGGCCGAGCGCCATCGAGAACCCGCGTTCGGTGTCGTCGCCGCGCCAGTCCCCGGCGCGACGCTCGATCTCGGCGAGCTGCTCGGCGGGCAGCGTCCCGTGCCGGGCCACGGTGATCGTGTAGCCGGCGCGGCGCACCCGGCGCGCGGCCCGCCGGACCGGCTCCATCGTCGGCCCGTCCAGGGTGAAGCCGGCGACGTCGATGACCGCTTCGTCGCCGATCGGGAGCGCCTTCAGCCCGGCGGCGACGTACGCCCGGGCGCCCTCCTCGCTGGCCGCGAGCACCGCCGGGAACCAGCCGAACCGGCGCGCCTCCACGCGCCACGCCTCGATCGCGCCCGCCCAGGCCGAGCGCGGCCCGATCGGGTCGGCGCTGGCGAGGCTGACGGCGGCGAGTACCCGGTAGGTGACCGCCGCGTCCCGTCGTGGCGCGAAGATCACGGACTTGTCGTGCCGGGTCGCGAAGTAGCCGAGCGAGTCCCGCTGCCCGGCGCGCAGCAGCAGCCCGCGCACCGCCAGCTCGTCCGACGCGGTCAGGTAGGCCTTGGCGCGGGCGGACCGGAGGAAGACCACGGCCGCGACGATCAGCGAGACGGCGGAGATCAGGCCGGCCAGCACCGCAACCCAGTGGTGACCGTGCTGCCCCCGCCAGCCGATCTCGGCCGAGTTCGGCTCGACGCCGAGCGCCGAGCGGGCTCCCCAGACGACCCGGCGGGCCAGCCCGGTGAGGGTGTCGGGAAACAGCAGGGTCAGCGTCACCGCGGTGGCCACCGACGCCCCGAGCCCGCCGGCCAGGACGCCGAGCGCCTGCCACCGGGCGCCCGGTTCCAGCCGGGACGTGAACGCCGGCCGGGCGCGCCAGAGCAGCGCGACGACGGCGACCGTGCAGACCGCGTTGGCCACCAGGTAGGCCGTGCCCAGCGTCGTCAGGTCGCGCGTGCCGCGCGCGCCGATCGCGACGGCGGCCGGCACCGCGATCAGATAGCCCGCCGCCAGGGCCTGGAAAGCCAGCAGCAGCCAGAGGGCGGCGCGCATCCGCCGGCGCACCGCGCCCGCGACGATGAGCAGCAGCGCGGCGGAGAACAGGCTCGGGCTCGCCGGCAGGTTGACCAGCCCGAAGACGTCGTCGACGCGGCGTGCCGCCGGCGCCCGGCGCAGCGCGAGGCTGACCAGCGACCAGGCCGCGGCCGCGAGCAGGATCCGGGCCGTGACCGACGGGACGGCGTCGCGCCAGCCCTCGACCGCGACACCGCGGACGGGCGACGGTTCGGCCGGACCGTCCCGCGTCGCCCCGACGTCTGTCTCCGGGGCAGTACGCAGGGTAAGTTTCGTCACCGGACGAGTCTCCTACGCGCGCCCACGGACGGCTAAGCGGCAGCTCGCGGGAGCACCCGGTCAGGGATGGTGCGGGGCGGCGTCGCGCAGCGCGCGCGGGAGGTAGGTCGCCCCCGGGCCGCGCTGCGCGGTGATGTCGCCGGGGTTGGACACGGCGCAGCGGTCCAGCGAGAGGCAGCCGCACCCGATGCACGACTCGAGCCCGTCCCGCAGCTTCAGCAGGGCGGCGATCTGCTCGTCGAGGCGCGCGCGCCACGACTCGGACACGTGTGTCCAGTCCTCCAGGGTCGGCGTGCGGCTGTCCGGCAGGGTCGCCAGCGTCGCCCGGATCTCCTCCAGCGACAGGCCGACGTTCTGCGCGGCCCGGATGAAGGCTAGCCGGCGCAGTACATGCCGCGGATACCGGCGCTGGTTCCCGGCCGTGCGCGTCGTCTCCAGCAGGCCCTGTGACTCGTAGTAGCGCAGGGCCGAGGCGGGGACGCCGCTGCGGGCGGACGTCTCGCCGACGGTCAGCAGGTCGGTCGCCCGCATCGCACACTCCTCGAACTCCCGGCGGCATGTCGTGGCACCTCGCGGCCTCGGCCCCGGGGTGTCGCGCATCCGCGCTTGACTTGAAGTCAACTTTAACTATGACGATCGGGGCATGACCAACAATCCCGTTGCACTGATCACCGGCGGCTCCCGCGGGCTGGGGCTCGCGCTTGCCCGGGCCCTGGCCGAGCGCGGCTGGCAGGTCGTCGTCGACGGCCGTGACACCGACCGTCTCGCCGAGGCGGCCGGCTCCGGCACCCGCGCCGCCGCGCCCGCCGGCCGGCTGCACGCGCTCGCCGGCGACGTCACCGACGCCGCGCACCGCCAGGCACTCGTCGACGCGGTGCGCGGCCTCGGCCGGCTCGACCTGGTCGTCGCGAACGCCAGCGACCTCGGACCGAGCCCGCTACCGACGCTCGCCGCGGCGCCGCTCGAAGCGGTCCGCGCCGTCTACGAGACCAACGTGATCGCCCCGTTGGCACTGGCGCAGCTCACCCTGCCACTGCTGCGCGCGAGCGGTGGCATGCTGCTCGCGATCAGTTCCGACGCCGCCGTCGAGGCATACCCGCACTGGGGCGTGTACGGGCCGTCGAAGGCCGCCCTCGACCACCTCGCGGCCATCCTGGACGCGGAGGAGCCGGCGGTGACCGTCTACGCGGTCGATCCCGGGGACATGCGTACCGAGATGCACCAGCGGGCGTTCCCCGACGAGGACATCTCCGACCGTCCGCCGCCCGAGCAGGTCGTGCCGGCAATCCTGCGGCTGATCGAGACGCGCCCGGCCGGCGGCCGCCACCGCGCGGCCGATCTCGCCGCCGACCCGCCGACCGCTGACCCGCCGGCTGACGTCCCGGCGGCTGCCGCCCTGGCGGCTGACGTCCCGCCGGCTGACGCCCTGGCGGCGGGGACGGTCCGGTGAGCGCCGTCGCGTTCGACCTGCCCGCGGGCCTGGAGGCGTCCGCGCCACCAGAACGCCGGGACGCCGTCCGCCTTCTCGTCGCGCGTCCCGACGGCATCCAGCACGCCCGGTTCGCCGAGATCGGCGAGCAGCTGGCACCCGGCGACCTGGTGGTCGTCAACACCTCCGCCATGCTGCCGGCGGCGGTGACCGGCCTGCGGGCAGCGGATCATCCGGTGGTCGTGCACTTCGCGGCCGCGCTCGACGACGGCGACTGGGTGGTCGAGGTCCGGGCGGCCGGGCCGTCGGCGACCGGGCCCGTCGGCGACCTGCGGGCGGGGGAGCGGATCGCGTTGCCCGACGGCGTGTGGCTGACCGTCCGCGCGCCGCACCCCGCCGGCCAGCACCGGCTCTGGCGGGCGAGCATCCCGGTGGACGGCGGCGTCGTGCCCTTCCTGCGACACGTCGGCCGGCCGATCCGGTACGCCTACGTCCCCGTGCCCCAGCCGATCTCGGCGTACGGCACCGTGTTCGGCCGCGACCCCGGCAGCGCCGAGATGCCGAGCGCCGGTCGCCCGTTCTCGGCCGAGGTGGTGACCGACCTGGTCACCCGGGGCGTTCTGGTCGCGCCGGTGCTGCTGCACACCGGCGTCTCCTCGCAGGAGCCGGGCGAGCCGCCGCAGCCGGAACGGTTCCGCGTCGACGCGCACACGGCCCGACTGGTCAACGCCGTGCGTGCCTGGGGCGGCCGGGTGGTCGCGGTCGGCACGACCGCCACCCGCGCGCTGGAGTCGGCGACCGACCCGGCGGGCACGGTCCGGGCCGCCGCGGGCTGGACCAACCTGGTCCTCGGGCCGCGCCGCCCCGCCCGCACGGTCACCGGGCTGGTGACGGGTTGGCACGCTCCCGGCGCGTCCCATCTCGACCTGCTCGAGGCCGTCGCCGGTCCCGGCCTCGTCGCCGCCGCCTACCGGGAGGCGCTGCGCGAGCGTTACCGGTGGCACGAGTTCGGCGACAGCTGCCTGCTGCTGCCCTGAGCCGTACGCACGCGCGGGCGCGGCGCCGGGCCGGTCTGCGCGCCGGGCCGGTCTGCGGGACGGCTGGCCTCAGGGGAGACGGGCGAGGCCGCCGTAGCCGGCGAGGTCGGACGACGGGACGTTCTCGGGCTCGCCGGTGGGCCGCCAGGTGTGCACCGGCACCAGCCCCGGCTCGACGGGCTCCAGCTCGTCGAGGAACCGGGCGATCTCGGCGCGGCTCCTCGCCTGTCACCGCCGCGGCGCCGCGATCGCGGTCTCGACGGCCGCGGCCTGGGCCGGGATGGTCGTGAGGCCGGCCGCTCGCTCCAGCCGGTCGAGCTCGGCGAGCCAGCGGGCGGCGAGCTGGGCGCCGGCCGGCACGTTCCCGTCGACCGCCAGCGACAGCGCGGCCGTCGCGCCGTAGGCGCCCAGCATGACGAACAGCCGCTGCCCGGGTAGGAGCACCGGGATCGGAACGGCGCCGGTGATCGGCTGGCCGGCCACCGTCATCGGGCCCGGCAGGAGGCCGACATTCGACGTCGTCACCGGCACCCGCCGGGAATCCATTCCCAGCGTCACCGCGGCGGCGCCGAACCGGGCCGGAATCCGCTCGAACCACCACCGTTCGCCCGCCGCCACATTCCCGGCGCCGCGGTATCGTGACGTCTGCTGGCGGACGGCCTCGAAACGGCTCCAGGGTGCCGCGGGGCCGCGGCGCAGCGAAACACGGGCGCCGACGACGTAATTTCCCAGCTGGTTCCATTCCTGTCCCCGCCGGATGCTGACCGGCATGAGCGCATGCACCGGGCGGCGGCCGTGGGTCGGCGTCGACCACCCGTCGAGCGCGCCCGATAGCGCGACCAGGAAGACGTCGTTGACGCTGGCGCCGTACGCCCGGCCAAGCGCGCGCAGCCGCTCGACGCCCGTGGTCTCCCAGTGCACGATCTGGTCGCCCGACCAGGGCTGGCTCAGCGCCGCCAGGCCGCCGGTCGGCGTCGCCCAGCGCAGGACACGGCCGAGCGCGACCGCCAGCGCGCGGGGGTCGGGCCGCCCGTCGGGTCGGTCGCGCCGGTCGGTTTCGTCGCGCGGGTCACGCCTGTCGGGTCCGACGGGACCTGGCCCGGCCGGTGGCCCGTCGCCGAACAGCATGCCCAGCACCCGGTGCTGTGCGGCTCCGTCCAGCCAGATGTGGCTGGCACGGAACAGGATGTGGAACTCGCCGGAGCCGGGGCCCGGCACGAGGCAGAGCTCCCACGGCGGCGCATCGAGCGGCATCGTCGCCTGGCAGCGCCGCTCGATGAACGCCCGCAGCCCCGCCCGGCCGGCGTCCACGGGCAGCGGGTGCTCCGAAACCAGCGCAGACACGTCGTAACCCGGCTGCGGCGTCCAGGTGGGCCGGCCGGCCCGGCCGGCGCCGGCGGTCAGCCGCTGGGTCAGCGGGGGAAACGTCCTGGCCCGGTCGCGGACCGCGGCCCGCACGGCGTCGAGATCGCAGGTGCCCGCCGCGCGCAGCAGGTAGGCGACGGCGACCGGCGCCGCGCTGTTTTTCCGCTGATATCGGAGCAGGGCGCCGTCCATCCTGCTCAGTGGCTGTGGCAGCGTTTCGTAAAAGGCCGCAGGATCCATGTAATCCCCCCACCGCTCGGCCGCCGTGCCGGTCGGCGTGCCATAAATCGGCGGCAACGACCGGCGGGTGGCCGAGGCGAATCAAACGACTGCGGAATCGTAATCGTGCGCCGCCGCAGTTGATTCATCCGCCCGTTCTGCGCCTTGATACCGGAGGTTCACCGGAAACCTTTCCTTGGTTTCCGACCGGACTTCTCGCGTCAGCGGCGCAAACGGTGCCTCCGGGCCGGCGGCGTGGGTCGGTCCGGGGGTGCGGGCCGGTCCGGGGTGCGCGGGCCGGTCCCGCGCAGGTCGCGCCCGGGGCGGGCCGCGTCTGGCGTGGGCCGGGGGCGCTTGGGTCTTGCATGGCGTGCCGTTGTGGTCTGGACTCGACGACGCGGGTGGTCCGTCTTGCACAGACTCTACAGTTACGTAACTGTATGGTTGGGTGGAACTACGAGCGGGAGGGGTTCCGGCTCGATGGGCAGACTGACGACCCTTGGCGGGTCCGCTGTCGGCGCGGTCGACGAGGCGGGCCCGTCCGCATCGGCCCCCGCTCGGCGCGCCGCGCCGAGCCTGCGGGGAGTGATCCGGGAGGACTGGCGCAATCATGGCCGCTCGATCGTCCATCCCGGCCTGCACGCGCTGGTGGCCTATCGCGTGGGCCACTGGCGGCTTACGGCGCCGAGGTGGCTTCGCCTGCCGGTCGGCGTGTTCTACACGTTCGTCGACAAGGTCGTGATCCGCGGCGTCTACGGCGTGGAGATCGCCGACGAGGCGGTCATCGGCCGCCGGGTCCGGATCGGGCATCACCAGTCCGTGCAGATACCGGCGTTCTGCGTGGTGGGGGACGACTGCCTGATCCGGCACAACGTCACGATCGGTTTCGCCTCCGCCGAGGCGCCGCGCGACGCAGTGCCCACGATCGGCGCCCGGGTGGAGATCGGCCCCGGCTCCCATCTGCTCGGCCCGATCGCGATCGGTGACGACGTCCGGATCGGGCCGAACTCGATCGTGACGGTCGACGTCCCGGCCGGCGCGACCGTCTTCGCCGCGCCCGCGCGGGTGATGAAGCGTACGCGGTGAACGGGGCCCGGACGCCGTCGGCGGCGGCCTGGGCTACCTTCCCTGCACCGACCGAGAATCCGAGCACCCCGCACCGACGGGGAACGCGAAGGGACCGCCAGCCACCGATGAACGATCGACTCCAGCGGGTCTTTCAGGAGATCTTCGCCGACGACGACCTCGTCATCACCGACGACACGACCGCCGCCGATATCCCGGCCTGGGACTCGCTCGCGCACATCAATCTGATGTTCGCCGTGGAGAACGAGTTCGAGGTCAGCATTCCCGACGACCGGCTCGGTTCCTTCGCCACGGTCGGCGAGTTGCGGGAGTTCGTGGAGGCGCGCTCCGCGGCCAGCTGAGCCGCGCCCGGCCGCGCCGGGCTCGGAGTGGCGTCGCGTCGCGGGCCACGGATCAGGCCGTCGTCATCGGCGGGCGTCTGCGGGTCCTATGCCGACTGGTGCCGGCCCGGGCGCGGCGAACCGTCCGCCGCCGGGGCCGGGCCGGCCCGGCGCGCCCGCCGGCCGCGAGCGATCTCGGTGTCGAGCGCGTCGAGCGGCTGGGTGAACGGCGCCAGCGGGTCGGCGACCAGCGCCGCGAGCCAGGCCCGGGCCGCGTCGAGGCCGCCGCGGTCTAGGGCGTAGTGGCGGCGGGTCCCGTCCGCGCGGACGGTGACCAGCCCGGCGACGCGCAGTACCTTGAGGTGCTGTGAGACGGCGGGCTGGGAGATCGACGTCGTCGTCCGCAGCGCGGCGAGGATGGCGCTCACCGGCTGCTCGCCGGCGGCGAGGAACTCCAGGATCTGCCGCCGGGCAGGATCGCCGAGCGCCTCGAAGACGCCGTCCACCTGGCTCCTAGCTCCCGGCGCTCGCGTCGCTCTCGGCGCCGTCCGGGCCGGGCGCGGCGGTGGAGCCGGCCGCGTCGTCCGGGACCGTCGTGTAGAAGGACACGGTACGCGCGGCGGCCTCGTGAGCCGGCCCTGGTTCGTCACCGTCGCCGACGGCCGCGTCGGCCCAGCCGGCGGCCGAACGCCGGACGAGTTCGACGCCGTCCGGCGAGAGGGTGAACGCGGCGGCCTGCGCCGGATCGACCGACGCGCCGCTGTCGAGGTGCAGGCCGAGGCCCAGCAGGCCCAGCTCCCAGCCGACGCCGACCGCGCCCGGGCCGAACTGCGCCCAGAATGCCGGGTCGACGGGGGCCTCGTGCGCCAGCTCGAGGACGGTGCCGTCGGGCGTGGGGGTGAGGGTGACGTCCAGCCACGACACCGTGTCGCCGAATTCCCACGTCACGGCGAACGACTCGGGCTGCGCGCAGCGTTCGACGACGCCGCCGGCGTTGCCGTCGAGCTGGTAACGGCCGCCCGGCGTCAGGTCGCCGCTGATCGGCAGGAACCAGCGGGGGATGCGCTCGGCACTGGTGACGGCGTCCCAGAGGTCGGCCTGGTCGGTGCCGTAGGTCCGGCGGGCGATGACGATCCTCGTGGGGGTGCCGTCGCGGGAGCCGGTGCGGACCTCGCGGGCTACCAGGCCGGCGGTCGAGACCGGGTCGATGGTGTTCATGGGCCGACTATATAAGTCCATGCTTATATATTGGCAAGGCTCGCAGGCGTCGAGCCGACGTCCATCGGCCGGCGGACAGGATCCGGCGCTGGCTCCAAAGTGACTGCCGGGTACAAGAGCGTCGAGCAGCGCACGCACGATGCCGTACGGATCGTCGTCATCCGCGATGAAGTGCAGGATCGAGACCAGGCACAGCGCGACCGGCTGGGTGAGGTCCAGGCAGTCCCACACCTCGGATGAGGCCAGAATGCCCGCCGGATCCCGAACATCGGCGTCAAGGTAGGCGGTACGACCCTGCGGCGAGCCACCCAGCAGAGCGCGGACGTGGACGAGCGCGATCGGGTCATAGTCCACGTAGACGACCCGCACAGCCGAGTTGACATCCTGGGCGATCTCGTGCACGTTTCCGGCGGTCGGGAGGCCGGTGCCGATGTCGAGGAACTGGTCGATTCCAGAATGTGTGAGCCAGCGGGTACCGCGCTGCAGGAACCGGCGGTTCTCCCGCGGCACGTCGACCGCGGCCGTCGTGCCGATCGCGGCGGTGATCGCGCCGACCTCCTGCCGGTCGATCTCGAAGTTGTCCTTGCCGCCCAGTGGATAGTCGTAGATCGGGCGGGCGTGGGCCGGTCGGTCTGGATCGCGGCCGCTGCCGGTGCCGGTTGCGGCCCCGGGACCGCCGACCTGAAGTTCCAGCCAGACATCACTCCGCCAGTCGTGATCTGCGCCGGTTCCGCCGGCGGCTGCGCTGGGTACGTACCAGCCAGAAGATTAGCTGTGTGCGCGTACCGAGGTAAGACGTCGATCGACCGAATCGGTAGCCGTCATCACGGCGCGTGAGGACAATACTGGTTTCTCGCTACTGCCCATGAATTCGCGCTGGCCGCTTCGTTATAGCAAGACGATTGTTGCGCGGATCCGACGTTCAGGATTCGGCGAGCAGCTTCTTCTGGACCTTGCCCATCGCGTTGCGCGGGAGGCCGTCGACGACGCGTACCTCGCGGGGTCGTTTGTGGACCGACAACTGCTCGGCGACGAACGTGGCCACGGCGTCCGGGTCGACCGCTGCGGCCCCGTCGCCGACCACGTAGGCGACGATGCGCTGGCCGAGGTCGGCGTCCGCGACACCGACCACGGCGGCCTCGGTGATCGCGGGATGCGCGAGCAGCGCCGCCTCTACCTCCCCGGCGCCGATCCGGTACCCGCCGCTCTTGATGAGGTCGACGGAGGTCCTGCCGACGATCCGGTGCCAGCCGTCCGGGCCGATGATCGCCGCGTCGCCCGTCCGGAACCAGCCGTCCGCGGTCCAGCTGGCCGCCGTCGCCTCCGGCCGGCCCAGGTAGCCGTCGAACAGCGACGCGCCGCGGATCTGCAGCTCGCCGACCGACTCGCCGGCGCGCCGCACGTCAGCGCCGCCGCCGTCGCGACCGGCCGGGGCCTCGGCGTCGGGCGCGTCGTCGGGTGCGTCGTCGGGAAACGGGGCCAGGCGGGTGGACCCGGTCGGCAGCGGCAGGCCGACCCAGCCGGGCCGCCGCTCGCCGTCGGCGCGCACCGCCACGGTGATGAGGGTTTCGGTCATCCCGTAGCGCTCGACCGGGACGAGGCCGGTCAACTCGTGCAGCCGCCGCGCCACCGGGACCGGGAGCGGAGCGCTGCCCGAGACCAGCAGCCGGGCCCGGCCGAGCGCGGCCGCGGCCGGGGGGTCGTCGCAGACCCGGGACCAGACCGTCGGCACACCGAAGTAGAGGCTCCCGCCGGCCTGCTCCGCGGCCGCCGCGTAGTCGGCGGGCCGCGGCCGTCCGGTGTGCACGAGCGGGCTGCCGACCCGCAGCGCGCCGAGGACCCCCAGCACCAGCCCGTGGACGTGGAACAGCGGCAGTCCGTGGACGAGCACGTCGTCGGGCGTCCACGCCCAGGCGTCCGCCAGCGCGTCCAGGCAGGCGGCGATCGCCCGCCGAGACGTCACGACCCCCTTCGGGGCGCCGGTCGTCCCGGAGGTGTACATCACCATCGCGGTCGAGGCCTGGTCCGGCTCGGGGAAGGTCGTCGCGGACCGGCGGGCCGGGTCGATCGGCACGACCGGGAGCGGCTGGCCGCGGGTCCCGTCCTCGGCTTCGCCGGCCGGCCCGGGAGGGTCGCCGAGCCACAGCTGCGCCCCGGAGTCGGTGAGGATGTGCGCCCGCTCCCGCGGGCCGGCGTCGGCGGGCACGGGCACGACCGTCGCGCCGCCGAGCAGGCAGCCGACGATGCCGACGACGGTGGACAGGCTGGCGGAGCCGGGTATGGCGACGACCCGGGCGCCGGCGACGTCGCCGGCGACGGCCGCGGCGGCGGCCCAGAGATCCGCACGCCGCAGCGTCGCACCCGCGACCCGTACCGCCGGCTGGTCGGCCAGCCCGCCGGTCACCGCGACGCCGTCGGCCGTTCCGAGCAGCCGGTGCACGCTCACGCGGCTACCCCTTCCGTCTCTGTCCGCGACCGCCTCGCGGCACCTGTCTGCCGCCCGGGCGGGCTCGCCGGTTGCCGGCGCCCGCGCCGAACGGACACCATCGTGCACGATCCGGCGACCCGAGGGTCAGCGACGCCCGCGTGGCCGGTAGCCGGGTAGCAGGGCCTTGACGAGCTCGTTCGTCTCGGTCTCCGCGGGCCGGTTCGCGGGCCGGCGGCCGCGGGCGAGGCCGCCGCCCGGCCGCGACCCGGTCGCCGCGGGCAGCGCCCGGTACATCTCCGCGGCGACGGCCTCCACGCTGCGACGGTCGCCGCGGGCGGCGACCGTGCGCAGCAGGTCCCGCCAGAGAGGCTCGGCGGCGGGAACGGCCCGCAGGCCGGTCCGGCACGCGGCCATCGCGGTCGCCGTGTCGCCGGCGCGCAGGCTGCGCTCCGCCAGCCGGTGGGCGACGTCGACCACGGCCGTGCGCAGCCCGGACTCGAGCCCGGTCGAACGCAGCCAGCCGTACCTGCCGGCCGGGAGGTCGGCGAACAGCGGTCCGGTGACCAGGCCCAACGCCGCAGCGAGCTCCGCCTCGGTGTTCCCCCCGTCCGCGGCCCGGCCGTCCGCGGTTCGGCCGTCCGCGGCCCGGCCGCCGGCCGAGCCGTCGGTGGTCGAACCGCCGGTGTGTCCGGGCGCGGTGGTCGGCGGGTTGCTGGCCCGATGGGCGTGGGCCGCGAACGCCCACCAGTCGCAGCGGACGTCCTGGCCGAGGCGCAGCCGTCCGTCGGTGCCCGTGACCAGCCGGGGATGTCCGGACGGGCCGGTTCCGAGCCAGGCGCTCGCGAGGCCGAGCGAGGTGGCGGTGAGGTCGTCCGTCGTGCCGGCGCCCGGGCCTGCGCCTCGATGGTCGCCCGGCCCGAGCGCCGCCGCGAGCGTCCGTGGGTGGGCGCCGTCGGGGTGCAGGGCGAGGAAGACGAGCAGCTCCGTCAACCGCTCGATCTGGTCGCGGGTGACCGGACCCGGCGCGTAGACGGCGGGCCGCCCGAGCACGCGGATCTCCGCCTCTCCCGGGCCGGCCAGCTCCGTCGGCGCCGTGGCCGCCGCGTAGGGGAGGTCGAGGGGAGACGCCGGCCCGCTCGGAGCTGGCGGCGGCCCGGAGCCGGGGCGCTGCGCCACCCGCTGCCGCTCGCCGGCACCAGGCGTGGGCGCGCCCGTCGGCGGGGGCGTCTGCGGACGGGTCGTTGGCACCAGGACCGACAGCGGCCGGGTTGTCGGCGGGACGCCAGGGAAGGCCGGCGGCGGCGCGGTGGGCCCGCCCCCGCCCGGCCGCGTGGGCGGGGCGTCGGAACCCGCCGGGCGCGGGCCGGAACCCGCCGTGCGCGCGCCGGGAGGTGCCGTGGGCGGGCCGGGAGGTGCCGTGGGCGGGCCGGTCATCGACGCGTGCGCGCCGGTGGGGTCCGTCGGCGGCGTTCCGGCGGCCCAGCGTGCCGCTGGTGGCGTCGGCTCGGGCTCCGGGGCGGGTAGGGCGGGCAGCGTGGGCAGGAATGGCCGCGCGGGCAGGAAGGTGCTCGGCGCGGTCCGCGGCTCGACGGCGGGCCGGGTCGGCGGGGTGACCGGTTCGATGGCTGGCGCCGGCCGGGCCGCCAACGGTCCGGGTGCAGCCGGTGGTGCGGCGATGGGTCGAGGCCCCGTCGGCGGGGCGGCCGTCGATCCGGGCGCCGCCGGCGGTGCGGCCATGGGTCGAGGCCCCGTCGGCGGTGTGGCCGTCGGTCTGGGTGCCGCCGGCGGTGCGGCCGATGGTCCAGGTGCCGCCGGCAGGGCCGCGCGCGCCGGGTGCGCCGGGTGGGTGGCGCGGGCGGGTGGGCCGGGCGGAGCGTCGTCGGGGACGCGGAACAGGTCGACGAGCGCGGCGTGCTGCGCCGGGGGCAGGAGCTGCGCCGCGACCTCGATGCCGAGCACCCCGAGCGACAGCCGGCCGTCCCGGTTGGCGGTGAACACCCAGCGGGCGGCCGGTGTGTCGCCGACGACGACCACGCCGACCGCCTGACCGCGCCCGCGAGCGAACCGCGCGAGCAGCGCCGCCTCCACCTCGTCGGGCGGGCCGCCCAGTACGAGCAGGTCGGGCGACCAGAGCTGCCGCGTCCTCGCCTCCTGCCGGCCGCGCAGCACCCCCGTCGCGTCGGCGCCGTCCCAGGGCACGCCGGTGGCGCGCGACCGTCCGTCCTCGCGGGCCGCGAGCTCGGCCAGTGCCGCCGTGACGGATGGGACCGTGCGGAGCCGGTCCGGTGCGACCGGCGGTGGGTCGACGGGAAATCCGATCAGATGGATCCGCAGTTCGTCGGACCACTGGTTCGTGGCCAGCTCGACCGCGATCGACATCGCGATCTCCTGGCCGCGACGCTCGTCGCCGGCGATCGCGATGACGCCGGGGGCGCCCTCGATGTCGACGAGGATCCGGGCCCGGTTTCCGTCGTGCCCGACGGTGGCGAGGCCCGGGAACGGCGCCGGCGCGATAGCGGGGACCGTCCCGGCCACGCCGGTCGGCAGCCCGTCCGCCGTCTCGGTGAGGCGTTCGATGCGCCAGGTGCCGGGCGCGCCCCCGCGCCCCCAGGGCGGTGGCGGCGGGTCGAGCGGCGCCGGCGCGAGGTGCAGGACGAGGGCGTCGTCGGTGAGCGTCGCGGCGAAGACCGGCGGCAACGGCCGGTCCTGCGCCGCCAGCTCCGCGGACAGCATCCGGGTCGCCCGGTCGAGGAACTCGGCGGCGTCGACGTCGGCGGCCAACCGCAGGGTCTCGCCGACCGCGCTGCGCCGGGTGAACTGCGTCGACGCGCCTCGGCGGGCCAGGGCCGCGAGCAGCCCGGCGGCGAGCAGGGACCTGCCGCCCGGCCCGCGCGGCCGCGCGGAGCGGTCGTAGGGCTCGACGGCGCTGCCGGCCGAGTCGCTTCGCGGTCCGCCGGACGCCTCCGCGTCGTCGGGCGCCCATTCCGGCGGCCCCGTTCGGTCGGGCGGGCTTGGTAGTTCGGCTGGGCTTGGTCGTTCGGCCGGGTTCGGTCGTTCGGCTGGGGTCCGCCAGTTGGGTGGGGTCGCGCGGTCCGGCCGGCTGGGCCGATCGAGCCCTGCGGACCAGGCCGGTGGGGCCGGCCGTTCGGGCTGGACTGGACGTTCGGGAACGTCTGGCTCAGCCGGTCGAACATGCCGGCCGTACCTGCGCCTGCCCGCGCCCCCGAAGGCCACCCGCGCTCCCTCCTTCTGCCTATCTGATCACTGTGTGTCGGCCCGCCATGTGCAGACAAGAGGTGCTGTGATGCGTTCCGCACATGAACCGGGCAGTCCGGACTTTTTGCGTCGATGGCTCTGTCGTTCGCCAGTCTCGCCGCTCGCCGCGCACGCCGTATGCCCAGCACGGCGTGGCGGAGACGACGCCGATGTCCGGCCGTTGGCGGCCGAGGTCGGTCGGAAGCGTCAGCCGGCGTTCTGGATGTCGTCCTGGATCTCGCCGAGCCGGGTACGCAGCCGGCCGAGCTGGGCGTGCAGGTCGGTCAGCGCGCGTTCGTACGACGGCCAGATGGTGGCACGGAAATCCGTCGCCGCGCGGCCATCCCAGCTTTCCGGGTCGGTCAGGACGCTGGCGTGCCGGCGCAGGTCGTCGAACTTGGCGAGCAGCGGCCCGTTGACGAGGGCGCCGAGCCCGGCGACGGCGGCGATCGCCTCGGGCGTGCTGCGGACGGTCACATCAGAGCCGGACATGAGCACTCCCCAAGCGTCGAGGTCGGCTGGCGTCGGACGGGATGACGTCGTGGCGAGCGGTCGGCCGGCATGGTCAGGCGCCCGCGTCGGCGATACGGCGGTTGATGTCGGCGATCGAGCGCGCCAGCTCGTCGAGGTTCGTGCGCAGGCTCGTCAGAGTGGTCTCGACGTCGGGCCAGACCTGGGTGCGGAAGGTCTGCGCCCTGGGCCCCTCCCAGTTGCGCGGGTCGGCGAGCGAGCCGCCGTGGCGGCTCAGGTCCGTCGCGATGGCGGCGAGGCCGGGTAGCTCGTCGCCGAGGCCGCGGGCCGCGGCCTGGGCCGCCGGGGTCGTCACCGTTCTCATGGGGCAGCTCCTTCGCCGTCGCGGGGACGGAACGTGGACGGTGGCGACCGGACGCCCACCGCCGGGCGGGGGTCGTGCGCCAGTCGCTGGGCGAGCGTAGGTGATCTATGCGTCCCTGTCATGTGGGGGTGGCACCCCCCGATCCGGACGCCAGCGGGCACGACGGGGACCTGCGTCTGGATCGGCACGGGCAGCTCGCGCCGGAAGTACCAGCCCCGTCCCGGCGGCCGGGCCCCGCCGGCGGCCGTGCGGGCGAGCCGCCGGCCGAACAGCTCGCCGTCCGCCGGGCCCGCGGGCCACAGCAGCAGGCCGCACCCGGATCGGCGCAGGTCGACCAGGAACCCGCGGAACTGGCCGAGCAGGTCCTCGGTCGTCGCGGCGGCCACCAGCGCCGACCCGGCGTCGCGCGCGCGGTGCAGATGATCGGCGAGCTCGGCGGCCAGCGGCGTGTCGGTGAGCAGCTCCGCGTCGTCGACCAGCACGACGGTCGGGGCGCCGTCCTCGCGTCCCGCGCCCAGTGGCAGGCCGGCGAGAGAGTCGCCGGCGCCCAGCGGGCCGAGCACGCCCGGGACGCCCGCCAGCAGGCGCAGCGATGAGGGCCGGGGCGTGATCAGGACCAGTCGGGTGCCGCCGGCGAGCAGCGTCGCCGCCAGGCACAGCAGCGTGCTGCTGCGACCCGAGCGGGGCGGCCCGGCCACGGTGAAGCCGGGGCCGTCGTCGGCGAGATCCACGACCAGCGGGCGCAGCTCGTCGCCGCCCACCCCGACCAGGCCGCGCAGCGGCGCCGGCGTCGGCGAGCCGGCGAACGCGGTCGCCTCGGCGAGCGTGATCCGGACTGGCAACTCGTCGATCCGCATCGGCCGGAGCGGATCGGTGCGCGGGCCGGTCGCGGGACCGGGCGGCACGCCGTCGCGCGCGGCGGCGGACGCGCCCAGGCGTGCGAGCGCCGCGACCTGCGCCCGGCCGGACGGATCGGGGTCGAGTAGCGCTATCTGGGTCTCGTCGCAGGCGGCCTCGTCGTCGGCGCCGATCCCGAGCCGGAACCCGCGTCCGGGTGGCAGCACGTCCGGCACCGCGGCGCTCGCGAGGCCGGCCAGCGGGTAGTCGCCCCGGTCGGCGAGGCGCAGCACGAGCCGGCGCTCGATCGCCGACGCGATCCGGCCGGTCAGGGCACGCCTGTCGCCGGTGACGAGCACGCGCAGCCCGACGGCCGGCCCCTCCTGCAGCAGCCGCGTGAGCTCGTCGACGAGCCGCCCGCCGTCGAGGTTCTCGAACGCGGCCAGGAAGCCCTCGAACCGGTCGAGCAGCAGCACCAGGTAGGGCAGCGCCGCGGCCGGCTCGGCCGCCCGCTGCTCGCCCAGGTCCGCGTACCCGGCGGCGGCGAACACCTCCTGCCGGGCGCCGACCTCGGCGCGCAGCCGGTCGAGCAGCCGTTCCACCCGCGCGGGCGCGTCCGCGCCGACCACGGCGCCGGTGTGCGGCAGGGCGGTGAGGGCTCGAAGCGCGTTGTTCCCGCAGTCGACGCCGAACAGGTGAGCGTCGCATGACGGGATGGTCGCCGCGAGCACGCCCGCGAACGTCCGCAGCACGGTCGACCGGCCGGACCGCGCCGAGCCGACGACCAGCAGATGAGTGTCCCGTTCCAGGTCGACGCGGTAGGCGCGCTGGGCCTGCTCGCCCGGGAGGTCCGAGAGGCCGATAGGGACCGGGGGTAGCCGCCGATGGCCACCCTGCGCGCCGGGACGGGGCGGGACGGCTGGCGCCGAGCCGAGCAGGTCGTCGGCCGTGATCAGCGAGGGCAGCGGGGGCAGCCAGGGGCCGGCCTGCCGAGGCACCGCGGCCCGGTCCGCCGCGGCGCGCACGGCCGCGACGAGCATCCGCAGGTCGCTGATGCCGCCGTCGTCCTCGGCCGCGTCGGTGGGCGGGCGGGGAAGCGCCCGGCCCAGCGCGGCGCGGGGCAGCTCGGCCACCCAGGGCGCCCGCATGGCCCTGCCGCCGCCCCTGGCCCGGGCGGGGGGTGTCCACCGGCCGCCCACCCGGCCGGTCTGGAAGGCCAGCAGCGATGCGTGCCCCGTCCGCGCGTACGCCCGGCCCGGTGTCGACCGGCTGATGCGGGCGGCGTCCGGTGCTTCGAGGACGTCCGCGCTCTCGCCGGCGTCGGTCATCCGCAGGCCGATGCGCAGGTTGGTGTTCGCCCGGATCTCGGCTGAGACGACGCCGGCGGGCCGCTGGGTGGCGAGCAGCAGTTGGATCCCGAGCGACCGGCCGCGCTGCGCGATGTTCACCAGCCCGGCGACGAACTCCGGCAGCTCCCGCGCCAGCGACGCGAACTCGTCGATCACGATGACCAGCCGAGGCAACGGCGTCAGCCGAGGCGGCGCAGGCGGCGACGAACGCGCGGGGTCGCGGCCGGCGCCTGTGCCCGTGCCCGTGCCCGTGCTGATGCCCGGTCGGGAGGCCCGGGTCACGTGTTGGTAGTCCTCGAGGTCCTTCGCGCCGGCGGCCGCGAGCAGGTGCTCGCGGCGGCGAAGCTCCGCGTCGAGCGAGGCCAGCGCCCGGCCGACGAGGTGGCCGTCCAGGTCGGTGACGAGCCCGACGCAGTGCGGCAGGTCCACGCACTCGGCGAACGCGGCACCGCCCTTGTAGTCGACGAGAACGAACGTGAGCGCGTCCGGCCGGTTCGCCACGGCCAGGGACGCGACGATCGACTGCAACAGCTCCGACTTCCCCGCCCCGGTCGTCCCGGCGATCAGCCCGTGCGGCCCGTCCCGCCGCAGGTCCAGGGCGCACGGTCCGCCGGGACCGAGACCGATCGTGCAGGCCGTGTCCCCGTCGGGCGCGGCGGCCCAGCGCGCGGCCACGCCCGCCGCGGTCGGCGGGTCGAGGCCGAGGATGTCGAGCAGGCGCGCGGCGGTAGGCATCGTCACCTCCGCGCGACCACCGCCGACGTCGCGCAGCGGGGCGAGCGCGCGGGCCACCCGCTCACACCACGCCGCCGCGCCTTCGGGAGTGACGGTGTCGTCTGGTGTCGCGGCCGCCGGGTGCAGCGTCGCCGCCGTCGCGACGAGATCCGGCCGGACGCCGTCGATGGTGGCCGCGCCCGCCTGGCTGATCCGCAGCCCGCCGGGGATCTGTTCCACGACTGCCTGACACTCGCCGGGCAGCAGCCGGACGTCCCGATCCAGGCAGATCGTGTACACGCCGACCGCCGGCCCGTCGCGCAGCACCGGCACCATCCCGGGCTCCCCGCGCATCGCCCGCGCCCCGTCGAGGATCACCAGCACGTCGGGCCCGGCCGACGGCCCTGGCCGCCCGCGCGCGGTGTCGGCTCGGGCGGCGCGGGCGGCGGTGTCGGCTCGGGCGGTGGGGGCGATCGGCCGGCCACCACGGTCGGCGGCCCGCTCGGCCACCAGCGCCGCCAGCTCGGCGATCCGACGCGCCCTCGTGGTCTCGTCCCGGGCGAACTGTGCGGCGTCGTCGTCGCCGGCGTCGGCGGTCCCGTCGGGGGGCCGGACGTGGGGCAGCCAGCGCGCCCAGTCCCAGGTGCGCGCGCCCGCTTCGTCGGTCAGCACGAAGACGGTCAGGTCCAGCGGGCCGTGCAGCACGACGGCCTGCGCCAGCAGCCAACAGCCGACGACCCGCGGCAGCCCGCCGCGGCCCGCGACACCGACCACGCCGCATTCGGTGAGCGCCACGGTGACGGGGACGTCGGGCACGGCGTACGCGCCCGGCGGACCTTCGTCGTGTTGCCCTCCGCCGGGCGCCCCCTCGACCGTCAGCTCGCTCGGCAGGTCGGCGGTGCCCACCCGCAGGCACAGGTGGTCCGGGTCGCCTCGGCGGCGTTCCCACAACCGCCGCCGCGGCCCGACCGCGGTGAGCAGCACCAGCGCGGGGTCGGGCGCACCCAACCGCCGGGCGGCGCACTCCCGCGCCAGCGCGGACCGGATCTCGTCCCGTACCCCGTGCAGCCGGCGCCGATACGCGGCGAGATCGCGGCGGTACTCCCGGCGGGCGTGCCGGCGGCCGCTCAGATGGGTGGCGATCAGGCCCAGGGAGGCCAGCGGCGCGAGCATCAGCAGGTAGTAGGTGTGCAGGACCAGCGCCATCACCCCGGCGCCGGCGACGGGCAGCAACGTCGCGACGATCGGCGGCGGCCGGCGCTCGGGACGGACGGGCGCGGACGGCAGCCGCAGGCGATCGGCGGTCCGCCGCGCCGGCAGCCGGGGCGGCCGGTTGACGTGCAGCCGATGGCCGTCGGGCGTTGGTCGGGTCGCGAGGTCGGGCGGCGCCGCGACCGCCACCGTCAGCAGCACGGCCCCGACCGCCAGCACCGGCGCCGGCCGGAAGGCCGCCGCTTCCAGGTCGCCACCGTCGGCCCCGGCGATCCGGCCGCCCACGTCACCGTCGCTCTGCTGGAGATCGTCGAGCGGGCGCACCCCGGCGCGGGCGTCGCCGTCGGTGACGAGCGGCAGCGGCAGCATCCGCCCGGCGGCCGGCACCGGCTCCCCGTCGAGCAGCACCTCGTCGAACCCGTCGCCCACGCCGGCCGGGAGCACGGCGCACGACCCGTCGGCCCCGACGACGAGCACCAGCGAGGCGTCCGCGACCGTCGGGTCGTCGAGTGCCACAGCACAGTCCGGCCCGGCGCCGACGAGGAACTCGCCCGGCCCAAGCCGGTGCACCACGCCGGCGCCCGGGCCGCCGACGACCCGCACCTCCACCAGCCCGACCGGCTCGCCGCCCGCCGGGCAGCCCGCCGCCGACCCGAGGCCGACCACCGCGCCGTCGACCAACGGCGACTCCCGCAGGCCGAGCCGCCCGTCCACGGCGCGCCGGTCGACGAAGATCTCGGTGCCGTGCGCCGGGCCGCGCAGGCGTTCGCCGAGGGCCCGGCCCACGTCGTGGACGGGCGTCTCGGCGTCCGCCTCGATCAGAACATCCGTGCCGACGCCGTGGTCCGGATCGGCGACGGTCAGTACCAGCCGCATGGCGCGCAACGTACGACCGGATCGTCGCGCGGCCCAGCGCGCCGAACAGCTGGCCGTCGGACGGCCGCTTGACAGCTCGCCCCGGGTGGTGCCTTAGGCCGCTCGGCCCGTCGTCACACCCCTTCGCCGACCCGCTATGATTGGCGGGCACGCTGGGAGGCTTCGCCTAGTCCGGTCTATGGCGCCGCACTGCTAATGCGGTTTGGGTCTACAACCCATCCGGGGTTCAAATCCCCGAGCCTCCGCTCCCACCGCAGGGGTCTGTCCAGGAGCTTCGTCCGATAGGGCGGATCTTCTAGCCAGACCCTTGACTCGTCTCTCCCGCTGATCGGCCTACGGCGTGAGCGCTGTTTGTGCCCCGGGATGGTCGCGATCGGCCTCCGCTGACGACCACCGGGGGCGTCAGGTCGGGGGGCGTCAGGTCGGCGGGCGTCAGGCCGAGGGGCGCGAGACCGCGGCGGTCGGGCCGCGGCGGTCGGTCAGTGCCAGTCGGTCAGTGCCAGTCGCTGATCGGGACGTCGCGTGGGGACGGGGCGCCCGCGCCGGTCTCCACGAGGGCCTTCAGGCTCATCAGGAACGTGGCCCACTTGGTGCTGCAGTGGTGCAGGAACTCGACGGGCTCACGCCATCCCCGGTGGGCGAACATGACGATCGTGAAGTCGCCGGCGGTGCTCAGGTCCCAGCTGATCTCGGTGCCGACCCACTCGTCCGGGCCGTCGATCACCTCCCAGCGCACCCGCTCGGGGCTCTTCGCCTCGACCACCTTCATGTCGAAGCCGCCGGGCACGAACCGGAACGTCAACACGCCGCCGGTGTCACCGTCGCCGGTCGTGTCCTCGGTCCACCAGCCGGCCAGGCCCGCCGTCGTCGTCAGCGCGCGGAACACCGCGTCGCGCGGCGCCGTAACCCCGATGCGGTGCAGGATGTCGACCATCGTTCGCTCCTTTGCAGGGTTTCTCCGCCCGGCCGCGGCCGCGGCGGGCGTGCGTTCAGGTGCTCTGCTGGCGCTTCTGGATGGCCTCGGCGATCTGCTTGATCCGCCGTAGCCGCGCGTCCCAGGTGTGGCCGACGGCGGTCAGCTGGGCGACGGCGCGGGCGAGCTGCGCCTCGTCGACCTGGTAGCGCTTCTCCCGCCCGGCCGGCGTCGCCCGGACCAGCCCGACCCGGTCGAGCACCCCGAGGTGCTTGGCCACGGCCTGGCGGGTGACCGGCAGCTGCTCGCTCAGCGACGTCGCGGTACCGGAGCCGGCGGCGAGCAGCAGGTCGAGCAGGCGCCGCCGGGTCGGATCCCCGATCGCCGACCACAGGTCGTCGTCGATCGTGGCCGTCATCGGACCGGGGCCGTCATCGGGTCGCGACCAGGCGTTCGGCGCAGGCGCCGATGCGGGGCAGGTAGAGCGCCCAGCCCTCGACGTGCGACCGGTACTGCTCCTCGAGGACCGCGATCTCCCAGCCCCGCTCGCGAAACCCCGTCTCGGTCAGGCGCAGCAGCGTGCCCGAGCCGGACGGGACGAGCTCGAAGGTCACCAGCAGCGAGTTGCCGTCGATCGCCGTCTCGGCCGCGGGGTGCGTCCAACGGAAGGTGAACAGCCGGGGCGGGTCGGCGACGACGACGGTCATCGGCACGACCTGGGCCCGGGGATCGTCGCCGTCCGCCCAGGCCAGCTCGCCGGTCGCGCCAGGGGTCGGCTGGACGTTCGACTCGGCGTACCACCAGTCCCGGACGTGCTCGGGCTGGCTGATCACCTCGAACACCACCTCGGGTGGGGCGTCGACGTGGATCTCGCGCTCGATGCTGGCGTACTCCATCGGGCCTCCCGAATCTCGCAACCAGTGGTTGCTCGTCACGGTAGCGGCTGGCGACGGAAGACGCAACCATCGGTTGCGTGATCTGGGGGGGTTGGATGTAGAACGCCCTGTCAAGCCTGTGGAACGCGCGCCCATCGAGGCCGAATGCGCGAGACTCGGCATGTCGGACTACGGTTTACACCCTGATCGGAGCGCCGGAAATCTTCTGAAAAACAAGCATGACGTAAGACGCGCCAGGGAACACAGAAGTCCCCAGGGTCGCCGCTCCCGGAGGAGGATCCCCCGTCATGGCTCACTACGTTTGTCCCGGCTGCAAGACCAGGTCCGACAAGGTGACGACGCGCGCCGAGGCCGCCGAGCTGCTGGAGATCCATCGTCGGTACTTCTGCACGGTGGCGAAGGTGGTGCCGCGTCTCCGACGCCGCTGACCAGCCGGCGTCTGGGGCGTCTCCCGTGGATCTTCGGCCGCGCCGCGACGAAGATCCACGGGAAGTGCCCCGGCAGGTCCTCCGCCGGCTGGACCCGAGGTTCGCCGGCCGAGGTCCGTCAGCCGGCCCGAGCTTTGATCGTTCAGGCCGGCGGGCCGAAAGCAGGCCCCGCCCGAATGCCTCGGCGACGGCCGCCGACGCAGGCGACGCAGAGGTCGCAGCCGTCTCGTCCGTCGCAGCCGTCGGGGGGTGTCGCAACCCTCGCGGGTGCCGGGATCGTTGGGGGTGCCGGGATCGCCGGGAGGGCGGCGGGGACGGCGATGCCGCCGCCGGGCTCCGACTCGACGCTGAACGTGCCGTCGTTTCGTCGTCGGCGGGACGCGCCGTGGTCGTGGGCGCGGCGCCCGCGGGCTCGCCGGTGTCGCGGGCGGCCGGACTCGTGAGCGAGAGGTAGGCGTCGTCCAGCGTGGCCTGCTCGATGCGCGGGTCCTGGGCGACGATCTGATGGCGCGCGAGCACGGCGACGACGGCGTGTACCAGCTCGCCCGTGCCGGTGACGCGGACGGTAGGCCCGGTGCGGCTGACCGTCCGCACCTCGGGAAGCCCGGTGAGCAGCGAGTCGGGCATCGGCGTGGACGGCCGGAAGCGGATCGTCGACGCGGTCGTGGTGGCGCGGGCCAGCGCGGCCGGGGTGTTGAGGGCGACGATCCGGCCGGCGTCGAGAACGGCGACCCGGTCGCAGAGCCGCTCGGCCTCCTCCAGCAGGTGGGTGACCAGCAGGACGGTGACGCCGCGGTCGCGGACCCGTTCGACGAGGTCCCGGTCAACCGTGCAGCCATCACCCGCCGAACGACGGCTGACCCGCCCATCAACCATCCGGTCGATGGCGCGCCGTGCGCCGCTACGGCAGCTGGGCCAGGTTGATCGTCACGGGAAAGGGCGTGGTCACGTGAACCAGGCCGCCGCGGATGGCGTGCTCCTGGTAGACGCCCGACTCGGCATCGAGGTCGTACGCGCAGGCGACGGGGACGCCGGTGGCCGACCACTCGATCCGCCAGTAGTGGCCGATGCCGGCCTGGGCGTAGCGATGGACGCCGATGATCCGACCGGTGGCCTGGGAGGTGCTGGAGACCAGCTCGACGACGCACAGCACCTGATCGGCCGGCATCGGGTTCGCATCGAGCGCATCGGCGCAGTAGACGACGACGTCCGGGCGGCGGACCGTCAGCGGCGCCTCGGTCAGCCGGATCTCGACGGCGACGTCCGCATTCCAACCGGGGCCGCCGGCGGCGTCCAGCGCGTTCGCGATGTGCCGCGCCATCCGCCGGCGCCGGGCGGACGGGACCGCGGCCGTGACGACCCTGCCGTCGGCGACCTCGACGGCGTCGCGGCGGTCCTGCGGCCAGCGGTCGTACTGGCGCGGCGTGACCTTTTCGGCGGCGATGACTTCATCCTCCCTGGTACGCGGGTCAGCGTAACCCGGAGGAATCGGCGGCGCAGCCGGTCAGCCGACCTGCTCGGTCAGCTGACCTGCTCGGTCAGCTGACCTTGTCCAGGAGATGCCGGCCGTCGATCCAGTTGCCCGCGACGTCGGAGAAGCCGTTGCCGTTCCAGGTGAGCAGGCGCACGGCGGAGTTGCAGATCGACGGCAGCAGGTTGACCTGCTTGCCATCACACGTGAACGGGTGCGCCATCACGTTCGGATATTCGGTGGTGGCCCGCAGCGTGTTCGTCAGCGCAGCCGGCGTTGGATCCGTCAGCGTCGCTAGCAGGTTGCGGACGACCAGCACGGCCGAGAACGAGCCCTGCGAACCGGACGTCTGCTGGTCGGCCGGCACCCGCTTCGCGAACGCCGCCGCGGCGGCGTCCTTGCCGTCGTCGGACGGCGGCAGGTAGCCGGAGGCGAAGAAGAGGTTGTCGGTGCCGCCGCCGGCGGCCTTGGCGACGGCCGGGCTGGCGCAGGACCCGACCAGGTACATCGGCGTGCTGATGTTCAGCGCGCCGGCGGCCTGGACGATGCGGGCGCAGGCCTGCGCCTGGAAGACCACGACGATCGCGTCCGGCTTGCCCTTCGCGACGTTGCTGAGCGCCGGGGCGAAGTCGGGAGCGTCCGCCTTCTCGGCGATGAACGAGACGTCGGTCACGCCCCTGTCGGTCAGGATCTTTTTCGAGTAGTCGATCGCGATGGAGAGCAGGCCGGAGAGGTCGACGTACAGCGCGTGCACGCTGTGCACCTTCTTCACCGACGTCAGGTAGTCGACGATGCCGAGCAGCTCGGCCGCGGTGCCGCCGGTCAGCGAGAACGAGTTCGACGAGTTGAGCTCCCCGTTGAGCTGGGGCGAGCCGCTCACGTAGGGGATGCCGGCGGTCTTGTAGACGTCCATCGCCGCCTCGGCGCCGACGTCGACCCCGCCGACGACGGCAACCGGATGCTGCGCGACCAGCTTGTTCGCGCAGTCCTGGGACGACTCGGGGGAGCCGTTCGTCGCGCAGGTGACCAGCTTGATCGGCCGGCCGTTGACCCCGTTGAGCTCGGAGTTCGCGTACGCGGCCGCCGCCTGCGCGGCGATCCGGGTCTCCGGGAACGAGCCGACAGCGCTGTTCTCCTGGGTCACGTAACCGAGCAGGAGTGGTGCGCCGGTCGGCTGGGCGGCGGGTGTGCCGCTGCCGCCGTCGCCGTCGGTCGAGCCGCCGCCGCGCTGGCTCGTGCAGCCGGCGAGAACCATCGCCAGCGCAACGCCGCCGGCTGCGAGAACACGCGCAAAACGGATCACGCCCAGGAAGCTACACTTCCGGCGGCATCCGAGCGCGGTCGCGTCGACTTTGGGAACTGGGTGTGTCCACGTATCTAGCCGCGTTGGTTCTGGGCCTTGGCGCCGGGGCCGTCTACGCGGCCCTGGGACTCGGCCTCGTGCTGACCTACCGGGCATCCGGCGTGGTCAACGTCGCGCACGGCGCCTTCGCCATGTATGCGACGTATCAGTACGCCGAGCTGCGCGAGGTCGGCGACATCGTCTTTCCCGTCGTCGGCGTACCGCCGAGAATTCACCTGACAGACCATCCGTCGTTCATCCTGGCGTTCACGGTCTCGCTGGTGCTCGCCGGACTCTTCGGGCTGATCGGCTACCTGCTCGTGTTCCGGCCGTTGCGGTCCGCGCCGCCGATGACAGCCGTCGTGGCCGCGGTCGGGCTGATGATCGCCATCCAGGCCGTGGCGGTGATCCAGTTCGTCTCCGGCTCGTCGGGCACGGACAACCGCATCCTCGAACCGGTCCTGACGCAGAAGCCGGTCAAGGTGCTCGGCACGACCGTTCCCAGCGACCGGCTGCTGCTCGCCGCGTTCGCCATCGCCGCCGGATTCATCCTGTGGGCGGTGTCCCGCTGGACCCGGTTCGGTCTCGCCACCCGTGCCGTCGCCGCCGACCCGGACACCGTGGCGCTGTGGGGCTACCGCACGGAGCTGATCGCCGCGGCCAACTGGGTGGTGGCCGCGGTGCTCGCGGCGGCGGCGGGCATCCTGATCGCCCCGATCTCGGCGCTCAACCCGGGGACGTACACGCTGTTCATCGTGCCGGCGCTGGCGGCGGCGCTGCTCGGCGGCCTGTCGTCGTTCGGCGCGACCGTGGCCGGCGCGCTCGCCCTGGGGATGGCGCAGTCGGCGCTGCTCCAGGTCCAGCGGGACGTCAGCTGGCTCGACCAGCCCGGCCTGCGCGCGCTGCTGCCCTTGCTGCTGCTCATCGGCGTCGCGGTCTCCCGCGGGCAGCTCGTGCCGGGCAGGGTGACCGCCGGGGCCGCCGTCAGCCGACTGCCACCGGTGGGGCCGCCGGTCGCCGCCCGGCGCGCGGGGCTCACGACGCTCGCCGGGCTCGCCGTCGGGGTCGGCGTGCTGTTCCTCCTGCAGGGGACCTACCGGCTCGGCCTGGAACGCAGCCTCGCGGGGGCGGTCGTCTGCCTCTCGTTCGTGGTCCTCGTCGGCTACGTCGGCCAGCTCTCGCTGGCGCAGATGTCGATCGCCGGCGTCGCCGGCTTCCTGCTCGCCCGCCTGCAACGCAGCCTGCACATCCCGTTCCCGGTCGCCCCGCTGCTCGCGGCGGCGGTCGCCGCCGCCGTCGGCCTGCTGCTGGGCCTCGTCGCGAGGCGGGTGCGCGGCGTCGACCTCGCGGTCATCACGCTGGCCGCCGGCGTCGCGATCCAGGAGGCGGTGTTCGCAAACCCGCTGGTCACCGGCGGTCTCGCGGGCACCAAGGTCCCGGCGCCGAAGGTGTTCGGCCTGGACCTCGGGATCTCGGGCCCGGGCTTCCCCCGGGTGCAGTACGGGCTGCTTTCCCTGGTCGTGCTGGCCGCCTGCTGCTACGGCGTCGTCCGGCTGCGTGGCTCCCGGTTCGGCCGGCGGATGCTCGCCGTCCGGGCCAACGAGCGAGCCGCGTCCGCCTCCGGCGTCGACGTCCGGCGCACCAAGGTCCTCGCCTTCGGGGTCTCGGCCGGGATCGCGGGTCTGGGCGGCTGCCTCGTGGGCTACGGCCAGGGCACGCTGTCCTTCGACTCGTTCGGCGTGACCGCGTCGCTGTTCTTCCTCGCGGTCGTCGCCGTCGGTGGGGTGACGACGGTGTCCGGGGCGCTGGTCGCGGGGCTGCTGGTGCCGGGCGGCCTGCTGTTCACCGCGCTCGACGACCTGGCCGGTCTCGGCACGTACCAGTCGCTGATCTGCGGGCTTGCCGTCGTGGTGTTCGCGGTGCTGCGGCCGGCCGGGATCGCCTACCGGCGACCGGCGGTTCCCGTGACCGCCGGCGCGCACCGGGCCGGCCGGGGCGGTGGGCGGCCGGACGGCCCCCGCGCGCTCAGCGTGCCGTCGAGGTCGGGCAGCGGTGCCGGGCCGATGAAGGGCTCGGCCCCGCCGGGCGGATCGGCCGGCGCGAGCGAGTCGGGCCAACTGGTCGACCGAAGGCCCGGGACCGGTGTGGCCGGCGGGACGGCGCCGGAGGGAGACGCGCGGTGAGTGGAGCTCTACCGAACATGCGCGCCCTGGTCGCGCCCGAGCGCGGGCTGGCCGTCGACGGGCTCACCGTTCGCTACGGGCGGGTGACCGTCGTCGACGACGTGTCGTTCGTCGTTCCGGCCGGCACGATCATCGGCCTGATCGGCCCGAACGGCGCCGGCAAGACCACCCTCATCGACGCGATCACCGGTTTCGTGCCCGGATCCGACACGGACGGGTCGATCCTGCTCGACGGCACCCGCGTCGAGTCGCTGTCCCCGCACGAACGGTTTCGGCGTGGCCTGGCCCGCACCTTCCAGTCCTTGGAGCTGTTCGAGGATCTGTCGGTCGCCGAGAACCTGGCCGTCGCCGGTGGCACCGCCGCGGGGACGTTCGCCGGTCCCGCGGCCTCGACGCCCATCGCCGCGGCGTCCTCGACGGTCGGCCCGGCGACGACCGGACCGATCGTCATCGGCCCTGGGACCGGTCCGGTGGCCATCGAGGCGGCGATCACCGGCGGGCTCGCGCGCGCGGGCCGCGGCGCCGGCGTCGACCTGGCCGCCGTCGCCACCCGGCTGCCGGACACGCTCACCCATGACCAGCGCGCGGCGGTCGCGTTCGGCCGGGCGCTGGCCGGCGGGCCCCGCGTCGTGCTGCTCGACGAGCCGGCCGCGGGCCTCGACGGGCCGGGCCGCGCGACCCTGTCCGCGCGCCTGCGTGCCCTGGCCGCCGCCGGCATCGGCGTGCTGCTCATCGACCACGACGTCGAGCTGGTCTTCTCGGTGTGCGACGAGGTCGTCGTGCTCGACGGCGGACGGGTCGTCGCCCAGGGCCCGCCCGAGCGGGTCCGGGTACACCCGGCCGTGCGGACCGCCTACCTCGGCACCGGGCCTGCGGACGACGCCGCGGCCGGTCCACCGCGGCCCCGCCGCCCGGTGCCCACCGCCCCGGTGCCCACCGGCGACACCACGCCCGCCCGCCCCGGCTCGGCCGCGGCGCGGACGGAGCCCTCGGCGCTGCTGGCCGTCGACGGGGTCTTCGGCCGGTACGGCGGCCGTCGCCGCGGCGTGCTCGCTCTGGCCGGCGGCGGCGCCCCGGCCGGCGCGCCCGTCGTGCGCGACGTGTCGCTGACCGTCCGCCGCGGCGAGATCGTCGCCCTGCTCGGTCCGAACGGCGCCGGTAAGACGACGCTCATCCGGATGATCTCCGGGCTGCTGCCGCCCGTCGCCGGGACGGTGACGCTGCTCGGCGCCCCCACCCGGCGGGCGAGCCCGGACCGGCTGGCGAGGCGCGGGCTCGCGGTCGTGCCGCAGGGGCAGGGTTCGGTCCCGACGCTGACCGTCCGGGAGAACCTGCGACTGGCCGTCCGCCATCCGGCGCCGCGTTCCGCCGGTGCCCTCGACGAGGCGCCGGGCACCGGCGCTACCGGCGCTACCGGCGGTGCCGGGCGGACCGGCCGGGGCAGCTCGGCTGGACTGGCCGAGGGCGCTGGGGCTGCCGGCCGGTCCGCGCCCGGCAGCGGGGACGACGGCGTCGGCGCCGCCGTCGGATCGCTCGGCGCTCGGCGCGGCGGCGAGCGGATCGACGCCGTGCTCGAACTGTTCCCCGCGCTGCGGGCGCTGCTCGGCCGGTCGGCGGGCGCGTTGTCCGGCGGCGAGCGTCAGCAACTGGCGCTGGCGCTGGCGCTGGTCCGCCGGCCCGCGCTGCTGCTGGTCGACGAGTTCTCGTTCGGCCTCGCTCCCGGCATCGTGCCGCCGCTGCTCGCAGCGCTGCGTGGGGTCGCGGACGAGACCGGCCTGGGGGTGCTGCTCGTCGAGCAGCACGTCTCGCTCGCGCTGCGGGTCGCCGACCGGGCCTACGTCCTCGACCGCGGCCGGATCGCGCTGCACGAGGACGCCGCCCACCTGGCCGCCCATCCCGAGCTGATCGAGGAGAGCTACTTCGGCGGCACCCCCCCGTCACAGACCTGACCGGCAGGGCGTCCTCGACGGAGGTGGATCATGGCGAAGGTACTGTACTCGGCCACGATGTCGCTGGACGGCTTCATCGCCGGGCCCGGCGGGGACATGTCGTGGCTGACAGAGTTCCAGGCCGCCGATCCGATCGTCGACGAGGTCGTCAGCCAGATCGGCGCGATCCTCGTCGGCCGGCGGACGTTCGACGGCGACGACCCAAACCGCGGCACCGACAAGGAGGGCGCCTTCGGCGGCGCCTGGGACGGCCCGCAGATCGTCCTCACCCATCGCCTTCCGGTGACCGCGGCCCCGGGTTGCACCTTCGTCGACGATCTCGGCGGCGCCGTCGCCCTGGCCAGGGAGGCGGCCGGGGCGGGCTACGTGAACATCCTCGGCGCGGACGTCGCCCGCCAGTGCCTCGAAGCCGGTCTCGTCGACGAGGTCCTCGTCTTCGTCGCGCCGGTCCTGCTCGGCGACGGCACCAGGCTGTTCACCCACCGTGGCGGGGCCACCGTCAGGCTCGACCCCATCCGCACCGGCACGGCCGCGACGATCACTTGGCTCTGGCTACGCGTTTCCGGCTGACGCGCCGGCTCGGTCGTCCGGCCCGAGAGAATTGTCGGACCCGTGACGCATGCTGGGACGAGCCACCCACGAGGGGCCTAACCGCATACCACTGTCTCGCCGGAATCGCAGGTATCCCGATGCGCAAATGGCTGCCGCTGCTGACGGTCTGTCTTGGCACGTTCATGCTGCTGATCGACGTCACCATCGTCAACGTCGCGCTTCCGAGCATGGTCGACGATCTGGACGCGTCCTTCGGGGCACTCCAATGGGTGATCGACGCGTACGCGCTCGCGCTCGCCGCGCTGCTGCTCGGCGCCGGCTCGGTGGCGGACATCGTCGGCCACCGGCGTGCCTACATCGCGGGGCTGGTCGTCTTCGCCCTCTCGTCGCTGCTGTGCGGGCTCGCGCCGAACGACGCACTGCTGGTCGCCGCCCGCGCGGTCCAGGGCATCGGCGCGTCCGCGATGTTCGCGACCAACTTCCCGCTGCTGAACGCCTCCTACGACGGGCGGGACCGGGGCACCGCCTACGGGGTCTGGGGGGCGGTCGCCGGCGCGTCGTCGGCCATCGGCCCGATCGTCGGCGGCGTGCTCACCGAGTACATCTCCTGGCGCTGGATCTTCTTCGTGAACCTGCCCGTGAGCGCCATCGCCGTCGTGCTCGCGCTGACCGTCCTGACGGACGCGCGGGGGCAGCGGCGGGTCCGCGTCGACGTCCCGGGCATCGTGACCTTCACGATCGCGGCCGGCTCCGCGACCTACGCGCTGATCAGGGCGAACGACGACGGCTGGTCGGACCCCGGCGTCTGGTTGCTGGTCGGGGTCGCCGTGGTGCTGCTGGCGGCGTTCGCGGTGCTGGAGGCGCGCTCGTCGCACCCCATGTTCGACCTTGCGCTGCTGCGGAACCGCGCCTTCGTCGCCGTGCTGTTCGCCGGCCTGCTGATGACCTTCGCCGCGTTCTCGGCCTTCACCTACACGTCGATCTGGCTGCAGTCGGTGCAGCGGTTGAGCCCGCTGGAGGCCGGGTTCACCGGGATACCCCTCTCGATCACCGCGTTCCTCGTCTCCGCGCTGCTGGGCCGCATCCTGCATGAGCGCCGGCCGGATCTCGTGATCGGCGCCGGGCTCGCCTTCATCGCCGTCGGCGCGCTGCTGGTCGCCCTGCTGGTGCACGGCTCCGCGAGCTGGCCCGCCCTCATCCCCGGTTTCGCGGTCATCGGCATCGGCGTCGGCATCACCACCCCGATGGTCGGATCGGTCTCGATGTCGCTCGTGCCGAGGGAACGCACCGGGATGGCCGCGGGAGCGGTGAACACGATGCGCCAGCTGGGCTACGCCTTCGGCATCGCGGCGCTCGGCAGCGTGTTCGTCGCCCGGGCGCAGGACACCCTCGACGGCAAGCCCGTTCCGACGGGGAGCGGCCCGGCCGCGCACGCCATCGCGGGCGGTCAGGCGTCCGCGGTGCTGAACGCGGCACCGGCGGGGGCCCGGGAGTCGCTGGACAACGCCGTGCACACCGCGGCCGTCAGCGGCGTGCAGGCGACCTTCGCCGTGGCCGGCGCGGTCGGCGTCCTCGCCACGATCATCGTGCTGATCCTCATGCGCCCGGCGAAGGGGAGAACGGCGCCGGGAGCGGCGGAATCCAGCCAGGCGGACCAACGCGACGCCGTCCCCACGGCGACCTGAGCGCAGCGGTCGTCGGCCGCCGACGGGTGCCGAGAACGTCCTCGGCGCCCGTCGGGCGGGTCACTCGCCGGTCGTGCTGGTCCCGCCGGTCGTGCTGGCCGCGCCCCTTGTGCCGGCGTCGCCGGGCTCCGCGGGGGCCACCCCGGCCGCCGGGGGGAGGATCGCCGGAAGACGCTGCGACGCAGGTACGCCCACAGCTTCGTGTCGCTGGACGTGCGGTCGCTGTCGAAGATGAGCAGCGAGAGCAGCCAGCGGATCAGCGTCTCCGTGATCTCATCCAACCGGGCCTCGAGCGAGGCGTCGTAGCTGGTGATCGGTTCGAGGATGGCCCGGGCGATCTCGAGCGAGCCCTCGGACAGCACCTGGTTCGCCGTCCACGGGTCCGCCGGCGCCTGACTGATCGGGTGCAGCACCGGCTCCGCGCGGAACTCCCGGCGGGTGGCGATCAACGCCTCCACGCCGCCGGATGCACGTCAACGTCGCTTCAATGATCTTTTCTCGGGCGGACTCGCTGGCGGCCGCCGGAGATCGACCCGACCACGGAGCGCGTCGAACCGGCCGCGGTTGCGCGTCGGCCGCGCCCTCCCGGATCGGTTCCACCTAACTCCTCGCACCGGACGGGGCGCCGTCGACGGAGCATGCCCGTCGGGCAACGTGACGGCTCCTGCTCCGGAAATCTACCGCTCATCGGCCTGGCTACCGGCTCAGTCGGCTGAGCGACAGGCGGGTTACGCATCACGGTTCGCACCTGGGCATGCCGGGATTACCGGATGGTGGAACGGGCTCCTACCGGTGCTGCTGGGAATTGGCGGCCTCCGGCCGAAGATCCGTCAGCGAGAGCTGATGCGCGGGCGCGCCGGGCAGCGCGATGTGACGGGTGACGCGCAGATCGGGCCCGGCGTGCAGAAGCTCTCCCGGCTCCATCGGCCGCCACGCCGGGTTGTCGTCCATGCGTTCGCTGGCGACCACCAGCGCCGGCGTGCCGGCGAGGTCCCGCGAGTGGATCCGCATCCGGCCTGCGGTGCCGCTGTGTTCGAGGTGCCGGTCGCCGTGATGGCCGCCGGGGCGGCGTTCGAGCACGAACAGCGCGTGGGTGTCGGGATACCGCAGTGCCCACAGCCCCTGCGAGGTCGTGATGATCAGGTTCAGCGCGTAGAGGGGCAGGCGCTCGGCGACCCACCGCGCGGCGGACGTGATCCCGGCACTCACGTCGCCGCCGGCGGCCCTGATCTCGCGGGTGATGAGGGCGAAGAACCGTTCCGAGTCGGTGTCACCGTGGACGATCGACAGATCGGCGCCGAGCTCGGTCTCCAACTCGGCCAAACCCTCGACCACGCCATTATGCGCGAACAGGCGCCCTTCCTGCTCGAAGGGATGGGTGTTGCGCATTTCGACGCCGCCGGTCGACGCGAATCGGATATGAGCAAGGAAGGTCGTCGACTCGACCGTTCTGGCCGCTTCGGCGAAGCTTCGATCCTCGAAGGCGGCAATGGGTGCCTTGCTGAGCCGCGGCGATCCGTCCGGGTCGAAGTAGCCGAGCCCGGTGCCGTCTGGGTCCCGCAGGCTCTGGTCGCTCAGACTGTCCGGGGCATCGAGCAGCCAGAACGTCGCGCGAGTACGCAGCGGCGCGCTGCTCATCCCGAAAAGCCGACACATCGTTGATCGCACTCCTAGTCGGATTCGCGCGGCGAGGGGGTCGCGAAACGCTCGCCCGGTCTGCCATGATTTTCCCGCCAAGCGGGCCGAAAGCACGCCCAGAACGGTCGTGTCGCTACCCGGAAGAATCTAGCCGCCGTGTCAGCCTCCACGGTGAGGAGTCTTTCGTCGAGTCCTCAGGTGCTCCACCTCCTCAGCCCGACCCGGATTCGACGGAGACGCTCGGTTTCGACATCCGGATGTCGTCGTTGCGCGGCACGTCAATGTTTCCGTACAACCGAAAGGGTGTGGGGGAAATGCGACCGGCTCGATTTGCCACCGCCGTCGGCGGCGCGCTGCTGGTGGGCGGGGTGATGATCCCGCTCGCGACGCCCGCCGCCGCCACCGAACTGCCGGTGGATCCGTCTGGGTGGCCGGTGACGCAGTCGGGCGCGGGCCTGCCGTTCGGCGGACCGGGCTCCTATGACCCGTCGAACCTGTCGGGCTGGTCTCCGGCCCAGTCCGACCCGGAGACGGTGTCGGTGTTCCCCGCTCCCAACGGCGGTCCTGGCGCCGGCACGACGACGGGAACGGACGCTCCCGTTGCGGCGACACCGTCGAACACGGACTTTCCGTCCGACTACTGGTCGGACCCGGCGGTGTCCTACCTTTACGACCCGCCCGCGGGCGGCGTTCCGTCGGATACGGGTTATCCGCCCTCGGTGTCGTCCGACGTCGTCCCGGTGAACGGGAACGACCCGTACTTCGCGGACCCGACGCCGAGCTTCGCCGACTATTTCGGCGGCGGCACGCCGGCCGACTTCGTGGAGCCGGCTGACCCGGGCGTCTGGCCCGGCGCCGGCGACCCGACCACCGGCGGGTTCGACCCGTCCTCTGGCGGGTTCGACCCGAGCACGGGCGGGTTCGACCCGAACACCGGCGGGTTCGACCCGAACACCGATCTGTGGAAGCTGCTGAACTGGCTCATGAGCCTCTCGGGCTGAGCACGCCGCCCGCCCCCGGGACCGCGACCGCGGGCCCGGGGCGGTACGATTCCGGCCGAACTGCCTCGGGAGCTGACCGACGGCTTCGCCAGGGGGCGCGCCGGCGGCCACTTCCGGGTGGCGGCCACTCCCCGCCGTCGCGGAGCCGCGACCGCTCGCCGCGGAGATCTGCGACATCTTTCGTCCGCTCCGCGACGGCTGACCGCCGGCCAAGGCCTCGGCCTCGGCCTCGGCCCGATCCTCAGCGCGGCGGCGCGAGGCGGCGCCACCTGGAGGTTTTACCGATCCGATGGTCGGTATGTCCGAAGGTGTACCCGGAACGTTGCTACCCGGACATCCTCTGGACATCCGGCGGTCCGCCTGGCGTCGCGCGGGCGGGCGGTGGCGCGTCGCCGGGCCGACGACGAGCGACAGGAGCGAGATGGGCGGCGCGGCGACGGTGGGCACGGCCGGCGAGACGACGGTGGACGCGGAACCGCCGCCGCCGCGACGCCGTCGGCCGGGATGGCCGAGAGCGGCTTGGTCCCGGGCGGCTTGGTCCCGGGCGGTGTGGACGGGGCGCGCTCGGTGGCTCGGCTATGCCCTCGGCCAGGCGGTGCTGATGGCCGGGCTGTTCATGACGTACCGACTCGGGCGGCGGCTCGCGGCCGGTCACGAGGGGCGCGCGTTGGCGCACGCCCGGGACGTCTGGCAGCTGGAACGAGGATTCGGCCTGCCAAGCGAGGCGGGCCTGCAACGGCTGGCCTTGCACTCGACGACGCTCGTGGAGCTGGCGAACCGGTTCTACATGTACGTCCATTTCCCCGCGTCGATCGTGTTCCTGGCGTGGGTGCTGCTGCGTCACCGTGACCAGTGGTCTCGGGTGCGCAACGCGCTGATCGCGCTGACCGGAGCGGCACTGGCCATTCACCTGGCCTATCCGCTCGCCCCGCCGCGTTTCCTGTCGGGCGTGCTGCCGGACGTGAACATCGTCGACACCGGCCGGCTCCTCGGCCCGTCGCCGTATCCGACCGACGGTGGGTCCGCGAACCAGTACGCGGCCATGCCGAGCATGCACGTCGGCTGGGCCATCCTCGAAGCCTGGGCGGTGATCACGATCCTGCGGTCGCGGGCCCGGTGGGTAGCGCTCGCCCAGCCGATCGTCACCACCCTCGTGGTCGTGGTGACCGGCAACCACTACTGGCTCGACGGCCTCGTGGGCGCCGCCCTGGTCGTCGGTGCCGTCTGGATCACTGCGCCCGGTCGTGGCCGGCAGATGTGGGCGTGGCTCCCGCCGATCGCGTCGATGCCGGTGCCAGCCGCTGCGTCGGCGTCGGCGGTGGCGGCGGCCGGATCCGCCGCGGCGCGCCCGGTTCTGGAACGCGATCGACCGCCCGCCGGGCGGGTAACCGCGGCATATTCGGCCGGCGATGCCGTCGGTACCCATGCCTCCCGCGTCTCGGCGGAGCAGTCGGCCGCGGCCGTAAGACGGGGTTGACGTGAAGCCGACTTGAGGTTCTAGCGTCCCGTTTCGGTGCCGGGCGCGGCGACGTTGCGTGTTTGTCGCCCGTCGACGGCCTCGGCGGGGCAGGGTGACTGTCGACGGTTCAGCCCACCGGCCGGTCGGTGGTCGGCGTCGTCGCGCCGGGCCGACGGGGAGCGACGCGGACCGGGCACGCGTTGTTCAGGCTGGTTGTTGGACCGAATCGAGGACTCAATGCCGATCACAGTCGGGTTCAATCACATCGCGACGATTACCGCCGACCTGGACCGCCTCGTGCAGTTCTACGTTGACGCGTTCGAGGCGAAGGTGACGTTCGAGATGGCGGCGCGCGCGGACCACCCGCGGATGACCATCATCGACCTGGGCGGCGGCGCCGCGCTCAACATCTTCGAGGCGCCGCCCGAGACCATCCTCGGCGACCGGCGCCGCCAGGGCGGCCGAGGCCCGATCGACCATTTCGGCCTCGCCGTCGACTCGCGGGAGACACTGGAGGCCACCCGCGACCGGCTGCGCGAGCTGGGCGCGGACATCGGCGAGATCCAGCAGCTCGGCGGCGAATGGTCCCTCTTCTTCCGAGACCCGGACGGCATGGAACTAGAAGTCTGCGCCCACGCCGCCTGACGCACCTTGATCGCCAGTGCCGCCCCCGGCGAGTTCGGCACCGTCCGCGCCGACGTTGGCGGGTCGCTGCCGATCTGCGTGATGTCGACATGCTGACGGCGGCGGGCCCGGTCGGGGTCAGGCCGGCGGGGTGGCGGCGGCGGTCAGGGCGGGGCCGGGGAGGACGTCGATGGTGGCGGCGGTTATCGGCTGGTCGCACCGCACGCAGCGGAGGCTGGCGGGGGCGACGTGGCCGCAGGGGCGGTGCCGGTAGAGGACGGGTGGTCCGGCGGCGCCGGCGAGCCAGCGGTCGCCGAAACGGGCCATGGCGATGAGGACGTCGCAGAGATCGACGCCCTGGTCGGTGAGGACGTACTCGTAGCGCGTGGGCCGGGTCGAGTACTCGTGCCGGGCGAGCACCCCCCGCTCGACCAGCCACTTCAGCCGCTCGGTGAGGACTTTGCGGGAGATGCCGAGATCGGCCTGGATCTGGTCGAAGCGGCGGATTCCGACCATCACGTCGCGCAGGATCAGCGGCGACCAGGGCTCGCCGATCACGTCGAGCGTCCGCGCGATCGAGCAGACCATGTCGCCGAACTGGGTGCGTTGCACGGTCCCAGCTTAGCCCAGTCGGTTCCTTTAGGGAACGGAATCTGCTAGCGTTCGTCTCCTCAGGGAACCGACCGAGAGGACGTCGCAGATGAGCCCCGACGCTACCGGCACAGCCGACACCGCCCTGCGCACGGACGCTCCGCTGCGCCAGGGCGACCTGGCCCTGCTCGACACCGGCGCCGCGCGGCGCCTGCTGGCATCGACGATCCCGGCACGGCTCGCCTACATCGCCCTGGACGAGACCCCCCGCGTGATTCCGACGTGGTTCCACTGGACCGGCGCCGAGCTGGTGATGGCCACCTACCTCGCGGGACCGAACATCGGCGTCCGGCACCCGGCGAACCGGGTGGCGGCGCTGCGGCGCCGACCCGACGTCGCCGTCACCATCGACACCGACGCCTTCCCGCCCGAATCGCTCAGCCTGCGCGGACCGGTCGAGATCACCGAGGTTGCCGGCCTCGCGCCGGAGTACGTCGCGGCCGCGCAGCGCTATCTCGGGCCGGCGGCGGCCGCCGGCATGGTCGGCCAGCTCGACCTGCCGGGCACCGTCCAGGCGCGTATCGCGCTGCGGCCGACCTGGGCCGGGCTGCTCGACTTCGCCAGCCGCAAGCCCAGCGCCCAGGGCGGCGTCGACCCGTCCGCCTGACGTTCGTGCGGCGGAGTCGATGAGTCGAGGCTGTCGGCGGCGTCTACCCCACGGGAGTGATCGACGCGAGAGGAGACGCGATGGGACAGCCTGTGGTGCATTTCGAGATAATCGGACGGGACCCGGCGGCACTCCGCCGCTACTACGGCGAGCTGTTCGACTGGGATTTCACCATCGACGAGACCGTGACCGAGGCGGTCTCGCAGTCCGGGAGCTACGGCTTCCTCGACGCCGGTGCGTCCGGCGGGATCAACGGCGGTATCGGCGGAGGTGAAGGCTACCCGGGGCAGGTCCTGTTCTACGTGGGCGTCCCGAACGTCGAGGCCGCGCTGAAGAAGGCCGAGAGCCTGGGCGGAACGCGTCGGATGGGTCCGGAAGGAACGCCCGGGCGGCTGGTCGTCGGCCAGTTCAGCGACCCGGAGGGCCATCTGATCGGCGTCGCCGGAACGGCGTAGCTCGACGGCCCGAAGCGGCGCTTCGCCGGCCGAAGCGCCGCGTCCGCCGTCCAGAAGCCGCGTCCGCCGTCTAAGGGCTGGGTCCGCCGTCCAAAGGCCGCGCGCGTCGTCTACAGGGCCGAGTCCGTCGGCCAATGCGTTGCGTCCGCCGACTGAAGATCGGGACCGGTCGGCAGGTCGAACGCGCCGAACAGCGCCGGGTCGACGAACGTCACACAGGTGCGGATCAGGCCGTCCGCAACCGTGAACAGCTGCAGCGAGTGCGCCCGGACGGCTCCGTTCGCCCGGACGGCTCCGTTCGCCCGGTCCGGTGCGTAGGCTGCCAGCGCCGGCCCGCCGTTGGCCCGCACCGGCCGCATCCGCCAGCCTGGTCCGCGCAGCGCGAAGATCCGTTCGAGGAAGTCCAGGTAGTGCGTCCGGCCGGCGAGCCAGAGCGCCACCGGCGGCATCTCGAGGGCGACGTCGTCGGCGAGCAGCCGGGCGAGGGCGGGCAGGTCGGCGGCCTCGAACGCGGTCAGGTACCGCTCGACGACGGCCCACTCGGTCGGGTCGGCGGGCTCCCGCAGGTCGTCGAGGGAGGGCCCGGCGGCCCGCAGCGTGGCCCGGGCGCGTTGCAGGCTGCTGTTCACCGAGGCGACGCTGCTGTCGAGGACCTGGGCCACCTCGGCGGCCGGTAGCTGGAGCACCTCGCGTAGCACCAGCGCGGCGCGCTGCCGCGCGGGCAGCAGCTGCAACGCGGCGACGAACGCAAGCCGTAGCGTCGCGCGTTGCTGGGCCGCGTCCGCCGGGTCGCCGAGCCGGGCGTCCGGGAACGGCTGCAGCCAGGGGATGTCGAGGCTTGGCGTCAGAGGCGTCAGCGGATCGCCGCCGGCCGCGCCGAGCCCGCTGGGCAGCGGCCGGCGGCTGCGCCCCTCCAACGCGGTGAGGCAGGCGTTCGTGGCGATCCGATGCAGCCAGGTGCGCAGCGACGCTCGTTCGGGGTCGAAGCGGTCGGCCGCCCGCCAGGCGCGCAGCATCGTCTCCTGGACGAGATCCTCGGCCTCGTCGACGGAACCGAGCATCCGGTAGCAGAGGGCCAGCAGATCGCCCCGGAAGGACTCGAAGAGCTCGTGCGGCTCCTGCGTCGTCGTTGCGCCGGCCATGCGGGCGAGACTACGCGTCCCGCGACGGCCAAATCTTCTCGCGCCGGGAGCGATGAGTTCGCCGGTCGGCATCGGTAGGTGTCGGGTGAGGGCGGCCAGACCGGAGCCGCCGGGCGAAAGGGTCCCGTGATGGGCGATGTCATTGTCACACAGTTCTGCACGCTGGACGGCGTGGTTTCCGACCCCGATGGGCGCGGGGGAACCAGCCACGGAGGGTGGGCATTCCGGTTCGGTGCCGGACCGGTCAGCGACGACAAGTTCCGCCTCGGCGAGCGGATGGACAACGGCGTTCAGCTCTACGGTCGGCGCACCTGGGAGCATTTCGCCCGGCTTTGGCCCGGACGGGACGGGGACTTCGCCGGGCGGATGAATGCCGTGCCCAAGCGGGTGGCGACCAGTACCGGCATCGATGCGGCCGCCTGGTCGAACTCGGCGGCGATCGACGGCGACCCGCTGGCCTGGGCGAAGGAGGAGCGCGAGCGGCGGGACGTCATCGTGATCGGCAGCACGAGCCTGGTGCACGCGCTGGCCGCCGCCGACCTGGTGGACGAGTATCGGCTGCTCACCTTCCCTTTCGTCGTCGGCGCCGGTGACCGGCTGTTCGCCGCGGGCACTCCCGCGGAATTCCGGTTCACCGTCGCGGAACCGGCCGACCCAACCGGCGTGACCACGTTGACGATATTTCGCCGCGACCGCCCGACGAAAGCCGTCTGAGCGGCATTTCGGCGGCTGATTCCGGGAAGGAACGCCGTGGGCCTGGTCGCGCGGAATGGTAGGCGTGACCCGGCCACGGCCGTCAGAACGCCTGATCGGGACCGGCGGTGGCGACCTGCCGGGCCGAGCGGGTAAAGGTGTCGACGAGGGGAGAATCGCGCCCGGCCGCCCTCGCCAGCAGAACCTGGTCCGGCGGCGCGTCGCTCAGCGGAATGGCCAGGAGATCGTCCCGCTGGTAGTAGCGCGCCATGGATACCGCCACGAACAGCACCCCGGCGCCGGCGGCAACGTGTTCCAGTTTCTCCTCGACGGTTCGGACGGTGACCGTTCGGTGCGCGCGGGCTCCTCGCCGCGCGGCGGCGGGCGGTTCGACGCCGTGGGCCGGCAGCAGCTGCTCGTCGACCAGGTCGGCGACGGTCACCGCGGTCTTGCCGGCGAGCCGATGATCGACCGGCAGCACCGCCACCCGCGGCTCGTCGTAGAGCGGCGTCAGCTCGAGGCCGGCGTCGGCGACGGGCGGCCGCAGGTAGGCGACGTCGATCCGGCCGTCCAGCAGCGCTGCCTCCTGGTCGTCCCACTCGACGTGCCGCAGCTCGACCACCGTGTCCGGATGCTCGGCGCGAAAGACGCGCACGGCCGCGGTGACGACGATCCCGGCCCGAAATCCCACGCTCAGCGTCTGGGTGCCGCGAGCGGCGGCGGCGACCCGGCGGCGGGTCGCCGCCGCCGACGCGAGCAGGCCCGGCGCGTCGGCGAGCAGCTGCCGGCCGGCCGCCGTCAGCTCGACCCGGTGGCGGTCACGGTCGAACAGCGGCGCGCCGAGGTCGTGCTCCAGCGTGCGGATCTGTCGGCTGAGCGCCGGCTGGGCGATGTGCAGCCGGTCCGCCGCCCGGCCGAAGTGCAGCTCCTCGGCGACGGCGACGAAGTAGCGCAGCTTGCGTAGGTCGACATCCATGCGGCAGACCCTCCGACAGCCGGTGGTGATGCCTTCAGGGTCTCACCTGCGCCGAAACAGGTCTTGGACGATCATGCGTCGCGCCGCGCAGCGTGGAAGGCACACCGACGAAAGGTTGATCGCCATGACTCTGCACGGAACCCGCGTCGTCGTGCTCGGCGGCACCGCCGGCATCGGCCTCGCGACCGCCCGGGCGGTGGCCGCCGAGGGCGCGCAGGTGGTCGTCGTGTCCAGCAGCAAGATCCGCGTCGACCGGGCCCTGGCCGAGCTGCCCGCCGGTACGGCCGGGCACGCCGTCGACCTGACCGACGAGCAGGCTGTCGCGTCGTTGTTCGCCGACCTCGGCGAGTTCGACCACCTCGTCTACACCGCCGGCGACTCACTCAACCTCGGCGAGCTCGCGACCCTGGACCTCCACGCGGCCAGAGCCGCCCTGGACGTGCGGCTCTGGGGCGCCATCACCGCGGTCAAGCACGCCCACCCGCGGCTGCGTCCCGGCGGCTCGATCACCCTGACGACCGGTGCGGCCGGCCGGCGGCCGGGACCTGGCTGGTCGGTGGTGGCCAGCGGCTGCGGCGCGATCGAGTCGCTCACCCGGGCGCTCGCGGTCGAACTCGCCCCGATCCGGGTCAACGCCGTCATGCCGGGCCTGGTGCGTACGGACCTGTGGGTGCCCGTCGTCGGGCCCGACCCGACGTCGCTCTACGACGAGACCGGCCGGGGCCTGCCCGTCGGCCGGGTCGGCGAGCCCGACGAGATCGCCGCCGCCTACCTCTACCTGATGCGCGCGGGCTTCAGCACCGGCGCGGTCGTCGAGCTCGACGGCGGCCACACCCTCGCCTGAGCCGCCGCGGTCACCGGCGCGTCGTGCGGGTCCGCTCGGCCCGGGGAGTCGGCACCGACCCTGCGGCAAGCCGCTCCAGCAGCTCGGCCGCCCGCGTCTCGCCCCCCGCCGCCGTAGCCGGCGGGGCCGACCGTTATGTCGGAGCCCGTACGTAGGCTCGCCGTGGAGATGTCCGAGCGCGGGTGATGGTTCCTGGGAGTGCCGATGCTGGTCGTGCACGGCGTCTGCGCGATCCCGGGCGGCGTCCGGCTGTGGGCCGAGGACGCCCGCCGACGTGGCCAGCCACCGCCGCCGGCCGCCGGCGCGCCGGCGCCGCATCCGTTCACCGCGACGGCCGCCGAGCTGGTGTCGCTCACCGCCGACGGCGCCGCCTCGGCCGGCCGGCTCGCCGTCATCCTGCCGAGCACCGCGTCCGGGCCGCTGGCGTCGCCGGAGCTGATGACGGCGCTTGCCGACGCTGGATCGGGGCCTGGAGACGAGCAGCGGGAGGTCGACGGTCCGGTCCTCCGTCGCTGGCTCGTCGACACGATCCGGCCCGGCGTCCCGCTGGCGGCCGTCGAGCCGCCGGATTCCGTCGAGGTCGTCCAGTTCGGGGCCTCGGCGCTGTTCCTGCTCGCCGTCGACGCCTTCGCGGCGGACCTGGCCGACCGCGGCCGGGTCGTGCCGACGGTCGTCGCGCCAGCGGTCGACGTGCCAGCGGTCGTCGCGCCAGCGGTCGTCGCGCCAGCGGTCGACGTGCCCACCGTCGACGCGCCCACCGTTGACGTGCCGGCGGTCGTGGCGCCGACCGGCGGATGGGGTGGCGGGCCGCCCGAGGCGCGCTGGGCACCCGTGCTCGCCGGCCCCGACGCCGAGCGGTTCGACGAGCTGCTCGCGACCATGCCACCGGCCTTCCGGGCCGTCGCCGCCCCGGCCGTCGCTGTCCCGGCCGACGCCGTGGACGGCGACCTTCCCGCCCGGACCGGCCCGGCCTCGGCGCCCAGCAACGCCCACGAGGATGCCGATGACGCGGACACGGACGCCGGGACCGATCCGCTCGTGGCGCTGCGGGTCGCGCTCGACGACCTGGTGGACGCCCACGTCCGGCACCGGCTACAGCGGGCCCACCCGTCGCCGCCGACCCCGGGCCGGCGGCGCTCGGCGCTGGCGAGCGCGACGGCCGGCTGGCTGCGCGCCCTCGCCGGCGACCCGGGCTTCACCGCCACCACCGCCGCCGCCCGGGAGCTCGCCGCGAAGGTCGAGACGTGGGGCGCCGGCGGCGGGTGGTCGTCGCCGATGCGGGTCTGCTTCCGGCTGGGCGAACCCGGCGCCCTGCAGCGGACGACCCCGGGCAACGACGACGCCTGGCGGGTCGACTTCCTGCTCCAGTCGGTCGAGGATCCCGGCGTCCAGCTGCCCGCGGCCCAGGTGTGGCGGCGCCGGCCGGTCGAGCCGGCGTCGTGGACCACCGACGCCGAGGACGCCCTGCTCGAAGGGCTCGGTCGGGCCGTCGCCGTGTGGCCCGACCTGGGCCGGGCCCTGCACGAGGCCCGTCCGACCGGCCTTGACCTGAGCCTCGACGAGGCGCAGGAGTTCCTGGGCCGCGCCGGCGCCCTGGAGCAGGAGGGCTTCGGCGTGCTCGTGCCGTCCTGGTGGGTGCGGCCGGCGCGGGCGACGTCCCGGCTCACCGTGCGCGCGGTGAGCCCGGTGACGCCGATCCTTCGCGATGTCACGACGGACCTCGGCCAGATCGTCGACTTCCGCTGGGCGGTCAGCCTCGGCGACGTCGAGCTCAGCCGCGCCGAGCTCGACAGCCTGGCGCGGGCGAAGCGCGAGCTGGTGCGGCTCAGGGGCCGGTGGACCCGGGTGAGCCCCGACCAGCTCGCCGCGCTGGACCTGGCCCGGCAGGAGGCCGGCCGGATGACCGTCCGCGACGTCCTCGCCCTCGCTGGTCTGTGGCCCGCGTCGATCGGCGACGACCCGGCCGGCGCGGACGTCGAGGTGGCGGCCGACGGCTGGCTCGGCGCGCTGCTCGCCGGCCCGCTGCCCCGGCCCGAGCCCGGCGCGACGCCGGCCGAGCCGATCGAACCGCCAGCGGGCCTCGGCGTGCGGCTGCGCCCCTACCAGGTACAGGGCCTGGCCTGGCTCGCGCTGCTCGACCGGCTCGGCGTCGGCGCGGTCCTTGCCGACGACATGGGCCTGGGCAAGACCATCCAGGTGCTCGCGCTGGAGGTGCGCACCCGGGCGAACGCGGCCGCGGCCCTGCGCCCGGGGCCGACGCTGGTCGTCTGCCCGACGTCGGTCCTCGGGAACTGGCGGCGCGAGGCCGAGCAGGTCGCGCCCGGCCTGCGGGTCCACATCCACCACACGGCCCACGGGCGTGGGGACGTGACGCCGGCGCAGGCCGCCGCCGGGCATGACCTGGTGCTGACGACGTACACACAGCTGGCTCGCGACGTCGACGGGTTCCGGCTGGTCGGCTGGGACCGGCTGGTCCTCGACGAGGCGCAGCAGATCAAGAACTCCGCGACCGCGCAGGCCCGGGCCGTCCGCCAGCTGACCGCCCGTCACCGGATCGCCCTGACGGGCACGCCGGTGGAGAACCGGCTCGGTGACCTCTGGTCGATCATGCATGCGGTCAACCCGGGCCTGCTCGGCTCGGCCGGGTCGTTCCGCGCCCGGTACGCGGTGCCGATCGAGCGGTACGGCGACACCGGGGCGACCGCCCGGCTGCGGGCCCGGATCCGGCCGGTGGTGCTGCGCCGGGTGAAGACCGACCCGACCGTGCTGCGCGACCTGCCGCGCAAGATGGAGCTGCGCCAGCTGTGCACCCTGACGACCGAGCAGGCGTCGCTGTACCGGGCCGTCGTCGATGACATGCTGGAGCGGCTGCGGGACGCGTCGTCCCCGGTGCGGCGCAACGGCGTGGTGCTCGCGGCGATGACGCGGCTGAAGCAGGTCTGCAACCATCCGGCCCACCTGCTCGGGGACTCGTCCGCGCTGCCGGGCCGCTCGGGCAAGCTCGACCGGCTGGAGGAGCTGCTCGACCAGGTCGTCGCGGCCGGCGAGCGGGCACTCTGCTTCACCCAGTTCGCCCGCTTCGGCGCGATGCTCACGCCTTACCTGTCCTCCCGGCTCGGCGTGGACGTGTCGTTCCTGCACGGCGGCGTGCGCGCCGACGAACGGGACGCCCTCGTCGAGCGTTTCCAGAACGGCCGCGGGCCGGGCGTGTTCCTGCTGTCCCTCAAAGCCGGCGGCACCGGCGTCAACCTGACCGCGGCGAACCACGTCATCCACATCGACCGCTGGTGGAACCCGGCGGTCGAGGCGCAGGCGACGGACCGCGCCTACCGCATCGGGCAGCGCCGGGACGTGTGGGTCCGAACCCTGATGTGCATGGGCACGCTGGAGGAGCGGATCGACCGGATCCTCGACGACAAGGCGGCGCTGGCCCGGACCGTCGTCGGCGGCGGCCAGACGTGGCTCGCCTCGCTGTCGACCGACGAGCTGCGCGACCTCGTCGCGCTCGCGCCGGAGGCCGTCCATGACTGACCACCCGACCGTCGGCGTCGGCGCGGGCGCGGGCCGAGGCCGCCGGGACGGCCGGGCCTGGTGGTCGTCCCGTTTCCGCACGCTGATCGAGGAGATGACCCTGCCCGATCCGCTGCGCGCCGGCCGCGCCCTCGTCCGCACCGAGGCGGTGCTGAGCGTGCGGCGGTCCGGCAACCTCGTCGTGGGGATGGTCCGCGACCTGGGCGACGACCTGCACAAGGCCCGGTTCGCCGTGCGGACGTTCGGCGACCGCGACTGGGCCCGGATCGAGGCGGCCCTGGCGTCGGAGGCCCGGTACGCCGCCGCGCTGCTCGCCGGCTCGATGCCGGCGGGGATCGAGAAGGTGTTCGCCGCGCTCGGCCTGTCCCTGTTCCCGACCCGGGCCGACGACCTGGCGATGGACTGCACCTGCGTCGACTGGCAGCGGCCGTGCGCTCACCTCGTGGCCGCCGCGCACCGGCTCGCCGACGCGATCGACGGCGACCCGTTCGCGCTCCTCGCGCTGCGCGGCCGGGAACGGGACGCGTTCCTCGGCGAGCTGCGGCGCCGCCGCCCGTCGCCGGCCACCCCGCCAGGGCCGGCGCGCCGGACGGCCGCCTGGCCGATGGCCCCGGCCGCCGGCCCGAGCTCAGGCCCGTCGGCGACGCCGCGGGCGTCCGGCGACGCGGTGGAGCCGCTGCCCACGTCGCCCGCAGCGTTCTGGTCGTCGCCGGCGCCCGCCGCGCCGCTCGACGCCTCGTCCCGGCGGCCCGGGCCACCGGCGCGGCCGGACATCCTGCTGGACCTGTGCGGCCCGCTGATCCTGGAACCGTTCGGGGATCTGCGCGAGGTGCTGCGTCCCGCCTATGCCGCCCTCGGAGACCAGCCGGCCGGTGCCGCCGACCGGTGACTCGCGGCGGATCCGCTCCCGTCGCCGCCCTCGGAGCGGTCTCGGTGGCGTGCCGTCGCGGCGGGCAGCCGTTCGGAACGTCAGATCGCCGGCTCGGACGCGGCCCGCTCGCAGCGTTCGCGCAGGCCCCGAGCCTCGGTGTCGACGTAGCGGCGGACCAGGCGGGCCATGAACACGGCGACGAGCGGCGCCAGCGGGCCGGACTGCCGCAGGCTCAGCATCACGGTCACGGCGTCGCGGGCGCCGCCCTCGCCGGCCGCGCTGCTGTCGCCGGCCGCGCTGCTGTCGCCGGCCGCACCACTGGCGGCGCCGGGGTCGCACTCCGCCGCGGGCGCGATCCAGTGCTCCGCGACGCTGGTCATCCCCTTCGCCTTGGCGATCCAGGAGAAGCCACGGCCAGGCGTCAGCTCGTGCACGGTCCATTCCGCCGTCGGCAGCTTGGGCTGCTGGAGCCGGACGACACCGCCGACACGCAGCTCGCCGTCGAGGATGCGGGCGTTGGTCACGGTCGGGGTCCAGTCGGGCCACCGTTCGACGTCCCGCAGGACCGCCCACACGTCGTCGGCGGTGGCGTCGATGGTCACCGACGTCTCGTAGTACATGGCATGCCTCCGTGTCCGAGCAGGTCGACGCGACGGTCGCCGCAGTCCGTACCACTTGGTACATGTACCATTTGGTACGTGAACGCTCAAGGTCGGCCGCCGGACAGGTCGCCAGGGGGACACGACGGTGCTGCCGACTCCGGTGGTGCTGGTGCCGGTGCCGGTGCTGGAGGTGGCGGTGACGCGGGAGCCGGCGCCGGTGGCGCGCGGGAGGCGCTACTGCACGCGGCGATTGCCTACCTTGCCGAAAACGGGATCGGTGACGTGAGCCTGCGTCAGCTCGCCGCCGGTCTCGGCACCAGCCACCGGATGATCATCTACCATTTCGGCTCGCGGGACGGGCTGCTCGTCGAGGTCGTGCGAGCCATGGAAAAACAGCAACGGGCGGCGCTCGCCGAGCTGCGGACTGAGCCGGTCTCCTCCGCCGCCGACCTGGGGCGGCAGATGTGGGAACGGCTCAGCGACCCGGCGCTGGCCCCGTTCGAGCGGCTCTTCTTCGAGATCTACGGCCAGGCGCTGCAGGGCCGTCCCTACGCTGTGCCGCTGCTGGACGGCGTCGTCGACGACTGGCTCGGGCCGCTCGCGGAGATCCTCGCGCAGGACGGCATGGCGCCCGAGGAGGCCAGGGCGCAGGCGCGGCTCGGCCTGGCGACGACCCGCGGCCTCCTGCTGGACCTGCTGGCCACGGGCGACCTCGAAGGCGTCACCGCGGCCATGGAAGCGAGCCTCGCCGCCTTCGAGCGACACCACCCGAACATGCCAGGCCATCCGGGCACGCGACACCGCCAGGGCAGGCGACACCGCCCGGATGGACGAGGCCCGCGCCCGTCGGACGACGCACCATGATCGCGGTTTCGGCCCCCGCGTGGTCGTGATCCCGGCGGGGCGGTTTCCAGCGGTTCACGACCACGCGGGGGCACAACCGGCGATCATGCGGAGCGTCGCAGGCGAAGATCGTCGTCTCACCGCGGCCCTGCGCCTGCTCGGTCCAGCCGAGAACCTCGGTGTACCAGGCGCGGCTCCGGTCAAGGTCGGTCGCGGTCAGGCTCACGTGCGACACCGCTCGCAGCGGCGGCATGTCGTCCACCTCCGGTCTGATCGGGCGATGTCTCGCCGCCGCCCGGCGGCCGGCAAGCTGGCAGCTGGCCGCCGGATCGGCGACTGGACGGGCTGATCTGTAGAAGCGGAACGGCCACCGGTGCCCGACCCGAACGGCCTATCTTGGCGCTGAATCGGCATTTCAGACCGGTCAGGCCCTCTCACGTGGTGGCGCCGCCGTAGGGGACGGTGATGATCTCCAGGACGTGCCGGTCGGGGCCGTCCCAGTAGACGCCGCGGCCGCCGTCGTGATGGTTGATCTGACCGGGGCGGGTGTGCCCAGGGTCGGCCCACCAGGCGAGGCCGCGGTCCTGGATCCGGCCGAAGATCTCGTCGAAGTCTTGGTCGCCGACGAGGAAGGCGTAGTGCTGCGGGTGGATCTCGCCGTCGGACTGGCCGACGTCCAGGCTGACGCCGTTGGCGACCTGCACCACGCGGAACGGGCCGTAGGTCGGCGCATCCGGCAGGCCGAGGATGTCGGTGAGGAAGGTGGCGGTGGCGTCCCGGTCGGACGACCAGACGATCGTGTGGTTCAGCTCGACGCTCACGTCCGGGCTCCCTTCGGCGTCGTTGCGGCGACCTTCAGCCCGAGCGCCGGGATCAGAGCGACGGCCGCGAGCATGGCGGGCCACCAGAACGTGACGCTGAACGCATGGGCGCGATTGGCTGTTCCCGTCAGGCGGCCAGGCGGAACGAGGTGCCGGAGCTGCTGGGTACCCAGGCGGCGGGTAGCGCCGAGGCCAGGGCGTGCTGGGCGCGCCAGCCGGTGCAGTGCGCCGAGGCCACGAGGTCCGGGGCCAGGTCGGTGAGCGCGGCGACCGTCGGGGCGATCACCGGCTCGAAGGCGCCGCCGCTCAGGTGCAGCCCGCCGACCAGGGCGTGCAGCCGGTCGACGCCGGTCAGCCGCCGCGCGTGCCGCGCGATGTTGACCGCGCCCGCGTGCCCGCAGCCGGTCAGCACGACGAGACCCTGGTCCCGGACGTGGACGACGAGCGCCTGGTCGTCGAGCACGCGCGGATCATGACTCCAGCCGGATCCGTCCCACGCCTGGTGGGGCGGCGGCATTCCCCGCTCGAAGTCGGTCGTGCGGTCGACCTCGCCAGTGATCAGGACGCTGCCGTCGACGAGCAGCGACGGGTCGCGCCGTTCGATCACGGCGAACCCCTCGGATTCCAGTGCCCGACGGCTGAGCGTCGGGAGCTCGGTCGGCTCCAGGCCGGGCGGCGCGAGTCGACGGCGGGTCCAGATCAGCGGGTGAACGGTCATCGGCAGGCCGTGCACGCCGCGCCGCCCGGCGAGGCCGGCGAGGCCGCCCACGTGGTCGAAATGCCCGTGGCTGAGCACGACGCCCTGGATCTCGCCGAGATCCACCCCGAGGCGGTCGGCATTGCTCACGATCCCGTCGGGCGACACACCGGTGTCGAACAACAAGGTGGTGACTTTCTGGCCGCGCCGCACCCGCACCAGCGCGGAAAAGCCGTGCTCGCCGCGCAGGCTCGCCGTCGTGAGCCCGCCCTCGAACTGCGGAGCCTCGACGAGACCGTTCCGCGTCGACGGTCGAATCACCCGCTCGTCGCCGGCCAGCAGCGCGTCAAAGGTGTTGTCCATCAGGACGGTGATGACGACCTCGTCGACCGGAGTGAGGGAAACCGGGTCGACGGCCGGCCCGGGGGCGGGCCGCGGTGCCGCAGCCTGGACGCTCGTCGCGTCGTCATCGCACATTCCCCGACCCTAGTTTTGGGGGGCGGGCGATGCGCGCTTCGCTGGCGTCGGCGCAGATGGCACCGGTCGCGCGGGTGACCGTTTGCCTGCCCCGACGGCGGGGACGGCGCCCCTGGAAGTCGGCTGTTTTTGTCTACTGTGGGTGGGGCGTCTCGCCGCGTTCGAGCATTCCGACGAGTTTCGCCAGCCGGTTCGCCCGGCTCGACGGGCTCGGCGCCGTCATGATCCGGTGCAGGACCGCATAGCGATTGTGGCCGTTCAGGCCGGCGAAAGCCGACGCGGCGGCCGACGAGGCGGCCAATGCCGCCGCCAGGTCGTCCGGGACCTGTGCCGTCGCCGATCCGGCGTAGGCCCGGTCCCAACGCCCGTCCGCCTTGGCGCGGTCGATCTCGGCCTGCCCACGGGGACGCATCCGGCCGTCTGCCACCAGACCCGCCACGATCTCGATGTTCCGCGCCGACCAGAGCGACGCCCGGCGGCGCGGCGTGTATCGCTGGCGGAACGTCGCCGCGTCCAGACTGGCCCGCTGTCCGTCGATCCAGCCGCTGCACAGCGCCTCGAGCAGCGCGAGCTGGTAGGTCAACGACGTCGGAGACGTGGTGCCCTTCTTGGCCAGCACCAGCCACACCCCAGCCGAGAGGTCCTCGTTGACGTCCAGCCACGCCCGCCAGGCCGCGACATCGGCGACGACCAGCGTTTCGGACCCGTCACCCACGGCCGACTCGACTTCAGCGATCCGGTCTCCCGTGCCCATGGCCCCATCGTAGGTTCAGCCTCCGACATGACCGCCAGATCCAAGGCACGCGGACCTCGCTCCGGGCAGCGGATCTGGGCATCCAAACCCCGCTCTGGCCGCGCCAGACACCGTAGCCGAATCGGGTCGCCGTGACGCTGCTGTTGATCGGCCTGGTCGGCGGGTTCATCACCGGCATCTCGCCGTGTGTGCTGCCCGTGCTGCCGGTCATCTTCGTCTCCGGCGGGATGGCCGGCGACAAGGATGCCGACGGCCGGTCGGGGCCGGCGTCCGGGCGCCGCCCCTTCCTCGTCGTCGCGGGACTGGCGATCAGCTTCAGCCTGATCACCCTGCTGGGTACGGTCATCCTCGATGCGCTAACCGATCCCCGCAGACGCGCTGCGCTGGGCCGGGCTCGTGGTGCTGGCGCTGCTCGGCCTCGCGCTGGGCGCGGTCTACGTGCCGTGTGCCGGGCCGGTGCTCGCCGCGATAACCGTCGCCGGCGCCACCGGGCACGCTCGACGTCCGCCTCACCCCCGGCCTTGAGGCCTACTCCTTCACGTTCCGGCTGACCGATGACCCGCGTGGTGCCAGTTGCCAGAGGCGGATGGCGGCGTCGGAGCCGGCGGTGACGAGCAGGGCGCCATCCGCCGAGAACGCGATCGACTCGACCTTGCCGTGGTGGGTGTCGAGAGGCGGCGTCAGCGCCGCCGGCCCGGCTGGACGCGAGACATCCCAGAAACGAACCGTTCCGTCGGCGCTGCCGATCGCCAGCAGCGTCCCGTCGGGTGAGACGGCGCTGCACCACACGGCATCCCGATAGCCCGTGAGGGGTGCGCCCAGTTCTTTCGGAGCATTCCGGTCCGTGAGGTCCCAGAGACGCACGGTCCTGTCCGCGCTGCCGGTCACCAGGATTCGGCTGTCGGGGGTGAAGCCGACGGTCCAGACGACGTCCCGATGGCCGGGCAGCGACGAGCCGAGCGGCCGGGGATTCCCGCGAGTGGTGACGTCCCAGAGGTGGACCGAGTGGTCCCAGCCTCCACTCGCCAACGTCGCGCCGTCGGGGGAGAAGGCCAGGGAGACGACGTCCGCGGTATTGCCGGGAAGTGGCTCACCCAGGGGTTCGGGCCGGGCTGGATCGTGAATGTCCCAGAGATGAACGGTCCGGTCGCGCCCGCCCGTGGCGAGGGTCGATCCGTCCGGCGAGAACGCGACCGTCCGCACGCCATCGGTGTGCGGGAGCGGCTGACCCAGCTGGGCGGGCGCCGTGGCCTCGCTGATGTTCCAGAGCCGGACGGTGGAGTCGATGCCGGCGCTGGCGAGGATCCGGCCGTCCGGCGAGGCGGCGACCGTGCGGACGGCATCCTTGCCGGCCGTCAGCGGCCCGAGGCGAGCCGACGCGTGCGCCGGGTCGGCGACGTTCCACAGCCGGACCGTGCCGTCGATCCCACCGCTGGCCAGCGTCCGTCCGTCCCGGGACAGCGTCACGGAGAGGACGGCGTTGCGGTGACCGGTCAAGGGCTGGCCGACGGGCTGCGGCGGATGGGCCGCGAGCAGGTCCGCGCTCGTGTCCTGATGGCCGCGGTCCCGGAGAGGCAGCGCCAGCGCGGCCACGGTCACGGCCGCGAGCGCGACGACGAGACCGACGACGGCGCCGCGGCGGGCCCACCGCCGGCGCGGCGCCCGCACCCGCGTCGACGGGAGTTCGCCCCGGCGGTCGTCGACGCGGGTGCGGGTCTCGACCGTCGGCCAGCTCGCGCGGCCCGAGTGCAGCGCTCCGGTGACGAGGTCGCGAAGTTCGGACGCCGTCGGCCGCCGGGCAGGCTCCTTGTCCATGGCGTGCGCGACGACGGGACGCAGGGCGGCTGGAAGGCTGGACAGGTCGGGGGCGTCGTGCAGGATGCGATACAGGACGGCGGGCAGCGGCGTCAGGCCGAACGGGGGTCGTCCGCTGGCTGCGGCGATGAGGACGGCGCCCCAGGCGTGTATGTCGGCGGCCGGGGTGATGGGCTGGTCGTTGGCCTGTTCGGGTGCCATGAAGGCCGGGGTGCCGTGCCAGCCGGTGGTGACGGCGGCGTCGAGAGCGCGGGCGATGCCGAAGTCGATGACCAGCGGCCCGGACGGCGACATCATGATGTTCGCGGGTTTGAGGTCGCGGTGTATGAGCTGGGCGGCGTGGATTGCCTGCAACGCCGTGGCCACCGCGATCGCGAGCCGTTCCACCTCGGCCGGCGGGAGCGGCCCCCTGCCGGCCAGCTGGTCGGCCAGCGACGGTCCGTCGATGAACTCGGTGACGAGGTAAGGCCGCGGGCCCGTGACGTCGACCTCGATCACTTCGGCGGTGCAGAACCGGGCGACCCGCTGTGCGTTTCGCGCTTCCCGCGCGAAGCGCTGCCGGAAGTCCGGGCTGTTGGCCAGGTGCGGCGCGATGACCTTCACCGCGACATAGGGGTGTGTGCCGGCGCCGGGTCCCGCGTCCGCGCGCCGCGCGAGGTAGACACGGCCCATCCCGCCCTGGCCGAGCGTGCCCAGCAGTCGATAGGGCCCGATGCGACGCAGGTCGTCGTCCTCGAGCGCGCTCGCCATCCCGGGCAGCCCGTTCACCAACCACCCCCACGGGGCGCAACCCCGGTCCGCTTCCAGCGCCGGAGGGTACTGGCGTCGAGCCGCGAGCGGCCACGCGAGTCGCCCAGCTGACTGCGGACCGGCGCTGGTCAGTGTTGCGGCTGCGGGGACCGCCAGGGGATCAACGGCAGCATCCGGCGGGCGAAGCGGTGGCGGGATCGGGACAGTCGCCGGCGCATGAGCAGCTTCCGGGCGGGCCGTTCCACCGAGTGATGCAGCGCCGCGGCGAGCGCGGTCGCCATCGCGAAGCAGGCGAACAGGCCGAGCCCCGCCTCGACGGCGGTGTCTACGTCGAACCAGCCAAGCTCGTAGCCGATGGTCAGCGCTACCGGGTGAACCAGGTAGAAGGCATACGAGGCCTCGCCGAAGTAGACCACCGGGCGGGAACCGAGCACTCTGATCCGGCCGCCGTCCGCCTCGCGGGTGCCCACCAGGAAGATCAGCGCGGCGAAGGCCGGAATGAGCAAGCTGTCGATCAGGCCGGATCGATGACCGTAATCGGAGCCAAGCAGGAACGCGACGACGAACCAGACGGTGCTGCCGACGGAGAGCGCGGTGCGCATCCGTCGCGTCCCGCGGACACCTTCGCGGGCGATCAGACCGAGGGCGACCCCGAGCACGAACTCGCCTATGCGCACCGCCGGGTTGGCGTAGGCGGCAAGGTCGAACCGGCTGCCGGCGAAACTGGCCGTCACGGAGATCAGCGAGGTCGGCAGGACGACCATGGCGGCCATCCGAAGCCGGCCGCGGGTGTCGCGGCCCGCCAGCCGCCGATAGATGAGCGGGAAGGCGAGGTAGAAGAACGCCTCACAGGACAGCGACCACAGCACGGCGCCGCCCCAGCCGAAGTAGATCGACTGGTCCGGCACCCACGCCTGCAGAAGAAGCAGACTCGGCAGGATCGAGAAGAGCTTCGAGCCGAACTCGCCGAACATCCCGAAGTACCAGGCCAGCGCGAGCCAGATCCAGACCGACACGAAGTACAGCGGGTAGACGCGGGCGAACCGCCGCCACCAGAACGCGCTGTCCGTGCCCGGGCCCGTCGACCAGGCCAGGACGTATCCCGAGAGGATGAAGAAGAACGTCACCCCGGAGTAGCCGATGTCGCCGAGAAAGGCGATGGCGGGGATCACATCCTCGACCTCGACGTAGATGTGCCGGGTGAAGACCATCAGTGCGGCCACGCCGCGCAGCCCGGTGAGTGTCGGCAGCTGGAGGTTGACGTCCGGCGGCGGCGCCGCCCGTCCCGTCCGCCCACTGCCCGTCGTGCGCTGCGCGGGGAGGGGTGATCCGGATGACCGGCTCGCGCCTGCTGGCAGACCGCGGCGCTCGGGGCGGCTTCCCCGGATCGTGATCGGAACGGTGGGCCGGCCGGTGCCGCCGGCGTGGCCCGTGATCGGTCGAGTCGCCTCGGCCGGAGTCAATGCGCTCTCCCTCGCGGTCTTGGAGCGCCCGATCCGTCTGCGGCGCGCCCCGTGCGCCACTTCACCCTAACGTGAGGGTTGTCCGTTCCGGACGCGTGGGCCGGTCGGCCCGGGCCGACCGGCCCGGCTCGGGCTCGGCCGGATCAGGGCGGCGGTCGCCGGTCGGCGCAGAGCTCGCGCAGGGTCCTGGCATTGCGGACGGCATGGCCGTCGCCGTCGTTGTTGAAGTAGGCGTAGACGTCCAGGCTCTGCCCGAGCCACTCGACGATCCGGTCCCGCCACCAGCGCAGGTCGGCGTCGCTGTACGAGCCGGCGTACAGGGTGTCGTGGTCGGGTCCGTGCATGCGCAGGTAGACGAACGGGGCGGTGGCGCGCAGGACGCACGGCAGGCGGGCACCGCTCATGACGCAGTAGGCCACGTGATGGCGTTCGAGCAGCTCATAGACGGGCTGCGCCTGCCAGCTGTCGTGCCGGAGCTCCACGGCCAGGCGCATCCAGGCCGGCACGCGGGCGAGGAAGTACTCCAACCGGGCGTCGTCCCGTTCCTGCCGGCCGTCGAGCTGGAGAAGAACCACGGCTCGACGGTCGCCGAGCTCGTGCCAGCCGCGGGCGATCCGCTCGGTCCACGCCTCCGGCGCGAACAGGCGCTTCGCGTGGGTCAGCCCGCGCGGTGCCTTCACCGACATCGCGAAACCGGCCGGCAGCCGCTGGCGCCATGATGCGAACGCGGCGTCGGTCGGCCATCGGTAGAAGCTGGCGTTCAGCTCCACCGTGTCGAACTGTTGGGCGTAGAGCGCCAGCCGGTCGCGCGGCGGCGTCCCCGGCGGATAGAGCACACCGTCCCAGTGGCCGTAGCTCCAGCCCGACGTCCCGACGCACAGGTTCGGCACGTCACTCGGACCGGCGCAGCAGCCGGCCGATGGGCGAGTTCTCGAGGTCGTCGAGCAGGGCGGCCGGGTCGTCGTAGACGGCGAGCGCGCCCGCGTCGTCGAGCTCGGCCCGGCTGATGCCGCCGGTCAGGACGCCGACACAGCCCAGGCCGGCGTTCCTCGCGGCCAGGACGTCCCATCGGCTGTCGCCGACCATCACCGCGTCGCCCGCCGGGACGCCCGCCGCGTCCAGGGCCGCGGTGAGGATGTCGGGTTCGGGCTTGGCGTTGTCGGCATCCGCGGCGGACGTGACGGCGGTCAGGGCGTCCTCGACGTCGAGCACGCGGCGCAGCGCTTCCAGCTCGTCCGGCGGCGCGGAGGTGGCCAGCACCACCCGAGCGCCGCGCCGGTGGAGGCTGCGCAGCAGGTCGGGCGCGCCCGGCAGCGGCCGCATCAGGCCGACGAAGGCGCTGTAGTGCTCGGTGTGCGCGGCCTTCAGAACGTCGTCGCGGTCACGGTCGCGCTCGGGCAGCACCGCGTCGAGCATCTCGCTGCCGCCCATGCCGATACGCCGATGCAGCTCGGTCACCGTGATCGGATGTCCCTCCTGCCGGAAGGCCCGGTACCAGGCGAGGGCATGGAAGTAGTTCGTGTCGACGAGTGTCCCGTCGATATCGAGCAACACCGCGACCGAAGCATCCACGTCCCGCTCGGTACCCACCGGAGCCCTCCGCACGCGAGCCGGGCATCTGCGGTGGTCCTCACCTGCACGTATCGCTGTCCGGAAAGGGGATTGGTGAAACCCGGGCCGGCGCGGAACGTGACCGCCTGCCGGTCAGCGGCCGGCCGGGCGCCGGGCACACCCGCCGCCGCGGCGTTGCCCGGCACACGAGGTCGCGAAGGCGCGCGTTGACCGCGTCGGGACGTTCGAGGATGACCGCGTGCCCGGCGCCCGGCTCGACCGCGAGCTGCGCAGCCGGGAGGGCCTCGGCGAGGATCCGGCTGTGCTCGATCGGCGTCATGACGTCGGCGTCACCGACGAGCAGCAGGGTCGGAATGGTGCGCAGCGCGGCGGCCGCCGCGAGCCGCTCGTGATCGAGGAGCGTGGGCAGGAAGGCGCCGACGACCGGGATCGGCGTGTCCGCGACCATCTTCTCGAGCTGGTCGACGACGGGCGCCGGCACGTCGGCCGAGCCGAAACCGAGCCGGCGTGTCAGGCCGCGGGACAGCGTGCTGCCCTTCCACCGGGCCCGCTCCAGCATGGACGGGCTGTGGCGCAGCCCGACGGCCATTCCGGGCAGGACACGGCGTGCCGCCGCGGTCACGGTGGCCGGCAGCCCGAACGCCAGCCGGGGCAGCTCGCCGGCGCTCGTCGAGAGCAGGGCGGCCGCGACGATCCGGGTGCCGAACAGGTCGGGATGCGCCTCGGCCAGGCCGAGGATGGTCATGCCGCCCATCGAATGGCCGACGAGGACGACCGGCCCGGCGGGTGCCCGGTCGTTCAGCACCCGGTACAGGTCATCGGCGAGCTGCGCGATGGTGCAGTTCTCGGCGTCCGACGGGCTCGATCGACCGTGTGCGCGCTGGTCGTAGCAGACGATGCGCCCGAGGTCGGCCAGGCCCTGGCGCTGGTAGGCCCAGGCGTCGGCGGTCATGCAGAAGCCGTGCACGAGGACCAGCGTCAGCGGGGCGTCGGGCGGTCCGGTCTCCTCGACGTGCAGCCGTACGCCGTCGGACGCCACCACGCTCCTGCGCCGGGCGGCCCGCGGGTTGCGCGACGATGTGGCTCTTACCCCTCGTCGGGGCCGTGCGGCCTGTGAACGCCGCGGCCTCCGCTCGGCCCTGACCAACCGGTACCACCTTTTTCCGACTCATACCGACGTGACGGGTTCGTCGTGCCCCGGGGTGTGTCTGAAAAACGAAATGCCGGAGGTAGCGCCACATCGTCCGCGCCGGGCGCTAGGTGTAGTTGGTCGCGCCCGGGGCAGAGCCAGAGACAGCGAAGCGTCGCCGGTTCCGTCGGCGGAGGATGGCACAGGGAGGTTCGAGACCGATGACAAAGTCGACCGCGTCGGCGGTCATGGACAAGGCCACCGCGGTCACCACGCCGGTGATCCACAAGGCGGCCGACGTCACCGCGCCCGCTCGGCACAAGACTGCCGAGCTCACGAGTGACGTCGCGAGCAAGGTGGGAAAGAGCTCCAGCGACGCCGTCAGCGCCGTCAAGGGTGCCAGCGGGCGGCGGTCCGCCGTCGTGGGTGCCGTCGCGGTCGCGGTTGCCGCCGTCGGCGCGGTCCTCGCGGTCCTCATTCCGCGCGCGCGGAATGGCAACTGAGATACCAACGGCCGCCCTGGGGCGGACCCGAAATGCGAAAGGCTCGGAACGGCCATGGCCGTTCCGAGCCTTTCGCATTCAATACCGGTCTATTCGGCGGCCCGGGTGGCCTGTCGAGCCGCGCGGGGGCGGCGGCGGTCGAGGGCCGTGGCCCGCAGCGCGCGGGCGAACGTGCGCCCGGTCTCGGGCAGGGTCTTCAGGAAGCTGGGCGCGAGGAAGCCGCCGGCCTGGGCGTCGAACAGGCCGTGGGCGCCGTGGTCGCGGCCGTCATCGGCGGGCCGGCGCAGGTTGTCGGGTCGGACGGGCGGCAGCGGGCTGCCGGTGAGCTGGGACTCCCAGGCGCCGAGCGCGGCGTAGTGGTTGCCGAACCCCGGGGCGACGGACCCGGCGGCGACCAGCGCCCGGTTCCAGGTCCCGACGATCGCGGAGCGGCGGCCGTCGAGGGCGACGCGCACGATCCGCTTCGCGCACAGCTCCGGCTGGTAGATGGGCGGCACCGGCTGGGGCTGGCGATCCATCGACGTCCGGCACCAGCCGAACTGCGGGGTGTTGACGGCGGGCAGGTGCACCATCGACATCCGCACGTGGCTGCCCTCGTGCAGCAGCTCCGCCCTGGCCGACTCGAAGAACCCGCGGCAGGCGAACTTCGCCGCGCAGTACGGGGCCTGCAGCGGGATGCCGATGAAGGCGAGCGCCGACCCGACGTTGACGATCGACCCCTGGTCGCGCGGGCGCATCCGTTCGAGCGCGGCCATCGTGCCCCAGACCTGGCCGAGGAACGTCACCTCGACGGCTCGCTGGAAGTCCTCGGGAGCGGTGTCCGCGAGCGGAGCGAACGAGGTGGTCATCGCGTTGTTGACCCAGACGTCCAACGGGCCGAGCTCGTCCTCGGCGGCGGCCGCGGCCTGGTCGACGGCCTGGTGGTCGGCGACGTCGGCCGCCAGGACCAGCGCCCGGCCGCCCTTCGCGCGTACCGCGTCGGCCGCGGCCGTCAGTCCCGCCTCGCCGCGAGCGAGCAGCGCGACGTCGAATCCGCGGTCGGCGAGGGCGAGCGCGGTGGCGCGCCCGACTCCCGCCGAGGCGCCGGTCACCAGCGCGACCTTGCGTTCCGCCATGGTGGTCACCTTCCGTTGCGCGGCGGGCACCCGTCCGGTCGGAAGCGTCCGGTACGGGGCATGGTCGCCGCGGGGTTTCGTCGGCTCGCTACCCCTGCGGCCGCTCCCGAAACGAAGCGCGCCGGCGCGCCGCGCGCGGGCCGGAGCCGCTTGGGCATTCGGGATTCCGGGTGGATCCGAGGGGAAGGAAGCCCGCGGACTGTCCGCGGCAGGCGCGACGACGCAGGGGAGCGGCGATGCAGATTGGCTACAAGCTGATGACGGAGGCTTTTGGGCCGAAGGAGATCGTCCGGCAGGCTGTGGCCGCCGAGGCGGCGGGCTTTGACTTCGTCGAGCTCAGCGACCATTTCCATCCGTGGCTCGACGTGCAGGGGCATTCCGCGTTCACCTGGTCGATGTTGGGGGCGATCGCGGAGCGTACCGACCGCGTCGGGCTGGCCACCGGCGTTACCTGCCCGACGATCCGCTACCACCCGGCCGTGGTCGCCCAGGCGGCCGCGACCGTGGCGCTGCTCGCCGACGGCCG
>Ga0207711_10000067_pt1 | contig 118985 bp, 102 predicted proteins | sample KBSS34metaG_FD_184401 | JGI IMG/M metagenome (GOLD analysis project Ga0207711, IMG submission 184401) | Switchgrass rhizosphere microbial communities from Kellogg Biological Station, Michigan, USA - KBS S3-4 metaG (SPAdes) (version 2) | ecosystem: Host-associated > Plants > Roots >... | reverse complement strand
ACTGGTCGGACCCCACAGCCGGCCGTCGTGCCAGCGCGGGGCCTCCAGGAACGAGCGGCCATCGAGCAGCACCGAAACGTGGGTAGGCGGCACCCGGGTCTCCATCCTTCGACGTGAGCTGCGCGACGCCCCGACAGCGTCGGGCGGCGGGGCGGAGCCCACACCGTAGCGAGCGCCGTGCGCCCGGCACCGACGCCCCCGCCGGCCCGTCGATCAACCACGCCCGGCGGGTTGCGGACACCGGGCGCGGTCGGCGGTGGATGACCCGGCGAAGTTAGGGAGTGCTAACCCATCAGCGGTGGACGGGCCGCTGGCGGCGGTAACCTTCCTGCATGCCAGGGCGTGCCACTCCGACGCGCGCCGAGCCGCCCGGCGCGGACGGCGGCGCGGCCGGCGCACACGGCGCGTCGGCGGGGTCCGGCGGTCCGGCGGACGCTTCGGCAGGGGGCTCGGCGGCGGCGCCGCCCGGCACCCCCGGGGCGCGGCGTGAGCGGCTGCTGTCCGCCGCGGCCCGGCTGATGGCCGACCGTGGGTACCACGGGGTGAGCATCAACGACATCGGCGCCGCGGCGGGTGTCTCCGGTCCCGCCGTGTACAAACACTTCCCGAGCAAGCAGGCGATCCTCACGGAGCTGCTGGTCGGAATCAGCGAACGGCTGCTCGCCGAGGGCACCGCGCGGGCCGAGACGGCGGGCAGCCCGGACGAGGCACTGGACGCGCTGGTCCGCTGGCACGTGTCGTTCGCGCTCGGGTCCCCGGAGCTCATCCGTCTCCAGGACCGTGACCTCGCCAGCATGGACGAGACGGCGGCGCGGTCGGTGCGCCGGCTGCAGCGCCGGTACGTGGAGATCTGGGTGACCCAGCTGCGGGCGCGCGAGCCGGGGATCGCCGAGGACGCGGCGCGTGCCAGCGTGCACGCCACGTTCGGGCTGCTCAACTCGACGCCGTACAGCGCCTCCGGCGGTGCCGCCCGCCTCGGCCGCGCCCGGATGGCCGCGCTGATGCACCGGCTTGGTCTGGCCGCGCTGCGCGCCGCGCGCTGATTTCCACCTGCGCGATACCTCGCCGAAAGGCCGCGACCCGGACCGGATACGTGATGACGCGCGGCCTCGCCGGGAATGCCGAGCGCGACACATTGCGCGTTCTCCGTCCGGGCCGGGCGTCGTCTGTTTGTTTCGACAACCTTGCCGGCACGCTTCGCCGCACGGTCTGCGCCGGGGCCGCCGACCAACCCATCCGACCGTCCTTGTGACGTTGCCGACGCCGCCCTGCCGCGGCGATCGGCCCGCGCCGCGCCGGACCGGCGACGGATCCGCAGGTGAGAGCCATGTGGCCGACCGCGGCGGTCCGCGGTCGGACGGGTGGTCCGCCGGCCGGCCAGCCGCATTCTCCGCCGCCCGGCCCGCTACACATGCGGCGCGCAGACACAAGTGATTGACCACGCACCAGCCGCCTGGGTACCAATTTATTTTACCGTGTCACCTTCGCCCGAAGGCGCGGCGGAAGCAGCCGCCCGCGCCTTCTTGGCAGTGCCGCCGTTCGTCGGTGACGCGTCGCATGAAAACGGCTGGTCATGTCCCCGTCGGCAGTGCCGCCGAAGCGGTTCGGTAACCGGACCGCGACCTGACCGACCGTTCAGCGGCTGGCGGAGGTTTGCCGGGGCGGAGAACCCCGGAGCCCGGCCCGCGCACTCGCCTGCCCAGACGACGCCTGCCCCGACAGCCCATCGCCTGACCAGACAGCCCGCCTGCCCGGACTCCCCGGGCCCGGAGACGCGCCGACGCGGATCCAGGCCAGGGGCCGTCGACCTCCCACAGCGCCTCTCCGCACCCGTCCACGGCGCCCGGCGCCGCGGGCGGACCTCGCGTACCCGCTTTCCCGCCCGGCACCACCGGACGCCTTCCCGGCGTCCGCGACCACCTTGGAGGATCTCCATGCATCCGACACCCGGCCGGCCGGCGCCACGCGCCGCCAGCTCATCTCGACGACGCGCCGTGCCGCCAGCTCCGCTCTCCGAGGCACGCGTGCCCGTCGCGCCGGCGGCGGCCACGACCGGCGACGACGCGGGTCGACGTTCGACCGACATCACCACCCGCCTCGGCGGCGTAGGCACCCGCGGCGCGACCAGGCAGGTCCGCCGCAGCTCGGGGCGGCTCGGCGGCGGCGGCGGATCCGTCGCCGGCGCGACCACCGTCGCCGGTGTGCCGATCTCGACGGGCCGGCGGCACTGATGCGCATCGGTGTGGCGCGCGAGACCGCGCCGGGCGAGCGGCGGGTGGCCCTCATCCCGCAGGAGGTGGACGGCCTGCGCAAGGCCGGCCACGAGGTGATCGTCGAGGCGGGCGCCGGCGAGCACGCCGGCTTCCCCGACGCGGCGTACGCCGAGCGCGGCGCGACCGTCGGCACGGCGGCGCAGGTGTTCGCCGCCGACGTCACGCTGTTCGTTCGCGTTCGCGTTCCCGGCTCGGACGCGGCGGTGGCGGACGACGCCGCCGGCCGGCTGCGGCCCGGACAGGTGGTCGTAGGCCTGGCCGACCCGCTCGGGACGCCGGGCGCCGCGACGGCGCTCGCCGCGAGCGGCGTCACCAGCTTCGCGCTGGAGCTGCTGCCGCGGATCACCCGGGCGCAGGCGATGGACGTGCTGAGCTCGCAGGCGACGCTCGCCGGCTACAAGGCGGCGCTCATCGCCGCCGGCCGGCTGAACAAGATCCTCCCGATGCTGACGACGGCCGCAGGCACGCTGCCGCCGGCCCGGACGCTCGTCGTCGGCGCGGGCGTCGCCGGCCTGCAGGCGATCGCGACCTGCAAGCGGATCGGCTCGGTCGTCTCCGCGTACGACGTCCGCGCGGCGGCCCGCGAGCAGGCCGAGAGCGTCGGCGCGACGTTCGTCGACCTGGGCCTGGACTCGGCGGACGCCGAGACGGCCGGCGGCTACGCCAGCGCGCAGAGCGAGGACTTCCTTCGCCGCCAGCGGGAGGCGCTCGGCAAGGTGGTCGCCGCGCAGGACATCGTGATCACGACCGCACAGGTGCAGGGCAGGCGGGCGCCGGTGATCGTGACCGCGGAGATGGTCCGCGCGATGGCGCCCGGCTCCGTCATCGTCGACATCGCGGCCGCGCAGGGTGGCAACTGCGAGCTGTCGCAGCCGGACGAGGAGGTTGACGTCGACGGCGTGACGGTGCTCGCGCCGACGAACCTGCCGGCGACGGTGCCCGCGCACGCGAGCCGGCTCTACGCGAAGAACCTGACCAACTTCCTGAAGCTGCTCATCGTCGACGACCAGGTCCGGCTCGACCTGACCGACCCGATCATCGCGGACACGCTCGTCACGCACGAGGGCGAGGTCGTCGCCCCGCGGGTGCGCGAGCTGCTGGGCCTCGGCGCCCTGGTCGCCGCGGCCGCGCCAGACGACGCGACCGCCGCCGCCGACGTCCCGGCGACACGCGACGGCCCGGACAACGCCGGGGCCAGGACGGCTGTCATTTCGACCACGGCTGGGGGGTGACGCGGATGTCCACCGCGATCGAGAGCGGCCTGTACGTGTTCCTGCTGGCGAGCTTCGTCGGCTTCGAGGTGATCCGGCGCGTGCCGCCGCTGTTCCACACCCCGCTGATGTCGCTGACCAACGCGGTCGCCGGCATCTCGCTGGTCGGCAGCCTGGTCGTCGCCGGCTCCGACCGGGGTGTCGTGTCGACGTTGCTCGGCACGATCGCCGTGACCGCGTCGACGATCAACGTGGTCGGCGGGTTCCTGATCACCGACCGGATGCTGAAGATGTTCCGTCCGCGCGACGCGGCCCCGAAGGGGGCGGGTCCGGGTTCCGCCGGCCCCAGCGCCGCCGACTGGCTGCGGGCGAGGTTCCGCAGGGGCGCGGCCGCCCCGGCGAGCACGACCGTCACCGTGCCCACCCGGGAGGTCGCCCGATGAACGACTACGTCGTGCCCCTCTGCTACCTGGCCGCAGGTGGCTTGTTCATCGTCGGGCTGAAGGGCATCACCCAGCCGAAGACGGCTCGACGCGGGCTGCAGGCCGCCGAGCTTGGCATGCTGTTCGCGATCGTTGGAACGCTGGTTAACAAGGAGATCGTCGACTTCCGCTGGATCATCCTGGCGTTCGTCGTCGGGTCTGCGATCGGCGCCCTGATGGCGGTCTTCGTGCCGATGACAGCGATGCCGCAGCGGATCGCGCTCTCGCACGCGTTCGGTGCGCTCGCCGCGGGTCTCGTCGGCACGGCCGAGTACTACCACCGCCAGCCGGAGATCGGCGCCTTCACGATGACCGCGATCACGCTGGAGGTGCTGCTCGGTTTCGTCACCTTCACCGGCAGCCTGATGGCGTTCGGCAAGCTGCACGAGATCCTGCCGGGCCGCCCGCAGGTCTACCGCGGCCAGAACGTCGTGAACCTCGCGACCTTCGCCGTCGCGGCGGCGGCCGGCGTGTGGCTGATCACCGACCCGTCGAAGACGTTCCTGTTCCCGGTGATCGCGGTGCTCGCCGCCGCATTCGGCGTCATGCTGATCATCCCGATCGGCGGCGCGGACATGCCGACCGTCATCTCGCTGCTGAACTCCTACGCCGGCCTCTCCTCGGTGGCGATGGGTTTTGCGCTGGACAACAAGGCGCTCATCATCGCGGGCGCGCTCGACGGCTCGGCCGGCTTCCTGCTCTCGGTCATCATGTGCCGGGCGATGAACCGGTCCTTCTCGAACGTGCTGTTCGGGGCGTTCGGCCAGGCGGACACGTCCGCGGCGGCGGCCGGCGTCGTGGAGGAGCGGCCGGTGCGCAGCGCCTCCACCGAGGAGGCGGCCATGCTGCTGGAGACGGCGCGGTCGGTCATCATCGTGCCCGGCTACGGGCTCGCGGTGGCGCAGGCCCAGCACCGGATCCGCGAGCTGGCCGACGTGCTCATCCGCAACGGCGCCGAGGTCCGGTTCGCCATCCATCCGGTGGCCGGCCGGATGCCCGGCCACATGAACGTGCTGCTCGCCGAGGCGGACGTGCCCTACGACCAGATCCTAGACATGGACGAGATCAACGCCGACTTCGCCCAGACCGATGTCGCCCTGGTCGTCGGCGCGAACGACGTGACCAACCCGGCCGCGAAGACCAACAAGGACAGCCCCATCTACGGCATGCCGATCCTCGACGTCGAGTCGGCGCGAACCGTCATGGTCGTCAAACGCGGCATGAAGGCCGGCTTCGCCGGTGTCGAGAACGAGCTCTACTACCAGGACAAGACCCTCATGATCTTCGGTGACGCCAAGAAGGTCGCCGAGGGCCTCGTCCACGACCTGGAGGCGACGGTCCGCGCCTGAGCCGGGTGGGCCGTTCGGGTGACCACGATGGTGGGCATCCGAACGGCCGCCGGCGGGCGGCACCGCGCCGAGAGCGCGGCGCATCCCGTCACAGGAGTCCACGGACCAGAACTTCGCGATGCTCGCCTACATAGCCACGGACCTGTTTGTTCGTGGACTGCAGGAGGCTGGCCCCAGCCCGACCCGAGAGTCGTTCATCACGAATCTCGGCAGGGTGCCGAACTACGACGCCGGCGGCCTGATCGAACCGGTCGACCTGGCGCGGTCAGCGCAGACCTCCACAAGCCGGTCGAAGGCCACCCGTTCCAGGCCGTGATCGGCCAGCCGCGTCCGGAACCGGGACAGCACCGTCGGACCGAACCCGGTATCGGTCAGCTCCGCACCGAGGGCGTACTTCCAGTCGATCGCGCGGACCGTCATCGCCGCGGCCTGCCGGTCGGTCAGGTTCTCGGTGAACGGCAGAATCTGACCCGCACCTGGGCGTCCGAGCTGAGCGAGCGGCGGATCAGGGTGAAACTCCATCAGCCCGGGCGTCGTCTACACGCCGGCGTACCTGAAGGCCGGCGTCACCCTGGCCGACGCCGAGCAGACGAACTTGGCCGCCATCCCGGTCGGGCGGCTCGGCACGCCGAAGGACGTCGGCCGGCTCGTCGCCTTCCTGGTCTCCGATGACGGGTCGTGGATCAACGCCACTGACGTCGTTATCGACGGCGGGCAGCTAGCGCCGGCTGACGCGCACCCGCCAGCCGTTATCGAAGCACCACCAGCGGCTGGTCGCGCCCGGGCGTGGCGCTGCCAGAGCTCCTCGGCGACGTCCTCGGGCCGGTGCCGGCCGTCCGGGCCGACGGCGCCCACGATGGTGACCTGCGCGGCGTGGACCCCGTCACCACCGAGCGTGTCGGGCAGCATCCCCCAGCCGCTCGGGGTTACGCCCGATCAAGCCGACTCGATAGCCCTCGCGGCCGAACCGGCGGGCGGCCGCCAGCCCGATCCCCGGGCCGGCGCCGACCACCAGGAACGTGGGGGCTTCATCAGTCATGGCTCTACCGCCGGCGTCAGCGTCGACTACTACATCCGCCTGGAACAGGGGCGGGAGAAGCACCCGTCGACCCAGGTCCTCGCCTCCATCGCCGACGCGCTGCAACTCGACCACGACGCCTACCAGCACCTGTTCCGCATCGCGGGCTTCGCGCCCGGATTGCGCACCTCCGCCCGCCCGGAGCGGATCGACCCCGACCTGCGGCAGCTGATGGACGGCTGGCCGAACAACCCCACGCTGGTTCTCGGCCGGACCTACGACGTGCTCGCCCGCAACCGGCTCGGAGCGGCGCTGTGGCGACCGTTCACCTACTCGGACAACCTGCTGCTCAACGTCTTCCTGGACGACGCGGCGCCCACCTTCTACAAGAACTGGCGCGCAGCGGCAGTCAACACCGTGGCCGGCTTCCACGCGGCAGCGGGCGCGGCGCTCGACGACCCGCGTGTTCACCAGATCCTGGAGGAGTTGACAGGGAAGAGCCCGGAGTTCGTGCAGATCTGGGAGCGGAACGACGCCCGAGGCAAGAACGCCGATGAGAAGACTTTCGTCCACCCAGACGTCGGCGAGCTGACCCTGCGCATGCAGACCTTCGACGTCCGCGCCGCCCCCGGCCAGCAACTGGTCGTCTACCACGCTGATGCCGGCACCCCGTCAGCCGAAGCGCTCCACCTGCTCGGCACCCTCGCGGCGACCTACGCGTCCACAGCGGATGAAGCCGGCCCGCCGCGACCGTCAGTCCGCCGGGCGTAGCGTGCTGCCCGGCCGCAGCCGGCCCTGCCCGTCGAGGTCGGCCAGCACCCTCGGCAGTCCCTCGTCGAGCATCTTGCGCCGCACTCGGCCGAGCAGGCGGGACATGAAGAAGCCTTCGACGCCGCGGAAACCCGTGTGCTCCCAGGTCAGTGATCATGCCGGCTTACGCCGGCGCCCTGTCCCGATCACCCATGCGAAAGCCCGAGGTTAGGGGATTTCAACTTGGGTGAGCATGCGATGGGCGAGGTCGAGACGGGCTTGTACGTGGCTCGGGCGGAGGCGTCCGCTGGCCTGGAGGGTGGCGAGGCCATGCAGGGTGGACCAGGCGACTTCGGCCCGGGTGCCGTCTGCGTCGGGGAACACGTCGTAGATGCCGGCGAACGCCCGGTGGAGCGGTTCGGGGGTGGTGTCGGCGGCGAAGGTCAATCCGGAGGGCAGCGAGAACATCGCCTCGTAGACCCGGGGATGTGCGCTGGCGAAGTGCAGGTAGGCACGCATCCGCGCCATGGGTGACGAGTCGACCGCTTCGAGCGCCGCCGCGATGTCGGCGAACCCGGCGAGCGCTACGGCATCGATGAGCGCCTGGCGGCTGGCGAAGGCCGAGTAGAGCACAGGCTGGGTGACACCCAGCCTGTCCGCGAGGCGGCGCATCGTGACGGCGGGCCAACCGTCGGCCTCGGCGATCTGGCGGGCAGCGCGGATGACCTGTTCGCGTCTCAGGTCGAGATCTGGAACCGGCCTCGGCGACACAGATGGATAGTCTAGCATCGTTATCTAACGGCGCTACGTCCGTGCGCCGCCCCCACTCGCGGGAGATCCTTCACCATGCAACTGGCTGCCGTGCTGGTCGGACTCGTCGCCTGCGCCGCGATCATCGCGCTCGGCGTTCGTTTCGTTGTCCAACCCCATCAGGCGACGCTCGACTTCGGCATTCCTGCGGACAGTCTCCGCGGCCTGACCGAGATCAAGGGCGCCCGCGACATCACCTCCGGCGTGGTGCCGATCGTCGCGTGGGTGTCCGCGGGCCGCACGACTCTTGGCTGGGTGCTGGTCGCCGCGGCGCTCACCCCGACCGCGGACGCGCTGATCGTTCTCACGAACGGTGGGAAGCCCTCCAGGGCGTTGGGCATCCACGGGGTCACGGCCGGTCTGCTCGTCGCGGCGGGGCTCGTTCTGGCGCTGCGATGAGCGACGTCTCGTCGAATCCTCGCCGACCTCGCGACGTGAGGGGTCGAGCATGTCGCTCGACCTGCGTCGCGTCGGCTCAACTGGACCAACAACGAACAGATGGATCAGGAGCGTTGAAGGAGTGTCGATGAACGAGCCCCAGGGCTGGCGCGTCCTCGGGTTCGGCAAGCACCCCGAGAACGCCGCGGCGATCCAACAGCGACTGCGCACCGAGGGCCTGCGCGCCCGCAACTTCGCGCTCACCAACGACGCGGCCGGCGACGAACAACTCATCCAGGAGTTGAGCAGCGCCATCTATGATGCGGTCGCCATCGGTGGATACATCACGGGGCAAGAGCCCGAGTCCCCGCCCACCCCGGAAACCACGGCGTGGTTCAACCGAATCCTGAACATCATTCACGAACACGCACCCACCGCGAAAATCGTCCTGGTCGCCGGTCCCACCGACGCGCTCCCCGCCATCAACCGCGTGCTCCGCGGACCTGCCGGTTAGCTGGCCCGGCCGCGAACGGCGACGCGTCCCAGGCCCGTGGCGTAGCGTTGCTCCCGCCGGTACGGGATCGGCCGGCGTGGCGCGGGACAGAAGCGGGCTTTGCGGCCACCCGGTCCGGGCCGCCGGGCCCGGCACCCTGGCCTCGGCCGCTCGCAGTCCGTGCCAGGAGGAACGCGATGACCGCGACGACGCCCATGGGCGCCTCCCCAGACGCGACGCCCGCCCACCCCGCGACGCCCGCCACCCCCTCCGGTCAGCTTCGCCGCGTCGACGAGGCCGCGCTGGCGCGGCTCGTCTCGGGCGTGACCGGAAAGGGCGAGCCGGTGACGGTCGCCGCGCCGTTCACCGGCGAGCCACTGGTCTCGCTGCCGCAGTCGACGGCCGACGACGTTCGGGAGGCCTACGGCCTGGCGCGCGCGGCGCAGCCCGGCTGGTCGGCCGTGCCGGTCCGGGAGCGGGCAGCAGTCCTCGCCTCGCTGCACGACCTCGTGCTGCGCCGCCGCGACGAGGTGCTCGACATCCTGCAGTGGGAGACCGGCAAGGCGCGCGCACACGCGTTCGAGGAGGTGCTGGAGGTCGCCGCGTGCGCCCTGCACTTCAGCCGGCGGGCGCCGCGGCTGCTCGCGCCGCACCGGCGGGCCGGTGCCTTCCCCGTCCTCACCCGGGCCGTCGAGTCGCGCCGACCCAAGGGCGTCGTCTGCGTGATCACCCCGTGGAACTACCCGCTCGCCCTCACCGACGACGTCCTGCCGGCCCTGGTCGCCGGCAACGGCGTCGTGCAGAAGCCGGACAGCCAGACCGCGCTGTCCGCGCTCTGGCTGCGCGAGCTGGCGATCGAGGCCGGCCTCCCGCCCGCGCTGTGGCAGGTGGTGCTCGGAGGCCGGGACGCCATCGGCGACGCGCTGGTCGACGGCGCCGACTTCGTCGCGTTCACCGGCTCTACCCCGGCCGGCCGGGCGATCGCCGCGCGCGCCGGCCAGCGGCTGATCGGCTGCTCGCTGGAGCTCGGCGGGAAGAACCCGATGGTCGTGCTCGCCGACGCCGACGTCGAGAAGGCGGCCAGGGGCGCCGTCCGGGCCTGTTTCAACAACGCCGGCCAGCTGTGCGTCGCCATCGAGCGGATCTACGTCGACCGTGCGGTCCACGACGCGTTCGTGGCGGCTTTCACCGACGAGGTCGGCCGGCTGCGGATCGGCGCCGCCCTGGACTACACCGCCGACCTGGGCTCGCTCACCTACCAGCGCCAGCTCGACACCGTCCGGGCGCACCTCGACGACGCCGTCGCCAAGGGCGCCACCGTGCTCGCCGGCGGGCAGGCACGCCCCGACCTCGGCCCCCTGTTCCACGAGGCGACCGTGCTCACCGACGTCACCCCCGACATGACGCTGTACCGGGACGAGACGTTCGGACCGGTGGTGGCGATCTATCCGGTCGACGGCGACGATGCCGCCGTCGCCGCGGCCAACGACACCGAGTACGGCCTGAACGCGAGCGTGTGGAGCCGCGACACCGCGCACGCCCGGGCGGTCGCGGGTCGCATCGACGCCGGCACGGTCAACATCAACGAGGGCTACGCGTCGGCCTACGGGTCGCAGGGCGCGCCGATGGGCGGCATGAAGGCCTCCGGCCTGGGCCGCCGGCACGGCGACGAGGGCCTGCTCAAGCTCACCGAGGCGCAGACCGTCGCGAGCCAGCATGTCCTCGGTTTCGACCCGCCCGGCTTCCTCGGCCCGGACCGCTACGCCGCCCTGCTCACCCACACGCTCACCGCGCTGAAGCGTTTCCACATCCGCTAACGGCAGCCCGCCGCCGGCAGGTCCGCAACGTCCACGCCGGCGGTATGGGTCGGGGGCGATCGTTGGACCGACGCCCGCCGGCGCTGCGGGACCGGGCCCGCGCCGGTTGATCAGGCGATCAGGAAGGGCACGACCTCGGCGAGGAGCTGGTCCGGGGCGCGGCTGTGCACCCGGTGGCCCGCTGGGATCGTGATGAGCCGGGCGTCGGCGACGGCGCCGGCGATCTCCGGCGCCCGTTGAATCTCGTCGATGACCAGCAGGCCGTCGAAGTCGACGAAGCTGGCCGGGTCGGCGGCGGCGGATCTCGCCAGGTCGTCATCGAGGTAGTAGGTCCGGGTATCGCCGCGCGTGTCCGCCGTGATCTCGGCAAGCGTGCTCTTCCCCACCTGCCGCGCTCCGTTGATGACGACCACGCGCGTGTCTGCCAGCGCCGCCGAGACCATCGCCGCCGCATGGCGTGGAAACAGCTCGAGGGTCCCCTGGCCTGGCATCGTCACTACGGCTGCCCGTCGCAAGGCCCAGGACTCCGGAGCCCCCAGCGATCAGCGTCATCAACCGGTGTCCGGCTAGGACGCCGCCGCTTGCCCAGACCCCCGCACGGCCGGTGTTCCGCCATGATCACGGTCAGTCCGCCGCCATGATCACGGTCAGTCCGCCGGACCCGTCACGGTCGATCTGCCGCCATGATCACGGTCGATCTGCCGTGGGCCGTGCGGTCTGTCTGCCGGGCCGGCACGGTCAGGGGCCGAGGTCGTCCATGGCTCTGTAGAGGCGCTCCTCGGAGACGGGGTAGGGGGTGCGCAGCGTCTGGGCGAACAGGCTGACGCGAAGTTCCTCGATCATCCAGCGGACGCGCAGGAGGTCGGGGCCGGGCGGCGTGCCGGGTGGAAGGAGGTCCCTTGCCAGCTCGTCGTAGGCGGCGCGGACCCGGGTGATCTTGGCGAGCTTCGGCTGCTCGGCGGCGGCCTCGGCCGGCAGCCGGTCGAGGCGACGCAGCGCGCCGGTCAGGTAGCGGGTCAGGTCCTCGAGGCGGTCCGCGCCGGTGGCCGTGATGAAACCCGGGTAGACGAGCTCGGCGAGCTGACGGCGCAGGTCGTCGAGGCTCGCGGCGAGCGTCGGCGTCGGCTTGGGCCGGACGGCGGTTCGCGTCGCCGCGCCGCCCTGCACGGCGGCGAACGCCGTGGACAGCGACCGCAGGTCCGTCACCTGGACGGGCCGGCGCGCGGCCGCCGGCTGGCCCCCCGTCGGCGCGCCGCCCGCCAGCGCCTCGGTCCGCGCCGACACGTCATGAGCGAGGGTCAACGCCCGCTCGGCGGCGCGGACGACCATGAGGCAGCGTTCCGGCAGGTCGGCGCGGACGGCGTCGCGTAGGCGCTCGAACGCGGCGCCGTCCCACACCGGGCCGCCGGCCTGGGCCAGCAGGGCATCCGTGGCCGCGGCGACCGCGTCGTCGAGCAGGTCGCCGACGCTTGCATGCGGAGCGTGCCGCAGCGCGAGCTTCGAGGCGTTCGAGAGCTGGGTGTTGACGTAGCGCACCGGCGACGGGACCGACGCGAGCAGCAGCGCCCTGGTACCGACGGGATGGGCCCGGTTCTGCTCGGCCTCCGTCGCCAGCACCCGCAGGGCGGCCGTTCCGGACGGTTCGGCGACCAGCGCGGGGAAGCCGCGGACGACGTGCGTGCCGGAGCGCCGCTCGACGGTCCGCGGGATCGTGCCCAGGTCGCCCCAGCCCGTCAGGCCGGTGCGTTCCAGACCGCCGCCGGCGGCGGAGACGGCCGCCGTCAGCTTCGGCGCGAGCTGCCGCTTGAGCTCGTCGAGGTCCTTGCCCTCGGCGAGCGTCCCCGGCGACCGCTCGGCACGCCCCGCCCGGCCGTCGCGGCCGTCGCGCTCCTTCCTCGCGTCGAAGACGCGGAACGTGATCCGTAGATGCGCGGGCAGCTTGGCCAGGTCCCAGTCCGCCCGGGAGATCGTCGTGCCGCCGCCGATGCGGTTCAGCTCGCGTTCGACGACGGCCAGCAGCGGGCCGTCGGCAGGGCCGACGCGGTCCAGCACGGCGCGGGCGTAGTTCGGCGCGGGGACGAAGCTGCGCCGCAGCGCCTTCGGCAGCGAACGGATCAGTTCCGTGACGAGGTCCTCGCGCAGCCCGGGAACCTGCCAGTCGAAGCCGTCCGGATCGATCTGGTTGAGGATCGCGAGCGGGATGTGCGCCGTCACGCCGTCGGCGGCCGAACCGGGCTCGAACTGGTACGTCAGGGCGATCCGGTGCTCGTCGCCGGGCCGGCCGGGCCAGTGGTCCGGGAAGTCGTCGGCGCGCACGCCGGCCGCGCCCGCGTTGACGAGCATCGCCGGGTCGAAGACGAGCAGGTCGGGCGTGCCCGGACGGGTCCTCTTCCACCAGGCGTCGAAATGCCGGCCCGAGACGACGTCCGCCGGGATGCGCGCGTCATAGAAATCGAAGATCGTCTGATCGTCGACGACGATGTTGCGGCGGCGGACGCGGTGCTCCAGCTCCTCGGCGTCCGCGAGCAGCCGCTGGTTCTCGGCGAAGAACGCGTGCCGCGTCTCCCAGTCGCCCTCGACGAGCGCGTGCCGGATGAACAGCTCCCGGCAGAGCGCCGGATCGATCGCGCTGTAGTTCACGGTCCGGGCGGCGACCAGCGGCACGCCGTACAGCGTCACCTTCTCGGCCGCGAGCACGGCGGCCGCCCGGCGCGACCAGTGCGGCTCGCTGTACGACCGGCGGACCAGGTGCGCGGCGAGCGGCTCGACCCATTCCGGCTCGATCTTGGCCGCGATCCGGCCCCACAGCCGGGACGTCTCGACCAGCTCGGCCGCCACCACCCAGCGCGGCGGCTTCTTGAACAGGGCCGAGCCGGGGAAGACGGCGAACCGTGCGCCGCGGGCACCGAGATAGTCGCGCTTCTCCGGATCGAACAGGCCGACGTGTGCGAGCAGGCCGGTGAGCAGCGCGGCGTGCACCTGCTGCGGGCTCGCCGCGGTGGCGTTCGTCGACAGGCCCAGCGAACGGGCGGCCTGGCGCAGCTGGCTATGGATGTCCTGCCACTCCCGGACCCGCAGATAGTGCAGATACTCGGCCCGGCACAGCTTGCGGAACTGGTTCGACGACAGCTCCGCGGCCTTCTCCCGCAGATAGGTCCACAGCTTCAGGTAGCCGAGAAAGTCGGACGTCGGATCGGCGAAGCGGGCGTGTTTCTCCGCGGCCGCCTGCTGGGCGTCGGCCGGTCGTTCCCGCACGTCCCCGATGGCCAGGGCCGCCGCGATGACCAGCACCTCGGCGAGCGCGCCCTGTTCCTCGGCGGCGAGGATCATCCGGGCGAGCCGCGGGTCGATGGGGAGCCGGGCGAGCCGGCGGCCGAGCGGCGTCAGCCGCGGCGTCCGATCAGCGCTGTTTTCCTGGCCGCCGCCGACTGGGACCGCGGTGGCCGCGGCGGTGTTCGCCCCGGAGTCGGCGGCAGGGCCGGGCGCGCGGTCGGATGCGGGCTTCGACGGGCGCCTCGGCCGGTGGGCCGCCTCGAACGCGCCCAGCTCGTGCAGCAGCGCCAGGCCGTCGGCGATCTGGCGTGGGTCGGGCGGGTCGAGGAAGGGGAAGTCCGCGACCTCGCCGAGCCCGAGCGACGCCATCGAGAGGATCACGGAGGCGAGGTTCGTCCGGAGGATCTCCGGGTCGGTGTACTCCGGCCGCGTCTCGAAGTCGTCTTCGGCGTAGAGGCGGATGCAGATGCCGTTCGACGTCCGTCCGCACCGGCCGGCCCGCTGGTTGGCGGAAGCCCGCGACACGGGCTCGATGGGCAGCCGTTGCACCTTCAGCCGGTGGCTGTAGCGGGAGATCCGGGCGGTACCGGCATCGACGACGTACTTGATGCCCGGGACGGTCAGCGACGTCTCAGCGACGTTCGTCGCGAGCACGATCCGCCGGCCCTTGTGCGGCTGGAACACCCGATGCTGCTCGGCGGCGGACAGCCGGGCATACAGCGGCAGGATCTCTCGGGGCAGCAGTTCCTTGCTCGGCCTTCGGGCCAGGGCGTCCGCGGTGTCGCGGATCTCCCGCTCGCCGGACAGGAAGACGAGAACGTCGCCGAGCCCCTCGGCGGACAGCTCGTCGACGGCGTCGCAGATCGCGGTGACGACGTCCCGGTCCGGATCGGCGTCGGGGTCGTCGGGATCCACGACCGGCCGGTAGCGGACCTCGACGGGATAGGTCCGGCCGGTCACCTCGATGATCGGTGCGTCGCCGAAATGCCGGGAAAACCGCTCGGTCTCGATCGTCGCCGAGGTGATGACGACCTTCAGGTCGGGTCGGCGCGGCAGGATCCGGTGCAGGTAACCGAGAATGAAGTCGATGTTGAGGCTGCGCTCGTGCGCCTCGTCGATGACGAGCGTGTCGTACTGGCGCAGCAGCCGGTCCGTGGCCAGCTCGGCGAGCAGGATGCCGTCGGTCATCAGCTTGACCAGCGTGTCCTCGCCGACCTGGTCGGTAAACCGGACCTGGTAACCGATCAGCCCGCCCAGGCCGTCCGCGCCCACCTCGTCGGCGATGCGCTCGGCGACCGTGCGGGCGGCCAGCCGCCGCGGCTGCGTGTGCCCGATCAGCCCGGTGACGCCACGGCCGAGCTCCAGGCAGATCTTCGGGATCTGCGTCGTCTTCCCGGAGCCGGTCTCGCCGGCGACGATGACGACCTGGTTGTCGCGGATCGCCGCGAGGATCTCGTCCTTGCGCTGGCTGACGGGCAGCTCGGGCGGGTATTTCAGCGCCGGCACGCCGTCGCGCCGCAAGGCGACCCGGATCTCCGCCGTCTCGACGTCGCCGGTGATCCCGGCGATCGCCCGGCTCCGCGCCTCGGCGTCCGGATCGTGCCGGACCGCGTCGAGCCGCCGTGCCAGCCGGTGCCCGTCGCGCGCCATCAGCCCGGTCAGCCGCCCCGACAGCCCCGCGAGCTGCGCCCGCTCGGCCGCACCAAGCTCGACGGGCCGGTCACCGGCGGGCCGGTCACCGGCGGGCCGGCTCGCGGCCCCCGACCGGCGTCGCCGCCCAGAGCGCCCGGGCCGCTCGGAACCGCCGCGACCACCCGCGCCTCGGTCTGCCCCGTCCCCGGCCCGCTCCGCGTCGGCGGGGTCCACGGCATCGCCAGTCGGCAGGTCGACTGGCTGCTGGGCAGGTGATGACGTCACGGTACGAACGGGGTCCAGATTCCTGAGCATGGCTGACAGCGGCTATCGAGGGTCTCACAGCCCAGGTCGGGCCAGGGCGATCACGACGGGCGACCCGCGACGCATCGCGCGGCGGCATCGGCCACGTCCCCCGCATGTCCGACGTACCAGACCACCATGCATATTCCCGCCCCGCCGCGACCGCAAGCGAATATCGGCCGGGACGCCCCCCGTGATCAGCGGATTTCGCGCCCGCCGTCGGGCGGCGTGGGGCGGAGGCTGCAGACCGGCTCCCGGCCAGGTCAGCCGACGACGCCTGAGGCGGCGGCCCGCGACTGCTGCTCGGCCGGGGCGTCCTTCACCGACGCGCTGGGCACCAGGGCCGCCGCGCCGCTGCCCCGCCACGACGGGCGCGCGTCCGGGTCGGGCGGGAGCGACGGGGAGAACTCGTCGCCGAGGCGGCTGAGCGCGGTGCGGGCGAAGATCTGCTGGTGCGTCACGGTCCGCTCGGACCGGCCACGGCCGACGAAGCTGACGGTCCAGTGCAGCAGCGTGGTCAACCGGTGCTTGAACCCGATGATGTAGACGAGGTGCACCGCCAGCCACATCAGCCAGGCGATGAACCCGGTGAGCTTCAACCGGCCGATCATGGCGACGGCGCTGAACCGCGAGATCGTCGCCATGCTGCCCTTGTCGTGGTACTTGAAGATCCGGCCGGAGTCGCGGCCCTCGATCCGGGCCCGGATGTCCCGGGCCGCGTGCCGGCCGCCCTGGATCGCGACCTGGGCCACGCCGGGCAGCTGGTTCAGCGAGATCATGTCGCCGACGACGTACACCTCGGGGTGACCGGGCAGCGTCAGGTCCGGCTCGACCTCGATGCGGCCGGACCGGTCGAGGCCGGCACCGCTCTGCTCGGCGAGCTGCCGGCCGAGTGGGCTCGCCTGGACGCCGGCCGCCCACACCTTGCAGACCGACTCGATGCGCCGTCGGCTGCCGTCCTTCTCCTTGACCTCGATGCCGGTCGCGTCGACGTTGGTGACCATCGCGCCGAGCTGCGCCTCGACGCCGAGCTTTCGGAGCCGCGCCGCCGCGTAACGGCCGAGCTTGTCGCCGAACGCCGGAAGCACGGCACCGGCCGCGTCGAGCAACACAATCCGCGCCTTGCTCGGGTTGATGTTCCGGAAATCCCGGCGCAGTGTGCGACGGGCGAGTTCGGCGATCTGGCCGGCCATCTCCACGCCGGTCGGGCCGGCACCGACGACCACGAAGGTGAGCAGCCGCTCGATATCCGCCTCGTCGGTGGACGCCTCCGCGAGCTCGAACATGCCGAGAATGCGGCCGCGCAGTTCGAGGGCGTCGTCGATGCTCTTCATCCCGGGGGCGTGCACGGCGAACTGGTCGTTGCCGAAATACGACTGGCCGGCGCCGGCGGCGACAATGAGGCTGTCGTAGTGATACACGCTCGTGCGGCCGACCAGCTCCGAGGTGACGGTGCGCGCGCCGAGGTCGATGTTGGTGACCTCGCCGAGCACGATCTGGGCGTTGCGCTGCCGGCGCAGCACCTCCCGGGTCGACGGGGCGATCTCGCCCTCGGAGAGGATGCCGGTCGCCACCTGGTAGAGCAGCGGCTGGAACAGGTGGTGCGAGGTCTTCCCGATGATCGTGACGTCGGCCCAGGCGCTGCGCAGCGCCTGGGCGGCGAACAGCCCGCCGAACCCGGAGCCGATGACCACGACGCGATGCCGGTAGACACCGCCTCCGGCCGCGTCGACGCGGGTGCCACTGGTAGCTTCGGTGTTCGCGGTCACAGTTGCTCTCCACTCATCCACACGGGCGAGCGCATTACGCCGTTCAGCTCGACGATCCCACAGGGACGCGACGAAGTCGCCACCACTCGCGCGTGACCTTCAACCCGTATGCGGCGCACCCACCTTGTGGCCTGTAGCAGAAATCACACAGCCCAGATTGTCAGTCCTAAGACGACCGTGGCACATCCCGGCCCCCTCTCGGACCCCCGCGGCGTCACCGGCCCCGTCGCCGGGAAAACCGCGCAATTACAACTAATCCAAGCTGGCGTCCGCGGCGACTTTTCCGCTGGACGCACCGCGTCGGCTGGGCCGATGGGCAAGAAGCACCGGACCAGCCGACGCGGGCAGCCGATCAGGCGCCGGGCTGCGGGACGATGCGCAGGTACGGCTTCGGCGCCTCCCAGGTGCCGAACAGCTCCTTCGCCTGCTCGTTGTTGACCGAGCCGGCGATCACGACGTTCTCGCCCTGCTTCCAGTTCACCGGTGTCGCGACCTTGTGCTTCGCGGTCAGCTGCAGCGAGTCGATCACCCGCAGCACCTCGTCGAAGTTACGGCCGGTCGTCATCGGGTAGACGAGGATCAGCTTGATCTTCTTGTCCGGGCCGATGACGAACACGTTGCGAACGGTCTGGTTGTCCACGGCCGTCCGCTGCGCCGGGTCGCCACTGGCGTCGGCGGGCAGCATTCCGTACGCCTTGGAGACCGAGTAGTCGGCGTCCCCGATCAGCGGGTAGTTGGGCGCGGTCCCCTGCGTCTCCTCGATGTCCTTGGCCCAGCCCTCGTGCAGCTCGACCGGGTCCACCGACAAGCCGATGATCTTCACGCCGCGCTTGTCGAACTCGGGCTTGATCGAGGCGACATAGCCAAGCTCGGTGGTGCAGATCGGCGTGAAGTTCTTGGGGTGCGAGAAGAGCACCGCCCACGAGTCGCCGATCCACTCGTGGAAGGAGATCGGGCCCTCGGTGGTCGCCGCCTGGAAGTCAGGAGCGGTTGCGCCGATCGTCAGAGTCATCGCTGTCTCCGTCGTGTTCCGGCGCGCGCCGCGCCGGGATCCGTTGAGGTCAGAGGCGACTCTACGGATGCTGGCTGCCTTCGACCGCCCCTCGCGACGTCCCAGTTGTCCACCAGCCCGATCGGCCACCCCGGAAGAGCCGCCCACCGGATCAGTCCGCGGCCAGATCCACCGCGGCAAACGAGTCGACGTGCGGGTACCCGGCGAGCGCGTCCGCGTAGGGCTCGCCGGTGCGGGCGACGCCGAGCGCGGCCCAGCCCGCCGCCGCCGAGCGACGGCCGAGCCCGACGACGGCGGCCACGGCGCGCTGCCCGTCGGCCGTCACGCCCCGGCGCGCGGCGCGCCGCCGCGCACGAGCGTGTCGAAGTCGGGGAAGCCGCCGGCGAGGTCGCTGCCGGTGAAGGCGCCGACCCAGCCGTCCGGATCGCGGAAGAAACGCACCGCGGTGAACGACGGCGTCGTCCCCATGTCGAACCAGTGCGTGCTCCCGGCGGGCACGGACAGCAGGTCGCCTGCCTCGCAGAGCACGGCGTGCACCTCGTCGCCGCGGGCCACGTCCCGGGTGTGCAGGTAGAAGGCGCCGCGGCCGGCGGCAAAGAAGCGCACCTCGTCGTCGGCGTGGGTGTGCTCGGCGAGGAACTTCGCCCGCGCCGTCGCCGCCGTCACCGGGAAGCTGGGCGCGCCGGTCGGGTGCAGCGCGGCCACGTCGACCTCGGCGAAGCCCTCGGCGGCCACCGCCGCGCGATCGGGTCGCGGTAGGCGGCGAGGACGTCCTCGGCCGGCGCGGTGGGCGGCACGCCGGCGACGAGGGGCCAGCGCTCGAAGCGGAAGCCGAGCCCGCCGAGAACGGCGCCGATCTCGGCCGCGTCGGTGGTCGCCATGGTGACCCGTGCCGGGTCGTCCGCCGGCCAGGTGGTCAGGGCGGTCATCCGTTCCTCCTCGGTCCGAGCCTCGGCCCGCGCAGGACCCGCCGATCGTCCGGCCGACCGAAATCCCGCGTCAAGGTCCGGCGCACCGCCCCGCGCGCCCCGACGACGGCGTGGCATCGGCGTCGGCCGCTTGACCAAGTACCGTCACGATCCGCATAGTGCCCGCATGTCGGAGCCGCCAGACCCACTCGAGCGCGGGTCCGGTGTGCCGGCCGACAGCCCCGGACCGGCCGCCACCCCCGGACGGGGCAACACCGCCGGACGGGGCAACACCGCCGGACGGGGAGACACCGCCGGACCGCCGCGGCCGGCCCGGCCGCCGCATCGCTGGCCGCCGCCGTCGCCGGTGCCACCCGCACCCCCACGGCTGCCGCCCGCGCCACCGCTCGCCGCGCCACCGCTCGCCGCGCCACTGCTCGCCGCGCCACCGCTGGCCGGGCCTGCGCCCGTCGTGCCCAGGCCACCGCGGCCAGCCCGGCCATTGGCCCCGCCGCCACCGGTCCCGCGGCCGACGGCGCCGTTGGTAGCGGCGCGACGCCCGCGACGACCGTCGACGACCGCACCGTCCTGCGCCCCGCCCGCAGCCGCACCGGCGACGGGCCCGCGCCCGGTCGCCTGGACGGGCACGTCGGTCCGGCTGCTCGACCAGACCCGGCTGCCCGACCAGCTCGCCGACGTCGACGTCCACCGGGTCGACGACCTGGTCGACGCCGTCCGCCGGCTCGCAGTCCGCGGCGCGCCGGCGCTCGGGATCGCCGGCGCCTACGGGGTCGCGCTGGCGATCGTGCAGGCGGCCCGGGAGGGCTGGGACGGTTCCGCCTTCACCGCCGCCGTCGGCCGGCTGCGCGCCGCCCGGCCGACGGAGCTCGCGCTCACCCTCGGCGTCGACGCCGCGTACGCCGTCGTCGACGACGGGCTGGACGCCGTCGTCGCGGTCGGGCATGCGCTCGCCGACGCCGACGAACAGGCGAACCGCGCGATCGGCCGGCACGGCGCCGACTGGATCGTCGCCCGCCTCGGCGACCGCCCGCTCCGGATGCTCACCCACTGCAACACCGGCGCGCTGGCCACCGCCGCCTGGGGCACGGCGCTCGGCATCATCAGGGAGCTGCACGCCCGCGGCCGGGTCGAGCTGGTCTACGTCGACGAGACCCGCCCGCTGCTGCAGGGCAGCCGCCTGACCGCCTGGGAGCTGGCCCAGGCCGGCATCGACTACCGGATCCAGGTGGACGGCGCAGCCGCCGGCACGATCGTCGGCGGCCTCGTCGACGTCGCCGTCGTCGGCGCCGAGCGCATCGCGGCCAACGGCGACGTGGCGAACAAGGTGGGCACGCTCGGCGTCGCGCTGGCCTGCGCGCACGCGGGCGTCCCGTTCGTCGTCGCCGCGCCGGCGTCGACCGTCGACGACAGCCTCGTCAGCGGAGCCCTGATCCCGATCGAGCGCCGCGACGACGCGGAGGTGACTGCCTGGGCCGGCCGGCGGGTCGCGCCGCCCGGGGCCCGCGCCCACAACCCGGCCTTCGACGTCACCCCCGCCGGCCTGGTCAGCGCGCTGGTCACCGAGCACGGCATCGTCCTGCGCTCCTGACGGCCGCGGCGCGACGGACGGCCGCGGGGCAGGACCGGCGGCTGCGGCGGGACCGACAGCTGCGGGCAGGACCGACTGGCGATGGACCGGCTGGCGATGGACCGGCCGGCGATGGACCGGCTGGCGTGATCGTCCGACACTGGTGGTCATGAGCCACACCAAGCGGGCGGCCGGCCCGCGGCCCGCGGCCGGCACCGGCCCCGCGGGGGCCACCAGCGACGCCGGCACCACCAGCGACGCCGGCATCACCAGCGACGCCGGCACCACCAGCCGCGCCGGGACCACCGGCGAGGACGGCACCACCAGCGCCACCAGTGGCGGCGGCAGCAGCGACAGCGTGCGCTCGGCGCCGACCGGCGACCCGCGGCCCGCCCCGGGTCGGGGACGCACGATCGAGGACGTCGCGGCCCTCGCCGGGGTGTCGCGGGCGACGGTCTCGCGGGTCCTCAACGGCAGTTCTCAGGTCCTCCCCCCGACCCGGGCCCGGGTGCTCGCCGCCGCGGCCGAGCTGGGCTTCGTCCCGAGCCTCGCCGCCCGCGCCCTCGCCGGCGGCCGCGGCGACCGGGTCGCGATCGCGGCGATCTGCCACCCCGGTTGCCCCGACGAGGACCGCTTCTTCAGCACCGTCGCCTACGCCGCCGCCGAGGAGGCCGGCGCGGCCGGTCTGGGCGTGTTCGTGCGCCGCCTCACGCACGCGGCCGCGCTGCGAGAGCTGGCCGCCGACCGGGCACTCGCGGGCCTCATCGTCATCAACCCGAGCCGCGACGCCCTGGCCGCGCTGCCGAGCTCGTTGCTGCGTCGGACGGTCACCCTCGGGGCCTGCTCCCCCGACGTCGCGGCCGTCGACGTCGACAACCAGCGGGCGTCCCAGGTCGCGCTCGGCTACCTGACGGCGCTGGGCCGGCGGCGCGTCACGCTGGTCGCGGGCCCGGGCGACCTGCCGTGCGTCCGGGAACGGACCGCCGTCTATCTCGCCCATCAGGCCGACGCGGGCCTGCCCGGCCGGTTGGTGCGCGCCCCGCTGGGCGTGCCGGCCGCCGCCGCGGCGCTCGACGCCTCGTTCACCTCCGGCGGCCCACCCGAGGCGATCTTCGCCGCGGGCGACGGCCTCGCCGCGGCCGCCGTCGAGGTGTGCCGCGAGCGGGGGCTACGCGTCGGCGCGGAGGTGGCGGTCGTCGGCTTCGACGACGACCCGGTGCCGCTGAGCGGACGCGGGGCCGCCTACGCCGCGGTCCGCAGCCCGGTGCCCGGCATCGCCGCCAGCGCCCTGCGCATGGTCGTCTCCGGGGACACCGGAGCCGAGCAGCGCGTACTGCCGCCGATCGAGGTGGGTGTCACCGCCACCCACCCCTAGCCGACCAATCCCGATCCCCGGCGGCAGCCGCGCTGGGCCGCGCGGTCGGCCCCGGCCACGCCGCTCGGCCCCGGCCGCGCGACTCGGCGAGGCAGCGGATGTGGGCAGCACCTGTGGGGCCGCCGCGGGCCTTCTCGGCCCCACAAGTCATGCCTCGACGGCGGCCTCGCCCGACCTGCCGCGGGCCCTCGGTCGGACGCGTCCCGGCAGGTCATATTGGGGTGCGCCGGGCTCGCCCGACGCCAATATGACCTGCCTCGGCGTGACCTGCTTCCAGAAGGCCAGGGGTGGCCAGCAAGCCAGGGGTGGGCCACCGGGGTGGGCCAGCGGACCACGCCGCCGGGATGGCCCAGCGGAGCTAGGCCAGCGGGAGGTAGGCGCTGGCGACGGCGTCGCGGTTCGCCTCGGCCTCGGCCGCCGTGCCAGACCATGCCAGCCGGCCGTGGCGCAGGACGTGCACGCGGTCGGCGATTGTCAGCGCGCTGCGGACGTGCTGCTCGACGAGCAGCACGGCGAGGCCGTCGTCGGCGGCGGCGCGTACCGCCGTGAGCAGCCGGGTGACGACCTGGGGCGCGAGCCCGAGCGACAGCTCGTCGGCGAGCAGGACGGTCGGGCGCCGCGCCAGCGCGCGGGCGAGGGTCACCATCTGCTGCTGGCCGCCGGAGAGCAGGCCGGCCCTGCGGTCGAGGTGCTCCGTCAGCTCGGGGAACGTCGCGAGCGCCAGCGCCGGGTCGCAGCGTCCGACGCGCAGGTTCTCCCGCACGGTCAGGCTCATGATGACCGAGCGATCCTCGGGGACGAGGCTCAGGCCACCGCGCGCCCGCCGGTGCAGCGACGCCGTCGACGGGCTGCCCGCGACGTGGACCTCGCCGGCGTGCGGTGTGAGGGCGCCCGCGAGGGTGAGCAGCGTCGTCGTCTTGCCCGCGCCGTTCGGCCCGAGCAGCACGACGACCTCGCCCGCGCGGACCTCGATGTCGAGCGCGCGGACGACGGGCGCGCCGCCGTAGCCGGCGGACAGGCCGCGCGCCGCGAGCACCGCGGGCGCGCGGGTCACGGCCGCGGGCGAGGTTGGCCTCGGCCCGCGGCGGCCCGCCAGCTGGCGGGCCAGGGCCGTGCGCGCGCTCACCGGGACGCTCCGGGCGCCACCGGTTCGCCGGCCGCCGATTCCGGGTCGTCGACCCGGTCGGCCGGCGGCCGCTGGGTGGGGGCACGTCCGACCCGCCGGACGGCTACCTTCTCCCCGAGGTACGCCAGCTGCACGGCCGGATCGTCGCGCACCTGCGCGGGCGTGCCCTCGGCGATGGTCCGACCGGCGTCGAGGACGACGACCCGGTCGCAGACCGACATCACGACGTCCATGTCGTGCTCGTTCAGCAGGATGCCGAGGCCCCACTCGTCGGCGAGCCGGCGCAGCAGGGCCGCGACCTCGGCGCTCTCGTGCTCGTCCAGCCCAGCGCACGGCTCGTCGAGCAGCAGCACCGACGGCCGGGCGGCGACGGCCCGCGCGATCGCGAGCAGCCGACGCCGGCCGTAGGGCAGCTCGGTGACGGTGCGGGTCAGGTCGTCGGCGAGTCCGAACGCCTCGATGGCGGCGCGCGCGGCCGGGGGCAGCACGCTGGTGCGCGGCCAGCACAGGTTCGTCACGTAGGCACGCAGGTCGCGCGGGTCGCTGGCGGCCTCGATGTTCTCCAGTACGGTCAGGTCCTCGAAGAGCTCGAGGTTCTGGAATGAGCGCTGGACGCCGCGGCGCGCGCGGCGGTGCGCAGGCAGCCGGTCGAGCCGGTGCTCGCCGAGCGTCAGCTGCCGGGACCGGGCGGGCGTGTAGCCGGTGACCGCGTCGATCACCGTGGTCTTGCCGGCGCCGTTCGGGCCGATGAGGCCGACGATCTGGCCGGGCGTGACCCGCAGGCTGACGTCGTCGACGGCGGTGACGGCGCCGAACCGGACCGTCAGCCCCCAGACGGATAGCGTCGCCGGGCGGATCACCCCGGCGCCGCCGGCGAGCGCGGCGAGCCTCGCGGCGCGCGCGCCGACGGTGGCGCCGCCGGCGGTGGTCGCGGCCATCCGCGCGGCGGTGACGCTCGTCGCCGCGGCCGGCGGCTCGGGCGCCGGCGTCTCGGGCGATCGCATCTCGGGTGCCGCGGCGGGCGTGTCCCCGTGGCCGGGGCGGGCGACGCCCCCGGGGCCGGCGAGGAGCTTGGCGGCGCGGCGCCGCTCGCGGGCCGCGCGCGCGTCCCGCCTGGACGGCGGCGTGCAGCGCGCGGCGACCGCGCTGGCGAACGCCGCGTTGCCCGGCGCCATCCCACCACCCGACGTTGCGAGGATCGCGACGAGGACGACGCCACCGATCAGGGGCACGTAGCGGTCGAGCTCGGTCAGCCAGTCGAGCATCCAGCCGCTGACGCCGAGCCCGACGGCGGCGAGCGCCGCGGCGCCCACCCATGGCCAGAGCCGGCGGACGGCCGGTCGCCGGGCAGCCGGGTCGGCGTCGTCGACGCCCGTCCCGCCGGCCGCTCCGCCGGCCGTCGACCCTGCACCGCCGTCCGGGCCGCCGCCGGCGGGTCCGGACCGCGCGCCGCTCGACCGGCGCGCGCCGGCACCGAAGCCGAAGCCGACGACCGCGCCGAGCAGCGCGATCATCGTGCGGGCGAAGACCGCGACGTCGGTCAGCAGCCGCCCGAGCCAGGCACCGATCCGGGTGCCGAGCGTGCCGGCGGCCCAGGCGGCGCCGGCGAACGCGCCGCTGACCCAGCCGACGCCGCCGAGCACCGCGAACGCGATGAGCAGGATCGAGCTGAACGGCGAGAAGGTGATACCGCCGTAGTCGATGTTGCCACGCGCGCCGTAGAGGTAGAAGGCGTAAAGCACGCCACCGAACCCGGCGATCGCGGCCGACAGTGCGAAGGCGTAGAGCTTCGCGCCGACGACGCTGATGCCGAGGGCGGCCGCGGCCCGCTCGTTGGTCCGCACCGCGATCAGCCGCCGGCCCGCCCGGCCACGGCGCAGGTTCGCGACCGCGACCGCGACGACGGCGAACGAGACGACGGCCAGCGTCGCGAAGGCGCGCGGCGCGGTGACCGTGTCGAGCCGGACGCCGAACAGCCGGGCGTGCTCGACGACGGTGCCCTCCGTCTGGCCGAACTCGCCGAGCGCGGCGGCGGGCGAGCCGGGCGCCGGCGGGGTGTGGTAGCCGCGTTGGAACAGGATCGCGTCGGCGGCGGCGCCGAGGCCGAGGGTGACGACGGCGAGCTGCAGGCCGCGGGTGCGCAGTGCCGGCAGCGCGAACAGCACGCCGAGCGCCGACGTGCCGAGGATGCCGAGCGCGAGCGCGGCCTCCAGCGGCCAGCCGCGGACCGCGACGAGCCGGCCGGCGATCAGCGCGGCGACGCCGGCGAAGGCGAGCTGGGCGAGCGAGAGCTGGCCGGTGAAGCCGACCAGGACCACGACCGAGAGGATGAGGATCGCCCACTGGGCGTTGGCGTTGACCGCGTTCACCCAGTCGACCGGCAGGGCGTACCAGATCACGCAGATCGCGGCGGTGACCGTGATGATCAGCGCGGGCCAGTGGATCCGGCCGCTGCCGAGGGAGGGGAGCCGTTCGCTCACGTGGCCGCGGTCGGGGATGTGCCGGCCCTTGATCGCCAGGTAGAACACGATGACGACCAGCGGGATCGCCCGGTCGACGCCCCGCCAGGCCGGATGCCGGGTGATGAGCTGGACCTGCGTCTCCACCTCGACGATCGCGAGCACGACGGAGGCGACGAACACGGCCGGCAGCGAGCGGAAGCCCGCCAGCAGCCCGATCGCCAGCACCGGAACGATCAGCAGCATCAGGTTCGGTGCCGACAGCGGCATCTGCAGCGGCGCGAGCAGCACGCCGGCGAGCCCGGCCAGCGCCGCGCCGAGCGTCCAGGCCCCGGCGGCGACCAGGTCCGGCGACCAGCCGAACGTCGCGGCGGCCCGCGGGTTCTCGGTGACGGCGGTGGCCGCGAGCCCGATCGTGGTGTGCCGGAACAGCGCCCACAGCGCCGTGAGCACGGCCGCCACGACGGCGAGCCGGACGAAGACGTCCCAGCCGACCGGCATGCCGGCGAGCGTCACCTTCCCGGTCGGCAGGACGGTCGGCGCGCTGCGCACCGGTGTGCCGTACATGAGCGTCAACGCCGACTGCAGGATGATCAGTAGACCCAGCGTCGCCATGACCCGGGTCAGCGCGGAGCCGTCCCGCATGGGTCGCATGACGAGCACGTTGAAGAGCAGGCCGATGAGCGCCGTCGACGCCACGGCGAGGAAGGCCGCGAATCCGGTGGACAGGCCCCACACCTCGGCGGCGCCGTGGAACGTGTAGGCCGCCCAGGCCAGCAGCGCCCCGTGCGCGAGGTTGAGCACGCCAGCGCCGCGCTGGACCACCACGATCCCGGCCGTCATCAACGCGTAGAGGCCGCCTGTTCCCAGGCCGAGCAGGGCGTATCCGAACGCGTCGTTCACCGTGGCCCACCTTCGTTACCAGAAACGCGGTACCGGCACACCGGGACCCGACGGCGCGTCGTGGCCAGCAAACCAGCGCCTCCAACGCATTTCTGCAGTGAGAAGCCCACAGGTCCCACAAAGCCTCGTGTGTAGTCGTCTGCCCGACGCCTGGCCGTGCGAGACCGACATGCTCGCACAACGGTTGGTTCGACCCGCAGCCGCCTCTGCTCACGCGACAACGGAACGCGCCCCCCCATCTCCGGACGGACACGGAACATCTCCGCAGCGCGACCCGACGAACATGATCGCACAATCGCCCGCGGGGATCATGGGACAGGAACCGCCGCCACGGCCGGGCGTCGGCGGCCGTCGCGCCGGGCAGCGGAACCCCGACCGGCGCCGATCGTTGAACGGTCCAAGGGGGTACGCATGCTCGAACTGGTGGCCGGAGCCAATGCGCCGCTGCCCGCGGGAGCGGTCCGTGTCCGGCTGGGCGGTCCGTTCGACCTGTCCGCCCTGGTGATCGGCGACGGCGGGAAGGTCGGCGGGGACGAGGACTTCGTCTTCTACAACCAGCCGGCGTCGGCCGGCCTGCGACTCACGCCCGGCGCTGCGGGTGGCGCCGACGAGCTGACCGTCGACCCGCGCCGGCTGCGCCACGGCGCCGCCCGGGTGGTGCTGGTGGCGAGCCCGTCCGACCGGGTGACCCCGTTCGGCCGGCTACCCGCCCCGGCGACGACGGTGCACGAGCTCGCCGGCGGAACCCTGCTGCGGCTCAAGCCGCCGCGACTCGGGCCGGAGACGGCGCTGCTGGTCGCCGAGCTCTACCGGCGAGCGCCGGGCGGCGCCGGTGTCGGCAGCGCGAACGGCCGCGGTCCCGCGGACGGCGGCGGCTGGCGGATCCGGTCGATCGGGCAGGGCTACGCGGACGGCCTCGCCGGGCTCGCCCGCGACTTCGGCGTCGACGTCGAGCCGGAGCCCGTCCCGCCTGCTGCCCCGCCGCCCCCGGCCCGGCCACGACTCGCGCCACCGAGGAGCCCGGCACCAGCGTCACCCCGGCCGGCGCCGCCGCCCCGGCCGGCCCCGCGACCGCAGCCGGCCCCGCCGCCCCGGCCGGCCCCGCCGCCACGGCCGGCAGCGCCAGCTCAGCCGGCCCCGGTGCCGTCGTCGCCGGCCCCGATGCCGTGGCCGACGCCCGCGCCCGTTCCGACGCCCGCGCCCGTTCCGATGCCGGCCCCGCCGAGCCCGCAACCCGAACCGGGCCCGCCCTGGGCGCCGCTGTCACCCCACGAGTCCGACCGGCTCGCCGAGGTGATCATGCTGACGAACCAGCAGCGCGCCGCGCACGGCCTGCGGCCGCTCGCCCCGGAGTTCCGGCTCGGCCTCGCTGCGGCCGCGCACAGCGCCGACATGGCCCGCCGCCGGTTCTTCGACCACAGCAGCCCGGAGGGCCAGCAGGTCTCCGACCGGGTCGAGGCGGCGGGATACCGCTACGCGACCGTCGCCGAGAACATCGCCGCCGGCCAGCGGACCCCGATGGAGGTGGTCACCGGCTGGATGAACAGCCCGGGCCACCGCCGCAACATCCTGCTGCCCGAGATCACCGAGATCGGCGTCGGCTACGCGGTCAGCGACGACGTCTACGGCTGCTACTGGACCCAGGTCTTCGGCGCACCGCGAACCTGGTGACCCGGGGCTACGCCCCGGTCTGGGTCAGGATCTTGAGCGCGTCATAGGTCTCGGTGCCGAGGGGGACGAAGGACTTCGTCGCCGAGTCCCAGCGGACGCCGCGCATGGTGCTGTTGAACAGCCGCTGCGCGCCGGGGATCGGCGAGGGCTTGGAGAAGTCCAGCTTCGGCAGCAGCCCGAGGTCGAGGTCCGAGGTCTTGTTCAGCTGGTCCAGCAGCGCCGACGACGTCAGCTCGCCGCCCGGGATCGCGTTCGCGACCTTCTCGACGACCTGCACCGACAGCCACGAACCGACGGTGTTCGTCGAGCTGATCCGCTTGTCCTTCGCCGCCTCGGCGTCGCCGGTCGCGGCCTGCGCGTCCAGCTCCTTGACGGCCCGGGCCAGCTCGGGGAACTGGCCGGCCTGGCTCAGCTCGGGGAAGGCGCTCGCGAACACGATCGAGTCCGCCGCGGCGCCCTGGTCCACGAGCCAGTCACGGGACAGCACACCGAGTGCGTGGCAGTACTTGCCGCCGCCGGCGCCGCCCCCCTTGATCACCGCGTAGGCGCCCTGGTCGACGACGACGAGTACCGTGCCGTCGACGCCGGCGCGGCTCAGCTGGGTGGCGGTCGGGGTGAAGTCGCTGGTGTCGATCGGCACCCGGGGCTCCAGCGCGAGCGGCGTGCCACCCTCCTTCGCACCGAGTTCGGCCATCTTCATCAGCCGATCGGCCTGGGGCAGGCTGTAGCCGACGGCGCCGAGGGTCGTCGCGCCCGCCTTCTTCAGCAGCGCCGGGCACACCGCCGGGTAGTCGGTCAGCGGGCTGAGCATGAAGCTGACGGGTGACGTCAGCTCGCTCTGGTCGATCGAGATGCCGCCGGAACCAATCGACGGGATCTTCGCGGCCTCCAGGATCGGCATGATGCCGCCGGTGGCGCTGACCTCGTTGACAACGGCGAGCACATGGTCGTCGACCGCTTGCTGAGCGCAGGATTTCGCGGTGGTCGGGTCGTTCTTCTCGTTGCAGTAGACGAGCTCGACCTTGTGTCCCTTGATCCCGCCGCGGGCGTTGAGCCCGAGCACGGCGGCCTTCGTCGCCGCGAGGATGTCGGGGTAGTTGGAGCCGGCCGTCTCGGTGGGCAGGATCGCCATGAGCTTCACCGACGCGCCGTCGGCGACCGGGGTCGTCCCACCGGTGCCGCCCTCACCGCCGGACTCGCTGCACGCCGCCAGTGCCAGCGCCGAACCGAGCGCCGCGGCAGCCAGGCGCAGCATGTGCCGTCGTCCCACCAAGGGACCCTCCTCATGTCCTCGTCGACGGGCCGGGGCCTCGTCGACCATGCGCCCTCGGCCTCGGGCCGGCCGCGGAGCCGCCGGTGTGGCCATACGCCGCCCGCACCCGTCGATCTCGCGGATGCCGTGGACGCGGCGTCTCAGGGCACCGACACGGTAACCGGCACCCGTTCGCCCGCTTCGGACGGGTGGGGGGTGAATGTCCGACGGCCCGGGCATCGACCGGGATCAGATCAGGTGCGACCAGGCGTAGGCGAAACCCATGATCTGGTCGGTCAGGGTGTCGAACCGCGCGGCTACCTGCGGGCTCGCGATCGCGCCGTACTGGTCGATCGCGGCACACTCCTGCCGGCCGAGGCTGACCCCGAGTGGTGTGGGCCAGCCGCCGAGCGCGTGCACCGTCGCCCGCAGCGCGCTCAGCGCGCCGCCGGCGCCCGGGCCCTCGTCGCACGCCAGCAGCCCGACGGGCCGGGCGTCCAGCCCCGGACGAGGCGTGTCGCCCAGGTCCCACAGGTAGTCCAGGGCGTTCTTGAGCGCGCCGGACGTGCCGCCGTGGTAGTCCGGGGCGGCGATGACGAGGCCGTCGGCGCGGCGGACCTCACCGACGAGACGCCGGACGCCCTGCGTACGGTCCTTGCCGTCGGGATGGTACGGCGGGAGGTCGAGCTCGGCGACGCTGAACATCACCGTCTCGGCGCCGGCCTGGGCAAGCATCCTGGTCGAGGCGCCCAGCGCCCGCATGGCGGGCGAGTCGATCCGCGCCGATCCGCCGATGCCGACGATCAGCGGTCGGCGCCGGCCCGAGTTCCCGGGGCCGACCCCGGCGTTGCGGCGGTCGAGCTCTGGCGGCAGGCGGTCGGCCGGCGTGCGCTTGCCTCGGCGGCCCGCCAAGGGGGAACCGTCGGGCACCACCGCGGGGCCCGTCCCGAAGCCGTCCACCAGCCCGCTCCTTCCCGACCAGCCGTGATGCAGTGAGCCTATGGCCGCTGGGCCGGCGGGCCATGCGGGGGTAGTACGCATGTTTGTCCCATGACGATCCGGTGGCCGGGTTGGCGCTTCGCTGATCCGCCATCCGGCCTGGATGCCGGGGATGTAACAGCGATGAGCCCAATCTGCGGACAGCCGTAATAGCCGCGGCCTAGCGTCGTCGCATGGACGATCCTGTCGACCCGGCGCTGCGCCGTCGCGCCGTCGACGCCGCTCGCGGCGTCCTGCCGTTCGACCTGCTCATCACCGGCGGGAGCGTCGTCGACGTCGGCACCTGCGAGGTCCGGCCGGCGGACGTCGGGCTCGTCGGCCCGCTGATCGCCTCCGTACACCCACCCGGCAGCCGGCGAGACGCGCTCGACGCGTTCGACGCGACCGGGCGGTACGTCGCCCCGGGCCTCATCGACATGCACGTCCACTTCGAGAGCTCGATGCTCACCCCCGGCGCCTACGCGTCCGCGGTCTGCCCGCGCGGCACGACCACGATCTTCGGCGACCCGCACGAGCTCGCGAACGTGTCCGGCGTCGCCGGGGTGCGCTACGCCGTGGAGGCGAGCCGCGGCCTGCCCGTGCGCTTCATCATCCAGGCGCCGTCCTGCGTGCCGCCGATGCCCGGCCTCGAGCTGTCCGGCGCCGACCTGCACGGCCGCGACATTGCCGAGATGCTCGCCTGGCCCGAGGTGGGCGGGCTCGCCGAGGTCATGGACATGCTCGGCGTGCTGACCAGCGACGGGCGGATGGTCGACGTCGTCGCCGCCGGCCTCGCCAGCGGGAAGCTGGTCAGCGGGCATGCCGCCGGCCTCTCCGGTGCCGAGCTGCAGGCCTACCTCGCGGCTGGCATCTCCTCGGACCACGAGATCGTGACCCGCGACGACGCGATGGCGAAGCTGCGCGCCGGCCTCACCGTCGAGCTGCGCGGCGCGTTCGAGGACCTGCTGCCGGGGCTGGTCACCGAGCTGAACGCGCTGCCGGAACTACCCACGCACCTGTGCGCCGCGACCGACGACCTGTTCGCGCTGACACTGCTCACCGACGGCGGCATCGACCACCTGCTGCGCCGCCTCGTCGGCTACGGCCTCGACCCGGTCCGCGCCCTGCGGGTCGCGACCTACCATGCCGCGTACCGGCTGCGGCGCACCGACCTCGGCCTGGTCGCCGCCGGCCGCCAGGCCGACCTGATCGTGCTGTCCGACCTGGCGACGGTAGCGGTCGACGACGTCTTCGCCGCCGGGCGGCACGTCGCCTCCGCCGGCGAGATGACCGTCCCGGTCGTCGAGGGGCCGAGCGTGCCGCCGACCGACACGATGAAGGTCGAGCCGCTGCGGCCGAACCACTTCGTCATGCGGGTCGGCCACCTGCCCGGCGGGGTCTACAACGGCACGGCACGGCTGCGGGTGCTCGCCGGCCCGGTCTTCACCACCTGGGGCGAGGTCGACGCCGAGGTCCGCGACGGCGTGGTGGCGGTGCCCGACGGCCACCTGCTGCAGGTCGCGGTGCACCGGCACGGCCGGATCACGCCGCGCCCGCAGGCCGCGCTGATCTCCGGCTGGGGCGAGTGGACGGGAGCCGTCGCAACCTCGGTATCCCATGACACGCACAACCTGGTCGTCTTCGGCCGCGACCCTGTCGACATGGCGGCCGCGGCGAACCGGGTGATCGCCGACGGCGGCGGCGTCGCGGTCGCGGCCGGGGGCGAGGTGGTGGCGTCGATCGCGCTGCCGATCGCAGGTCTGCTCTCGCCGCTGCCCGCGCCCGAGGTCGCCGCCGCACAGCGCGCCGTCCAGGACGCGGCGGCCGAGGTGGGCCTGACGCTGCGGATCCTCACCCAGCCGCTGTTCACGGTCATGGTGGCGTCGCTCGCCTGCCTGCCCGGCCCGCACATCACCGACCTCGGCCTCATCGACGGCACCACCGGCGAACGCATCGACTCCCCCCTAGCCGAAGCCTGACCCCCACCCGCACCGCACCGCACCGCACCACCGCACCGCACCGGACCGGACCGCCAGACGGCGCCCGAGGCACCCCTCGCCGCGCCCCGGCCACGCCGCCGTGAACTGTCACTTTTCGGTCGGCTGGCCTACCGCGGGCATTCCGCCTTCCGTCGTCGACCGGACACCTGCGGCTGGAAACCTTACCGCCGGCCAAAGGAGGTCCCACATGTCTGTCAATCGTCGTCAGGTGCTCGGCACCGGCGCTGCCGGCATCGGCATCGTGCTCACCGGCGCCGTCGGTTCGGTGTTCGGCGGCACGGCTTACGCGGGCGGTCCGCAGGGCGGTGCGAGCGGCCAGGGCCACGGCCCGATCTTCACCGGGTACGGCGACCTGGTACCGGACTCGAACGGCGTCATCGACCTGCCGAAGGGTTTCAGCTACACCAAGATCTCCGTTCGGGGCACGCCGCTGGCCGGCGGCGGGCTCAGCCCGACGTTCCAGGACGGCATGCACACGTTCGCGGCCGGTCGGCGTACCGCGATCGTCCGCAACCACGAGCTCATCCATGAGGCGAAGTACCCGGTCCCGCACGTCGAGGGACTCGTCTACGACGAGGGCGCGGACGGCGGCAACACCGTCCTGCTCGTCGACGGCGGCAAGCTGGTCTCGGAGAAGGTCGGCCTCGCGGGCACGGTGCGCAACTGCGCCGGTGGCCCGACTCCATGGGGCACCTGGCTGACCTGCGAGGAGACCGAGCTCGTCCCCGCCGGCGACCCGTTCGACCCGTCGACCGCGGCCAACCACGACGCGAAACTGACGAAGCGGCACGGCTACGTCTTCGAGGTCGACGCGTTCGGCCGGCTGCACGACCCGGCGCCGGTACCGCTCACCGCGCTCGGCCGCTTCGCGCACGAGGCCGTCGCCGTCGACCCGCGCACCGGCGTCCTCTACCTGACCGAGGACGCCAGCGGCCCGTTCGGCACCGTCTACCGGTTCCTGCCCAAGCACCCGTGGGGTGGACCCGGCAGCCTGCGCGCCGGCGGCACGCTGCAGGCGCTGTCCGCGGGCGGGCTCGGCGACCTGTCCGGCATCACCGAGATCGGCACCCGGCTGCCGGTGACATGGGTCGACGTCCCTGACCCGGCGGCAACCACGACGTCGGTGCGCAAGCAGTTCGCCCCCGGCGCCGTCTCGCAGGTGCCCAAGGCGGAGGGCATCTACTACCGCGACGGCTCGGTGTACTTCGTCTCCAGCTACGCCAAGGCGGCGCCCGCCGTCGGCCTGCACGAGGGCCAGGTCTGGAGGTTCGACCCGAAGCGGCAGGTCATCGAGCTGATCGTGCGATTCGCGCCCGGCGGCACGTTCGACGGGCCAGACAACATCCACATCTCCGCCTGGGGCGAGATGATCCTCTGCGAGGACGGCGACGGCGACAACCACCTCGTCGTCATCGGCGACGACGGCAACCCCTACCCGCTGGCCCGTTCGGTGAGCCAGGCCGAGTTCGCCGGCGCCACGTTCTCCCCCGACGGCAAGTACCTCTACGCCAACATCCAGGAGGACGGCGTCACGGTCGCCATCACCGGTCCCTGGCGGCCCGGTCGGCACTGACCGCAGGCCCGGCCGGCGCCGACCGGCGGCACCGACCGGCGGGAGACTCCGCTGGGCATGGTGGTCCTGGCCCGGCCTGGGCGGCGTCGTCCGTCCCGGCCGGGCCTCGGCCGACACCATCCGCATGTGCACCGTCGCCGCCGGGCCGTGCGCGCGGGCCGGGATGGCGGACTGCCCGGTCGGCCACCGCCGGTTGAGATATGCATGGTCCCGTGCCTACCTCATCTCGGTCCCCGTCGGGGGACGTCCTGCACGTGGCCGGCCCCGTGCTGGTCGGGCCGGCGGACGTCCGCGACGAGCTGTGGGTCGTCGATGGGCGGATCACCTTCACCCGGCCGACCGCCGCGGCCGACACGGTGCGTGGCTGGGTACTGCCGGGGCTCGTCGACGCGCACTGTCACGTGGGCCTGGACGCGCACGGAGCCGTCGACGACGAGACGACCCTCGCGCAGGCGCTCGCGGACCGGGACACCGGCGCGCTGCTGCTGCGCGACGCCGGCTCGCCGGCCGACACCCGCTGGATGGACGACCGCGCCGACCTGCCCCGGGTGGTCCGCGCCGGGCGGCACATCGCGCGAACCCGGCGCTACATCCGCAACTACGCCGAGGAGATCGAACCGGACGGCCTCGTCGGCGAGGTCATCCGGCAGGCGAAGCGCGGCGACGGCTGGGTGAAGCTCGTCGGCGACTGGATCGACCGCTCCGTCGGCGACCTCGCGCCCTGCTGGCCGGCCGACGTCGTCGCCGAGGCGATCGCGGCGGCGCACGACGCCGGCGCCCGGGTCACGGCGCACTGCTTCGCCGAGGACTCGCTGGCCGATCTCGCCGAGGCCGGCATCGACTGCGTCGAGCACGCCACCGGCCTCACCGACGACACCATCGCGCTGTTCGCCGCGCGCGGCATCGCGATCGTGCCGACGCTCGTCAACATCGCCACCTTCCCCGGCATCGCCGCCGGCGCCGACGACAAGTTCCCGCGGTACGCCGAACACATGCGCGCGCTGCACGCCCGCCGGTTCGACACGGTCGGCGCCGCCTACGACGCCGGCATCCCGATCTACGTCGGCACGGACGCCGGCGGTTCGCTGCCGCACGGCCTGGCCGCCGCCGAGATCGCCGAGCTGGTCCGGGCCGGGCTGCCGCCGGAGGCCGCGCTCGACGCCGCGACCTGGTCGGCCCGCGCCTGGCTCGGCTTCCCCGGCCTGGAGGAGGGCGCGCCGGCCGACCTCGTCGTCTACCCCGAGGACCCCCGCGCCGACGTCGCCGTCCTGGCCGCCCCCGACGTCGTCGTGCTACGTGGCCACCCCATCTCCGGCCGCGCCGTCCCGGCTGCGTGACGACGGACCGCGCCGCCGCTCGGTGATCGCCGTTTGTGCCCCCGCTAGAAGACGCCTCGTTTCCACGACCACGGCGGGGCGCAACCGGCGATCAAGGACGGCGGCGGGCGGGGCGCTGCGCCGGGGCGCTGTGAGGCGCCGAGGCCTTGCGCGGGGCGCCGGGGGGCTGTGGTGAGGCGCCGGGGGCGGCCCGGGTGCGGCGCCGCGGGGCGGGGGGTCGCTCCGCCCGCGCGGAGGGAGGCGGGGGCGGAGCGACGTCCGCCGCACGCCGCCACGGCCCCGCGGGGGGTCGTAAGGTGCGGCACGTAGGGACTTCTACATATCTGTAGCACTTCGACGATGCGGCCGCGCACGCGGTACCCGCCGTCACCAGGACCCGTCGGAACGGGTCGGCGTTCCCGATGGTCGAACAGACCCGCCAGCTGCAGCCGGAGTCCGCGGTCATGCCCGGAGCGAGCGGATTCGCCCCGATTTGACCGATAACACGGGCAGTGCAGACTCTGGCGCCTGGATCGGAGATCGGCCAGACTGCGCCGTGGGCCGTGATGTGCAGCACACGGACCCTCTTTGCCTAGGTCATGGTGTATGCGGTCCGGGCTGAGGGTCCGCCGCGCCGTGCGCCACGGATCACGCGGCGCCACGTCCCAGCGCGCCGCGTGGTACCCGCGTCCGCCGCGGGACGCCCGCCGACGCGCACGCGATCCGGTGGGACGGGCGAATCCGCGGCGCCAGGAGCCGAGGAGACATGCATGCCCGTTCGGACCAGACCCGCGCCGGCCGCGGACCCGGCCGCCGCACCTCCCGTGCCCGCCCCCAGGGCGGCCATCGGCGCGCGCACCCTGCGCAAGGACAACTGGTGGCTGGAACCGCTGGTCACCGTCGTCGTGCTCGCGGGATTCGTCGTCTACGGAATGTGGGCGGCGCTGCGGAACGGCAACTACTTCCATGACCCGTACCTGTCGCCGTTCTACTCGCCCTGCCTGACGGACAACTGTCTGGACAACGCGACCCCGCACATCTTCGGCGACATCTCGCCAGTGTCGCCGGCGATCATCATCCTGGTCTTCCCGCTCGGCTTCCGGCTGACCTGCTACTACTACCGGAAGGCCTACTACCGCTCGTTCTGGTGGGCGCCGCCGGCCTGCGCGGTACCGGACTTCCGCCGCGGCTACCAGGGGGAGACCCGCTTCCCGCTGATCCTGCAGAACGTCCACCGCTACTTCTGGTACTTCGCGGTCGTCTTCGCCGGGCTGCTGACCTACGACGCGGTGCTCGGGTTCATCAACGATGGCCGGTTTGCCATCGGCGTCGGCAGTGGCGTGCTGGTGGTCAACGCGGCGCTGATCTGGCTCTACACGCTGTCCTGTCATTCGTGCCGGCACCTGTGCGGCGGCGGCCTCAAGCGGTTGTCGAAGGCCCCGCTGCGCCGCCGCGTGTGGGCCCGGCTCTCGGTGCTCAACCGGCACCACATGTTCTTCGCCTGGGCGAGCCTGCTGTGGATCATGGCAACGGACTTCTACATCTGGCTGGTCGCGTCCGGCCATCTCACCGACGCGCACTGGGTCGCCTGAGCGGCCCCGGCCGCGGCCTGGCGAGGCCGCCAGCCGGGGGCCGGGACTCCAGAACCAGCACTGAGAGAAGGAATCACCTGTGACAGCCGAGACACACAGCTACGACGTCGTGGTGGTCGGCGCCGGCGGGGCTGGACTGCGGGCCGCGATCGAGGCGCACGAGCAGGGCGCGCGGGTCGCCATCGTCTGCAAGAGCCTGCTGGGCAAGGCGCACACCGTGATGGCCGAGGGCGGGATGGCCGCCGCGATGGCCAACGTGTGGCCCGAGGACAACTGGCGGGTGCACTTCCGCGACACCATGCGCGGCGGCAAGATGCTCAACCAGTGGCGGATGGCGCAGATCCACGCCCAGGAGGCCCCGGACCGGGTCTGGGAGCTGGAGGAGTGGGGCGCCGTCTTCGACCGGACCCCCGACGGAAAGATCCTCCAGCGCGACTTCGGTGGCCACCGCTACGCCCGGCTCGCCCACGTCGGCGACCGCACCGGCCTGGAGCTCATCCGCACCCTGCAGAACCGGGTCGTCGCGAAGAAGCTCGACGTCTACATGGAATGCACGGTGCAGCGGCTGCTGACCGCGCCGGATCCGGCGACCGGCGGCGAGCGCATCGCCGGCGTGTTCGCCTACTGGCGGGAGACGGGCACGTTCGTCCGGTTCGACGCGCCGTCGGTCGTGCTCGCCACCGGCGGCATCGGCAAGTCCTGGCAGGTCACGTCGAACTCCTGGGAGTACACCGGCGACGGCCAGGCGCTAGCGCTGCGGGCCGGCGCGGCGCTGATGGACATGGAGTTCGTCCAGTTCCACCCGACGGGAATGGTCTGGCCGCCGTCGGTGCGCGGCATTCTCGTCACCGAGGGCGTGCGCGGCGACGGCGGAATCCTGCGCAACACCGAGGGCCGCCGGTTCATGTTCGACTACATCCCCGAGGTGTTCGCCGCGGACACGGCCGACACCGAGGAGGAGGCCGACCGCTGGTACACGGACAAGAAGACAGCCCGGCGCCCACCGGAGCTGCTGCCGCGTGACGAGGTCGCCCGGGCCATCAACTCGGAGGTGAAGGCCGGCCGTGGCACCCCGCACGGCGGTGTCTTCCTGGACATCGCCAGCCGCCGCGACCCGGAGTACATCCGCCGCCGGCTCCCGTCGATGTACCACCAGTTCAAGGAGCTGGCGGACGTCGACATCACGAAGGAACCGATGGAGGTCGGCCCGACCTGCCATTACGTGATGGGCGGCATCAAGGTCGACCCGGAGAGCCAGGCGACGACGCTGCCCGGCCTGTTCGCCGCCGGCGAGTGCGCCGCCGGGCTGCACGGGTCCAACCGGCTCGGCGGCAACTCGCTGTCGGACCTGGTGGTGTTCGGCCGGCGCGCGGGTGCCGGCGCGGCCGCCCACGCGGCCGCGCTCACCGGCGCGGACCGGCCGGTGCCGGACGAGGCGCAGATCGCGGAGACCTCGACGCAGGCCCTCGCCCCGTTCGAGCGGGCGGTGGCCGGCGGCGACACCGAGAACCCCTACACGCTGCAGTCCGACCTGCAGGCCGTCATGCAGTCGCTGGTCGGGATCATCCGGACCGAGCACGAGCTGACGCAGGCGCTGAAGGAGATCGTCCAGCTGCGGCAGCGGGCCGAGCGGGTCGCCGTCGAGGGCCACCGGCAGTACAACCCCGGCTGGCATCTGGCGCTCGACCTGCGCTCGATGCTGCTCGTCGCCGAGTGCGTCGCCACGGCGGCGCTCGCCCGCAAGGAGAGCCGCGGCGGGCATACCCGCGACGACTTCCCCGGCACCGACCCGGTGTTCGCCCGGCTCAACCACGTGCTGCGGCTGCGGGACGGCACGCTCGACCTGGTGGCCGAGCCGCTGCCCACGATGCCCGCCGAGCTCGCGGAGCTCTTCGACGCGCCCGCGGCCACGCCCGCGCCCCCGGCCGCAGCGGCGGCCCCGGCCGCGCTGCCGGCGACAGCGACGGCGACGACATCGGGGACGGCGACGACATCGGCACCCGGGTCGGGGTCCGACGTGCCGCCGCAGCCGGCCGACGCCGGCCCGGCCCAGTCCCCGCCCGAGACGCCCCCGGTTGCCGGGACGAACAACGAGAGGAACGCCTGACATGGGCTACGACCTGGCTATGCGGGTGTGGCGCGGTGACGCCGACGGGGGCGAGCTGCGGGACTTCACCGTCGAGGTCGAGGAGGGCATGGTCGTCCTCGACGCGGTGCACCGGCTGCAGGCCACCCAGGCGGGCGATCTGGCCGTCCGGTGGAACTGCAAGGCCGGCAAGTGCGGCTCCTGCTCGGCGGAGGTGAACGGGAAGCCACGGCTGATGTGCATGACCCGGCTGAACCTGTTCGACCCCGGCGAGACGGTGACCATCACGCCACTACGCACGTTCCCGGTGGTGCGCGACCTCGTCACCGCCGTGGCCTTCAACTACGAGAAGGCCGAGGAGGTGCCGACGTTCGCACCCGGCCGGCCGACGGGTGACGACGGGCATCACCGGATGCAGCAGGTCGACGTGGACCGGGTGCAGGAGTTCCGCAAGTGCATCGAGTGCTTCATGTGCCAGAACGTCTGCCACGTGATCCGCGACCACGAGGACAAAAAGAAGGTGTTCGCCGGGCCGCGGCTGATGATCCGGTACGCGGAGCTGGAGATGCACCCGCTCGACACGAACGACCGGCGCGACCTGCTGCGCGGTGAGGCCGGCGTAGGTTACTGCAACATCACGAAGTGCTGCACGGACGTCTGCCCGGAACACATCAAGATCACGGACAACGGCATCATCCCGCTCAAGGAGCGGGTGGCCGACGCGTCGTTCGACCCGATCGCCGCGATCGGTCGCCGGCTTCGCCGCCGCTCCCCCGGCGAGGACGGGTAGCGCCTCGTCCCCCACCGCCGGGACCGGGTCACGACACTGCGCGGCCCGAGGTGCACAGCCCCCCAACCCCGGGCCGTGAGCCTCGGGCCACCGGCAAAAGGAACGGGCCGCCCCCGCATCGCGGGAGCGGCCCGTTCTGTTACTGGTGTGCCGCCGGGTCACCGGCGGCTGTCACCGGTGGTGCGCTCAGCCCTCGAGGTTCGCGCCGAGCGTGTTGCGACGCCGACGGGCGGCGACGCGGAGCAGCAGGCCGCCGCCGAGCAGGGCGAAGGCGATGGACGCCATGGCCCCGGTCTCGACACCGGTGAACGGCAGGGCGCCGCCGGCCGGGGTGGCCCCGCCGACACCGGCACCCGCGACGCCGACACCCACGACGCCGACACCGACGCCGCCGACACCCACGTCGTCGCAGCGCCTGTCCTTGTCGCCGAACAGGCCGTCGTCCTTGCCGTCCTTGTGGTCCCTACCGTCCTTGTCGTCCTTGTTCACGGCGTCCTTGTCGTCCTTGCGGACGCCGTCCTTGCCGTCCTTGTCATCGATCGCGTCGGCAAGCCCGTCCTTGCGGCCGTCCTTGCCATCCTTGAAGCAGTCCTTGTTCTTGTCCTTGTCGTCCCAGCCGTCGATCGGGATCGGGATCGGAATCGGAATCACGCCACCGATACCGCCGACGCCCGGGCCCAGGATGCCGCCGACGCCGTCAACGCCGCCGACCAGGCCCGGAGTTCCGGTGATTGGAGTACCTTCCGCGACGACCTCGACCGAGGCGGTCAGGGTCCGGTTGATCGGCGTGGCGGCCAGGGTGTTCTTGTCGTCGAACAGACCACCCTTGTCCTTGAACGCCGGGTCGAGCTCCTCCTTGTCGAGGATGCCGGCCGCCGGGTAACCCGGGCCCGTCGCGGTGATCGTGTTGATGCCGATGTCCGTGAGGGTCAGGCTGCCGGTGATGTAGCCACCGCCATCCGCGACGACGCTCGTCGAGATGGCCGCGAGGCCGGACGGCGTGTCCACGAGCGGCGGCGTGCCGCCGCTCGTGTTGAGCGCGACGACGGAACCCGGCACGAAGCCACAGCCCGCGTAGGTCAGGGGCGAGCCGGAGGCGACGACGGTCTGGCTCACCTGCAGCGTGCCGAACAGACCGCCACACGTCTTCGACGGCGGGTAGGGGTCGGCGGAGGAACCGTCGCTGAACAGCGGGGCGTCGCCCGTCGCCAGAGCGGCGGTAGCTGGTAGGGCGGCGACCGCGAGCCCGCAGCTTGCGAGCAGCGCGACGCCTAGCGTGCGGAGTTTCATCGAGGCACTCCCCAACGGGTGATCAGTGCAAGCAGTCGAACGATTGACTACGCGGAGGTTACTGAGCGTGACTGTCAGTGTCCAGAACCCTGCGGAGTCAGTTCGCTGCTGTCAGCGACCACGGCGGCCGGACCGGCAGGCCGATGACGGTGCGCGCCTCCGGAGTCACCAACGGCTGAGTACGCACGGTGAGCGCGGGTCCGGCAACGGGCTCCCAGACCCGCAGCACGAGCGTCCGCGGCCGCCCGCGGTCCAGCGGCAGGAACGAGGAGACGACGGAGTGCCCGCGCTCCGTCTCGTTGACGGGCGTCACCCGTTTGCCGTCCAGGGAAGCGCCGAGCAGGCGGCTGCCGACCCCCGTGTAGACGGACAGCCAGACTTGGTTCTGCGCGTCCGGGTTTCCACCGGGCCCGCCGCGATCGAGGCGGTAGCGCACGTACTCTGGCAGGCCCGCCGGCGCCGCGTTCAGCAGCCGCACGACGACCGTCGCGATCCCGCCGCCGCCCGGCGCCGGGTCCATCCGGTAACCGACGGCGCGGCGCATCCAGTAGTCCAGCTTGCTGGCCGCGGCGTTCTGCGTCACCACCGCCAGGAAAGGCCCGGGCGTGTTCGGCAGCGCCCCACCCAGCGGGGTCGTCGACAGAACGCGCTGTTCCTCGGCGTGGTTGCTTGACACCAGCAGCCGACCTTCGCCAACGGCTTGGCCGAGTGCCGTCAACAGCGTCGGCGTGCTGCCTTCACCGGACGTCACCGCGCGGTAGACGGCCTTGCCTACGTCGGCGAAGAACTGGTCCCGCTGGTCCGTGTCGCTGATCAGCGCGTACGCGTCCGACTCCACCAGCCGGGCCAGGTCCTTCGCCTGGATCACCCGGCCGTCCGGCAGCGTGGCGGGCTGCGTCGCCGCGAGCAGGTACGACAACGCCGTCGGGTCGACGCTGATCGTGCCGTCGACGTCGACGCCCGTGCCGGCCTGATAGAGGCCGGAGTAGAACCGGCCGGCTGTCGGGTAGTCGGGCGTGAGGTTCGCGTTCCCCCAGATGCGGGTCGGCTCGAACGGCCCGTACCGCGCGGTCAGGTCCGCCGGCAGCCCGGAGTGGGTCAGCAGCGGCGAGTCGGCGCGCAGCGGCGGGAGCTTCCCGTTGCCGGCGATGTCGTCGAGGCTGAGCTCGCCGTCGCGGACCGTCAGCACGCCGAAGCCGCCGATGATCCCGCCGTCGGCCCGCGACTCGGCCGGGTTCTGCACGATCAGCAGGTACCTGCGGGTCTCGCCGCCGGCACCGAGCATCGGTGGCCCGATCTCGGTGGCGAGCTTCAGCCCGGCGAGCGAGCCGGCGAGCCGGCGTGCCTGGCTCACCGCGGTGGCCCGGGCGGGCGCGAGGCCGAGGCGCCGGCCGAGCCAGCCACAGTCGGAGACGTCGTCGAGCGCCGCGCGGAACTCGTCGACGGCCGCCACGGCCTGGCCGACCGGCTGCTTGCCGCGGGCGAGCGCCGGCAGGTTGATGCTCAGGCCGGACCGCAGCGAGGCCGGGTTGAGCGTGTCGGCCGCCTGCGCTACGGCGGGCAGCCCACCACCCGCCACGCCGTCGACGGCGACGGTCAACCCGTGGGCGGACCGCAGCGGGCAACCGACGCCCGGGAGGTGCGCCGCCGCCGACCACACCGGGTCGCCGGTCAGGCCGGCCGCCGCGTGCGTCCGGTCGCTGATCCGGCGGACCTCGGCAGCGAGCTCGGCGGGCGGCGGCACGTCACCGTCGAGCAGCCGCTGCTGCAGCTGGGTGATGTCCGCGCGCGCGTCGTTCAGCTCGCCGTGCGCGAGCAGGCCGCGCACGCCGATCCAGCCGACGATCGCGAGCAGCGGCCCGAGGACGCAGGCGCCGATCAGCACGGTCCGTCGACTCGGCCGGCGCACCAGCCGCCGCGACCACCGCGCCGCCCGGGCGAGCGCGCCCGCCGCGGCGACCGCGCCCTCGCCGGCTGCCTCGGCGCCTTCGTCGGCCGTCGCCGCCGGCCCATCGGGTGCCTTGGCGCGCTCCTCGGCCATGGCGCGCTCGCTGGGTGCAAGGCGCTCGCTGGGTGCGAGGCGCTCGCTGGGTGCCTTGCGCTCGTGGTCCGTCGCCGTGCGCTGATCAGGGATCTTGGCGTCCTCGCGGGTGGTCCGCACCGCGCGGCCCGGCTCGGCGCGCCGCTCGTCACCGTTCATGCATCCACCGCCGGCGTGCGGCAGTCGGGCCCCAGGGCCCGCTGCTGCGGCCCGGCCGGTCGCCGGGCGGCGAGCGCGGTCAGGCTGACCGGCTCGTCGGCCGCCGGCGCCGCGCCGGCCGGTGCCCCGGCCGGCCCGACGTCGCGATCGCGCCGGTCCGCCGGATCGGCGACCGCGCGCGCGACCCTGGTGAGCGGTTCGACGCGCGCCCGCCAGCGACGCCCGGCAGCCCCGATTCGCGCCAGACCCAGGCGGGCCGCGAGGCTGCCGCCCGCCGGATCGGCGGGCGGAACCATGGTCAGCACGGTGCCCAGCGCCCGGCCGCCGGCAGCCGTCAGCCGCGCCGAGGCGGCCCGCAGCTGGGCGCCGCGGGTGTGCCCGGCCCGGGTCACGAGCAGCGCCCCGCCGGCTCGCCCGACGAGCTCGGCCGCGCCCGCGTCCGCCAGCAGCGGCGGGGTGTCGACGAGCACGAGGTCGTAGCGCCGGGTCAGCCGGTCCATCAGCTCGGCCATCCCACGCGAACCGAGCAGCTCCCGCGGGTTCGGCGGCACCGGCCCGCTCGGCAGCACGTCGAGCCAGCCGTCGCCGACCCGACCCGAACCCCACGGCCGGGCCGCGGCGTCCAGCTCCGCGGCGCCGACGAGCACGGACGTGAGCCCGGGCGAGGCCTGCACACCGAGGTAGCCGGCGAACGACGGCCGGCGCAGGTCCGCCTCGACCAGACACACCCGGGCGCCACCGTGGGCCGCCGTGATCGCCAGGTTGCAGCAGGTCGTCGACCGGCCCTCGGCCTCGACGGCGCTGGTGACGATGACCGCGCGCGGCGGCCCGTCCACCTGTAGGAAGGGCAGGGTGGCGCGCAGCCGGCGGAACGCCTCGGCCCGCTCCGAGCGCGGGCTCCCGTAGACGACCAGCGGGCGCCGGACCGCCTCGGGCTCGTGGGCGACCGCCCCCAGGACCGGGGCGCCGGTGATCCGGGTGGCGGCGCGCTCGCCCACCCGGGCGCGCGCGCCGGGCAGGTCGCGCAGCCGGCGCGCCAGCGGGACGGCGGCGCCGGCGACCAGCCCGAGCAGGACGCCGAGCGCGACGACCCGCACCGGCCGGGACACGACCGCCCCGGCGAGCAGGGCGCCCGCCGCCGCGCCGGCGAGGACGAGCAGCGGCCGGCCGATGCGCCCGGCGCCGGTCGCTGCGGTCGCTGCCGACGGCGGCCCAGCCCTTCGCGGACCACCGTCTTGCGGACCACCATCTTGCCGGCCACCGTCTTGCCGGTCGGGGCCTGCCGGTCCGGGTGCGCCGCCGTCGGCCAGCCGCGGGGGGCGCGGGACCCACGGCTCCGGGACTGCTCGCTCCCAGCCACCCGGCGCCGTGGCTCCGGGTTCGGGGCCCCGCGGCGGCGTGGCCGTCAGGTCGCAGTGCCGCGGTTCCAGATCCGGTACTTCCACGCGTCCGCTCACCTTCCGCGCCGTCTTGTCGTCGGTCGGGCCGGACCGGACCAGACGCGCGGGACGCGCCGGGCGCGGCGGCCACTACAGGACCGCCGCGTCGCGCTACCAGGCGAGACGTCGTTCGACTCGCCACGCCCGCGCGTGCCCGCCGATCCGTAGCACCGAATCGACCTTCGGATGCGCTTACTCTATGGCGTCATGTGGAGACGTAGAGTAGAAGGCACGCGTGGCCGGATGTGGACGGCGGCGGCCGGGCGTCGCGTGTCGCGCCTCGTGTCGCGCCTCGAGCTGCGCCAGCGGGTCGGTCTCCAGATCACGTTCGACAGCCTCGCGCTCGTCGGCGGCCTCGCCGCCGCACAGACCGGACGGGCCGGCTTCCACTTCGGTACGCTGCGCGACCCCGGTTTCTGGGTGATCGTCCTGCTCGCCGTCTGCCTGCTGCACTTCGTCGGCACCGCGCTGCACCTCTACCTGGGCCGCTACCGGTTCGGCGGCTTCGAGGAGGTGCTGAGCATCCTGACCTCCGTCACACTGACCGTCGTCGGCGTCGAGATCGCGGTGCTGGCGTTCGGCCAGCCCAGGCCGCTGCCCCTGTCGGTGCCGCCGTTCGGCGGCACGGTCACCCTGTCGATCATGTTCGGCGTCCGCTACCTGTATCGGCTGACCGAGGAGCGGCTGCTGCGCCCCGGCCCGGAGGGCGCCCAGCCGCTGATCGTCTTCGGCGCCGGCGAGGGCGCCGAGCAGGTGCTCGCCGCCATGCTGCGCACGCCCGACAGCCCCTACTACCCGGTGGCCCTGCTCGACGACGACCCGCGCTGCTGGAACCTGCAACTGCACGGAGTCCGCGTCCGCGGCGGCCGGGACCAGATCACGAGCGTCGCGGCGGCGACCGGCGCCGCGACGCTGCTCGTCGCGATCCCGAGCGCGGACGCCGCGCTGCTGCGGGAGATCACCGAGCTGGCCGAGGAGGCGGCGCTCGCGGTCAAGGTGCTCCCCCGCGTCGCGGACCTGATCGACGGCAACGTCGACGTCAGCGACATCCGCGAGATCGACATCGCCGACCTGCTCGGCCGCCGCCAGATCCACACCGACATCGCCGTCGCCGCGCGCTATCTGACCGGCCGGCGGGTGCTCGTCACCGGCGCCGGCGGGTCGATCGGCTCCGAGCTGTGCCGCCAGCTGCACACCTACCGGCCCGCCGAGCTGATCATGCTCGACCGGGACGAGTCGGCGCTGCGCGCGGTCCAGCTCTCCATCTACGGCCACACCGGCCTCGACGACGACTGTGTCGTGCTCGGCGACATCCGGGACGTCGACATGATCACCGCACTGTTCGCCGAGCGGCGGCCCGAGGTCGTCTTCCATGCGGCGGCGCTCAAGCACCTGCCGCTGCTGGAGCGCTTTCCCGGCGAGTCGGTGAAGACCAACGTCTGGGGCACGCTGTCGATCCTGGAGGCGGCGGTCGCGAGCGGGGTCCGGCGGTTCGTCAACATCTCGACCGACAAGGCCGCCGACCCGAGCAGCGTGCTCGGCTACTCGAAGCGGATCACCGAGCGGCTGACGGCCCACATCGCCGCCGAGCACCGGGTCCCGTACGTGAGCGTGCGGTTCGGCAACGTCCTCGGGAGCAACGGGTCGGTGCTCACCATCTTCGCCAGCCAGCTGGCCGCCGGCGGTCCGCTGACCGTCACCGACCCCGATGTCACCCGGTACTTCATGACCGTGCAGGAGGCCGTCGAGCTGGTCCTGCAGGCGGGGGCGCTCGGTACCAGCGGCGACGCGCTGGTGCTGGACATGGGCGAGCCCGTCCGGATCGACGACGTGGCCCGCCGGCTCGCCGCCCGGGCCGAGGCCGCCAAGCCCGGCAGCCCGAAGATCGAGATCGTCTACACGGGGCTCGGCGTCGGCGAGAAGCTGCACGAGGCACTGTTCGGCATCACCGAGACCGACGACCGGCCGCGCCATCCGCTGATCTCGGAGGTCCCGGTGCCACCACTGGACCCGGCCCTCGTCGTCGAGCTGGACCCGTGGACCGACGACGACAAGGTCCGGGACGCGCTGCGGGAGCTGGGCCGCGACGGCGACCTGGCCGCCGTCACCGCCGGCCTCACCCGTATCCCCCACCAGCCCGTCAGCCCGGACTCCACCACCCGCCGCTGAGGCACGCGGTCTCGGCAGGCCCGGCGCCTTCGCCCTCGGGGCAAGTCGGGCGACAAGGGCGACCTGGCCCGGGCCGAAAGCCCGACCGAGGTTCCGCGTACCGGCGGCCTCGAGTCCCCTGCGTCTCAGGTTAGCCGCCAGTCCTGGCCGGTTCTTCCTGCTCGTCGCCCTGCGGCTCGGGTGCCTCCTGTCCGTCGATCTCGTCCGCCTGGTCGGCCGGTTCGCTCGTCTCGGCCCGCTGCGGCGCGGCCTCGCCGTCACCCTCGTCCGGCTGGCTGACGACCTCGCCGCCACGGATCTCGCCGCGCCACGAGCCGGTGGCCTCGGCCTGGATCGTGATGAACCGGGCGAAGTTCTTCAGGTCGAGGCGGGCCCGTCGGCCGCCCGCGCGCCAGATGTTGCCGACCTTCTCCATGAATCCGCTCGGGTAGTACTCCATCGTCAGCGCGACCCGGGTCAGGTCGTCGGCCAGCGGGTGGAACGTCACCGTGCCCTTGGTTGTCCCCTTGGCGCCGTCCGTCGTCCACTTGATCCGGCGGTCGGGTATCTGTTCGAGCGTCTTTCCCTGCCAGGTCCGTCGCGACTTGAAGACCTTCACCCGCCAGTTCTGCTCAGTCTCGCTCTTCGTGTCGACGCCCTCGACTCCCTTCATGAACTTCGGGAACTCCTGGAACTGGGTCCACTGGTCGTAGGCCGTGGAGATCGGGACGGCTACATCCAGGCTCTCCGCGATGTGGGTGACCTTCGGTGGGCCGGCCTCACCCGAGCCGCCCGCGCTCCCGATGCCACGGCCCATGCCGAGGACGCCCTTAACCTTCTGCTTCATCGCGCCGAGTACCGTCGAGGTCGCCGCCTTGGTCGGCGACTTGCCCTCGGCCAGCTTCTTGATCCCTTCCGTGGCGGGGCCGAGACCGCCCGTCGCCCCGCCGAGGCGTTCGCCCACCTGCCGTACCGCCTTCTGGCCCCCGGCGGCTAGGAAGCTCTTCACCTCCTGCATCAACTGCTCGGTCGCCTCGTCGTGCAGGAGTGCGCCGGCGAGTCCACCTCCGTGCCGGTGGCTGTCCACGGGAGTCATGATCGATCGGCCTCCTACTTGGGTGACGACGCGGCGTGGGCTCGCTTGCCTCCGGTGACCGGCGCCTTCGCCTTCCTGTCGGCGGCCGGCCGGGTGTCCAGGTGACGCGACGGCGGCCGTCGGTCTTGAGCCGGACCATGCCGCGCCGGCTCCCGGTCCCTGTCGGTGGGCTCGGGTGCCTCGGCCCGCGCGGCTTCGGTTTCGACGCGCGGGCTCTGCGAACCGTCGGGTGTTTCGGCGCGGCCCGCGGGCGCCTTGGTCGGCGCCGCCTCGCTCGTCTGGTCAGGCTCCGCGCCGGCCGCCTCGTCAGCGGTCTGCTCGCCGACGGAAACGCCCCGATGGCCGAACGTGTCGCTCAGCGCGCCGACGAGCGTTCCGGGCAGCCCACCCAGCTCGGCGGGCGGGGTCTCTTCCAGCGAGTGACGGATCTCGGAGGTGCGCTGCGACAGGCCTCGCGTCACTGCCCCGACCCGCCGCTCGTAGCCGGACAGGGCTGCCTTTCGGCCGCTTTCGATCACCGGCCCGCGCAGCTGGGCCAACAGGTTCCTTCCCTCCTCGCTGGCGAGGAGCCTCATCGCCTGTCCCCGGACGAGGTCCTTGACGTTGGCGTCGTGGCCCCCGGCCCACAGGGCGAACTTCAGGGCCGCCTTGCCCTTCCTGGTCCTGCCGAGGATGTAGCCGACTCCACCGGCCACCATCAGCTTGACGTTCATCGAGGTCTCCTTCCGCCTCGCCAGTGGGGTGTCAGGCTCACCAGCCCCACCTGCTCCGCTGAGGTTCGTCGGCAGGCTCGATGGGGCCAAGGAAGTGGAAGGCAGGCAGAGGGCCGACGTAATCGATGACAAGCTCGGGGTGACTGCCGCGGGTACGCTCGACTGCCTCGTCGAAGTGCTCCAGGTCACGATGGCCAGGCGCGCCGTCCCGACTAACCAGGAACGCCCAGCGCAGGACCGGGTCCTCCGGTCCGCCCATCGGCCCGCGCGGGGCGTCCGCGACAGCGAACGGGCGCAGTTCGTCCAGGAGCCGATCGGCCTGGTCCGCCCGACGCCCCACCACGCGGTCCGCGACCCGCTCTCCCAGCGAGATCCTCTCCTGCACACCGGTCGCAGTCCCGCTCCCCGTCCCGCGTCTGGCCAAGGATGGATCGGTCTCGAGAATCGCCCGAACCGCCGTCAGCTCGTCCTCGTCCGCGTCGACGTGCACCTCGACCAGACCATCGAGGGCGTCGAGTCGCGCACGCAGCTGTGGGGCGGCCGCTCCGAGGACCTCCTCACGGACGGCCTCCTCGTCGGGAGCCACCGAGCCCAGCCGCAACGGGATGATCGGCCCGTCGGCCAGCAGCGCGACGAGGATGTCGAGGTGACGCTCCGCGTCCTTGTCCGCAAGAGCGACCGGTTCGTCGACCGGGCTGACGACGGCGGCCACGCTGCCGCGGCGAACCAGCCGGATTTCCCCGGGCGGCTCCCCAAGGCCCAGTGGCAGGTCCGTGAGCGGATGCCCGTCACGGACGACGGCATAGACAAGTAGCGACGTCACGTCAGGCTCCGTTCACGGAGCCGGATCCCGATCGGGTACCGGTCCTGCCCGCGGGCGCGCTCCGGCCGGGGGGCAGGGCACGGTCCTCGCCTCCGGGGTGCGCGGACCTGTCCTCCCGCCTCGTCGCGAACGCATCGTTGTCCTCGTCGCCGCGCAGGGACGCGACGAAGTCCTGCGCGGTGTCCTTGACTCCTTCCAGTGCCCCCATCGTCTTGTGTCGCGATCCGCCTTCGCTCACCGACCGCACGAGGCCGGGGACGCCCGTGACCTGCTCCCCTTCCCGCGAGGTCAGATCGAGCCGGTTGACGGCCTCAGCGAACCGCAGGTAGGTGTCGACGCTCGCGATCACGATGCGGGCGTCGATGGTGAGAATCTCGATGCCGACCAGCGCGACCCGCACGTAGGCGTCGATGACGATCCCCTTGTCGAGGACGACCTCGAGCACGTCGGCGAGGCTGCTCGGGCGCGGAGCGCGACCGATCGACTGCGTTGCCATCGTCATGGCCCACCCCATCCGGACGGCGTCGCGTCGCGGACACGCGTCGCGGGCCGTCCCTGCTCCTGGAGCGGCCGGCCGGATCCGAGAAGTCGACCGACCGCTGGCGTTCCGCCGGTCCGGCGACCGGCGCGGCGGTCAGCGGCGCCGCTCGAACGCCTGGGTTGTTCGCCGCGGCCGATGCGCTCTTCCGGCGCGATCCCGTCGGCGAGATCGGAGGGCGGCCACTCACCGACCAGCTCCCGGGCCCGTGCCGTCGCCGCGCGGGCCTGCTCCGCGCTCACCCCGAGCGAGTCCCGCACCTGCGCGATCGCGTCCCGAACCTCGATCAGCGCCTGGCCAAGCTCCTCCACCTGCTCGGAGGCCAGGCTGCCGCTGTCCACGCGGCGCACCGCCTGCCGCTCCAGCAGGTCGCGCAACAGCTCGAGGAGGACGACGACGATCTGTCCCAGCCCGCGCCCGACCTCATGCGGGTTCGCCGTCAGCCGCACCGCACGTCCAGACGGCCTTCTGCCCGTCACGACTCGGCCCGCCGATCGGCCCACCGGTGCCCGTCAGCGTGACTGTCCGGCCCATCCGGGATCACGGTGCCGTCGATCACCTCACCTGGGCGGCCGGACCAACAGCGGTCCGCGACCGGAGCGGGACGTAGTCCGGCCCCGGCCCCGGCCTCGATCGCGCTCTGCGCGCCGATCAGCAGCAGCCGCAGGTCAAGCCGGATCAGGTCGACTCCGGCCAGCCCAATGATCACATCGCCGCTCACCACGGCGCCGCTGTCCACCAGCCTGTCCAACAGGTCGGTCAACGCCCGGCCGGAGCCCAGCGACGGTCGGCGGCCCGCTTCGCGACGGCCGGCGACCCGGGCGACGCCCGCTTCGCGCCGCGGCTGGACGCCATGGGTCGCGTCAGCCATCAGACGCCTCCCCCAGGGTTAGCCGGACGAAGGAGTACGGCGGCCAGGGACCCGTCAGGCTGGCCTCGCATCCGGCATCCATAAGCTTCTTCGTGGCCGCGGCGGCCTCGTCGAGGAAGTCGTTCTCCTTGGCGCCGGCCACCAGATACGCCGCGTTGAGCCGGCCAGGTCCCGGGCGACCGGATCGCATCGCCACTTCCGAAGCGAGGGCCGCGAGCTGCTCATGGGCCTGCCTGGTCAGGCCGGTCAGGCGTTCCTCTCGCACCGCGGCGCGGCGAAGCTCCTCGCGCCGGGCGGACAGATAGGCCGTGCCACTCTCGCCGGCCGTCGTGCCGGCGCCGGCGGCGGCCCGACCACTTTCGGCCCGCGTGTCATCGCTAGGGAGGCGCTCGTCGACCTCGTCACCCGGCACGACGCGTAGCCCCCACTCGCGATGGTCGCGGACGCGGTCCAGCTCTGCGGCGAGCGGATCCGCGGATGCGCGCAGCAGTCGCTGTGCCCGCGGCCGGTCCGGCAGCACAGTCCCGAACCGCAGCGGCAGGACGGGACCGCGATCGAGAAGCTGACGCATCACCCGGTCATGCCGGCCGGCAAGGGCGGCGAGCCGCCCCGACTCACGGATCTGCCCCGCCTCGGAGACGTCTTCCTCGAGGCCGGCCAGCAGGTCCAGGTCGATCGTCGACGCGACCAGCGCGGCGCTCCCGACACGCACGATCTCGACCGTACGGTCATCGAGGCCCACGACGTCGTCGGCGGAGCTGGCGGCATCGGTGATGCCGTACGCGTACAGGCCGGTGCCGGTCGACGCATCCCGCGGTGGCCCGGTGGGTGGCTCCACCGGCAGTCCTGGCCGGCTCGCCGGTTGCTCAGCGGCCGGCTCCGCCGCCCCGGTGCCATCGAGAACCGAGGCGGCCGCGGGCGCCGGCGCATCCCCGGCCAGCGCCTCGGCGACGATCTCGTCGGCCAGCGCGGCAGCCAGCTGCTCTCGGGCCCGTGCACACGCCTGGCCGACGGCCTCGTCCAGGACATCACCGGCCAGCCTGGCCGCGAGCCCATGGAAGCCACCGGCCGGCATCACGGCCTCCCGGTCTCATCCGGGCCACTCGGCACCTCCGCCGGACCATGGCCCGTGTGCCCTGGGCTGGCCGATTCCCTCGGGCTCCTGCCTACGATCTGGCTCTCGAGCGCGCGCTCGGCCGTCGCGGTCCGATCGTCGGTCAGGGCGTCGGGCTCGGGCCGACGGCCCAGAGCTCCCTCCAACGACGCCAGTCGTTGCCGCAGTTGGCGGTTCTCCTCGGCCAGGTCAGCGTCGCCGTCTCCCCGCTCTCGCCTTACGGCCTTCGAGCTGAAGAACGGATCGTTGAGCCACCAGTCCAGACCCATCTCGCGGGCCGTGTCGGCAGAGGCGATGAACAACCGAAGGCGCAGAGTGAGCAGCTCGACGTCGAGCACGCTGACCACCACGTCGCCGACGATGACGACGCCCTTGTCCAGAACACGTTCAAGAACGTCGGCGAGCGTGTCGCTACGGGGGCCGGTCCACTGCCTGACCGGCCGGTGCGAGGTCAGTACCTGCTCAGTCATCACGCCGCCATGAATACTGATGGATCCCTACCCGGGCAGCTTCCAAAAGCAACCGTAAGGTATGAACACGACTTTCAGCTCGGATCGGTAGAACCGCGCACGAAACGACGCAATCTCTCATAACCTTGCAGGTTGCCGTCGTCGTCGGCATCTACTCGATAAGTGGCGATCACGCTGGTCGTGCTTGGAATTCGTTCGAGTTCCACGACATCGGCGAGCAGCGACCAACCATCGTCCGCGGCTCGCAGCCCGCTCACCCGCTCCGGCTCCTGCCCCGTGAGCTGGGAAAACTGGCCGAGCGCCCGGTGAACAACGTGCATCAGCCCACCGGTCCCGCCCGCCGAGTCATGATCGACGCGACCCCCGCCTGTACGGCGCTCGTCGCGTTGGGGAGCTGTCACGCGATCACTCGTCTGGTCGAATCCGGGTCAAGGGCATTTGTGTGTCAGATGGCTTCCGCCCGGTCCTCATCCCCGCTGGCCGGCGGCGAAAACCCGGAACTCCGGCTAAGACGGCGTGGCCCAAAACCGGCACTCCGGGAGTAGCGCGTCAAAATCGCAATGAGGCGAATCATGACGGGACGTGAGAAATTCCGGTCTCGCCCATCGCCGCGGTTCGAGGCGCGTCGGGCCCGGTGTCCGCCAGCGGCAGAGAGAGGCGCCGCGCTGTTCGGCTACACCGCGCTCTACGGCGCGGTTCCCGGCGAAGGAGAAGCTGACGGCCAAGATCCGAGCAGTGCGCGAGGAACGCACCAAGCTTGAGGAACGGCTGGAAGAGAGCGCCCGGCCGCTGGACGCCGGCCAGGAAGTGCTGGCGACGGTGCTCCGTCTGCTCGAAGATCCACGGGCGCGGTACAAGCGATCAGGCGTCCGTGCCCGCAAGGTCCTGAACACGGCGATCTTCACCAAGCTGTATCTGGATGTTGAAGGTGAGCCGGTAGTCACCAAGGACACGCTGACCGAGCCCTTCGCGGCCTCTGTGATGGATACCGGGCCTGGAGCCCGCCCAGCCTTGCTGACGGCGGGCCGGCGGGCGGGATGGTCGTGCAGGTTGCCCCGGCACGACAGAGCGGCGTCACCACATGGGATGACGCCGCCCTGGACGATCTTTCTGATGATCGGCTTCTGACCCTCGCCCTTGTGGGGCATGGTTCAAGTAAGGCTGTACTGGTGCGGGAGGGGGGACTTGAACCCCCACGCCCTAGGGCGGCAGATCCTAAGTCTGCTGCGTCTGCCATTCCGCCACTCCCGCGCCGTTCTAGCGTAGCGATCGGCGAGGGTCCGTCGGGCGGGTCGGTGCGCCGGTGGGCACGGCGCCAGGTTTCGCATGCGCGGCGCGGTCGAACTCGGATCGACGGGCAAATCGACCACCCAGGGTCATCGTGTTCGCGCGAACAGCGATGATGGTGGCTTCGCAGTAGTCCGAAGGTGACGCGACACGCGGCGGGGCGCAACGTGGCTGACAGCTTGCGCGTCAGATGTCGTCAGAGGGGACGGAGTGCCCGCCGACCGGGAGCTGGCGCCGTCGGTGGGCTTGGCCGAAAGAGCGGCGGAGTCACGCACCCCGGAGGGGGAAGATTCGGTGAGGCGAGCTGGCGGGCTTGTCGACGGCGAGCTGATTGACGTTCTTTTTCCCGGTAGCTGGGTGGTAAGGGTCGAACTCGACGAGCGGATCGTGAACGCCGTGTTCCGGCTGGACGCCGCCGAGCATGAGCGCCGCGCCCGGCTCGGGCTGGGGGCCCTGCGCTATCCGCGGCTGCTGCGCCTGCTTGCCGGGTTGCCCGCGGGCGTGCTCGTCGACGACCCGGATCTGCTGGCGGAGACCAGCCTGCTGCCGGACGGCGTCGTCAGCTGGTCGGCGGCAGGGGTCGGGCGGTTGGTCGAGCCTCCGCTGACCCTCGATGCGGTCGTCGTGCCTGCCGTGCGGGATGCGCAGACCCGGCATGTGCGCGTCGCCGACCGGTTCGCGCCCTACGCCCGTCGATGGGTCGTCACCGGCGGGGCGCGGGTCGATCCGGCGGTGCTCGTCGCTGCGTCGGTCGCCGGCGTCGGCCTGGCTGTGCGCGGCCTCGAGGTGGACGTCATCGTCGGGGCGCAATCGCCGGCCGGGCCCACCCAGCCCGGGCGTGGCTGGCTCCTTGCCGAGCAGGTCTACAGCACCTGGCTCGCCGCCGGCGCGCGCGGCGAGTGCGGCGAGCGCGGGCCGGATGTCGCGGCAGGCACGAGCGAAGCACCCGCCGGGCTGATCCGGCCGGCTGAACCAGGCCTAGCGCTGAGCTAGGCCGGGCGCTGACCAGGCCTCGCAAGGCCGGACAAGCCTCGCGAGGTCGGACAGGCCCCGCGAGGTCGAACAGGCCGGCGCCGCGGAGAGGGCGGCGACGGCGGCACTCATCCGCCGCGAGTCCGCCTCCTTCGCCCGGCCGGGCGAAGGAGGCGGACATCTCGTAGTACGAGGCGCGTACAGGGCGGCTCGGATGAAGTGTGATGAGGGATGCGACTGGGGTGCCACGGTCCGGGGACGGATGGATCGGTCCGGACACCTCAGTCGCGTCCTCAACCTACCTGCTCGATAGCTGATAGTCACTGATCGATTACAGGTAGTTCCCAGACTACACCCCGAGGTCGGTCGATGCCGGCTGACGCACCCTTTGGTCGCGATATCGCCGCTGAAGCGCGCATCCGTACCGCTCTCTAGCCGGCCGGCCACGCTGGGTGGTGGGCGTGCGCCTTATCACGGTCGACGCATAGCAGGCAAGATCAGGACACTTCTGGACGTCCCACCCGGAGTTCCATGGTTCGGCAATGCGCTGGTGATGACACCCACAGGGTGATCCCGAGCTTTCCGGCTTAGTCTTTGCCCTCATGAGTGACGCGCCGATTGGTGTCTTCGACAGCGGCGTAGGCGGTCTGACGGTGGCCCGGGCGATTCTGGACCAGCTGCCGCACGAACCGCTGCTGTACTTCGGTGACACCGCGCACGCGCCCTACGGGCCGCGGCCGATTGCCGACATCCGACGGCTCGCTCTCGGCGCGATGGACACCCTTGTCGCCGAGGGCGTGAAGATGCTGGTGATCGCGTGTAACACGGCCAGCGCCGCCTGCCTGCGCGACGCCCGCGAGCGGTACGACGTGCCGGTCGTCGAGGTGGTGCTCCCGGCCGCGAGGCGCGCGGTCGCCGCGACCCGCAGCGGCCGGGTCGGCGTGATCGGGACCGTCGCCACCATCGCCAGCCGGGCCTACGACGACGCGGTCGCCGCGGCGGCGGGCGTGACGCTCACGAGCGTGGCGTGCCCGGCGTTCGTCGACTTCGTGGAACGCGGCACGACGACCGGCCGCCAGTTGCTCGGACTCACCGAGGCATACCTGGCGCGGTTGCAAGAAGCCGACGTCGACACCCTAATCCTCGGATGTACCCATTATCCGCTGCTCACAGGGGTTATCAGCCTCGTGATGGGGGAAGAGGTCACGTTGGTGAGCAGTGCCGAGGAGACCGCCAAGGACACCTATCGGGTGCTGGCCCGCGGCGGCCTGTTCCGTGATCCCGAGCTCCCTCCACCCGCGCATCGTTTCCTCGCGACCGGAGATCCTCACTCCTTCAACCGGGTCGGGCGTCGGTTCCTCGGTCCGGAGCTGGCAACGGCGCTACCCGCGTATCCGACCAGTGACTCTCTGGTTGCGTCGACCATCGGTGCGGCTGCTCTCCAGGCCCGCGGCGCGAGCACCGCTGGCGCGCGAGTGCCCTCGCCACCGAGCATGGCGAGGAGCACGGAGGAACGGGACGGGAGCGGCGACATGACGGCGGTCCTGACGACGGCGACGCCAGCGGCGACGGTGACGGTGCCGCCAGCGGCTACACCGGCGGCCGAGGCGGTGCGTCCGTGAAACTCACGATTCTCGGCTGTTCCGGGACGTACCCGGGTCCAACGTCCGCGTGCTCGTCCTACCTCGTCGAGTCAGACGGATTCCGCCTTGTTCTGGACGCCGGTAACGGGTCGCTCGGCGAGCTCCAGCGGCATTGCGACCTGCGTGACGTCGACGCGGTGCTCCTCAGCCACCTGCACGGCGACCACTGCCTCGACCTCGTCGTCCAGAGCTATGCCCGCCGCTACCACCCGCAGGGCATGCCGCCCAAGCTGCCTGTCTACGGGCCGATCAACACCCGGGAGCGGCTGTGCGGCGCGTTCGAGCGCTGGCCCGAGGACTCCCTCGCCGATATCTACGACTTTCGAACGATCGGACCCGGCCGGGTGCATGTCGGACCGTTCCTCGTCGACCTGGCCCGCGTCGCGCACCCCGTCGAGGCGTACGGGGTGCGGATCAGCGCCGAGGACAAGGTGCTGACCTACTCCGGCGACACCGGGCCGTGCGAGAAGCTCGTCCGCCTCGCCAAGGACAGCGACCTGTTCCTCTGCGAGGCCGCGTTCCTCGACCATGAGGACAACCCGCCCGATCTGCACCTCACCGGCCGGGAGGCCGGCCTGCACGCCGAGGCGGCCGGTGTCGGCCAGCTGGTCGTCACCCATCTCGTCCCCTGGGGCGACGCGGCGCGCAGCGAGGCGGAGGCCACCGCCGCCCACAGCGGCCGGACCTCGGTCGCCTCTCCCGGTGCCGTCTACGAGATCTGACGGCACCGTCGCCCGCCGACGACCGCGCGGAAGTCGCGCCCGGCCTGGCCGATCCGTGGGGAAGGTCCGGATAAGGTCCGGACGTGACCAGACATGACGGCAGGGCAGCCGACCAGATCCGGGACGTGGCGATCGCCCGCGGCTGGCAGGAGCACGCGGAGGGGTCCGCGCTGATCACAGCAGGCCGGACGCGGGTGCTCTGCGCCGCCTCGGTCACCGAGGGCGTGCCCCGCTGGCGCAAGGGCAGCGGCCTCGGCTGGGTGACGGCCGAGTACGCGATGCTGCCGAGGGCGACGAACACCCGCAACGACCGGGAGTCCGTCCGCGGCAAGATCGGCGGCCGCACCCACGAGATCTCCCGCCTGATCGGCCGCAGCCTGCGCGCCTGCCTCGACCTCAAGCAGCTGGGCGAGAACACGATCGCGATCGACTGCGACGTGCTGCTGGCCGACGGGGGCACCCGCACCGCGGCGATCACCGGCGCCTACGTGGCCCTCGCCGACGCCTGCCGCTGGCTGAACCGGCCGAAGGCGATCATCGACGGGGTGAGCGCCGTCAGCGTGGGTGTCGTCGGCGGCGCGTCCCTGCTCGACCTCGCCTACGTCGAGGACTCGGCCGCCGACACGGACATGAACGTCGTCTGCACGCACACCGGCAAGTTCGTCGAGGTCCAGGGCACGGCCGAGGGCGTCGCCTTCGACCGGGCCACCCTCGACGGCCTGCTCGACCTCGCCGTCGGCGGCTGCGCCCAGCTCGCGAAGCTGCAGAACGACGCGCTGGCCGGGCCGCTGCCGGCCGGGCCGGCGCGCACCGCAAGCTCGGGCCGGGGCCCGGCGCGCGCTGGCGGCGCGGAGCCGGCGAGCGTGAGCCGATGAGCGCCCGGGGCACGGCCGTGCGGGTGGTGCTCGCCAGCCGCAACGACGCCAAGCTCGCCGAGCTGCGCCGGATCCTCGCGGCGAGCGACGCATCGGTCGAGCTGGTGGCGCTGCCACCGGGGCCGGAGGTACCCGAGACGGGCCAGACGTTCGCCGAGAACGCGCTGATCAAGGCGCGGGACGCGGCGGCGACGACGGGCCTGCCCGCGGTGGCCGACGATTCGGGGCTCACGGTCGACGAGCTCAACGGCATGCCAGGCGTCCGCTCCGCCCGGTGGGCGGGCAGCCCGTCCGGTACCAGCCGGGTCGACCGCGACGCGGCGAACAACACCCTGCTGCTCGCCCAGCTCGACGACGTCCCGGCGGACCGCCGCGGCGCGGCGTTCGTCTGCGCGGCGGCGTTCGTCAGCCCCGAGGGCCGCGAGCACGTCGTGCACGGCGAGCTGCGCGGCCGGCTGCTGACCGGCGGGCGCGGTGAGCACGGCTTCGGCTACGACCCGCTCTTCGTCCCGGCCGGCGAGACCCGCACGAGCGCGGAGCTCACCGCGGCCGAAAAGGACGCGATCAGCCACCGCGGCCAGGCCTTTCGCGCGCTCGCGGCCGCGCTGCCCGCGCTGCTCGGCCAGTAGGCCGTCCGCGCGTCAGGGCCGGATGCGACCTCGGCCCGGACGCCTTGTCGTATGCGGATGGTAACATTGTGCGACGGATTGGGTGGTGGCGAGCGGGTCGGCACTAGTCCGCCGGTCGTCTGCACGCGGCCGGGCCGGTTCGTCGGGCAGCGGAAAGGTGCGGCAGAAATCGTGACCGCCGAGAAGATCAGGGTCATTTTTGGCGCCGATGACACGAACGAGTGCGTGACCGCGGTGTCGGACTATCTTCACGCGAACTTCGACACGAGCACCGTGGACGCGACGACCTGGCCGGAGCTTTCCGAGACGGTCGCCGCGGGCGTTGCCGCCGGCGAGTACCGGTTCGGCGTCCTCATGTGCTGGACGGGCACCGGCACGGCGATCGCCGCGAACAAGGTCGTCGGCGTTCGGGCCGCCCAGGCGTGGGAGCCGTGGATCGCCAGGAACGCCCGACTCTGGAACGACGCGAACGTCCTCACGATGAGCCTCAAGCGCACGGCGCCCGACGTCGCCGTCGACTGTCTGAAGGCGTTCTTCGCCGTGGACGCCCCGGACCCGGACGAGGTCCCGCAGATCGACAAGCTCCGCGGCCGCTGACCGAAGCGGGGCCGGCGGCCCGGCCCGGCCGCCGGGCGAGCTCCGCCGCCGCCCGAGCTTCGGTCGCCGGCCGAGCCGCGGGCGATCTCCTAGAACGGGTCCGCACCGACCAGGCGGGTGCGCAGTGAGACCAGCGAGTCCTCGGGAATGCCGGCCTGGATCGCCCAGGCGCTCGCGCTGCCCCACTGCGTGTCGACACCCTCGAGGAAGCCGGCCATCACCTCGGCGCGGACGCGGAGCTGGTCCGCCTCCGCGCGCGTCTGGATGCCGCGCTGGTAGGACGGCAGCTGGGAAAGCCGGCTCTCGATCAGGTGGATGCGCTCGTTCGTCGCGACATAGTCGGCGATGATCGCCTCGCGGTCCACGCCGGCGATGGTCAGGACGAGCGCGGCCAGCACACCGGTGCGGTCCTTGCCGGCGGCGCAGTGGAACAGCGTCGGGCCGTTGTCCGCGTCGCAGATCAGTCGGACCGCCGTCGCCACCGCGTCCCCGGCCAGGCGGACGTAGTCGAGATAGTGCGAGACCCGGTCGTCGCTGATCCTGGTGCGCACCAGCGCGTCGTACGTGGGGTCGTCCGGCATGACCCAGCGGGTCGTGAGGAACGAGAGATTGTGGTACTCGACCGGCTCGAACTCGAGCAGGCCGCGTCCTTCCCTGGCCGCCTCCTCGACCGCGCGAAGGTCGAGAATCGTCCGGAGGTTGAACTCGTCGCGCAGCCGGGCGAGCCCGGCGGCCGTGAGGTGCTGAAGGGTGTCGCTGCGCAGCAGCACACCGTAGCGGGTCTCGGAGCCGTCGATGGTGGGGAGGCCACCTAGATCGCGGACGTTGTCGCAGCCGTCGATCTCATACCAGCGATCCACTCGTTTGATGCTAGTCGGCTGACCGAATCCGGCGCCCGCATTGCCGGCTACGTCTCGGCCTTGGCCGCGCTGTCCGGCTGGTCGGAATCGGCCGATTTCAAGGTGTGCTCCGCGCGGTGTTGACCTGGCCGGCGCGCGGTGCCCCCTCTACCGGGTGGCGGGGCGGCGGCCAGGCTGGCGGGCGCCGGTCGTCCGCGGGCAGGCCGGCGACGGCGGTCGCGTCGGCGCTCGCGTCCCGGGGGGCGCCCGGCGACGACGATCCGGCGGCGGCGATGGGGCGGGCGGGCACGCCGGCGACGACCAGGTCGGGCAGGACGTCGTCGACGACGACCGCACCCGCGCCGACGACGGCTCCGGGGCCGATCCGGCGCATCCGCACGACCGTCGCCTGGCTCCCGATCCAGGCGCGGTCGCCGATCTCGACGTCGCCGCAGACGCGGGCGCCGGGCGCGAGCGTCGCGTAGTCGCGCAGCCGGCAGTCGTGCGCCACGCTCGCGGCGACGTCGAGCAGCACGTGCCGGCCGGTCGTGACGTTCGTCGTGATGCTGGCGAGCGCACAGATGACGGTGCCGGGGCCGAGGGTGACGTCGCCGCCGACCGTGGCCCGCGGATGCACGAGCGTCGCCGGGCGGCGGCCGAGCGCGCTGGCGTAGCGGTCGATCCGGGCGCGCGCGCCGGGCGACGCGACGCCGATCAGGTAGTCGGCGTCGACGTCGGCCAGCCGGTCGAGCCCGCCGAGCAGGCGAGCGCCGCGCCGAGCCACGAGATCCTCGTCGATCGGCCGTCGTGCGGTCTCGGCGGGCGGCGGGGAGCCGTCCCGCGGTTCCTCGGCCACGAATCCCGCGAGGTGGTAGGCGGGCGCGTCGGGTGTGGCGGCGTTGACGGCTTCGACCACGTCGAGGAGCTCGCGGCCGTAACCGCCGGTCCCGATGATGATCAGTTGCCGACGGTGGCGGCGTGTTGGCACGAGGTGACCGTAGAGCGCCTCGCTAGCGAGTTCAACGAGGCGCCGCGCCGGAGGTCATCCTGCATCGACTGTCACTGATTGTTTCGTGTCAACTCGTGCTCGTAATCGTAGATCGGGAGGGAGGGAAGCATACTACGGATGGCAGCTGGTCAACTCCGAAGGGTGATGAAGCGATGAAGGTCGTGGTGACCGGCGGAGCCGGGTTTCTCGGCTCCCACCTGACCAGGGCGCTGCTCTCGTCCGGCTGCGACGTGATCGTGGTCGACGACCTGAGCACCGGTGCCGTCTCCAACCTCTCCGGGCTGCCGATCAAGCTCGTCGTCGGCAGCGTCACCGACCGCGCCCTGCTGGAGGAGGCCACCGCCGGCGCCGACAGCATCGTCCATCTGGCGGCCAGGCCCTCCGTCGAGCGTTCGCTGCTTGATCCGATGGCCAGCCACGACGTGAACGTCACCGGCACGCTCACCGTCCTCGACGTCGCCCAGCGAGCCGAGGCACACGTCATCGTGACCTCGTCGGGATCGGTCTACGGCGGTGCCGACCTCCTGCCCTGTCGGGAGGACGGCCCGGTCGCCCCGCGCAGCCCGTACGCGGCGAGCAAGCTCGCGGCGGAGGCCTACGCGCTGGCCTACCAGGCCAGCTTCGGGCTGCCGGTGCTGGTCGCGCGGCTCTTCACGGTCTTCGGCCCGTTCCAGTCGGTGGGGCACGCCTACTCGGCGGTCATCCCGTCGTTCATCGACGCGGCGCTGTCCGGTCGACCGCTCACGGTGTTCGGGGACGGAAAGCAGACTCGGGACGTCGCCTACGTGGAGCCGATCGCGGCGATGCTCGCCGACGCGACCACCCGCCGACTCGCCCACCCGGGACCGGTGAACCTGGCGTTCGGCAACCGGGTCGACCTGCTGACCATGGTCGCCCACCTGGAGGAGATCGTCGGCTACCCGCTGCCGGTCGCCTTCGGGCCGACCCGGGCCGGCGACGTCCGCGACCTGCAAGCCGACGTGTCGACCGTCCGGACCCTGTTCCCGCACGCGACCACCGTCGACCTCGCGACCGCACTGGACCACACCGTCGCCTGGTACGCCGCCCGCGGCGGCCACCCGGTCGCCTCCCAGGGGCCGCCGCCCGTCCGCGGCCGCGCCTGACCAGCCCGGCCGCGCCCCCACGGCCCGGGTTTCGCCGGGCCGTGGGGAAGCATGCGCGCACCGCTGCCGTCCGCGGTCTCGGGAGCTAGGCAATGAAGGCGATCGCGCGGCCGTCCGGGTCGCCCTGCCGGGAGGCGGCGGTGCTGGTCGACCGGATGCCGGGTGCCGTCTCGTGGCCTGGCGCGCCTGGCAGGGCCCGGCGGATGGCAGGCTTGGTAGGTGGTCGGACAGGCGCGGGTGCACGGTCTGGCGCTCGACGTGCCGTCGCCGGTTGCCGAGCTGATCGACGACCGGCTGTCCCCCGTACGACTGCTGCTCAAGCGGGATGACCTGATCCACGCCGACTTTCCCGGCAACAAGTGGCGGAAGCTGGCCGGCAATCTCGCCGCGGCGGTCGAGCAGGGCGCCGAGACGCTCCTGACGTTCGGTGGGGCGTACTCGAACCACATCGCCGCGACCGCGGCCGCCGGCACGCACTTCAGCTTCCGGACCGTGGGTGTGATTCGCGGCGAGGAGCATCTGCCACTCAACCCCGTTCTCGCTCGGGCGACCGAGCAGCACGGGATGCGGCTGACCTACCTCGACCGGACTCGCTACCGCGTCCAGGAGGACCCGGCGCTGCTCGCCGAGCTTGCGGCCGAGTTCGGTCCCTTCTACCTGCTCCCCGAGGGCGGCAGCAACGCACTCGCGGTGCACGGCTGTGCCGCGCTGGCGGCCGAGATCGTCAGCCAGGTTCCCGACGTCGACGTGGTGCTGTGCCCGGTCGGGACGGGCGGCACGCTCGCCGGTCTCGCCGGCGGCCTCGGCCCGGATCGGCGGGCGATCGGAGTGTCGGTGCTCAAGGGCGGCGGCTTCCTCGCCGAGGAGGTCACGTCACTCCAACGCGCCGCGTTCGGCCACGAAGCCGGGGACTGGCACGTAGCCGAGGACTTTCACTTCGGCGGGTATGCCCGGCGCACGCCGGCGTTGGACGCGTTCATCGACGACTTCGCGGAGCGACACGGTCTGGTCCTGGACTGGGTGTACGTCGCGAAGATGATGTACGGGCTCTTCGCCATGGTCGCCGACGGGCGGATCCCCACCGGCTCGACCGTCGTCGCGGTCGTCACCGGGCGCTGACTTCAGTGCACATCTGGCGATCTTCGGGAGATCGGCCCGGCGAACGGTCGACCGCCCTGCGCCGGCGCCGCCCGCCTCACCAGAGGCGGGATTGGCCGGTGTGGGGGCGGAAGGCGTTCGCCGGATCGCCGATGGGGTCCGGGTAGTCGAGGGAACGGCGTCACCTGCCGACAGGCGCCACGGCTGGTGGATCTCGCCGCCGGGCAGATGGGCCAGTTCGGGTACGTAGCGGCGGACGTAGGCACCCTCTGGGTCGAAGCGCTCGGCCTGACGCAGCGGGTTCAGGACGCGGTTGGGGCGGGTGTCGGTGCCCGTGCCGGCCACCCACTGCCAGTTGAGGTTGTTGTTGGCCAGATCGCCGTCCACCAGATGCTCCAGGAAGTACGCGGCACCGGGCCGCCAGTCCAGGCCCAGGGTCTTCGTCAGCAGGCTGGCCGTGACCATCCGGGTCCGGTTGTGCATCCAGCCGTCGCTGAGCAGCTGGCGCATGGCAGCGTCGACGATCGGGATACCGGTCTGGCCGGTCCGCCAGGCCTCGAACGCGTCCGGATCGTCGCGCCACTCCCGGTCGGAACGGCGGTAGTCGTCATGAGTGGCATCCGGGCGCGCGGCCAGCAGCTGGTAGTAGAAGTCGCGCCAGGCGAGCTGACGGACGAAGGCACGGGCTCCGTCGCTCGAGCCGCCGGCATGGGTCGCCAGCTCCAGCGCGGACAGACAACCGAAATGCAGATACGGCGAGAGCCGGGACGTTCCGTCCTCGGCGGGCAGGTCGTGCCGTTCCTCGTAGCGCTTCACGTCTTCGCGCAGCCACCGGCCTGCCCGCTCGCGCCCGGCCGTCTCACCACCCGCGAACCCGCCGGCGCCTGAACGCTTGCGCACGGCGGGCAACCGGCCCGGATCGACCTCGGGCAGCCGGATCCGCTCCGGCGACGGTACGACCCGGCGCCACGGCGCGTCGGTCCACCGCCGGTGATACGGGGTGAATATCGCGAAATGGTCGCGGCCAGCCGGTGTGAGCCGGCCCGGGCCGACGACGACGTTCACCTCGTCATGGCAGCGCAATTCCCGGCCTCGCTCCCCCAGCGCGGACCGCAGCCTGCTCTGACGCTGCTGCGCGTAGGCGGACGCGTCGGCGGCGATGTGCACCCGGGCGGCGCCCACCTCGTCGGCGAGCCGGCAGATCTGCTCGACCGGCTTGCCCTCGCGGATCACCAACCGTCCCCCCAGCTCACGCAGCGCGTGGTCGAGGTCGGCCAGACTCTCGGCGAGGAACCGCCGGCGGTTGTCCGAGGCGAACACGGGCCGGGCGGTGTCCGCGTCCCGGACGAAGAGCGGCACCACCTGCTCGGCCCCGTCGACGGCAGCCGCGAGCATCGGGTTGTCGTGCACGCGGAGGTCCCGGGTGAAGACCGCCACCGTGGTCACCATTGCCGCCCCGTGTGTGTCGCCTCCCCCGCCGCCGCCGAGCCCTCGGCCGGCGAACCCTCGGCCGGCGAACGCCCTGCCGGCGAGTCTCCGGCCGCCGCCTGCCCGGCCGCCGCCGTCGTCGCTGCCGCCGTCATTCCCGATGCCGTCGCGCTGGCCGTCGGACGCTCGGCCAAGGTGATGACGGTACGGGCCATCCGGCCGAGCATGACGCCCCGCAGCGGAGCCAGCGCCTTCCAGGCCAGATGGCCGGCGAGTCCGCGCGGCTCGACGATCAGCCGCTGCCGGTAGCCGGCGCCGCCCCCACTCGTCGCGCCTGGTCCGACGGCTCCGACGGCTCCAGCGCTTTCAACGCTTTCAACGGCTCCGGCGGCTTCAGCGGCTCCGGCGGCTCCGGCGGCTCCGCCTGCTCCAGCGGCTTCGCCCGCCCCGGCGGCCTCGACGGACAGCTCAAGCCAGGTTCGGCCCGGAACGCGCGACCGCGGCCGCAGTCGCAGCCGGTGGGGCGCTTCGGCCTCGTCCACCCGCCACCACCCGTTCTCCTCGCTCGCGGCCACGATGGCCTGCCACAGCCGTCCAGGATCGGCGTCGGTGTGGATCTCGCGCATGTCCTGATAGACGGTGCCGCCCGACCAGTCCGGGTCCGTCGGCAGCGGCTCGGACGGCGCGGTCCCGGCAACCCGCTGGCCGGAGCCCGCCAGCGCGCCGGGCTTGGCGAACGACTTGGCCCGCGCCCAGCCCGACGGCGGGGCCGTCTCCCGCATCCGTGCCAGCGCGAGCGCGACCGCCTCGTCGTAGCCGGTCAGCCCACGAGCGGGATCGGGGACATAGGCGGCCAGGTCCCGGTCGTGGCAGCGGACCTCGTGCACGAGCGAGGAGATCAGCGGCACGGCGATGCTGTGCGGCACCGGCGTCACCAGGTTGACCCACTGCGCGGACAGCCATGGCGTGAGCAGCGGCACCGGCATCACGACCCGGCGCGGCAGGCCCGCGACCGCGGCATAGCGGGTCATCATCTCCAGATAGGTCAGAACCTCGGGCCCGCCGATGTCGAAGCCGCGGCTGACCTCGGCCGGCATCAGGTCCGCGGTCCGGGTCAGGTAGTAGAGCACGTCCCGGATGGCGATCGGCTGGACGCGAGTATGCACCCACCGCGGCGTGACCATGACCGGCAGCCGTTCAGTGAGGTAACGGAGCATCTCGAAGCTCGCCGACCCGGAGCCGATGATGACGGCGGCCTGCAGCAGGGTCGTCGGCACTCCGGACTCGAGCAGGATCTGGCCGACCTCGGCGCGGGACGCCAGATGCGCGGACAGCTGCTCACCTGCCGGGCTGATCCCGCCCAGGTAGATGATCCGCCGCACGCCGGCCTGGCGGGCGGCCTCGGCGACGATGCGCGCGGCAGCCCGGTCGCGCTTGACGAAGTCACGCTGGTGCAAGGAGTGCACCAGGTAGTAGAGAACGTCCTGTCCGGCCAGCGCCGAGGCGATCTGGCCCGCGTTCGTGACGTCCGCGGCGACCACCTCGGCCCGGTGGCTCCATGGGGCGCCGGCCAGCTTCGCCGGGCTGCGGGCGCCTGCGCGCACGATGTGCCCCCGGTCGAGCAGTTCGGGGACGAGCCGGCTGCCCACGTAACCCGTCGCCCCGACCACCACGCATCTCATGCTCTGGCGCTTCCCACTTCGGGCGCCTTCGACCCTCCGCCAGGCCGCCGTGGCCTGCGCGTCCACCCCCGCCACCATCATCGGAGGCTCGGGCAGCCACCCACGTCCAGGCAGGGCCAACTGGGGTCGAATCCCTCGTTTCAACCCCGATTTGGGCTGCCAAGACGAAGATCAGGAGAGGGACAGGCCCCGGCCGAGCGTCGGGGTCAGGCCCAGAGCTGGCCCTCGAGCGCCGCCTCCGCCTCCTCCAGCGTTCCCGCGTAGGCGCCGGTGGACAGGTACTTCCAGCCGCCGTCGCACACGATGAACGCGATGTCCGCGCGCCGGCCCTCCCTGACCGCCTTGTCGGCCTGGCCGAGCGCAGCGTGCAGGATCGCGCCCGTGGAGATGCCGGCGAAGATCCCCTCCTCGGCGACCAGCTCACGGGTCCGCCGCAGCGCCTCCCGCGGGCCGACCGAGTACCGCGACGTCAGCACGGCCGGGTCGTAGAGCTCGGGCACGAAGCCCTCGTCGATGTTGCGCAGGCCGTAGACCAGCTCGCCGTACCGAGGCTCGGCGGCGACGACCGTGATGCCCGGGACGCGCTCCTTCAGGTAGCGGCCGGTTCCCATCAGCGTGCCAGTGGTGCCGAGGCCGGCGACGAAGTGGGTGATGCTCGGCAGGTCCTCGAGGATCTCCGGGCCGGTCGTCTCGTAGTGCGCCTGCGCGTTCGCCGGGTTGCCGTACTGGTACAGCATCACCCAGTCGGGATGTTCCGCGGCAAGCCGTTTGGCGACCGCCACCGCCTCGTTCGAGCCGCCGGCCGCCGGCGAGTAGATGATCTCCGCGCCCCACATGGCCAGCAGCTGCCGGCGCTCGACCGAGGTGTTCTCGGGCATGACGCAGGTCAGGCGGTAGCCCCGCTGCCGGCAGACCATCGCCAGCGAGATCCCGGTGTTGCCGGACGTCGGCTCCAGCACCATCGCGCCCGGAACGAGGACGCCGCGCTTCTCGGCGTCCTGCACCATCCACAGCGCCGCCCGGTCCTTGATCGAGCCGGTCGGGTTGTCCTGCTCCAGCTTGGCCCACAGCCGCACGTCCGCGGACGGCGAGAGCCGCGGCAGCCCGACCAGGGGCGTGCGGCCGACGGAGCTCACCAGGGAGTCGTAACGCATGATCTGCTACCGATCTGTGACCTGCTCGTCAGCCGCCGGCGACGGCGGGCAGGATGGTCACCCGGCCCAAAGTCGCCGGCACCATGGCGGAGCCGCCGGCGACGGCGGGCAGGATGGTCACACTGTCGCCGTCGGCGAGCTTGGCGTCGAGGCCGCCGAGGAAGCGGACGTCCTCGTCGTTGATGTAGACGTTGACGAAGCGGTGCAGCTCACCGGCGCCCTCGCCAGACACCAGCCGGCCGCGCAGCCCGTCATACCGGGTGTCGAGGTCGACGAACAGCGCGCCGAGGGTGTCTCCGGTGCCCTCCACCAGCTTCGAGCCGCCGGTGTGGGTACGCAGGATGGTCGGCACGCGGACCTGGACTGCCATGGTGTTCCTCGTCTCCTCGGTGCTCGCGCCCGGCGGGCGGCGGCGACGCGCCCGGCGCGTCCGGGCGCGAAACGTTCTCGTGCTGGCCAGCGTCGCCGCGCACGGCCGGGCCAACCGGCCGGCACGACGAGCGGCTCCAGTGTTTCAGGGTTCGGCGTCTCCGGGGCGCCCACTCACAGACATGATCACGCCCTCGGCGATCCCTCTGCGCAACGTTGCCGGCGGTGCGGACGCTTCCCGGGCGGGCGCGGGGAGGCTCAGCGCGCGCGGCGACAGCGGGCGCTGGCCACGCGGAGCAGGTCGACGTGTAGGCGCGCGACGAGCCGCAGGGGCTGGTGGGACGCGGTGGGGACGTCCTCGGCCACCGCGGCGCCGGGCCGCGCGCGAAGGCGGGACGCGCTCATGGGGCCATCGTTGCACAGATATGACGCGAACAGCGTGGACCGCCGTTCAGATGATCTCGACGGGCTCCTCGGTGATGGCGCCGTCGACGATCCGGTACGACCGGAACTCGGTGGCGTCGGGCTCGCGGGTCGAGGCCAGCACGTAGTGCGCGCCGGGTTCCGCGGCGAACGAGACGTCCGTGCGGGACGGGTAGGCCTCGGTGGCGGTGTGCGAGTGGTAAATGACGACGGGCTCTTCGTCCTGGTCGTCCATCTCGCGCCAGACCCGCAGCTGCTCCATCGAGTCGAACCGGTAGAACGTGGGCGACCGTTCCGCGTTCTCCATCGGAATGAACCGAACCGGCGTGTCCGAACCGGCCGGCCCGGCGACCACGCCGCACGCCTCGTCGGGATGGTCGCGGCGGGCATGGTCAACAATCGCCTGATAGAGGGCCCGCTCAATTCGCAGCACGCCAACAACCTACCCGCGCAGCCATCGGCCACCGGCCCGAAGATCCGGCGGCCGGGGACCGGGGAGTGAGCGCCGTCGGGCGGGCCGCCGACCGTCCCTGACCGCCGCGCACCGGCATCGACGACCTCACGGCCGCGGTCAGAAAAGCGCGCGGACGAGGTTGTCGACGAGGTTGGTCAGCAGGTCGTACATCTCGATGAACGGGGCCCGCTGGTCGTCGGAGGGCAGGTCGCCGAGCTCGTCGAGGTAGTTGTCGTCGGTGATGCCGAGCCGGGTGCCGAGCACGAGGCGCAGGTCGTTGAGCGTCGTCAACCAGTCCTGCGCGGTCTCCTCGTCGAGGACCAGCGCCTGGCCGGGACCGGGCAGCGTGGCGAGCACCCGACGGGCCGCGGCGCGCTTGTGGGCCAGCGCGTCGTCGGTGCGGCGGCGGCGGAAGTCGCCGGAGGCCAGGGGGTCCTCGGGGTACGGGTCGGGCAGCAGCCGGGCCAGCGCCGGGTCCTCGGGCGGCGGCGGCGCGGTGTCGCGCAGGCCGACGAGGGCCTCCAGCGGGTCGTCCACCGGGGGCGGCTCCAGCATCCCGTCGATCAGCCGGACGAGCTCGGCGAGGATCGTGCCCTCCCAGCGGGGCAGCCGCAGCTCCACGCCGTTGGCCGTCCGCCGGAAGCAGTCCGGGAATCTGTAGTAGTGCCCCACGTTCCCGTCCCCATCCGGCGGCATGCCCCGGCGCAGGGGGCGTATCGAGCTCACTGGTCAGCTAGTCCTGTCTGACGGTCGCCCAGAGGCCGTAGGTGTGCAGCCGCGCGGCGTCCCGTTCCATCTCGTCGCGGGTACCGCTGCTGACCGACGCCCGGCCCTTCTGGTGAACGTCGAGCATGAGTTTGTGGGCCGTCGGCCGGTCGTAGCCAAACAGCTTCTGGAGGACGTAGGTCACATAGGACATCAGGTTGATCGGGTCGTTCCAGACGATCGTGATCCAGGGTCGGTCGTCGCTGAGCGCCTCGTCGATCTCCTCGATGTCGGCGGGTGAGACGGTGGTCGCGGTCACGAACCCTATTCTGACGCATTCCCCGGCGCCCTTCTCGTCGGGCGTCTGCTCAGCATCCGCGCCGTCGTCCCCGCGCGGCGCGACCCGCCGGACCTGCGGGCCCGCGCGGACGCCGACCTAGACCGACCGTCGCAGCAGCGGCGGGTACAGCGCCGTCGCGGAACCGCGCCGGTACAGCTGCGCGGGCCGGCCGCCGCCACGCGGCGAGCTGACGGCGCCGACGGCGACGACGAAGTCCGGCGTACTCAGCACCTTGCGCCGGAAGTTGGGCGGGTCCAGGCTCACGCCCCACGCGGCCTCGTAGACGCGGCGCAGGTCGGCGACGGTGAACGGTTCCTCGCAGAACGCCGCCGCCATCGGGGTGTACTCCAGCTTGCTGCGGGCGCGCTCGACCCCGTCGGCGACGATCCGCGGATGGTCGAAGGCGAGCGTCGGGCCCTCCGGGGAGTCGAGGTCCTCGACCGGCCACCAGCGCGCCTGCTGGCCGCGGCGCCCCGGCCGCGGCGGCGGCAGGTTCGGCAGCAGCGCCAGATAGGCGACGCTGACGACCCGGGTGCGCGGGTCCCGGCCCGGGTCGCCATAGGAGTACAGCTGCTCCAGGTGGCCCGCCGTGGCGACGCCCGTCTCCTCCGCGAGCTGCCGGCGCGCCGAGGAGTCGAGGTCCTCGTCGGCCCCGACGAAGCCGCCGGGCAGGGCCCAGTAGTCCTGGAACGGCGGCTCGTCGCGCTGGATGACGAGCACGCACAGCCGTCCGGCCCGCAGCGTGAGCAGAACCACGTCGACGGTGACGCTGATGCCCGGCAGACCGGGTCCGGTGCCGCCGCCTTCATCGCCGGCCGTCGTCGAGCTCACCGAGCCAGCTTCTCGCACGGCCGCCGACCCCCGTCACCGCGGGATGGCGCTGATCACCGGGAGGCAGGGTTGGCCGAAGGTGACCGATCGGGCGTGTGCGGGCAGGTCGGCGATCGCCGCACGGTGGTGCTCGCGGGCGCGCAGCAGCCCAGCCGCGCCGGTCGGCGCGCCGTCCACGACCGCGCCGGCGCGCACCAGCGGCACGAGCAGCGGCCGGTCACGGCCGGGCCCGCCCAGGTGCAGGGTCGTCGGTGCGGGCCCGTCGAGCTCGGCCGGCGCCGGCCCGCCGGCCGCGCCCTCCTGGTCGTGGCCCGCGCGTGCTCCCCCGCCCGGGCGGTACCCGGCCGGAACCACCAGGTCGATGACCGCGACCCCGTCGACGTCGTGCCGACGCAGCACCTCCTTGCGCCCGCCCCGCGTCGCCTTGCCCACGGACGTCTTGGCCACCGGCCGGCCGTCGACCTCGACCAGCTTGTAGACGAAGCCCGCGGTCGGGGCGCCCGAACCGGTCACCAGGCTGGTGCCCACTCCGTAGCCCGCGGCGGGGACGGCGGCGAGCCTGGCGATCCCGTGCTCGTCGAGGTCGCCGGTGACGACGATGCGGGTGCCGGTGGCGCCCAGCGCGTCGAGCTGGGCGCGGGCCGCCCGCACGCCGGCCGCGAGGTCGCCGCTGTCGATGCGGACGGCGCCGAGGCCCGGCCCCGCCGCCGCGACGGCGGCCGCGATGCCGGTCGGCGTGTCGTAGGTGTCGACGAGCAGCGTGGTCTCCGGGCCGAGGGTGGCGACCTGGGCGGCGAACGCGTCGTGTTCCGCGGCATGGACGAGGGTGAACGCGTGCGCGGCCGTGCCGGAGGTGGGCACGCCCCAGCGGCGCGCGGCCTCCAGGTTCGACGTCGACGCGAAGCCGACCAGGTAGGCGGCCCTGGCGGCGGCGACGGCGGCCTCCTCGTGGGTGCGCCGCGAGCCCATCTCGATAAGCGGTCGGTCCCGAGCGGCCTGCACCATCCGGGCGCCGGCGGCCGCGATCGCGCTGTCGTGGTTGAGCACCGACAGGGTCAGCGTCTCCAGCAGCACGCACTCCGCGAACGTGCCCTCCACGACCAGCACCGGGGTTCCGGGCAGGTAGGGCTCGCCCTCGGCGAATCCGTGGATGTCACCGGAGAAGCGGTAGTCGGCCAGCCAGTCAGCGGTCTCGGCGTCGATGACGCCGGTACCGGTGAGCAGGCTTAGCTCCGCGGGTCCGAACTGGAAGTCAGTCAGCGCCTCCAAGAGTCGGCCGGTGCCGGCAACGACGCCGTACCGGCGACCGGCGGGCAGCGAGCGCGCAAACACCTCAAAGGTGGCTCGTCGAAGCGCGGCTCCCGATTTCAGGGCCGCGCGGAGCATCGTCAGCTCGTAATGATCTGTAAGAAGCGCCGTGGACATCCGGACCAGGTTAGGTATCCGCACGTCTGCGCGCGCGGAAAAACACTGATTGAGGAGGACGGAACGGGCTCGGCGGGGGGAGCACACAGGGAGATCACGCCCGACACCGGCGCGCCGGGCCGAAAGGCGGGCGGGCTCGGGCAGGCTAGGACGTGCGCGGGCCGACCGGACGTGCGCTGATGAAAAGGTCACATCGTTGACCTCGTCACGTCAGCGAGGGCGGCCGGCGCTCGCGGTAAGCCCCGATCCACGCCGCCCAGCCCGGCGACGGACGGCACGGTCCCGGATGACGTGATCGGCCGTCGAGGGTGGGTCGAGGGTGGCATGCGATCGTGGTGAGCGTGCACGGCAACTATGCAGGGGTATTTCTGGTCGTCGTCGGCGGGGCGTTGTTTGCCCTGCTGGTGCTGGGTGGCCGGGCCGGACGAAGCCTCGCGCGAGAGATCTGGGGCCGGATGGGCCTGCTGCGCTGGGTCGGTGTGGCCATCGTGGTCGTCGTCTTCCTGGACCTCGCGGACGGCATCCCGAACAAGTAACCGGCCAACAACGAAAAAGCTACAAAGCATCGTGAAAACAACGAGAGATCGACAAGTGAGCCACAAAGGCGATGGTGGGGCTCGGTGGCGCGGGCCCTTGGAAGCGACGGGATGTCGGCGGGTCGCACCGCGCCCGACCGGTCCGTCCGCGGCGGTCGACACAACTACGGGCACCCTCCCGGCCCGATGCACGAATTGTGCCGATGCGCCCCCAGATGCCCGAGTAGTTAGGCTCACTTCCTGTAACCCAGCTACGACCCGAGAGGATCCCGGGTGACCGGTCAGACTTGGCTGTGGACGCCGCAACGGCCGACTCCTGCTCCCGTGGGCGTCGGCCAGCTGCTTCGCGCGTACCGGCAGGCCCACGGCCTCACCCAGCAGCAGCTCGCCGACCAGCTCGGGTTCGACCAGTCGTATGTCTCCAAGGTCGAGAGCGGTCGGCGCGCGATCCACGACATCTCGACGCTGCGTCACATCGCTCGTCACCTCGACCTCGCCCCGGAGGACGTGGGCCTCGCCCCGGGGACGCTCGCCGAGCGGCGCCGCGACGCCGCTCGCGACGCGTTCGCCGAGCAGGCGGCCGCGAGCCAGCGCTCCTGGAAGGTCACCCGGGACACCCTCAACCGCAACCGGATCAAGCTCGCCCGCGCGGCCGCCGGCCTCTACCCGGAGCCCTACCGCCTCTTCTCCGGGCTGCTGGCCAGGCCCGGCTGGATCTGGCCGCGCCCGCTCGACATCGACGAGGTCGCGCTGCGTTGGGCCGACGACGTCCCGGAGCCGGTGCTCACCGGCGGTGAGCCGGAGACGGACGGCGCCCGGCCGCTGATCGCCGACGGCGGCCCCTACGTGCGTTACCAGCGCTACACCCGGGCGATGCGCGACCTCGACCGGCCGACGCTGTTCGAGAACCGGCTGAGCTTCCGGCTCGTCGACATCGCCCGCGACCCGGCCGCGCCCCGGCTGGTCACCTCCCGGACCACGCCGGCCGCCGGCGGCACGGGCGCCGGCGCGGGCGAGGACGCGGACGACCGCCCCGGACTCGCCTTCAGCCACACCACCTACTTCGACGCGGTCGACGTCTGCGAGACGGTGGCGCACGAGACCGCCGCCGCGATGATGGCCGGCGGCCTCGCCTGGCCGTCGCTGCCGTTCCGCCGCCGCCTCGGCGATCCGTTCGACCTCGCCAGCCGCCCGGTGCTGCCGTCGATCAACACCCTGACGATCCGGGCCGACCGCGACTGCGCGAGCTTCCTGCTGCACCGGCGCAGCGCCGGCTCGGTGGCCACCGCCGGCGGCGTCTACCACGTCATTCCGGCCGGCGTCTTCCAGCCATCCGGGATCACACCGTTCCACCACCGGGCCGACTTCGACCTGTGGCGCAACATCATGCGTGAGCTCTCCGAGGAGCTGCTCGGCAACACCGAGCACGACGGCAACTCCTCCGCGCCGATCGACTACGACGCCGACGAGCCGTTCCGCACCTTCGACGAGGCGCGCCGGGACGGCCGGGTGCGGGTGTCCTGCTTCGGTGTCGGCATCGACGCCCTGACGCTGTTCGCGGAGATCCTCACCGTCGTCGTCATCGAGGCCGACACCTTCGACAGCCTGTTCGCCGAGATGGTGCACAGCAACGCGGAGGGTTCGGTCGTCGCCGCAGGGCCGCACCGCGCGGTCGCCGAGGGCATCCCGTTCACCTACGCCACGCTGCGCCGCCTGATCGACGGCGAGCCGCTGGCGCCGGCCGCGGCGGCCTGCCTGGAACTCGCCTGGCGTCACCGCGAGCAGCTGCTGCCGGGGCTTCGGCTTCGAGCGGCGTCCTGAGTGAGCCTTTTCCATCCGGCGGGATCCGGTGGAGGAGACAGGCTGCCAGCGAATGGTGTCGGTGGGGGCGCATCGCCGTCGGGCGCGCGCAGCGCCCGGATCCTGGTCACCGGCGCCGGCGGGTTCATCGGGGGTGTCGTCGCCGACCTGCTCGCGTCCCGGGGGCACGAGGTCACCGCGTTGGTGCGCCGGGGCGAGCCCGCCGACGGGCCACAGCCGCCGCGCCGCGGGATCGAGGTGGTCGAGGCCGATCTGCTCGACCCGCGCTCGCTGGCCGACGTCGGCCTGGACCGCGGGTTCGACGGGGTCTGCCACCTGGCGGCGCTGACCAGGGTCCGCCAGTCGCGGGCCGAGCCGCTGCGCTACTTCGAGACCAACGTCACCGGCACGGTCAACCTGCTCGCGGTGCTCGACCGTGGCGTCGCGGCCGGCGGGCCGCCCCCGGTGGTCGTGTTCGGCTCCACCGGGACGGTGTACGGCGACCCCGGCTCGGCGCCGGTTCCGGAGTCGCGGCCCGCGGAGCCGGTGCACGCCTACGGCGCGTCGAAGCTCGCGGCCGAGCACGCGATCGCCCACCAGGCCGCGACCGGCCGGATCGGCGCGGTCGTGCTGCGCTGTTTCAACGTGTCCGGAGGCGTGCCCGGGCACGTCGACCGGGACGACACTCGGATCATCCCGGCGGCGCTGCTCGTCGCCGCGGGCCGGACCGACTCCTTCCGGATCAACGGCGACGGGCGGGCGCTGCGGGAGTACGTGCACGTGCGGGACGCCGCCGAGGCGTACGCGCTGGCGCTCGGGGCCGTGCCGCCCGGCGAGTGGCGGGTCTACAACCTCGGCAGCGGCAGCGGCGTGTCGGTGAACGACGTGCTGGCCGCCGTGGAGCGGGTGACCGGCCGGCCGGTGCGCCGGGAGTTCGCCCCGCCGGTGGCCGAGCCGCGGGCCCTGGTCATCGACAGCGGGCGGATCCGAGCGGAGCTCGGCTGGCTGCCGCGGCACTCGACGCTGGACCAGATCATCTCCGACGCCTGGCGGTGGTCGCTGCTGCGCGGCCCGCTCGGCCGGACGGGCGGCGGCCGCGGTGACGGAACGGGCACGCACACCGATGTGAGAAGTACCGCACCGCTATGACGCCGAGGCCTTGGACCTGCGCCGTCCGTCGCCGGAACCCTGGAAAGGCCGTTGTCGTCGCGACCGAAGCGGGGCTCATGACCGAATGCCTCTGGAAGCGCGAGGAAAGCCACGACGCCCGCGTCCTCGCCCGGGCGAGCCGCCCCTACCACGTCTACGACCAGGAGGGTGAGCACCTCGGCTCGTTCACGGCCTGGGACACCGCCCACGAGTGGGCCCACCTTCAGGTGGCGCTGAGCGCGCTGCCCGGGCCGCTCGAGGTCGAGGACCGCCACCGCAGCACCCGCCGCCGGGTCTGGGCCGACCACTGCTCGCCCTTCCCTGGGTCGGGCCGGGAGCCAACCGGTGACACCGGCGGCGATGCCGGTAGCCACGCCGACGGCCGACACGCCGCCGCCGTCCTCGCGTTCACCCCGCCGCATCCCCGCCGGCCGAGCTGAGACGGACGACCTGCTACGGCAGGCAGTCCGCGCGGGGGCGCACCGCCGCCGAACCATCAACTAAAGATCGCTGGGCGTCAGGTAGCCGACCGATCCGGGCAAAACCGCTGGTCGACGCCCGGTGTAGTCGTACACGCGATTCGGCTCGACCACCCCCATGGGCACACGTCGCCACCTCCGCACACTAATCTGGCGTCTAACGGCTGGCGATCTCCTCCACGCGCGTGTCCGCGCGCCCGGGGGCGGGTCGCCTTGGCGGAAGATCCGGGTGGGATGACCCCGCTCGGCTTCCGGATGAACACGTTCCTGGGGGAACAAGGTGGACGAACAGAGCGCTGGCGCGACGCAGTCGCGAACCACCTCGCGCCTGGTGGTGGACGTCGTCCGGGCGCTGCGGGGCTGGGTAGTGATCGCGGCGGGCGCCGTCCTGCTGCTCAGCTGCTACCTGGGGGTCTCGGGCGAGACCGACCCGGGCCTGCAGCTGCCGTATGTGGTCTCCGGCGGGTTCGGTGGGCTGGCCCTCGTGCTCGTCGGCTGTGCCCTGCTGATCGCCGACCGGCTGGAGTCGACGCAGGCCAACCAGTCGGCGGTCGCGCAGGGACGCCTCGCCACGCAGGTCGACGACCTGCACGCGCTGGTGGTGGCCGCGGCGAACGCCGCCCCCGCGGCGCCCGTCGGCGGCGGCGGTTCGGCGGCCCCGGCGGTGCCCGCGCCCGCCGCGGCGCCCATGCCCGACGACGGCTCGGTCTACGCCGTGCCGGGTGGGCGGACCTTCCACCGGCCCGGCTGTGAGCTGCTGGCCGGCAAGGCCGCCGGGCGGGTCGAGGCGTCGCAGGTCGCCGGGCGTGGCCTCTCGCCGTGCTCGGTCTGCGCGCCGATCCTGGTCGGCTAACCGATGGTCAGCGTCGACCTGGCGATCGCCGGCCTCGCCATCGGCGCGATCGCCGCGCTGTCCGGCATCGGCCTGCTGGTCACCTACCGGACCAACGGCGTCCTCAACCTCGCCCAGGGCGGCATCGCGGCCCTGGTCGCCTACGTCTACCGGCAGATGGCCGTCGACTGGGGCCTGCCCACGTGGCTGGCCGCCGTGCTGGCGCTGGTCATCCTGTCGCCGCTGCTGGGCGTGCTGCTGGAACGGCTCGTCTTCCGCCCGCTCGCCCGCCGGCGCGCCTCCGCCGCGGAGTCGCTGGTCGCCAGCCTCGGCGTGCTGGTGCTCATGCTCGGCATGTGCGCCGGCATCTGGGGCCTCGGCGCCCGGACCGACACTCCGGCGCTGTTCCCGAACAAGTCGGTCGGGGTCGGCGGGCACCGCATCGGCGTCGACACCATCAGCACGCTGATCCTCATCCTCGTCTTCTGCGTCGCGCTCGGGCTCGTCCAGAACCGCACCAAGTTCGGCCGGCAGATGCGCGCCGTCGTCGACGACCGCCAGCTCGCCGAGCTCTCCTCGGTTCCCGCCGACCGGGTCGCCGCCGTCGGCTGGGCGTTCGGCACGACGCTCGCCGGCTTCACCGGCGTGCTGCTCGCACCGCGGATCCAGCTGACCCCGTACAGCCTTTCGCTGATCGTGCTGGAGACGTTCGCGGTCGTCGTCGCCGCCCGGCTGGTCAGCCTGCCGGTCGCCGTGCTCGCCGGCCTCGGGATCGGCATCGCGCAGAGCGAGCTGACCCAGTTCAAGGTCACCGGCCAGTTCGCGGACGTCTACCGCTCGCTGCAGTCCAACCTGTACGTCGTCCTGTTGCTGGTGCTGCTGCTGGCCATCCCGAAGCTCAAGGAGCTGGGCGACGCCGGTTCGGCCGGCCGCCTGTCCAGCCGCGGGGCGCAGGACGCACTCGGGACGGTCGAGGAACGCAGCAAGGACCTGGTCTGGAAGCTCGCGGGCTTCGTCATGCTGCTCACGCCGCTGCTGTTCCGGCCCGCCGACCTGCGCTCCGCCTTCGACGTCCCGGCCATCGCGCTGATCCTGCTGTCGCTGGTCATCGTCACCGGGTACAGCGGCCAGGTGTCCCTCGGCGTCGCCGGCTACGCGGGCCTCGGGGCGCTGTTCTCGCTGAAGCTCGCGAACGGCGACTTCCCCGGGCTGCCGCAGCTGCCGGGTCTGTTCGCGATCCTCGTCGGCGCGATCCTGGTCGCCCCGATCGGCCTGATCACCGGGTACCCGGCGATTCGCCGGCGCGGCCTCACGCTCGCGCTGACCACGTTCGCCGTCGGCGCGGTCGTCAGCCAGTTCGTCTTCGAGCAGCCCAAGTTCTCCAGCGGCCTCTACGTCCAGCCGCTGTACCTGGGCGGCTGGATGCTCAACGAAAAGGCGTTCTACCTCGTCGAGCTGGTCGGCCTCGGCCTCGGCGTGGTCGCCGTGCGCAGCCTGCACCGCGGCCGGGTGGGCCGCGCGCTGCTCGCCGTCCGGGACAACACCGGCGGCGCGGCCGCGGTCGGCGTCGACGTGCGCAACCTCAAGCTGCTCGCGTTCACCATGTCCTCGGTGGTCGCCGGGCTGGGCGGCGCCCTGCTGACGCAGGGCTCGGCGTCGTTCTCGTCGACGACGTTCCAGCCGATCCAGAGCCTGCTGTGGTTCACCGCGGTCGTCGTGTTCGGCGCGGACAGCGCCGTCGGTGCGATCATCGGCGCGTCGCTGATCGTCGCGCTCGACGTGCTCGCGCCGTCCGGGTCGTCGACGCTGGCGATCGGCATCCTGGCGCTCTCGCTGGGCTGGCTGCCCGGCGGCCTCGCCTCGGCCGTCCGCGGGTTGGTCCGGTTCGCCGTGGCACGTCTCGCGTTCCAGTTCGTCGAGCCCGACGACCTGCCCCGGCCCACGTCCCGGGCGTCGGCGGCCACGGGCCTCGGCGCGGCCATCCCGCGACCGTCGACGCCGGTCGACGCGGCCCCGGCCGCGGCGAGCACGGGCGCGAAGGTCTGGCTCAGCGGCCCGCGCGCCACCGGTGTGGCGGCCGCCGAGCGGGCCGCCGCCGAGCGGGGGCTCACACTCACCGCGTTCGGCCAGGCCTTCCTCGGCGCGCTCAGCGGCGGCGGCACCGCCGCGGCCCCCGCCGCCGACCCCATCTCGAGGGGTCACGGCCGCCCCGGGGACTCCGTCGCCGCCGCCTCGGGCAGCAGCAACCACGTGGAAGGGGGCCGGCGGTGAGCCGCGCCGAACTGCGCGCCGTCGGTCTGGTCCGCCGCTATGGCGGGCTCACCGCGGTCGACCACGTCGACATGTCCGCGCCGCCCGGGATGGTCACCGGGCTGATCGGGCCGAACGGCGCCGGCAAGTCGACGCTGTTCAGCTGCCTGACGGGCGTCGAACAGCCCGACGAGGGCGCCGTGCTGCTCGGCGACCGGGACATCACCAAGCTGCGCCCGGACCAGCGGTCCCGGCTGGGGTTGGTGCAGACCTTCCAGGTGCCGTCCCTGTTCACCAGCATGACCGTGCGCGACAACCTGCTGGTCGGGGTCGAGAACCGGCGCCGGGACTACGCCGGCAGCCTGTTCGGCTTCGGCGTGCGCAAGAACCCGCGGCACGACGAGGTCGTCGACGAGATGCTCGTGTCGCTCGGCCTGACCGACGTGGCCAACGTGATCACCAGCTCACTGCCGACCGGCGCGCTGCGGCTGGCGGAGTGTGCCCGGGCGCTGTGCACCCGACCGGACGTCCTGCTGCTCGACGAGCCGGCCAGCGGCCTCGACGCGGCCGAGACCGAGCGGTTCTCCCAGTTGCTGCGCCGCATCGCCGGCATCGGCGTGGCGGTCGTCCTCGTCGACCACGACGTAGACCTGGTCTTCACCGTGTGCGACCAGGTCTACGCGATGGTGGGTGGCCGGGTCGTGGCCCAGGGCGACCCGGCGGCGGTCCGCGCCGACCCGACCGTCCAGTCCGTCTACCTCGCGCAGGGAACGATGGCATGACCGCCCCGTACTCGTCCTCGTCGTCGGCCATCGCGGCCGGATCGTCCTCGAGCGCCCTGGCGGCCGCGGCCGCCGCGTCGGCGCGCTCGTTCGGCGAGCCGGCCGCCGACGGCATCGAGCTGCGGCTGACCGGCGCCCGCGCCGGCTACGGGGCCGTCGAGGTGCTGCACGGCCTCGACCTCGTCATCCCGTCGGGCAAGGTCACCGCGATGCTCGGCGTCAACGGTGCCGGCAAGAGCACGACGCTGCGGGTGCTCGCCGGGCTGGTGCCGCTGCGCAGCGGCACGCTGACCTGGCGCGATCAGGTGGTCACCAAGATGTCCGCGCTGGACCGGGCGCGCCGCGGCCTGCTGCTGGTGCCGGACGAGCGGGCCGTCTTCTCGAGCCTCTCCGTCCGCGACAACCTGCTCGTCGTCGCCGAGGCCGCGGGGTACCCGGACATCACGCCGGCGCTGGAGGCGTTCCCGAAGCTGCGGGACCGGCTGCCGCAGCGGGCCGGCTCGATGTCCGGCGGCGAGCGGCGCATGCTGGCGCTGGCTCGCGCCCTGCTCGCCCGGCCGAGCGTGCTCATGGTCGACGAGCTGTCGCTGGGTCTGTCGCCGAAGGTGGCGGCCGAGCTGTTCGAGTGGCTCGCGACCATCGCCGCGGCGGGAACGACGGTCATCCTCGCCGACCAGTACACCGACGCGGCCCTCGGCATGGCGGACCTCGCGTACGTGCTGCACCGTGGCGAGCGCTCGTTCGTCGGGGACCCGGCGGAGCTCGCGCATTCCGCTGCCTCGTAGCGGGGGCCGCCTCGACGGCAGGCGCAGCCTCGGCGGAACGTGAAAGAGGGCGCCGATCCGGTCATCACCGGGTCGGCGCCCTCTCCGCGTGCGGCCCCGCCCTGCCCTGTTGCCCCTCAGTCGAGGTCGAGCGGCACAGGGCGGGTCTGGACTGCTAGCTGGCGTTGTAGCTGAACATCGGGACGTTGAAGCAGTTCTTGCTCATGTCCGGCGTCTGCGACGTCCAGCCGGCCTTGCCGGTCGGCGCCTGGTTCGTCCAGCGCGCCACGTCGAGACAGCCGATGTGGCTGGCCGGCGGCGGATCCACGACCTTGAAGCTGTGCGGGATGAGCAGACCGCCTGCGTCATAGGTCGTCGTGGCCATGTAGTTGTCGACGCACTTGCGGGTCAGGTCGGCGCCGCAGGACTTCATCGCGTCCGTCAGCCACATCGCCGAGAGGTAGCCCTCGAACATCCACATGTTCATCTTGGCGACGCTGCCAGGGGCGTACTTCGCGATGGCGTCCCGGTAGGCCTTCACACCCGGGTCGCTCACGTTGTTGTAGTTCTGGGTCTGGCTGATGGCGTACAGGTTGTTCAGGCAGGTGGGCGTGAACTGGTAATCCTTGCCCGCCGTGTCCGACCAGCTCTGGGTCGTGGTGACTTTGGCCTTCAGCGCCATGTCCTGCGACTGGATCGACTGGCACAGCGTGACGTTCGCGCCGGCCGTCAGCGCGTCGAAGACCAGGTCGACGTTCTGCCGCTTCATGTCGATGACGGCCGCGTCGAAGTTCTGCAGACCGAGGTCGATCGACTCCTTGACGACCTTGTAGCCCTCTTTCTGGAGACCGGCCGCGATCGAGTCCGCGTACAGCTTGGACGGGCCGATCTCGAAGTAGACGACCGCGGCCGTCTTCGCGCCGAGCTTCTCCTTGAACCAGCGGTAGTTCTCGGTACCGGCGTACAGCTTGCCGTCGTAGCCCGGCGCCTTGCCGTCCCGCGGGTAGCCGAAGCCGCCGTAGATCGAGTACAGGTGCGGATACTGGTAGTAGGCGGTGCCCGAGACCGGCTCGCCGCCGACGTCCGGGACGCCCTTCTGGCTGACGTACGGCGCACCCGCGTAGTCGAACGACGTCGTCCCCGCGAACGCGAAGACCTTCTTGTCGTCGATCAGGCTGTGCACGCAGTTGACGTTGCCGTCGCCGGTGCCCTTGTCGTCACAGAGGTTGACGTTGACCTTCCGGCCGTTGACCCCGCCGGCGTCGTTCAGCGCCTTGAAGTAGGCCTGCGCGCCGACCAGCGAGGCCGAGAAGGTGTCCGGGCCGAGACCGCTGGTCTGGCCGGCCATGACGCCGACGTTGATCGAGTCCGCCGTGACGCCGGTGTCGGACGCCGTGTTGTTCGACGCGCCCTGTGTGGCGGTGCCGCCGGTGTTTCCGGTGCTTCCGGTGTCGTCCCCGGCGTTGTGGACCCGGCTGCCGCAGGCGGACAAGGCCAGCGTCGACAGCGCCACAGCGGCGACGAGCGCTCGGGCTCGGATGGACATGCTCTCCCCAGGTGAGTTCCGTGACGCTGCCACGCTATTCCCACGCAGGCACCCGCCGGCACCAGCCAGCCGGGACGCGGCTCACACCCTGCGCGGTGCGCGAGACATCTCGCGGGCTGGCCCCCTGACCAGCCGGACCGCCGCGACTAGCGCAGCGGCAGCAGGCGCCGCCACCACGGCCGCCGGGCGCTGGACGTGGACGCGGCTGGGTCGGGATCCGCGGAGGTCTCGGCGTCCTCGATGTCAGTCTCGTCGATGCCGCTGCCGTCGGCCTGCGGGCCGGGCTCAGCCGGTGCGGCGACGAGCTCCGCCTCCGCCACCTCGCCCTCGGCCACCTCGCCCTCGGCGACCGGCGCGTCGGCGACGAGCGCCTCGGCGGGCGCGACGGACTCCTCCTCGGCGACCACCGGCTCGGCGGCGACCATCGGCTCGGCGGCGCTCACCGGCTCGGCGGCGACCGGCTCGGCCGGGGTCGCCGGCTCGGCAGCGACCGGCTCGGCCGAGGTCGCCGGCTCGACGACCACGGCGTCGGCCGCAGGCGCCGGCTCCTCGGCGACGGGCTCGGCCAACACCGGCGGCGGCACGCCGTCGTCGCCGGGCTGGCGAGCCGCCGGGATGCCGGGAACGTCGTCCAGGCCCTGGCGCGCGACGGGAATCTGCGGCGATTCGGCCGCCTCGTCGGACGCGTCCGGCGCAGGGGCGACCTCCTGCGCCGCCGGAATGCCGGCGGCGGGCGCCTGCGCGGCCTGCCCGTTCGGGGCGGCGCCGGGCGCGAGCCGGTTGAAGATCTTGCCGTCCGGGCCGACGAGCCGGACCAGCCGGCCCTGCTCGGCGAGCTTGCGACACGCGTTGTTGACAGAGCTGCGGCTGGCGCCGATCGCCTCCGCGAGCCTGCCGTCGTCCAAGCCGGCTGGAACCTCGGTGAGATGCCCGAGAATCCGGTCCGCAACAGTAGCCACGAAGCGGACGCTATACGTTATCCGTGTCTCACCGCCAAGCGGGGTGGAATTGCCCGCATGGCGTGTCCATCCCGGCGCAGGGCGCGGATCGGACCACATCCGTGAGCCGCAGGTCGACTACCTTTCGTGACGAACCGGACGGCCACGCGTCAGGGCGCCGGCTGGTCGGCCAGGCGGCACCCGATGGCCGTCACTCTCCGCCGATGCTGCTCGCCGCGCGCCGCCGACGGTCGACGCAACGAAGCCGGCCCCGTCAGTCCAGGTGGAGCGCGTCCTCCTCGGGCGCCAGCGGCCACGTCTCCGGGTCACCGAGATACTTCGTCGGCCGCCCGGTCAGCACCTCGCCACCCGGTCCGCTCGCGTCGTCGGCGACCAGCCCGGACAGGCGGACCTCGCCGTCGTCCCCGCCGAACGGGATGGTGAGGCCCGCGACGTCGTCGTCGAGCACCGCGCCGGACTCGGACCGCTCGGCCTCCCGATACGGGTCCACGTCGGGCACCTCCTGGGCCAGCTGGGCGTCCAGCGACGCCCCGGCGCGCTCCTCGGCGGGCGTCGGGCGGTGCCTCGTCTCGGCGCTCGGCCGGTCGGGGGCATCCCAGCTGTCATCGAGAGGGTCTCGGCCCGCGTCGGTGTCACCCAGGTCGTCGCTGTCGAGGCTCTCCTCGGCGGTCAACGGAACGTCGTCGAGGACGCCGGACGAGTCGAACGCCTCCCGCGCGATGTCGGCGGGCTCGGTCATCGTTGCCTCCCGGTGGGTCTGGGTCGGGGCCCCGGCGGTCTGTCTCGCTCCTCGGGCGTCGCGGGCTGTAGGTGCTGACCCGCCCCTTCCCGGCGTTGACCACAGTAATCAGACTGGCGGCGAATCTCGGTGGTCACCCCCGGCCCGGGCCGACCGCCAACCCGCTGCGGCCGAGGGGGTGACGGAGCCTGCGTTGACCGTCGGTTAGCGCTGCGTCGGTCGGGGAGAACCGTGCCGAGGTGTCACGCGGCCGGAGCGCCCGCCTCGGGGGTGTCGGTCGCGGTCAGCATCTGCCCGGACTGCTCGCCGTCCGCGCCGCCGTCGGCGCCCCGCGGCCGCGCGGCCGCGTCCTGGGCCGGCTCGGCCTCCAGCAGCAGGCGACCCTCGGCCAGGACGGCGACGCGGTCGGCCACCGCGGACGCCTCGCCGGCCGACCTCGTCGCGTACAGCAGGGTGAAACCGAGCTGGCGGTGCAGGGCGCGCAGGTCGTCGGCCAGCCGCACGCGCAGATCCTCGTCGTCGACCGCGGCCAGCGGCTCGTCGAGCACCAGCACCCGCGGCCGCAGCACGAGCGCCCGGGCGATCGCCACCCGCTGCTGGTGCGCCGGTGAGAGCTGCGGCGGCCGGCGGCGGGCGTAGTCGCCGAGCCGGACCAGCTCCAGGGCCTCCCGGACGCGCCGGGCCGCGACCGCCTGCCCGGCCGGCGTGGCGAGCGCCCGCGCACGCGGCTCGGGCGCCCCGCCGCGCAGGCCGAAGGCGACGTTCGCGGCGACGTCGAGGAACGGGAACAGGCTGTAACGCCCGAACGCCGCGGCGACGTGCCGGCGAGCGGCCGGCAGGTCGGCGGCCTCGGCCCCGTCGAGCAGCACGTGGCCCTCGGTCGGCGCGTCCAGCCCGGCGACCAGACGCAGGACCGTCGTCTTGCCCGCGCCCGCGGGACCGACCAGGGCGAGCGACGCCCCGGGGGCGACGGTCAGCTCGACGCCGGCCACCGCGGCGGTCGACACACCGGGGTGACGATGCGTCACCCCGACCAGTTGGACCTCACCGACACACCGGCCCGCACCCAGCGCCATGTTCACCCCCAGGGTCCTGGGACATCCGCCCGAACTGTAGCGAATTCTCCCAAGCCTGCGGATCGGACCGCCCACCAAACGGGCGACGCGATCAACCGACCTCGGCCTTATCCGGCCGCACGCGCTCGCCGGCGTGCCCCGTGACCCAAGCCCCGTCGGCCGGACCATGCCGCCGGCCGGACCGACCGGCGCGCCCGACCACGCATCACCGCTGGGGCCAAGAACGGCCGGACGAACCCCATAGCCGCTGCCCACATCCGCTGACGGGCCGCCCAGGAGTCGCCTAGGAGTGCAGCCAGGCGCCGACGGGCCCGGGGATGTTGCGGACGATCCAGAAGGCGATCACCAGTATCGGGATCGCCCGGTACGCGGACGCCGGCACCCGCGGCAGCCGGACCGCGAAGCCCAGCAGCCGGGCCGTCGAGACCAGCCAGCCGATCACCAGGTACGGCGCGGCGGCGATCAGCAGGATGTTGTAATCGGCCGCATGGCCGAGATGGCCGTGTAGCAGCTGGTGCAGCCCGCGCATCGAGCCGCAGCCGGGGCAGTCGAGGCCGGTGACCAGCTTGAACGGGCAGGTCGGATAGTGGCCGGGCTCGGCCGGGTCGACCAGGTAGATCATCGCCGAGCCCGCGACGGCCAGCGCCGCGACGCCCAGGTAACCCGCGAGCCGCGCCCGCCGCGACCAGCTCCGGATCGGCCACGCCGGCAGGGCGCGCACCTCGCCGCCATCCCCCGTCGGCGTGGCCGAACCAAGGGGCACGACCGAACCAAGGGGCACGGCCGAGCCAGGCGGCACGACCGAGCCAGGCGGCGGGGCCACCGCCGGGCCGGGCTGGTCCGCTGGACTCATACTGGCCAGCGTAGACGCAGACGGGAGGGCGCGGACGTGACGGACGAGGCCGACGAGACGGCCGGCACGGCCGGGATGGTCGAGCCGGCCCGGACGGCCGAGCCGGCCGGCACAGCCGGTGCGGTCGGGCCGGCCGAGGCCGCGGGCCGGCCGGTGCCGCCGTACGCCGCGCGGGAGGCCGCCGCGGGCAACGCCGACGGGCCGGGCTACGCGGGCCTTGCGACGTTCTGCGGCCGGCCATGGCTGGAGACCGAGGCGGAGCTCCTGGACCGCCGCCCCGACGTCGCCGTCGTCGGCGCCCCGTTCGACATCGCGACGACGCACCGCCCCGGCGCCCGTTTCGGCCCGCGCGCGCTGCGAGCCCAGGCCTACGACCCGGGCACCTACCACCTCGACCTCGGCATCGAGATCTTCGACTGGCTCGACGTCGTGGACGCCGGCGACGCGCACTGCCCGCACGGGCTCACCGAGGCCTCGCACGCGAACATCCGCGCCAAGGTCCACGAGGTCGCCCGGGCGGGCATCATCCCGCTGATCGTCGGGGGCGATCACTCGATCACCTGGCCGGCGGCGACGGCGGTCGCGGCGGCGGTCGGCTGGGGCGAGGTCGGGCTGCTGCACTTCGACGCGCACGCCGACACCGCCGACATCATCGACGGCAACCTCGCCTCCCACGGCACCCCGATGCGCCGGCTGATCGAGTCCGGCGCGGTCCGCGGGCGCAACTTCGTCCAGGTGGGCCTGCGCGGGTACTGGCCGCCGCCGGACGTGTTCGCCTGGATGCGGGAGCAGGGCCTGCGCTGGCATCTGATGCACGAGGTCTGGGACCGCGGTTCGCGTGCCGTCATCAGGGACGCGATCGCCGAGGCGGTGGACGGCTGCAAGGCGCTGTACCTCTCCGTCGACATCGACGTCCTCGACCCGGGCTTCGCGCCCGGCACGGGCACCCCCGAGCCGGGCGGGATGAACCCGGCCGACCTGCTGCGCGCGGTCCGTCAGATCGCGCTGGACACCCCGCTGGTCGCCGCCGACATCGTCGAGGTCGCCCCGCCGTACGACCACGCCGACACCACGGTCAACAGCGCACACCGGGTCGCGATGGAGATCTTCGCCGCGCTCGCCCACCGCCGCCGGGCCGCCGCCGGCGGCGCGCCGGACCTGCCGGGAACCGCGCCCTGACGTGGTTCGCCCCCTGCACCGCCGTCCGCGGCTCGGTCCGGGGGCGGTGCTAGCCGGGAGACGGCCGTCGGCCGAGGGCGTAGCACGTGATCGCGGCCGTGGCGGCGACGTTCAGCGAGTCGACGCCGGCTGCCATCGGGATGCGGATCCGACGGGTCGCGGCCGCCTGGACGGTGGCCGAGAGCCCCTCCCCCTCCGTGCCGAGCAGCACGGCGACCCGGGCGTCCGGCGCGAGGCGCAGCGACCCGAGATCCGCCGCGTCGGCGGCCGGGGTGAGGGCGAGCAGGTCGAAGCCGCATTCGGCCAGCGTCGCGAGGCTCGCCGGCCACGGGTCGAGCCGAGCGTAGGGCACGGCGAAGACCTCGCCCATCGAGACGCGGACCGAACGGCGGTAGAGCGGGTCGGCGCAGCGCGGGCTGAGCAGCACGGCGTCCATACCCAGCGCGGCGGCCGACCGGAAGATCGCGCCCAGGTTCGTGTGCGAGACGAGGTCCTCCAGCACGAGGACCCGCAGCGCCCAGGAGAGCAGCTCGCCAGGGTCACGCTCAGGATTGCGCGCCATCGCGGCCAACGCGCCGCGGTGCACCTCGAAGCCGGTGATCTCAGCGAGCACGTCCGGCCCGGCGAGGTAGACGGGCACGTCCGGGCCGAGCTCACTCGGGACCGCGTCGAGCCGCGCCGGCGCCACCAGGACCGACCGGGGCCGGTAGCCGGCGCGCAGCGCCCGCCGGATCACCCGCTCCCCCTCGGCGATGAACAGCCCCTCGGCGGGCTCCTTGCGGCGGCGAAGGGCGACGTCGGTCAACGCGACGTAGTCCGCGACTTGCGGGTCCGCGGGGTCGTCGATCGGGACGACCGTCAACGATGCACCGCCCGGCGCCTCGTCCGGCCCGGCCGGCGGTGGGCTGCTCCCCTTCATACGCGCGTAATCCCAGGCCAGCAGAATCGGCCGGCATGACCGCGCACCCAGACTCCTCGTCCCCCGCCACCCCGAATGGCCGGCCGGCCGACCTGCTGGTGGCCGGAGCCGAGCTGGTCGCGACCGTCGACGCCGAGCGCCGCGAGCTGCCCGGCGGCTGGGTGGCGATCACCGACGGGCTGGTGAGTGGCGTCGGCACGGCCGCCGACAAGCCACCGGCGGCCCGGCGCGTGCTGCACGCGGACGGCTGCCTGGTCACGCCGGGGCTGGTCAACACCCACCATCACATCTACCAGAACCTCACCAGATCCTTCGCACCGTCACTGCACGGCACGCTCTTCCAGTGGCTGACGACGCTCTACCCGCTCTGGTCCCGGCTCGACGAGGAAGCGGCGCACGTCTCGGCCTACATCGGGCTCACGGAGCTGGCGCTCGGCGGCTGCACGACGACCACCGACCACCTGTATGTGCACCCGAAGGGCGGCGGCGACCTGATCTCGGCCGAGATCGCGGCGGCTCACGCGCTGGGGATGCGCTTCCACCCGACCCGCGGCTCGATGTCGCTGTCGCAGAAGGACGGCGGGCTGCCGCCCGACTCGGTGGTTCAGGACGCGGACGAGATCCTTGCTGAGTCGGCCCGGCTCGTCGCCGCGCACCACGACCCGCGGCACGGCGCGATGGTGCGGATCGCGCTGGCCCCCTGCTCCCCGTTCTCAGTCACGCCGGAGCTCATGAAGGCGACCGCCGAGCTGGCCGAACAGCTCGACGTCCGGTTGCACACACATCTGGCCGAGGACCCGGAGGAGGACGACTACTGCCTCTCCGTCTACGGACGCCGGCCGATCGACCATTTCGCCGAGGTCGGCTGGGGCGGCGACCGCGCCTGGGTGGCGCACTGCATCTGCCCGAACCCCGACGAGATCGCCCGGCTCGGCGCGTGGGGCACCGGGGTCGCGCACTGCCCGAGCAGCAACATGATCCTCGGCGGCGGGCTGGCGCCGGTCCGCGAGTTCCGCGCCGCCGGGGTGCCGGTAGGGCTGGGCTGTGATGGGTCGAGCTCCGGGGACTCGGCGTCGCTCTGGATGGAGGCGCGCAACGCGATGCTGCTCGGCCGGCTGCGGCATGGTTCGGCGTCGATGTCGGCCCGGGACGCGTTGGAGATCGCGACGGTGGGCGGGGCGGGCTGCCTGGGCCGGCGCGGTGAGATCGGCGAGCTGTCGGTGGGCGCGGTCGGTGACCTGGTGGTGTGGCCGCTGACCGGGATCGCGTTCGCCGGCGCCCTGTCCGATCCGATCGAGGCGTGGCTGCGCTGCGGCCCGGTCAGCGCCCTGCACACCGTCGTCGCGGGCCGGCTCGTCGTCGAAGGCGGCGTGCCGACGCACCCCGGTGTCGACGAGATGCTCGCCCGGCACCGCACGATCGCCACCGGCATGCAGACCGCCGTCGAGAACGCCGGCACGCCGCCCGCCGCCGCTGCCGGCCCCTGACACACCCCCGCGGCGACGGGCGCCGCCACCCGCCGCGCCGCCGGGCGGCGGGCGGCCGCAGGCGGGAGAGTGGGGTGAGCGCCGGAGGCCGAGGCTCTTCGGGGCCGGCCAGATCCGGGTCGCCTCACGACGCATGAGATGCGGGCATGACCTGTGGGGCCTCGCGGCCGTCCCGCGTCCCCATGGGTCATGCCTGGAGGGGATTCCTGCTAGGCAAGGAGGCGACGGGATGGGTCTCGACACGACGGTGGGCGCCGAGGGCTCGGCACCGCTCGACCTCGCCGGCGCGCTGGAGCTGCTGCCGAAGGTGGAGTTGCACTGCCACGTCGAAGGCACGATGCGGCCGGGAACGGTCCTCGAACTGGCCCGGCGACACGGGCTGGCGCTGCCGACGGAGAACCTCGACGAGCTGTACTCCCACGGCTCGTTGAACGAGTTTCTGTCGATTTTCTGGTTGGTCCAGTCGACGCTTGGCGGACGGGACGACTGGGCCCGGCTGGGGTACGAGAGCGTGCTCGACGCCGCCGCGCACGGCCGGGTGTACGCGGAGATGTTCTTCACCCCCGCCCGGCACCTGGCCGCGGGCCAGCGGCTGGCCGACATCGTCGCCGGCCTCGCCGACGGCATTGCCGCGGGTGAGGCGGAGACGGGGTCTCAGGCGATGCTCATCGCCGACATCGACCGCGCGTTCGGCCCCGCGCCCGGCCTGCAGATGGTCTCGGAGCTGTGCGAACTGCGTGGTTCGGCCGCACCGGGCATCGAACGGGTGCTCGGCGTCGGAATGGACTCGACCGAGCTGGGCGTCGACCCGAAGTCGTTCACCGAGGCCTACCGAGCCGCCGCGGGCTTCGGATTCCGATTGACCGGCCATCAGGGCGAGAACTCGCCGCCGTCGGCGATCGCCGAGGTCGTCGACGTCCTAGGCGCCGAACGGGTCGACCACGGCCTTTCCCTGGTAGCCGACCCGAATCTGGTCCGCCGGTTCGCCGCGGAACGCATCCCGCTGACGGTCTGCCCCAACTCGAACATCCGCATAGCGAACGCGTACCCCACCCTGGCGGACCACCCGTTCCCGCAGATGCGCGCCGCCGGCCTCCTGGCCACCCTCAACACCGACGACCCGGCGATGACCGACCTGGACCTCGGCTACGAGTACGCCTCGGTCGCCGCGGCGTTCGCCTACACCTTCGACGAGATGGTCGCGATCGCCCTGGACGGCGTCGAGGCGACCTGGCTCGACGACGACGCCAGACGCGCGTTGCGGACCCGTGTGAGCCAGACCGCCGACGAGCTGCGTTCCGAGCTCGCCGAGTAGTGACGACCACCTGACCAGCGGAAAGGCGGCCGCCGGACTACTCGGCGCCGGTCAACGGGATCGACTGATGGTGGCTGCCGGCGCAGCCGACGCGTGCTCATGCGACGACCAGCCGAGCCCGACGACGACGATGATGATCACCAGGATGACCGTGGTCAGCGTCTTCACGGCCGCCACCATCGGAGTGAGGAAGGTCTGGGCCAGCGACCAGAGCGTGCGGATGTGCCGCGTCAGTCCGATGGTGAAGGCGAAGAGCCCGAAGACGACGACGAGGCCGGCGACGACGCTGGACCCCTGCTGGTGCGACTGCGCCGCCTGATAGGCGGCGGCCGTCAGATGAATGCGATCTGCTGTGTTCACGGTGACGCGAGACCCCCGAATTCTGCGTGCTCCGTACGTGCGTGGCGTTGTTACGTCCGATGAGCGTTCACCGATTGCACCGGCGTCAGCGATCTGGTTCCACGTCCACTCTCCACATCGTGTTCAGCCCACAGCCGGCCGTAAGCTACGCCGCGGGCACTCGGCCGCCCACCAACGATCGATTCACGCCGACGAGCACCGTCGCTTCTGAGTACACACGGGAATTACCCGCGCAACCGCAGGTGCAATGGCGCGCCCGCGACATCGTTGCTCGGAGAAGGTAGGCGGTTCCGAGTTGGGACCATCCTGATCCCGGCCGGAGTTCGACTGATCCATCGAGATCCATCCGATGTCCCGCACTACCGCGGCGGGCAACGGTCGGCCTCCATCGCAGCGCACCCAGTTGCTCAAGTGGGGCTCACTCTGAACGCAACCTCGGCAAGGCACATTGGGCTACCATGGAGTCCACTGGGATCGCCATGGAGGGGGGTGGTCGTGGCTCCCAGACCACGGCGAACTCCTCCGCCCCTGGCACGCCGCGTGAAGGATCTGCGGATCGGGGCGCCTAGGCAGCTGACGCAGTCGAGCCTGGCCAGGATCCTGCATGTCGGCGAGTCGACGGTATCCAGCTACGAGACCGGCCAGGCCGCTCCCGGAGACGAGACGCTTCGGATCTACGCCACCTTCTTCGCCACGCCTCGGTCCATGTCGAACGGGCAGTTCCGGCTCCCCAGCGAGGATGAGCTGACCCGACCGGAGCTCGAGGCGCGCGATGCCCTCTTCCGCGACCTTCAACGGCTCCGGGACGGCACGGCGTCGAACCGCGCCCAGGGCCGGCGCCGGACCTGGGATTTCCCGGACGACTCCCCGATCCGTCTGGTCTGCGGCAAGATCCCCGCCGAGGACGTATCCAGCCTCGCCGAGCCGACGAACCCCAACTTCACAAAGCTGCTCACCTATGCGGACCTTGACGCGATGGTGGAGCTTTTCGGCCACATCCGCGCGGAGAACCCGCTGGCCGATGTTCGCTTCATGCAGCCGGACGACATGTCGGACGCCGACCTCTCGTATCACGTCGTCGTCGTCGGCGGCCTGGGCTGGAACCAGACCACCGGCTCGTTCCTGGCCCTGCTCGATGACCTGCCCGTGCAGCAGGTGGAGGACGACGACTTCCCGGACGGCGAGTTCTTCGTCGTCCAGCAAGACGGGGCCGAGCCGCAGCGGTACGTGCCGCAGAAGTCCAGGCACGCAGCTTTCGGCCTCGTCGAGGATGTGGGCTTCTTCGCCCGCTATCCGAATCCTTACAACTCCGCGACGACGCTGACCATCTGCAACGGGGTGCACTCGCGAGGCGTCCTCGGGACTGTGCGAATGCTTACCAACCAGTCACTGAGCGGTCGCAACGAAGAATATCTTGCGACACGCTTCGCGGACGCACTTAGCTACGGCGTTCTCTTCCGGGTCCAGATCAACAACGGAAAGACCGTGACCCCCGAGATCGGTAACCCGAGGATCCGGCTCTTTGAGTGGTCCGATTTAGTGTGACCAGCCCGCGGCAATGGGGCGGGAACCGGTTTACCACATCCGCGGGCCGCAGCGAGCGGGCCGCCGGCCCGGCCCATCGGACCCTGGAGCCGGGTCACGGATCCCATCAGAACCCGTCGCCGCGTGGCCGGCAGCGATCCCGGGTGGCCAATACCCGCGCGAGTGGGTCGACGACCGGCGCCGGCGTCCGCCAGTTCGCGGACCATCTGGAGTTCCTCAAGGTCTACCAACAGGACACCGACAGCGCTCCGGAGCTGCTAGATGCGGTGATCGTCCCGACCGTACGGCCGGCGAGTTTCCTGGACGACGCGGCCGCGATGGCCGCGGGCAGCAGCAGGCGTCTCGTCGTGCTGTGCAGCAGGGCTTCACGGGCGAGCGACGTGCGGCAGCGGCTCGGCGGCGCGAAGATCGACGTGGTCGCCATCGACATCCCGCCCGGCTACTGGCACGAGATGCTCGACTTCTCGACCGCCGCCGAGGTCTTCATGCGGCTGTCGCCCGTGACGATTCCGCGAGACCTCAGCCTCAAGCGGAATCTCGGGCTCCTCATCGCCCGCCTCGCCGGCTGGAAGAAGATCGTCTTCATGGACGATGACATGCACGGCATCGAGCCTGGCGGCCTCCTGCGCGCCAGCGCGGCGCTGGACTCGAATCCGCTGTCCTGTTTTCTCGTCGAGGCCGGCGCCGGGGCGCACGACCGCCTGCCGACCGAGGACAACTCCGCCGTCTGCCACGCGCTCCGCCTCATCGGCGGAAAACAAAACGTCTTCGCCAGCGGATCCGCGCTCGGAGTGAACATCTCGGCCGAACTTTCGTTCTTTCCCAACATCTACAACGAGGACTGGTTCTTCATGCTCCGCGAGACCGAGCGTACGGCGATCTCGCGCGTCGGTTTCGTCAGGCAGCGGGAGTACAACCCGTACATCGCCGAGCGCGCCCGGTACGAAGAATTTGGCGACGTGCTCGCGGAGGGTTTGCTCGCACATCTGCACCTTGGAATATCGAGACAACCGGATGTTCGGTACTGGCACCAGTTCCTCGAGGCCCGGCTCATTCTTCTCCGCGAGATCCGCGCGGGCCTTCAGAAGAGCGACAGCCAGTATGCCGCCTCGGCGACAATTGCGATCAAGGCCGCCCAGCGCCAGTTGAGACTGGTCACTCCGGACGCATGTGTCGAGTATCTCAAGAACTTCGAGAGCGACCGACGCGCCTGGGCCAGGCGCCTGGCCGCGCTCCCCGGCCCGCACGACCTGGCGTGGGCCTTGGGCCACCTGCGCCTCCACTGAGGCGGGACCCACGTGACGAGTCGGGCCGCTGCGGCGGGGCACCGGTCAGACGACCCAGCTTGGTGGGTACGATAGCGCGGTCATAACGATCAACGATGATCCGAGTGATCGATGTGCATGGATGAGAGCGACGGGGGCGCCGTGGGGCTCGGAGTTGTGCCTGCTCGGTCCAGCGCGAGGCAGCAGGCGCGCCCACCGCTCAACTTCCGCCAGTCGGACGGTGACCTGACGACCTGGTCGGTGCGGATCCTGAAGAAGGACGACTGGGCGCTGCTGCGCGACGTACGCATCCGCGCACTCGACACCTCGTCCGACAGCCTGGCTGGTGACCTGGCCACGGTTTCGAGGCTGAAGGAAGACCAGTGGCGGGACCAAATTCGCCGCCGCGAGTGGTTCGTCGTCCTCAGCGCGGGTCAGCCCATCGCCGTCGCCGCCCTCAACAAGAGCGCGCTCACCGATCCGGGCGAGTGCTCGGTGATCAACGAACCGCACGCCCATATCGAGTCGATATGGGTCGAGCCGAAATTCAGGAACAAGCGCATCGCGCACACTCTCGTGACAGCCGCCAAGGAGGAAGTACGGCGGGACTTCAAGAAGTGCAGCCTCATCGGTCTCTGGGTGTTCGAGAACAACAAGCGCGGCGCAGATACCTTCAGATCGATGGGTTTCGAGCGCAGCGCACCCCATTGCCAGGAGTACCGCGGCGAGTCAAGGCGGGAACGCAGGCGGCCACCGCGCCTCGAATATCACATGCACCTACCGCTCGAGGGAACCATCGGCGGCGCCTCCCGAATAAATTGGGATAGCTGAGCCCGAGCTGGGACATGCAACCCGATCATGACGGGTGCACGAGCGCCGCGACCGCGGGCTCCGGCGCGGCCAGGTCATGCCCGCGGATGACCCGGTGCCGGGCCCGGACGGCGCTCAGGCCTGGCGGCGCTGCGCCCACGGCGTGGCGGCGAGGCTGCCCTGCCCATCAGACGGCCGCGACCCACATCCGTTCAGGCCACTCGTAGAGTGGCACATCGCTGTCGTGAAGATTCGGTGTGATGGTCCTGCCGCGCAGCACTCGAACCCGCATGAGGATGCCGAATTCCTCAGCGTCGCCGAACCGTTCGAACAGGTACCGCTCGTTGCGTTCCCGAAGATAGCCTTCGTCGGCGACCTGTCTGACTGGAAACGACTGCTGCCGGGAGCTCCAGTCTGCTGCCTGATTCCAGCCGAGTCCGCCTAAGATCACCAGGTGGTCGGGCATGTCGTCCGAATGGATATCAGCCGAGGTACCGAAACGAACATCGAGGGCTGGGTTCTCCGCCCGGACGTGGTCGAAGAGCTGGACGAGCGCGTCGAGATCAGCGAAGTCCAGGAGTTCGGTGAATTGAGGTTGTTGCGGTGGGCGAGGGTGGGACGGTCGCCGGCCGGGATCTGGCCACACACGATCCGCAGGGGTGCGCCGTCGCCGAAGTGCCAGGTCCGGCGAGGCGCGTCGGCGGGAGTGCGGGACGGCGCATGCACGGGGGTGTCGTCCTCTCCCGGAGGTTGATCAATTCGGCCAGCAGCGCATCGCGGGCCGCACGTTCTTCGGCCGAAAGCTCCTCCTCGGCAGCCAGGCGCATGCTCCCGTCGCGGTCGAAGCGTGGGGCGGCGTAGAGCAGGGCGTACTGCGCCAGCCTCGTACCCGGGATCCCGCGCGCGGTCTTCTCGTCGGACGAGACAGTCGCGACCAACACCGCCAGCGCCTGCGCGACCCGCCGCTGCGTCAGCCGCCGGTCGGGATCCTGGCGTCCGCATGCTCGGCGACTGCGCGCGATCAGGACGCTTACACAGGGCGGCCGCCGAGCTTGGCGACGACGGCGCGGTCGAGGTCTGCCGCAGCCAGGCCGGCGTCGTCCAGCAAGCCGGCGTCCAACGCGCGCAGGACGTGCCCCGCGAGGGCACGCGCGGTCGCGGGTTCGTCGGCCACGGCTCCCGCGAACCGGGCCTCGGCGTAGGCCGAGAGCCGGGTCAGCGCGGCCGGTAGCCCGACAAGGAGGTTTGCGGCGACGGCCGCGTGCCGGCTCACCAGTTGCGCCGGATGAAGATCCCAGCCCTGGTACAGGCCGCGGCTCCAGGCACGGCTCACCAAGCCGGCGTGTCGGCGCCAGGCGGCGCGTACGGCATCCGTCGAGCCGACGGGCAGGAGATTCGACGATCCGTCGGCGACCCGAATGCGGGTCCCGGCGGTGACGAGTTGCATGACGGTTGTCGCGAATTCGACGGACGGGTGGTCGCTGGCCTGGTGTTCGGCGGCTATCCCCAGCGCGGCGGAGTAGTCGTACGTTCCGACGTGCAGGCCGGTGACGCGACCGCGTCCCGCGTCGACCAACGCGGGCAGGGCGAGCACCGCCGTGGGCGTCTCGATCTGCAGTTCGACGGCCGGCGGACGCAGGTCGATCCGGGGCACCAGCTCGTCGAGCACCGCGAGAAACACCGTCACCTGCTCGGGCGCGCTCACCTTCGGGACAGTGAGAACCAGGCCGGGCGGGCCGCCGTCGTCGCCGGCGAGCGCGGTGAGGAACAGGTCGAGGCTGCGCAGCCCGCGGTCACGCACGGCGGCGTCCAGCGACTTGGGCCGCAGCCCGTAGCTGGCCGGGAGCGCCCCGGCCGCGGCCGCCGCCCGCAGCGCCTCCGCGGCGGCGACGGCGTGCTCGTCCTCCACCTCGTCCGGGCGGATGCCGTAGCCGTCCTCGAGGTCGACCCGGAGGTCCTGGACCGGCTCCATTGCCAGGGTGCGCACCACGTGCGCGTGCACCCGCTCTGCCAGCGAGGGAGCCATCTCGTCCGCGCTGCCAGCCCCACCCCGGCTGCCAGCCCCACCCCGGCTGCCAACCCCACCCCGGCCGCCAGCCCCGCTCGCGCTGCCGACTCCACCCAGCCCGGTCGCCGCGGCCAGCTCCGAGGGCGACGCCGCGTGCGCCGCCAACGCCTCGCGGGCCGTCTCGCCCCATTCGAGGATGACGTCCGGATGGAGCCGATCGGCCGGCACGTAACAGGTATGCACCGGCTGGCGGGTCCCGGGGTCGCCGGGGTGGCGGGCCGTGAGCGTCGCGTCGACCGGGGCGAGGGGCGCGGTCAGCCTGGCAAGCAGGTGTTCGGACAGGGTGGGCACGGAGTTCAGTGTCACCCGCCGGCGCCTCCCTTACCCCTCGAAAGGGATCGCGTGACGGACCGCCCACCGCTCAGCTCACCTCCGGCGCGGTGGTGGCCCGCCGCGCCCGCTCGCAGGCAACTGGTGCGCATCTCGTGGAGATGCGCCCTGATGCTGCGCCCGCCGACGCTGGCCCGTCCGCTTGATCGCCGGTTGCGCCCCCGCCCGGTCGTAAATCGGCCCCGGACGCGACCACCGCGGGGCAGAAACGCCGATCATGCGGACTGGATGGACGGGGCCGACCCTGCCGGGCGCGGCAACTAGGTCGGCGATCAGCTCCCTCGGTAGGAGGAAAACCCGTACGGGGCGAGCAGCAGGGGGACGTGTAGGTGCGCGGCCGGGTCGTCGATCACGAAGGTGATGGTCACCTCGGGGAAGAAGGCCGAACGCGCTGCAGTGTCGAACACCAGCCGCCAGTGCCCGGCCGCGTCCGCGGGCAGAGACGCGACCCGGCCGTCCTCGTCGGTCACGGCCTCGGCGACCAGCCGCCAGCCGCGCCGCTGGCCGTCGAAGCCAAGGATGACCTTCTCCAGCCGGACGGCGACGCCGGTGGCGGGGCGGCCGGCGCCGGTGTCGAGAACGTGCGTGGACAGCGACATCTGGGCCTCACGACTCCGTCGGTGGGCAGGGATCGACCTGAGCGGCCACCACGCATCGCCGACGGCGCGTGCATCGACGTCGGACGGCCGCAGCCAACGGTCACCTGACAGGCGCTAGCACCTGAGTGGTAACGAATGGCGGCAAAGGTGACATTCGTCGCTCTCGCCCGCGGGCAACGTCGACAGTGCGGCGCCCACGGGTCGACGACGAGCCGACCGTACCTGACCTGCTGTTCGTCGAACGGGCCGGGCACGAGGCCGAACTCGCCGCCACGGCACGCCGGTCCGCTCTCGCGAGGCCGCTTGCGGCGGAGTAGTTGTCTGGTGCACAAGTGCGCCACAGTCGTCACCGTTTGACAACCGAGAGTCTACTATCCGCCGTTGGGCGCACTGGGCTTCTGTAATGGCGCGCCGTTAGGCAACCGGTCGGGGGTGAGCCGGGCGGACTCGACGAGGGCAGGCCGATGCGAGCAGGGATGGTGCGGTTCGTCGGGCGTACCGCCGAGCTAGACCAACTCCACGCGCAGTACGCGGCCGTGGTGACGGCGGGCCTTCGCTGCGTCTTCCTCGAGGGCGCTGCGGGCATCGGCAAGACTACGTTGCTCGACCGGTTCCTCACCGATCTGGCGGCGGCCAACCAGCAGACCAGCCACCAGACCAGCCACCAGGCCAGCCTGGCGGGTAGCCGGCCGGCTGGCCGGCAGCCGTCCCGGAGCCGCCGTCCGGCGAGCATCGTGCGCGTCGAGGCCGCCGAGAGCGCCCGGACGCACGAGCTGGACCTTGCCCACCGGTTGATCGACGCGCTCGCCGACGGCTCCCCCGGCGCACACCCGCCCGCCCGCCGCGGCGACGCCGACGACGACGACGCGGTGCTCGACGTGGACCGCGTCCGGGACACCGGCGACGAGCTCGTCGACGCCATGACGCGGACCTGCGGGCGTGGACCCGTCGTCGTGCGGGTCGACGACGTGCACTGGTGCGACGCGTCGTCGCTGCGGGTGCTGAGCTACCTGGTGCTGCACGCGGCCCGGTTGCCGGTGCTGCTGCTGCTCGCCGGCCGGCCGCACGACTCGCCGTGGGTCGACGGCGTGCGCCGGCTGGCCGCCTCGGGCGGTGCGACGGTGGACCTGTCGGGTTTCGACGTCGCCGAGCTCGCGGCGCTGTGCGCGGCCGCGGGCGTCGAGCCGCCGCCGCCTCGCCGGCTGCGCGCTCTCGTCGACGGGACGGACGGCAATCCCCTCTGGCTGACCCGGCTGATCGCCCCGGGGACCGGCGCGACGGCCGGCTCGGGCTGGGACGGCGTCCAGGATCCGGCGAGCCAGGTCGCCATGGGAACGCCGCCGGCGCCCGAGCCGCTCACGGCGCTGGTCGCCCGCGACCTGCGTGCCTGCCCGCCGGCCGGGCGACGGCTCGCCGCCGCGGTCGCGGTGCTCGGCGAGTCCGTGCCGCTGGCGGACGTGGCGACGCTCGCCGGCGTCGAGGACGCCGCCCAGGCGCTCGACGAGGCGCTGGCGGGTGATCTGGTCAGCGCGGGCGGCTGGCCACCGCGGGTCGCTCCTTCGCACGCGCTGGTCCGTGCCGCGATCTACCACGAGCTGGACGTCGTCGAGCGCACCACGTTGCACCTTGCCGCCGCCGCGGCCAGCCCCGACCGGGCGACCGCGCTGGAGCACCGGGCCGCCGCGGCGATCGGCTCGGACGACACGCTCGCAGCGGAACTCGCGGCGTGCGCTGCCGCCGAATCGGCCGCGGGGCTGTTCGCCCGCGCCGGGGATCACCGCCTGCTGGCCGCCGCGCTCACCGCCGACCCGGCTGCGGTGCGAACGCTGCGCCTGGACGCGGCGATGTCCTTCATGCAGGCGGGCGAGCGGGCCGACGCGGAGGCGGCGCTCGCCGCGGTCGGCACCGGCACCGACACCGACACCGACGAGGACGAGGACACGTCGCCGCGGCGCCTCTACGTCCAGGCGCACCTCGACATGCTGGCGAACCGCGGACTCGAGGCGGTGCTGGGCTTCATGGGCAGCTGGGAGGCGGCGCAGGCGGCCGGCGACGCCGAGACCGCCGCGCAGTGCGGGGTCTGGCTCGCGCAGGCCCTCATTCCCGCCGGCTACTACGACGATGCGGCCACGTGGGCGCGGCGCGCCGCCGACGAGTCCACGGCGCCGCTCGCCATCCAGGCGACCGGGCTCGGCATGTACGCGACGGCGCTGGTGGCAGCGACCGGCGACCGCGGACGGGCGCTCGCCGAGCTGTCCGCCGGCGAGCAGCGGATGGACCAGGCGGCCCTGCGAGGCGCGCTGCGCATCGCCCGCGGAGTCGTGGGGCTGTGGTCGGGAGACCTCCCCGGTGCCCTGGCGGAGCTCGTCCCGGCGAGCTGGGCGGGCGTCGACTTCCTGCACGGCCGGCTCATCGCCGCGGCCCACCACACCGAGGCCGCTTTCCGCGCCGGCCGCTGGGACGAGTCGGACGCGAGTGGGCGCGAGGTCGTCGCGCTGGCCGAGGCGTCCGGGCACCGGTGGGTGCTGCCGTTCGTCTACCCGATCGCGGCGCTGGTGCCGGCGGCCCGCGGCGACGTCGCGGCGGCGGGCCCGCTGCTGGCCAGGGCGGCCGAGTACCTGCCGCTGGACCTGGCCGCGATGCGCGCCTACTACGGGACGGCAGCCGCCCATCTCGCGGCCGCGCTGGACGACCCGGCGGGCGTCGTCGCAGCCTACGAGCCGGTGCGAGCGCTGAGCAACCCAGCCGGGGCGCTCGCCCCCAGCGTCTTCGACTGGCGGGACCTGTACATCGAGGCGCTGGTGAAGCTGCGCCGGCTCGACGACGCCGAGCGCGAACTCGACCAGTTCGAGGCGGACGCGCGGGCGCGGGCCTCCCCGGACGGGAGCGCGCAGGCGCTGCGGGCACGCGGCACGCTGCTGATCGCGCGCGGCCGGCTCGACGAGGCGATCGTGGCCCTGGACGACGCGGCGTCCCGTGCCGACCAGCTGGGCATGCGGCTGCCCGCGGCCCTCGCCCGGATGCGGGCCGCCGAGGTCCACCGCCGTCGCCGGCGCACGCCGCGCGCCCACGAGGCGCTGACGGCGGCGATCGCCACCCTGGACGAGCTGGGCGCCGCCACCTACGCGCGGCGCTGCCGAGACCAGCGTGACGCGCTGCGACGGCAGGCGCCGGGCCGGGCCGCCCCGCGGCCCACCGCCGAGGCGACGGGACCGGCGGCGAGCCGGGCCGTACTCGGCCGGGACCCCGGCGGACGCCGGCAGGGGCCGACGGAACGCGAGCTCGCCCTGCTCGCCCGGATCCTGCGCGGCGACGACTTCGAGGCGATCGCCCGGGACATGTACATGTCGCGGGGCCACGCCGAGAACGTCGCGCGGGAGCTGTACCGCATGCATGGCGTGACCTCCCGCACCGAGCTCGCCGGCATCTACCTGGGCCTGCGCGATCCGGGCGGTTTCCCCGTCCATCCGCTGCCCGCTCTGCCCGCACGCGACGATCAGGCGGAGGGGGCCCGACCGACGCCTCCCCCCGGCGACGGACCGGACGGGCCCACCTCACGCTGACCACGCGCACCTCGCGACCCGTCGTCCGTGCCTGCCGACGGGCCGCGAGGCGGCGCGTGCGGCCTCGCGAGCCGGACCGCCACCCCCCGTTCTTGTCGACGGGCCGGACCGTGAGACCGGGCGCCCGGCGGACCGTCCCCCAGCGGTCCTTCCGAGCGGCACCGGAGTTGATGTTAGGCGGGGGCGGGATCCCGTTGACAGTGGGAAATCCAATGCACGGAGACCCCTCTTGGGGGGTCGCGGCGGACACCCCCCGGACCACGCCTGGCGGACCATCGGACCCTGCCGACGGTCCCGTCCCGGGCGTGGCCCGCCCGAAGCGCCCTACGCGCCGATGATCAGTCGGTGCAGCCGCATCGCGGTGATCTCGGCCTGCTGGCCGGCCGCGACCCGCAGCTCCTGGGCAGCGTCGTGCTCCAGCCGCTCGCGCAGCAGCTCGAGCATCTCCTCGGCGGACCGGCCGGCGGCGCGGACCAGGAAGATGTAGCCGAACCGGTCCTCGTAGGCGGCGTTGCCCTCGGCCAGCGCGGCGCGAACCTCCTCGCTCGCCGAGTCCATCGCGGCCTGCTCGCGGCGCGGCGCGTCCAGCCCGACGACGGTGGCACGCGCCGACGTCGGCGGGGCGGACACGACAGCCGGGCGCTCCCCGATCCGCGGGTGCGCGGTGAACGCCTCCAGCCAGGCCGTCTCCGTCTGCCGCCACCACTCCTGCTCGGCGACGGCGAGCAGCTCGTCCAGCGTGCCGAACGGCCGGCGCGCGGCGACGGCGTCCGCCCAGTCCTCCGACCCGCAGCAGGCGAGCAGCTCCTCCTTGGCCGCGCCGGGCGAGAGCGCGTCCAGCCAGCGGATCGCCAGCGACTCCCGGCCCTGCTCCGTCGGCACGCCGAGCAGCCGCAGCCGGGCGAGGCCGCCGTCGGGAATCGCGTCGACCCGCACGTGCGTGGCCTCGACCGGCACCTCCAGGTCGAACAGGTGCCGGGTGTTCGGCTGGGTCCTCGTGGGCGGCAGCATCGGCCGCCAGTCGGTGATCGCCGAGACGTCGTCAGAACGGGACAGCTCGGGCGCGTTCGCCGCCCAGAGCGCGACGGCGCGCGGCGCGTTGCCGCGGAAGTGGCGGGTGTCGACCTCGGCGCGCACGACCCGGCCGGGCGCCGCCAGCCGGATGACGGCCCAGTCGTAGCCCGGGGTCCGCCGCCGCCGGGTCTCCCAGCCCTCGCCCATCACCCGCGCCTCGCCGGAGGCGTTCAGGTTGTGCCGGTCGCCGTAGTGCATGTCGCTGGCGGCGACGACGACGCCGCCGAGGTAGCCGGCGGCGAGGTCCGAGGTGACCGGGTCGAGCAGCCGCGGGTCGGGCACGACCTCGCCGTGGGCGCGCAGCCGGGCGACCCCGCCGTCCGGGTGGATCGTGAGGCGCAGATGCGTGATTCGGATCCGGCCGGCGTTCTCGACGGGCAGTACGTTGACGAAGTCCGCGGCCACCGGCGTGCGCGGGACGAGCGTCACCCACTGCACGGACTCGTCGAGCAGCTCCTCCGGCGACGGGTAGCCGCCGACGGTCGCGCCCTGGATCTCGACCGACTCCGGCGCGTTGCCGGTGAAGTGGGTGGTGTCGACGGTGATGGCGTGCACGATCCCGGGCACGCCTAGCCGGACGACCGCCCAGTCGGCGCCGGGCAGCACGCGGCGACGGCGGGTCTCCCAGCCGTCGGTCCACTGGCCGCGCTCGGTGAACACGCCGGGCCGCACGATCGGCGGCTCGGGCAGCAGCATGCGCTCGGCGAACGCGAAGAACTCGTCGTTGACGGCCACGACGGAGCCGCCGAGCCGCGCACCGGCGAGGTCGACGAGGTTGGTCAGGTCGGGGGCGTCAGCCATCAGGAGTCCGTCCTCCCTGCGGAAAGCTGCCCGAGGGCAGCGCATGGTCAGCCGGCTCGGGCGAGGAGCTGGCCGCGTGGCCGGCGGCCGCCGTCGATCCGCTGGCCGCGTAGGTAGGTCGCGAGGACCACACCGTCCAGCGTTCGTCCAGCGTAGGGGGTGAGGGGGTGCCGGTGGGCCAGTCCTGCGGCGTCCACCACAGCGGAACCTTCCGGGTCGAACACGACGAGATCGGCATCGGCGCCGACGGCGATCCGGCCTTTGCGGACAAGCCCGGCATGGTCCGCGGGGCCGGTCGCCACCCAGCGGGCGAGCTCGGCGAGGCCGTGGCCGCGGCGGCGGGCACCCGTCCACACGGCGCGCGGGCCGAGCTGGACCGACGCGATGCCGCCCCAGGCGGTGCCGAAGTCGCCGGTGTCGACCGACTTGACGTCCGGGCTCGCGGGCGAGTGGTCGGAGACGACGCCGACGAACAGCCCCGCGGCGAGGCCGTCCCACAGCCGCTCCAGGTTGGGCCGTTCCCGGATCGGCGGCGCGCACTTGAACTCGGTCGCCCCGTCCGGCACCTCCTCCGCGACGAAGCTGAGGTAGTGCGGGCAGGTCTCCACCGTCAGGGGCAGGCCCTCGCCGCGGGCGGCGAGCACGTCGTCGAGCGCGCCCGCGGCGGCCAGGTGCAGCACGTGCAGCCGGGCGCCGGTCCCGGCGGCGAGGGCGGCGAGCGCGGCGACGGCCTCCGTCTCGGCGGCCGGCGGACGGGAGCGCAGCCAGCTCGTGAAGGCACGGCCGGCAGCCGGCGGCGCCGTGTCCAGGACGGTGGGCGACTCGGCGTGCACGACGGTGAGGGCGCCGAGCCGGGCGGTGTGCCGGGCGGCGGCGGCGAGCGCGTCCAGCGACACGTGCGGGAACTCCTCGACGCCGGACGGCGCGAGGAACGCCTTGAAGCCGAAGACGCCGGCGTCGTGCAGCTCGGCGAGGTCCCGGACGTGGTTCGCGTCGGCGCCGATGATCCCGCCCCAGAAGCCCACGTCCACGCGGATCTGCCCGTCGGCGGCGGCCCGCTTGGTCGCGAGGGCCGCGACCGACGTCGTCGGCGGGATCGAGTTCAGCGGCATGTCGATGATCGTCGTCACGCCGCCGTCGGCCGCCGCCCGGGTGGCGCTCGCGAAGCCCTCCCAGTGGGTTCGCCCCGGCTCGTTGACGTGCACGTGCGTGTCGACGGCGCCGGGCAGCAGGGCGACGTCGCCGAGGTCGGTGACCGCGGCGCCGGGGCCGACCTCGTCGGGCCCGGTGATGGCCGCGATCCGGCCGCCGGCGACGTGCACCGCGGCGGCGATCACGCCGGCCGGGGTCACCACCCGCCGCGAGCGCAGCACCTCGACCCGCTCCGGCAGCACGGCCGCCGGCGCGGCGGGCTCAGTCGTCATGGTCGTCTCCTAGCGTCACCGGGTCCGCGGGGCGCGGCGTCGCCAGGTCCACAGCGCTCGGATCCACGAGGTCCGCGGGGCGGACGGGGACGCGGCGCAGGTCGCGGCCGACCGCGGCTCGGATCGCCGCCACCACCGCCGGGGTGGCCGTACCGGTGGGTGCCTCCCCCACCCCCTTGACGCCGTACGGCGCGTCCGGCTGCGGGTAGGTGACGGCGACGAAGTCCAGATCGGGCACGTCGGCGATCGTCGGCAGCAGGTAGTCGTGGAAGGTGGGGTTCGTGACGGCGCCGTCGACGGTGACCAGCTCCTCCATCACCGCGACGCCGAGGCCCTGGGCGGTGCCGCCCTCGACCTGGCCGACCAGCGACAGCGGGTTCAGCACGGTCCCACAGTCCTGGGCGAGCGCCAGCGCCACCACCCGGACGAGCCCCAGGTCCAGGTCGACGTCGACGACCGCGCGGTGCGCCGCCGCCGCGTAGGCGACGTGCGCGTCGCCCTGGCCACGCGCGTCCAGCGCCTCGGTGCGCCGGTGATGATGGGTGTACTCGGCCTCGACGGGCCCGTCGGCGAGCGCCTCGACGAGCGGGATCCGCGCACCGGCCTCGGGTCCGACGATCTCCCCGTCGCGCAGGGTGAGCACCCGCCGCGGCGCCTCGACCACCGACGGCGGCAGGCCCAGGCCGCGCGCGACCCGGGCGAGCAGCCGGTCGGCGACGGCGGCACAGGCGCCGCGCACCGCCCCGCCGCTCATCCAGGTCTGCCGGGACGCGCTGGTGGAGCCGGCGCTGCCGACGGCGGTGTCCGCCGGGGCGAGCACCACCTCCTCGACGGCGAGCTCGGTGCGGGCGATCTGCTCGGCGATGGTCACGAAGCCCTGGCCGACCTCCGCGCAGGCGGTGTGCACCCACGCCCGCGCGACGCCGTCCGGGCCGAGCTCGAGGCGCGCCCGGGCCGTCGACGAGTCGTCGAAGCCCTCGGAGAACAGCAGGTTCTTGATGCCGAGCGCGTAGCCGACGCCGCGGCGCACCCGGGCCGGGTCACCGCCCGCCGGCCGGCCGCCGGGCAGCGCCAGGCCGCTGACGACCCCGGGGCTCGCCGGGTCGAGCGGCGGCGGCAGCGGCCGGGCGGCGACCAGCTCGATGAGCTCCCGGGCCGGCATCGGGCCCGGGATGGGCGTGCCGGTGGGCAGCACGTCGCCCGCGGCGAGCGCGTTGCGGGCGCGCAGCTCGACCGGGTCCATGCCGAGCGCGTCGGCGAGCCGGTCCAGCTGCCCCTCGTGGGAGAAGGTCACCTGCGGCACGCCGAAGCCGCGCATCGCCCCGCACGGCGGGTTGTTCGTCCGGACGGACGCGCCGTAGAGGTGGGCGTTCGGTACCCGGTAGGGACCGGCACAGTGCGTGACCGCGTTCCCGATCACCGCTCGCGAGCTCGACGCGTACGCGCCGCCGTCGAGGATCACCCGGGCCTGCACGCCGACCAGGTCGCCGGACCGGGTGGCGGAGTGCCGCAGCCAGATGCGCGCCGGATGGCGGTGCGGGTGGCCGAGGAAGCTCTCGACCCGGTCGTAGGCGATCCGCACCGGGGCGCCGGTCGCGAGCGCCAGCAGCGCGCCGTGGATCTGCAGGGTGACGTCCTCGCGGCCGCCGAACGCGCCGCCGACGCCGGCCAGGGTGAGCCGGACGCGTTCCTCCGGCAGGCCGAGGCAGGCGGCGATCTGCTCCTGGTCGGAGTGCAGCCACTGGGTGGCCAGGGCCATGTCGACGCCGCCGTCGGCCGCCGGGCTGACGAGCGCGGCCTCCGGGGCGAGGAACGCCTGGTCCTGCATGCCGAAGACGTAGGTGTCCTCGACGGCGACCGGGCCGACCCGGTCCGGGTCCTCGCCGTGGCGGATGTCGAGCTGGCGGTAGATGTTGGGATGCCCGGGGTCGGCGAACGGTCCGCCGGGGCCGTAGCCGGGGCTGCCCGGGTGCAGCGGCTCGGCGTCGGGCGCGATCGCCGACTCCGGGTCGGTGACCGGGTCCAGCGGCTCGTAGTCGACCTGGATCGCGGCCAGCGCGCGTCGGGCCGTCCGGGCGTCGACGGCGGCCACGGCCGCGACCGGTTCGCCGTGGTACCGGGCCTCGGTGGCGGCGAACACCGGCTGGTCGGGGCCGATCAGCCCGTAGGTCGCGACGCCGGGCACGTCCGCCGCGGTCACGACGGCGGCGACGCCGGGGATCCGCAGGGCCGCCGCCGTGTCGACGGCGCGGATCCGGGCGCGCGGATGCGGGCTGCGCAGCGTCCGGGCGTGCAGCATCCCGGGCAGCGTCAGGTCGCCGGCGTAGGGAAAGGCGCCGGTGACCTTGGCCGGGCCGTCCGGGCGCAGCGCCGAGGCGCCGATCCGCTCGCGGCCGGGCGGCGGGAGGGCCGCGCTCACGGCTGGGCCGCCTCGCCGGTCGGCGCCGCGAGGTCCGCCTGCACGGCGAGGTCGGCCTGCACGGCGAGGTCGGCCTGCGCCGCGAGGTCGGCCTGCGCCGCGAGGTCGGCCTGCACGGCCCGGACGGCGGCCACGATCCGGCCGTAGCCGGTGCAGCGGCAGATGTTGCCGGCGAGCGCCTCGCGGACCTCGTCCTCGCCCGCCGCCGGGTGCCGGGTCAGCAGGTCGGTGACGGCCACCACGAACCCGGGGGTGCAAAAGCCGCACTGCACCGCCCCGTGGCACAGGAACGCCGCCTGCACGGCGGGGGCCGGGCCGTCCACGGGCAGGCCGGCCAGCGTGGTCACCCGGGCGTCGGCGGCGTCGGCGGCGAGCGTCACGCAGGAGGCGACCAGCCGGCCGTCGAGCAGCACCGAGCAGGACCCGCACCGGCCCTGTTCACAGCCGTCCTTGACGCTCGTCACACCGAGCCGGTCACGCAGCACGGTCAGCAGCGAGTCGCCAAGCCAGGCGTCCGTCACGGCGTGCAGCCGCCCGTCGACGTGCAGGTGGTACGGGCCGACGATCGGCCCACCGTCGGCGTCCTCGTCGGTTCCCAGCATCGTCATCGGCTACCTCCCGCCGCCAGGCAGCGGGCCAGTGCCCGCTCGGCGAGCACCCCTGCGGCGTGCCAGCGGTAGGCCGCCGGGTCACGCGGCCCCGCGGGCAGCTGCGTGGGCGCGCCGCGGGCGGCGGTGGCGACGAGCGTGCCGAACCGGCGTGCGACGGCGGCCCGTACCGCCGGATCCCGGCCGGGTGCGGCCCAGTCGATCTCGGCGGCGGCGAAGCCCTCCGCCGCGGCGGCCCGCAGCGGGACCGGGGCAACCCCGCCGACCGCGCACCGGACCTGGCCGGCGGCCTCGTCGACGACCAGCGCGCAGGACACCAGCGTCGGGTACGCGGCCTGCCGGCCACCGATCTTGAGGAAGACCTGCGGCCCGGCGGGACGGGGCAGGCGGACCGCGGTGACCAGCTCGCCGCGGCGCCGCGCCGGTGGGTCGGCGACGAACGCGTCGAGGGGCGTGCCGCGCCGGTCGCCGCCTGCCGAGCAGGTCAGCACGTCGGCGCCGGCGGCCGTCAGGAAGGTGAGCAGGTCGCCGCGCGGGTTCGCGGAGCCGAGCGCGCCGCCGACCGTGCCGGCGTTGCGGACCTGGGCGGAGCCGACGGCGCGGGCCGTCGCGGCGAGCCCGAGCACAGCTGTCCAGTCGGCGAGCTCCGCGTAGGTCACGCCGGCGCCGACGGTGAGCGTGTCCGCGCCGACGCCCCGGGCGCGCAGCTCGACGACCCGGCGCAGGGCGACGATCACCCGCGTCCGGCTCGTGCCGGCGCGCAGGGCCGGGACCAGATCCGTGCCGCCCGCGAGCAGCCGTGCGTCGCCGGCCTGGGCGAGCAGCCGGACCGCCTCGCCGACGGTGCTCGGCCGGTGCATCACGGCCGCGGTGCCTGTCACCTGCCCCCTCCCGCCTGTCACTCTCGGTAAGCATGCGTGCGGGCCGGGCCGCCGGCAGCCGCGGGCCGGGCGGATCGGGCGGCACTGGGCACACGTCGCTGACCAGCGCTGGCGGCGCGAATGACCGCCATCCACCGGGCATCCGCCCGTCGACGATAGGACCCGCAGGTTACGGACATGTTCAACCCAGCGACCGTGCCCGGCCGCCCAACCCGGCAAGGCGCACTCACAGCGTGTTACGTCACTGAACGTCGGTTGGGGGTCGGCTCCTCCCCCGACCGTGGATGATGTGCGAAAGGATGACCGGACAGCGACGACCGGGCAATGACGGGCAATAAGGCCGATGACGGGGGTCAGGAGGCAGGTGGGCGTGTCGCGCCGTCTCACGAACACGGATCCAGCGCTGCGGCACGGCTGGCACCCCGTCGCCCTCACCACTGAGCTGCGCGACGAGCCGCTCGCGGTGCGCCTGCTCGGCGAGCCCTGGGTCCTCGCCCGGCTCGGCGGCACCCTCACCGCGTTCGAGGACCGCTGCCCCCACCGGCTCGCGCCGCTGTCCGCCGGCCGGGTCGACGGGGTGACGCTGGTCTGCCCGTACCACGGCTGGCGGTTCGCCGCCGCGGGCGACTGCGTCGCCGTGCCCGCACTCGGCCCCGGCGTGCCGGCGCCACGGCGGGCCCACGCGGCGGCGGCCTGGGGCGTGGCCGAGCGGCACGGCCTGCTCTGGATCGCGCCCGACGAGCCGTTCTCGGAGATCCTCGCCCTGCCGGAGGACGCGGACGACACCTTCGACGCCGTGTGGCTCGAGCCCGCGCGCACCAGCGCGGCCGCCGGCCTGCTCGCCGACAACTTCCTCGACACCGCGCACTTCCCGTTCGTGCACGCCGGCACGATCGGCGCCGGCGAGGACATGGTGGTGCCGCCCTATCGGGTCGACGCGGACGGCGACGGCTTCCGGGTCACCCTCGCGCAGGAGGTCGCGAACCCGGAGGATCCCGGAGTCGCCGCCGGGATCCGGCCGCTGATCCAGCGGCGCGTCTCCACCTATGTGTACCGCCCGCCGTTCATGCTCCGGCTGCGGCTGGAGTACCCGGACGCCGGGATCACCAGCGCGATCCACTTCTGCCTGCAACCCGAGGACGCCGACGCGACCAGGGTCTACACCCGGCTGCTGCGCGACGACCTCGGCGGCGACGGCGCCCGGCTGGCCGAGGCGGCCCGGTTCGAACAGTCGATCCTCGACGAGGACCTCGCGCTGCAGGAACGGTTCACCCTGGACGGCCTACCACTGATCAGCGGCGACGGGGAGCTGGCCGAGGAGGTCAGCATCCGCGCCGACGCCGCCGGGGTGGCGCTGCGCCGCGTGCTCGCGGCCTTCGTCGCCCGCGCGGGCCGCTACCCTCGCCGCCCGGGCGCGAGCGCCGCCGACCCCGACGGCCGGTACACCCGATCGCCGCGCCGACCGCCCACCCGTGCCGGCCGGTAGCGGGCCGGAAGCTGATCGAGGGTAGCCGCAACCCGACAGTACGGAAGAGCCTCACGCCGGACTGATCGTCCCTACGATATTCCCGTGCGAAGCGTTGAGGGCGACACCCCGGGCCACGGGCCGACGGGCCGTGCACCGCAGGCAGGCGTGCCGGTGACCGGCACGGTCGACGTGACGGGCCGGGTCGTGCCCGGCGCCGGCTGGGACGACCTCGACCCGGTCGAGTTCGATCGGCTGCGCCGGCTCATCGGCGCCTACCGGGAGAAGGCCGACGAGCGGCTCGCCGACCTCGACGACCTCGCGCTCGCCCGCGAGCTCGGCGTCGTGCGGGTCGCGGCCGCCGACGGCCAGGCCCCGGCCGAGGACGCCGCGGACCCCGCGCGGGTGGAGATCCTGCTCGCCGGCCTGCTGCTGTTCGGCCGGCCGGAGGCGCTGCGCCGGTTCGCGCCCACGCACGAGGCCGCGATCCAGGTCTTCGACCGGGTGGACGGCCTGGCGACGGGCACGAACATGTTCCTGCGCTGGCCGCTGTTCCGGCTCGTCGAGGAGTTCCTGGCCCAGTTCCGGGAGCTGAACCCGACGCGGGAGGTGCGCTTCGACCTCGTCCGGATGCGGGTGCCGGTCTACTCGGAGAGCGCGTTTCGCGAGGCGCTGGCCAACGCGCTCATCCATCGCGACTACACGGCTCCGGGCGCAGTGCACGTCCAGTGGTCGACGGACCAGATCGTCGTCTCGAACCCGTCCGGGCTGCCGGCCGGGATCACCGTCGAGAGCCTGCTGTCCGCGCCGCCGAGCCCGCGCAACCCGCTGCTCGCGGACGCGTTTCGCCGGGCGGGCATCGTCACCCGCACCGGCCGGGGCGTCAGCCACATCTGGCGGGAGCAGCTGCGGCACGGGCACGCGCCGCCCGACCACGGGCGCAGCGGCGAGCACGCGGTCGTCGTCGTGCTGCCCGGCGGCCGGCCCGACCTCGGGTTCGCCCGGTTCGTGCTGAGCCATGAGCTGGGCGGCCGGCCGCTGTCGCTGGCCGAGCTGCAGATCATCACCCGGCTGCGCCGGCAGCCCCGGCTGCGCACCGAGGACGTCGCCCAGATGCTCGCCGTCTCGAAGACGGAGGCGCGCCGGGCGCTGTTCCGGATGGTGCGGGCCGGCCTGGTGGACATCCAGGACGCGGCGACCCCGCGGCGTTCCTGGACGCTGTCGGCGTACTCGAAGGGCGCCCTGCAGGAGTCCGCCGACGCGGTCGCCGCCGCCGAGTCACCCGCCCGGGAGGCGGCCAGCGCCGTCGCGGCACCCCCGGCCGACGACAAGCCGCCGGCCGAAGCCGCCAGCTGATCCCGGCCTCGGCGCGTCCCGGTCCGATCAGCGCGGGCCCGGGAACACGCCGCGGGCGTCGGGACGGGCATCGGTGCGCAGGTAGAGGGCGGCGCCGAGGCCGGCCAGGGTCTGCAGCGGGCTGCCCAGGCGGCAGCCGATCGCCGACGCTGCCGCGTCGGCCGCCGCGAGCTGGCCGTCGACGGCCTCCCAGGGCGCGTCGCTGACGACGCCGGCGACCGGCAGCGGGCAGGCCGCCTGCACCCAGCCCCGGTCCACGACGACGAAGCCGCCGCCCATGCCCTCCAGCGCCCGGGCGGCGGTGAGCATGTCGGCGTCGTTCGTGCCCAGCAGCAGCAGGTCGCCGGGCGGTTCGGCGACGCTGACGCCGATGGCGCCGCTGGTGAGCCCGGCGCCGCGCACGAGCCCGACCCGGACCGGTACCTGCGCGCCGGACCGGTCGACCAGAGCGACCTTGACCAGGTCGCGTTCCGGGTCGGCGACGATGAGGCCCTCGCGGACCGCCGGCTCGACCCGCACGGGCCGTGCTGCCGGCGCGGCGGGCGGCAGCACGGCGGCGGGCTGCTGGGGGACCACGGGCGCGGACAGCCTCGACACGATCTCCACGGCCAGCGGCAGCGGCGCCGGGTGGCCGGGCCAGCGGGCCGCCGCGAACGAGCCGACGTGCAGGTTCGCGGGCAGGCGCACCGTGTCGGTCGCCCCGCCGGGGGTGGCGTCGGAGTTGTCGAACAGCGGCCGGCCCTGGCCGGCCGCGATCCGGCCGCCGGCGACGACCAGGTCGGGCGGCTCGATGCCGCCGACCTGGGTGACGATGAGCAGGTCGGCGAGGTGCGACGGGGTGATCGAGCCGAGGACGTGGTCGAGCCCGTGCCGGCGGGCGGGCGCGAGCGTCGCCCGGCGGACCGCCTCCGCCGGCGGCATGCCGGCCACCACGGCGCGCCGGACGGCGCAGCCGAGCTGCCCGTAGCCGATCAGGTCGGCGAGCGTGCGCTGGGCACCGGGACGCTCTCCGGGCAACAGGTCCGCGGGCGCCGGGGTGGGCGTTCCCGGGCGGCGCACCAGCACTCGCAGGGGTGTGCCCGTCGTGGTCGTGAGCCCGGCGGCGCGCGCGCCGCGGCGCGCGACCAGGCCGGACGGGTCGGTCAGCGTCGTCACGGTGCCGCGGGGCACCAGCAGGCGCGCCGCCTCGCCCGGCAGGAGCAGGGTCCGCTCCGGTCCGATGTGGGCGTCGACGTAGGCGGGGAGCAGGTACCGGCCGGAGGCGTCGAGCGAGCGCCGGCCGGCGAGCGCGCCCGGCCTGGTCACGGCGGCGATGAACCGGCCGACGATGGCGACGTCCCGGCGCAGCAGCTCGCCGGTCTGCACGACGACGACGGTCCCGCCGTGGACGAGCAGGTCGGCGTCCTCCTCGCCGACGGCGACCCGCCGCAGCCGGGCCAGCTCGGCGCCGCTGGGGCCGAGCCCGTTCGCAGCGCTCAGGCCGTTCTCGCCGACCCCGCCGCGGGGGCCGGTCGCCGGGCTGGGGCTGGGCGGGGTACTCCGTGCGGGCGCGGTACCGGGTACGGGGATCGGCGCCGGTACAGGGATCGGCGCCGGTACGGTGATCGGCGCCGTGTTGCGAACCGGAGCGGCACGCGGCGGCCGTGCGGGCCTGACGGCGAGGCCCGAGCCCGGCCAACCACCCGCGGGCGCCCGAGGAGTCGACACGCTCACCTCCGCTGAGGGTCGAGCGCGGCTCGACGGCGACCGGCCCTTGGCATTCCGAAAGGCCGCCGCCACATTGTCGCAGGCAAGCACGGCACAGTCACCGATTGCTGCCGAGCATTAAGTGCCTCGAAACATATCCGTCACACCGACGAGGGCCGCTTCCGCCATTGTGGGCCCGGAACCGAGCACGTGGGCCGCACACGCACGGCCAGGCGCCCATATGGGTAAGTCGACGCGTCCGGAAACCTGCTGGTCACATGGGGTTGCTGCCCAGGGGCAGCGACGGTTACTTTCCCCGGGACGGCGCCGGCCCGTAGCGGGCGAGGACGACGGTCTCGATGATGCCGACGACGCCGTAGAGGGCGATGCTGACCGCGGTGATGACGATGACGGCCGCCCAGACGCCGCCGTAGTTGAAGGTCTGCTGGGCATGCTGCATGTAGTAGCCCAGCGCCTTGCCGGTGGCGAGCCACTCGGCCAGCAGGGCGCCGATGATGGCGCCGGGGACGGCGATGCGGGCCGAGGCGAACAGCGCCGGCAGCGCGCTCGGTATGGACACCTTCCGCAACACGGTGAACGCCGACCCGCCATAGGCGGTAACTAGGTCGGCGGCGGCGCGCGGGGTCGAGCGCAGGCCGAAGACGATGTTCACCAGCGACGGGAAGAACACAACGATTCCCGCGATCACCGTCACACCCACGAGATGGCGGCCGAAGACCAGGGTGATGATGGGGGTCATCGCGACCAGCGGCACCGAACGCAGCACCATTGCGACCGGCATAAACGCCTGCTCGACCGGTCGGTACAGCACGAACAACACCGCCACGACGACGGCGGCGATCGTTCCCGCGATATAGCCGGCCAGCGCGTCGCCGAGCGTCTGCGCCAGGGCGTGGAAGATCTGGTCCCGGTTGTCGGGCGCCTTCGGCACGGTGAACAGGTAGTGGTAGACGTCCTTCGGTGACTTCGCCACCAGCGGGCTGAGGTCGAAGACCTTGAGGAACGCGTACCAGAGCACCAGGATCACGACGACCGACGCGAGCACGGAGCCGAAGGTCCGGCCGAGCCGGGACAGCGCCGTGACGAGGATCAGCGAGCCGGGAGCACGCTGGGCCAGCGGCGGCGCGAGGCCAGCGGCCGGTGCCGGCGGCGAGCCACCCACCTCGGTCTCGGGCGGCGCGGCGGCCGTCAGGGGGGCGGGCACGGTCACGAGGCACCTCCGACGTTGCCGCGCGGCGCCCAGGGCGTCAGCCACCGGGCGACCAGCGAGGTGAGCCCGTAGCCGACGCCGGCGATCGCCGACGCGATGAGCGCGAGGGCCCACGTCCGGGGCACGTTGAAGCCCTGCTGCGAGGCGATCATCGTGATGCCGATCCCCTTGTCCGCGCCCAGGTACTCGCCGATGATCGCGCCCAGCAGGGCGGCCGGCGGCGCGATCTGCAACCCGGTGAACGTGCTCGGCAGCGCGGCGCGCAGCCGGACGTACCGAAGCTGGGCGAACCGGCCGCCGCCGCTGGCCCGGATCAGGTCGAGGCTGGTCTGGTCGGCCGAGCGCAGGCCGACGAGGGTGCCGACCAGCGTCGTGAAGAAGACGGAGATGCCGGCGAGCGCCGTCTGCGGCGTCGTGCCGTCGAACACCGTCGTGAGAATCGGCCCGATCGCGATGATCGGCAGGCAGTACGACGCGACGCCGATCTGTAGGACGATCCGGTCGACGACCGGAATCCCGAAGCACAGCACCGCGAGACCGATCGCGAGGCCGTTTCCGATCAGGTAACCCTTGAGCGCGATCCACACGGTCGAGCGGACCGGGCTCGACCACAGGTGCCGGTCGACCCACAGGTCCTTCACGACCTCCCACGGCGTCGGCACCGCGCCGCCGTTCTCGAACGCGGTCACCGCGAGGATCCACCACAGCGCGAGCACGGCGACGGTGCCGACGAGGCCACCGAGCCACGGCGGCGCGGCGCCGGCCCGCGTCCGACCGCCGCCGGCCGAGCCGGCTACCGCGCCGGCCGGCGTGTCCTGAATCGAGGTCATCCGCGCACCGCCCCCGTCACGCCGCCTGGGCGCCGTCGTCGCCCTGGCCGGAGAACAGCAGGCTCGACAGCTCGTCGTGCAGCTCGTGGAACTGCGGGGTTCGCAGCATCTCCGGCGTGCGCGGACGCGGCAGGTCGACGTCGACGATCGCCGCGATCCGCCCCGGTCGGGGGCTCATCACGGCGACCTTGTCGGACAGGATGACCGCCTCCGGGATGGAGTGCGTGACGAGCAGCGTCGTGGTCGCCCGCTCGGTCCAGATGCGCAACAGCTCGAAGTTGAGCCGTTGCCGGGTCATGTCGTCCAAAGCGCCGAACGGCTCGTCGAGCAGCAGGACCTTGGGCTCGACGACGAGGGCACGCGCGATCGCGACCCGCTGGCGCATGCCGCCCGACAGCTGCGCCGGGCGGGCCTTCTCGAACCCGGTGAGGCCGACCAACGCGATCAGGTCGGCGATCATCTTCCGGTCGGTCTTCGCGCCGCTCACCTCGAGCGGAAGCCGAATGTTCGCCTCGACCGACCGCCACGGCAGCAGCGCGGCGTCCTGGAAGGCGATCCCAAGATGATGGCTACGACGGGCCGTCGACGGCGGCTCGCCGTGCACCAGCACCTCGCCCTGGGTGGGCGCCTCCAGATCGGCGAGGATCCGCAGGACGGTCGACTTCCCGCAGCCGGACGGCCCGATCAGCGTCAGGAACGAGCCCTCCGTCGTGGACAGGTTCACGTCGTCCAGGGCGACGACCGACCGGCGGCCGAGGCGGAACTCCTTGCGCAGCCCCGCCACGCTCACCCCGGTCCCCGGCGCCGGCCCGGGTGTCGGTCCGGCCTTGTCGAGGGCGGTTTCCGGCGCGGGCGTGGCGGAAGCGCTCATGAGTCCGGTCTCTCTCTGTCGAGCTCGTGCCTACAGCGGGAGCTTGATGAGGTCGGGGTTCTCCTTGTAGATCTCGTCGATGATGCTGGTGTCGAACAGCTGCTCGGCGGTGATGTCGACCTTGGCCAGCTTCAGCGTCGCGATATTCTCCTCGATCAGCGTCGGCGTGATCGTGAACAGGCCGTTCTTCTTGGTGTCGTCGGTGAGCACCAGCGCGTTCTGGGCGGTCGACTCCAGCGTCTGCTCGGCCGCGTCGAGGCCCTGGTCCTTGCCGTAGATCTCGGCGGCGTACTTCGCGGCCAGGGACGGGTCGTGGATCGAGTCCGCCCAGCCCTTGATCTCGGCCGTCAGGAAGGCCTTGATCTTGTCCTTGTCGTTCTTGAGCGTGTCCTCGCTGACCATGTAGGTCTCGGAGACCAGCGGGTACTTGAAGTCCGCGAGCAGGAAGGTGAAGGTGTCGACGCCCTTCACCTTCAGCAGGTTCGGCTCGTTGGTGACGAACGAGAACCAGGCGTCGACCTGCCCGGTCGTCAGCGGCGTCGGGTCGAACTCCACCGGCACCTTGTCGATCTTCGACGCGTCGAGGCCGTTGGCGGCGAGGAACGCCGTCCAGACGGACTCGTTCGTCGCCTGCACGCCGATCTTCTTGCCGATCATGTCCTGCGGCGTCTTGATCGGCTTGTTCGCCAGCGACATGATCGCGAACGGGTTCTTCTGGTACTGGGCGCCGATGATCCGCAGCGGCGCGCCCTGGAGGATCGCGTTGCCCGTGATGTCCGGCGCCGAGATGCCGATGAACGCCTTGCCTGTCGCCACGTCGGCGTCCTGCGGGGTGGCGCTCGGGCCGCCGGCGATCAGGTTGACCTCGGAGAAGCCGGCCGCCTTGTAGTAGCCCTTCTGGTCGGCGATGTACGCGCCGGCGAACTCGACGTTCTTGATCCAGGAGAGCCGGTAGTCCAGCTTGCCGAACGCCGCGGCGCCGCCGCTGGTCGCCGCGGCCGACGTGCCCGCGTCATCGTCGTCGCCGCAGGCGACGAGCAGGCTGCTGCCGCCGATCGCCAGCGCGGCCGCGCCAACGGTGACGCCCGCGCCCCGACGCAGGAAGCCACGCCTATCGAATCCAGTTGTCACCGAACCCCCATCGCATCGCCCCGGGGTTTGAGATCCCCAACGCCGGCATGTCCGGTCCACCCGGGCGGTTCTCCGGACGTTAGAAAGCGCCCGTATCGCACCCATCGCACGTTCGTGAACAGCAGGTAACTCCGCCGGGTTGTGGCGGGCATCGCGGCGACGGTTTCCGCCGGTCAGCCGCCCGGCGTCCCGCCGACGACGACGCGCGGGCGGCCTGTGTTACGCCGCTGTCATCTGCCGGCCCTAGGTTTGGCGCCGTGCTGCTGAGTCCGCATGAACAGGAACGGCTGCTGATCCACGTCGCGGCAGGCCTCGCCCGGGAGCGGCGGGCCCGCGGCCTGCGGCTCAACTATCCGGAGGCCGTGGCGCTGCTGACCTCGTTCCTGCTCGAGGGCGCGCGCGACGGCCGGACCGTCGCCGAGCTGATGGCCGCCGGCCGCACGGTGCTGACCAGGGACGACGTCCTGGACGGCATCGCGGAGATGCTGGCCGAGGTGCAGGTCGAGGCGACGTTCCCCGACGGCACGAAGCTCGTCACGGTCCACCACCCGATCCCTTAGCCAGGAGCGCAGATGCCGATCGTTCCCGGCGAGGTCCTGCACGACGACGACCCAATCGTGATCAATCCGGGCCGTCCCGTCCGCACGCTGGTGGTGCGCAACGCGGGCGACCGGCCGGTGCAGGTCGGGTCGCACTATCACTTCGCCGCCGCGAACCCGGCGCTCGAGTTCGACCGGTCGGCGGCGTGGGGGCACCGGCTCGCGGTTCCGGCGGGCACCGCGGTCCGCTTCGAGCCGGGAATCGAGCGGGAGGTCGAGCTGGTGGCGATCGCCGGCGCGCGCGACGTGCCCGGTCTGCGGCTGGAATGGGCCGGCAAGCTCGACGAGCGGGACGCCAACCCCCGCTAAGGCCTAGTCGGATTCCGCGAGGCGGAACTCCGCAAGAAAGAAGGGTCGGTCATGGGCACGCTGGACCGGTCGCGGTACGCCGCGCTCTACGGACCGACGGTCGGCGACCGGGTCCGGCTCGCCGACACCGACCTGTTCATCGAGGTCACCGAGGACCTGAGCCGCGGCCCGGGCGGTGCCGGCACCGGGGACGAGGCGGTGTTCGGCGGCGGCAAGGTCATCCGCGAGTCGATGGGCCAGGCCAGGGCCACCCGCGCCGACGGCGCGCCGGACCTGGTCATCACCGGCGCGATCGTGCTCGACCACTGGGGCGTCGTGAAGGCGGACGTCGGCGTCCGGAACGGCCGGATCGTCGCCCTCGGCAAGGCCGGCAACCCGGACACGATGGACGGGGTGCACCCGGACCTGGTGATCGGCCCCGGCACCGAGATCATCTCCGGCAACGGCAAGATCCTCACGGCCGGCGCGATCGACTGCCACGTCCACTTCATCTGCCCGCAGCAGGTACCCGAGGCGCTCGGCGCCGGCGTCACCACCCTGATCGGCGGCGGCACCGGCCCGGCCGAGGGCACCAAGGCGACGACGGTGACCCCCGGCGGC